>ERZ795056.5878-NODE-5878-length-12127-cov-6.597167_pt1 | contig 12127 bp, 14 predicted proteins | sample MGYA00375140_ERZ795056 | MGnify/ENA primary metagenome ERZ795056 (study PRJEB30185, sample SAMN05720227) | activated sludge metagenome | isolation source: Anaerobic digester | place: USA | collected 2015-03-09 ...
TGCATTGGATTGGCAATTTCTATAACCGAAATGTATTTGTCTAATAGCAAATCGGAATAATCAGGCGTTCCAACTTCGGCTTGTTTATAATCGTGGCGAATGGTGTTGTTTTTATAGACAACTTCGTTGTTTTCTATGAGGAAAGTTCTTTTAAACTCATTGGAATTTGGAATTTGAACATTGGAATTTAATAACTCAACAGGAAGTTCGCCATCATCTAAAGTGATAAAATCAAAGAATTCAAAAACTCTTTTATCTTTTAAATCTCGAAGTTCAGTATTAGGAAAACCTCCGCCCATTGAGACTTTAATTTCTGGAAAATGCTTTTTTATAAATTGCGCACAACGAAAAGCACTGTATAAATTTCCTGGAAACGGAACCGAAATACAAACCAATTTTGGGTTAACCGATTTGAGTTTTTCTTCTAAAATTTGAAGTGTAATTTTATCAATATAGGTCAAATCGCTTTGCAAATGAGCATACATTTCGTCAAACGAGTTGGCACTTCTGCCTAAACGCTCGGCATAACGACTGAAACCAAAGTTTTCATCGACGCATTCTACTATAAAATCGGATAAATCTTCAAGATATAATGTTGCCAAATGTTTGGCTTTATCTTGCATTCCCATCGAACCAAATGCCCAATTTAAATTCTCCGAACTGTCATCTAATTGGTCAAATCGAGAAGCTTCGGGCAGAAAATTTCCACTGCAAATTTGTCTTGCCAGTGTTGGATTTTTGCCTTGAAGAAAAGCAATTACGCTATCGATAGTTTTGATGTAATCTTGTTGCAAAGAAATAATTCGTTGCGAATTTTCACCAAACTCTATAAACTTGAAACTTGCAACTTGAAACAAATTTTCCAATCCGTTCTTTGAAAAAAGTTTCAAAATCACTTCTATTCCCAAATCCATTTGACAAGAAGAAATATCTTTGGTATTCAAAAATCCTTTCAAATAAGCCGTCGCAGGATATGGCGTGTTGAGTTGCGTAAATGGTGGCGTTATGAGAAGGATGTTTTTCAAAGGTTTTATTTTTTTGACAAATTTAAAGATAAAAAAAAGTGCTTTCGCACTTTTTCTTTATTTCCCAGATTTCTTTCTTTCGTTATAATATTCGGTTAGTTTCTTCCCGTATAGCGATTTAGCAACTTTTGGTGTCATCGTTTTATAAATTGTATCTAAGTATTTAAAATTAATATCATAAATTTCGGCTAAAGCTACATAAGGAGCAACTTCGTAATCACCATTATTTACAGCAAAATTAGTTGAATAAAGATATTTTCTTTTTATAATTGCGTTTTGTTCTTCTTCAATTTTTGAAATTTCGGCTGTCTTTTTTTCTTTGTAAGCCATTAATTTTTTTTGTATCAAATTCAAATCCTGATCAACATATCTCGACATTACTTTTTTATACTCTTCATATAACTCGTGATTTTTTGAACCTGTAATTTTTGCATCTGATGTGAAAAAATCTAACGACGTTTCGATATTCATTTTACCTTGTTCTGCAAAAAAAGGAATGTTATTATCCAACGAATTCGTTACTCCACGATCTAAAAAAAGATACAACATTTCTGGAGATTGCAAATCAAATTCACTTTTGAAGTTAGAATCACCATTAATTTTTATAGTATCTATTCCAACTAAAACAGTGTCATTTATTCTTTGAATGTATAAAGTCCCTTTTTTTAATCCTTTGATATTTCCAGTTAAAACAAAGTTTTTCTCTGATTTCTTATCGGAACATGAAAGCAAAAACAAAAAACTAAATAATAAAATAATCGATTTACGCATAACTAAAATTTTGTCGCAATGTTACAAAAAAATCCTCAATTTGAATTACAAATTGAGGATTTGATGTTATAAATTAAAAGTTGTTTACCCTTTTAACCAAGATTCTTTCAATTTCGATTTTGACGCATCACTTGTTTGATAACTTTCTGCTTCTTCTGTTGATAATTTGACTTTACCAGTAATGGTTTGCTCTGCTCCATCTCTTTTTATTTTAACAGAAATAGCATCATCAACTTTCCAATTTTGGCTTTCCATTACCATATCGTAAATGTTGTCAACGTTATAAGCCTTTTCGTTAAAAGCAAGTAAAACATCACCACCTTTTATATTTAAAGATTTGAAAAAATCATTTAAATCTGTATTTGGTAAAACGTATATTTCTTTTGATTGATTAACAGAAACATAAGGCGTTTGACCATTTAAGAATGGATTGCTAGGAACTTGAATTTTCACTTTTCCAACGCCAACTTTCGCAAGAAACTCATCATAATTTATTGGTGTTGTTCCTTCTACATAGGTTTTTAAAAATGCTCCAACTTCTGGATAGGTTATTGATACAATTTTTCCAAAAAGTTCTTCATCGTCAAATGGTTTATTTGTACCATATTCAGCTGATAGTTTTTGCATCATGTCCAAAATTCCTCTTTCGCCATTACTTTTTTCTCTGATAATAATGTCAATACACATTCCTATCAATGCTCCTTTTTCATATACATTTAAATATTGATCTTTGTATGGTTTTTCAAGAACATTGGCGCTCATCTCAGTAAATGACATCGTATCATTCATTTTTGATGCATTGTCAATTTTACCAACCATTCGTTGATAAAACTCATCTTCGTCTATCAATCCTTGATTAATTTGGAAAAGATTAGCAAAATATTCTGTAACACCTTCATACATCCAAAGGTGCTTAGACATTTTAGGATTGTTATAATCAAAATATTGAATTTCTTTTGAATGAATACTCAACGGCGTTACGATATGAAAAAACTCATGAGAAACAACGTCAATTAATTGTTTTCCCAGCATTCCAGCTGGCATAGCTTCTGGAAATACAACAGTAGTTGATGTATGATGTTCTAAAGCACCAAAACCTTTAGCATCATCTTTCTCCATATCAGAAAGATAAAGTAAAATAGTATATTTTTTGTTGTTGTTTATTTTTCCAAGAAATGCTTTTTGAGCACGCATCATTTTTTCTAAATCTGCTGAGAGTGATTTGGCAGTATGAACACCATTTGGAGAATAAACGCTAAACAAAATCTCCATTCCGTCAACCATAAACGTTACAAAATCCGATTTTGAATACATAATTGGATTGTCTGTAACATCAAAATATCTTGCAACATTGAACACATCTAGCGTTGTACTTTTGTTTACATCTTCTAATGATGTTGTTCCTACTAAATTTTCAGGATGACTGATAGTTAAGTTGTACTTGATTTCAGTTTTCCCGTTGAAATAACCAACAAAACTGTGATTGTTTAACATGAAATTAGTTCCTGCTAAAATATTAGTTCCTGCTGGAGAAAACACTTCTTCTTTCCCAAAACCTCTTCCAGTCTCAGTATCGTATGTATCATTAACTAAATAGGTAACTTTAGATAATGTTTTCCCATTAGTGATTTTCCATGTATTATCATCTGATTTTATAGTTTCAAGTTCATTTCCTTTTTTATCAAATGCTTTGAAACCTTCAATGTATTTTCCATAATTATCCGAAGAATACGTTCCTGGAACTGTTTTTGGAATTTGATAAATAACTTCATTTGTTGTAAAAGCTGGCGGAATAACAGTTACTTGAACTTTGTCCTCTTTAACGTTTACCAAATCAATTGTTACTTTTACTTCTTCACTTGCAGTTTTCTTTTGAGCATAAATACTTGAAGAAAGAACAGTTGTAAAAAGAAATGACAGAATTATTTTTTTCATTTTTATAAATTATTTTATCGATAAGTCAACAAAAATAAACATTCGTTACAATAACTGTTAATTTTAAGAAAGGATTAACAATGATATTATCGTTTAGAAATTTTGTTGTGTGTGATTTGCTTTTGCAATGTGCATTTAAAACGGTCAATTCCGTTTACACGAAGTTTGGCATGTTTAGTAGTTCTGCCTTGTACTCTTTCACGCCACATTTTAAAACTTGAAGGTTTCATTTCGCGACGCATGATTTCGATAGTTTCTTGTTCGGATATGTCAAACTGAAAAGTTATAGCTTCGAAAGGAGTTCTATCTTCCCAAGCCATTTCTATAATTCTATCAATTTGTTGGTCTGTGAAAATTTTTGATTTCATAAAAACAAAAATCGTCATTAAATGAAAAAACTCTTGTTGAACAAGAGTTAAATTTTTAATCAAATTTATTTTTGATATAGTATTTTCCTTCTAAATCGTCGTCAAAATCATCGATGATTGGCTTTGGTTTGGGTTTGCTTCCAACAGCTTTTTTCTTCCAAAGTTCAAAATTATCTTTGGACAAACGTTTTCGCATCAATTCGGTAACTTCATTTTCTGTAAGTCCAAACTCTTCCTTTATTACTTCAAAAGGTTTTCTTTCCTCTTGCGCCATGCTGACAACTCTTTCTATTTGTTCGTTGTCAAGTTCTACTCGCTTACTTTTTTTCATTTCTGTAAAAGCATTTTTTTTAATAGATAAAACTTGTTTAATTAGTAATTCAATATTAGTAAAAAAAATAATTAGTTTTTAATTGGACATTCATTTTTTTGAAATTAATTCTCAGTCGAACGCTGTTTTTGAAAAGGAATTGACAATAAATTTTTTAAATTATTATGTTCTTCGGGTTTCATATGAGTATCAACGCCATAAACTAATTTTTCTCTTTCTAAAGTTTTGAAAGTTCCAAACAATCTATCCCAAACGGAGAAAATATTTCCGTAATTACTATCCGTATAAGGCAAAACGTAGTGATGATGAACTTTGTGCATATCGGGAGAAACGAGAAAATAACTCATTAAATTATCTAGTTTTTTGGGTAAAACGATATTGGCATGCGTAAATTGTGTCGCTACAACGGATAATGTTTGGTATAAAAAAACCATCCACATTGGACTTCCAACAGCTAAAACTCCGAAGGTTGTAAAAACAAAACGAATTACACTTTCTCCAGGATGATGTCTGTTTCCAGATGTTGTATCAATCCAAGTATCTGTATGATGTATCAAATGAAAACGCCATAGAAATTTAACTTTATGTTCAACTAAATGCGCCAAATAAGCTCCAATTAAATCTAAAAGCAATAATCCGATTATGGCAAATAACCACGAGTTAATCTTTGGCAACCAATTCAAAATTCCAAATTGATTATCGACTGTCCATTGTGCCGTTTTTAGCAAAATAAAAGCCAAACAAAAGTTGACAATAATGGTTGTTACTGTAAAAAAGATATTAATTCCAGCATGTTGCCATTTGTTATACTGAAATTTCACAAATGGAATTGCGCTTTCTATTATCCAAAATAAAGCAATTCCACCAGCTAAAATCAAAGCTCTGTGTGACGAAGGAATAGTTGAAAAATAGTTGATTATTTCTTGCATAAGAACAAATATACTAAAAGTAACTATTTGATAATTCGGAAGGTTAAATTTATTCTTGGCCCAATTGGTTTAGCCGTTTTCGGAATTTGATGTTTCCAAAAATGCTGCGTTGTTCCTTTCATAATCAATAAACTTCCTTGCTCGAGATTGATTTTTAGCTTTTGCTCTTTGATAGAATTATGCTGTAAATGAAAACTTCGTTCTGCACCAAAACTCACGGAAGCAATTACTGGATTTATGCCTAATTCTTTTTCATTATCTGCATGCCAACCGTTGCTGTCTTTTCCATCGCGGTAATAATTTAGTAAAACAGTAGTGAATTTTTCTGGGCAAACTTCTTCAACTTTATTTTTAATAATCATCAACAAATCATTCCAAGGATTGGGTTTCATTATAATATTAGAATAACGATATTGCTTTCCATCGTTGCCAAAAAGTGCCGTTAATCGTGGCTGCGGATATTTTTTACCATAAACAGTGATTTCATCTTGTTTCCAAGGAATTTCTGTTTTTAATTTTTCAAAAAAAGTATCGGCTTTTTCTTTGCCAAAAAAATCAGGATAATAGATAATTTCGGCATCAGGAAGTTCAAACTGAATATTTTCGGATGGAAAAATTGTACTCATAAAACAAAAATAAAGAGAAAAAAATGAATAATTTCACTCTTTTCTCTTTATCAATATTTAGCTTAACAATTATAAAGTGTCTTTTTTGTCCAATAAAATTTTATAAATAAAACCTCCAACTAAAGCTCCGGCAATTGGCGCAACCCAAAACAACCACAATTGCGACAATGATTCGCCTTGTGCAAAAATAGCTTGCGATGTTGAACGCGCAGGATTTACTGACGTATTTGTAATTGGAATACTAATCAAATGGATTAATGTTAATGCAAATCCAATAGCTACGCCAGCAAATTTTCCGTTTGCTGCTTTATCTGTTGCGCCAAGGATTACAATTAAAAAGAACATCGTTAAAACAAATTCGGCTGTAAAAGCTGCTGCCATCGAATAACCATCGGGAGAAAAAGCTCCAAACCCGTTGGTAGCAAAAGCTCCAGCTTTGGTATTATCGATTGCAAAACCTGCCTTTCCTGAAAGAATATACAACAATGTTCCTGCGGCTACAATTCCGCCAAGGCATTGCGCAATGATATAAGGAAGTAAATCTTTGGTTGAAAAACGTCCACTTGCCCAAAGTCCAAAAGAAACGGCTGGGTTAAAATGTCCGCCAGAAATGTGCCCAACAGCATAAGCCATTGTCAAAACAGTTAATCCAAATGCTAATGATACACCAGCAAATCCAATCCCTAAGTCGGGAAATCCTGCTGCAAAAAGTGCACTACCACAGCCGCCAAAGACAAGCCAGTAAGTTCCAAAAAATTCTGCGAATAGTTTTCTCATATGTTTTGATTTTTATTGATTACAATCAAAAATACGAAAATTTTTAATAAAATTTATTTTTTACCGAATTTTATATTCATCAACACTATAGCCAAAATGATAATAACAATTCCAATCCATTGACTGAAAACTACATTCTCATTTAAAATAAGAAATGCCATCATTACTGAAACTGGCAATTCTAAAGCAGAAACTATACTTCCAAGACCAATTCCTGTTAAAGGGAATCCTGCATTAAGTAAAATTGGTGGTATAACAGTTCCAAATAATGCAAGTAAAATTCCCCATTTAAAGAAAATGTCATAATTAAAAGGAGTATTTTGGGTAAAAATTGCAAAAATAAAAACGACAATAATTCCACCCAAAAGCATGTATAAGCTTCGTTGTGCAGAGGAAATAGTCAGCGCCACTTTATTTGCGGCAAACATTGTTGTTGTAAAAGAAGCTGCAGCTAATAGTCCAAGAACTATACCTCGCCAGTCAAGATTTACTGAATTATTCAATACGTTTGTAGCTAGTACAGTTCCAAGTAACACAATTAAAACTGCTATAGTTTTGATTTTTGATGGTTGCTTTTTTTCTAAAAACATTTCCAAAACTACACCCATCCAAACAGTTTGCATCAATAAAACAATACCTATGGAAACTGGAATATATTTTACTGCTAAATAATAAAAAATACTCGTTAAACCCGTGGAAGTTCCAACTAGCATTAATTTTTTAATATCGGTAGAAGATGCTTTGATTATATCTTTCCCTTTTCTGTTTTTTTGGAAAGCATTAATTCCTAAAACAATTAGAATTCCAATTACAAATTGAGCAATTATGACTTCAGCAGGTGTGTAATTTAAACCTTGTGAACTTGTGTCTTTATAAGCCAATTTTACAAACGTAGCTAACATTCCATAACTCGCTGCGCCAAGTCCAACTAAAACAACACCTTTCAACACTTTATTTCCAATCATAATCTATTTTTTAAAAAGCGGACAAAGATATAGAATAGAAATGGTTTTGGAGAAATTATTAAAAACAAAAAACCATCACTAAAAAGTGATGGTTTTATTGAGCCGGCGGAGGGACTCGAACCCACGACCTGCTGATTACAAATCAGCTGCTCTAGCCAACTGAGCTACGCTGGCGTTTCAACGTGAGTGCAAATATAATAGTGAAAATGAAATCTCCAAAATATTTTTACACTTTTTTATTGATTTTTTTGACTATAAAGCGTTGATCTTTTCAACCAATTGATTAGCAGTTTGTTCTAATTCAATATTGATTTGTTTAAAATGTGCTTTCTTATTCTCAACATTTTTAGCATTTACTTTTTTAATCAGACCATCAAAAGATGCAATTGCCTCATCTATAATACCGTTTGTTTTATCAGATGGTTTTCCTGAAGTTGTCATCTCGTAGATATAAACCGCTTCAATAATATCACCTAAAACAAAATTGATGTCTTTTTTTAAATTCTTAACATTTGCCATTTTCTTGTAAATTTTTAATTTGGCGCAAAATTACATTAATTCTTTAGAATACAAACTACGAAATATAAATTTCTAAAATAGCTGCTTTACCATCAAGTTGAAAATCAGTCAAAATAGCTGGAATTAAAACCGTATCGCCTTTTTTATAGTTGTACTTTTCTTCATTTAAAATTAATTCAAATTCTCCGTCAACACACATGTAAACGGTAAACGATTTTTGATTTTTAGTAACTTTAACATTTCCGTTAAGCGGAATAAAATTCGTTGTAAAGTAACTACAATCAACCACTTCATTTGATTTGTTGTCTAATTTTGAATATTTTTTTTCGGCTTGAACTACATCATAATTTATGGCATCCAAAGCTAAATCAACATGCAGTTCGCGAGTATTTCCATTAGCATCTACTCGATCAAAATCATAAATTCTATAAGTAATATCAGATGTTTGTTGGATTTCGGCAATAACAGTTCCGGCGCCAATAGCATGAATTGTTCCAGTTTCTAGAAAAAACACATCGCCTTTTTTAACTTTTTTTGTATCGAGAATATCAAGTAAAGTTTTGTTTTCTAAATTCTGTATATATTCTTCAGAATTAGATTTTTCTTTAAATCCTACAATTAATCGTGCATCTTCATCGGCTTGCATCACATACCACATTTCGGTTTTTCCATAAGAATTGTGTCGTTTTTTTGCCAATTCATCATTTGGATGCAATTGAATGGATAAATCTTCGCGAGCATCAAGATATTTGAATAATAACGGAAATTGATTTCCAAATCGTTCAAAAACTTTTGTTCCTAAAACTTCTTCTGGAAATTCGTTAATCAATTCGTTCAACGATTTTCCTTCATAAAAACCATTTGCAATAACACTAACATCATTTTCTACAGTAGAAATTTCCCAACTTTCTCCTGTGATTTCAGAAGAAATTGGTTTGTTTAGATAGGTATTTAGTTTTGTTCCGCCCCAAATTCTGTCTTTTAGAATGGGTTGAAATTGCAATGGATATAATTTCATTTGATATAATTAAAGTACAAAGATGCAAAATTTAAAAAATACTATTTTGTCAATTCCTGAACTATTTTTAATGCTTTCTCGATATGTATTTTTCCCGAAGTACTATCAAAAACAAATTGAATAATTCCATTTTTATCAGCAACAAAAGTAGTTCGACCATCAATTAATCCTAAATAATCCTTGGAAACACCAAACATTTTTCGGATTGCTTTATTTTCATCAGAAAGTAAAATAAAAGGTAAATTGAATTTATTTTTGAAATTTGTATGCGATTGAACAGAATCAGAACTTATTCCGATGACTTCGGAACCAAATTCTTTAAATTCTTCATAATTATCTCTAAAACTGCAAGCTTGTTCAGTGCAAACTCGGGTTTCATCTTTTGGATAAAAATAAATTACCAAAGGTTGTCCGATGTAATCTCGTAGCTCAAAATTATTTCCATGACTATCTACAGAAGTAAAAAACGGAAGCTTATCGCCTATTTTCAAACTCATTTTAGTTTCCTTTATAGCAAACAAAATTGCGCGGTGTTTCATAAAGAACGATTTCTAACTCTTTATTTGTATCGATAAATTTTCGAAGTTTATTCCAAATTACAACCGCAATATTTTCGGCAGTTGGATTTAAATCGGCAAAATCAGGAACATCAAGGTTTAGATTTTTATGATCGAAAGCTTCTTCAATATGTTCTTTTATTAAATCAGAAAGAATTTTTGTATCAATTACAAAACCAGTTTCTTGGTCAATTTCTCCTGTAACCGAAACAATAAGTTCATAATTATGTCCGTGAAAATTGGGATTATTGCATTTGCCAAAAACCAAATCGTTTTGCTCCATTGTCCAATCTTTTCGGTACAATCGATGCGCGGCGTTGAAATGTGCTTTTCTAGAAACGGTAACTTTCATAATGATTTTTGATTGTTGATTTTCACTTCGACAAGCTCAGTGTGACAATTATGCTTATAATTTATGTTCTTCTAAATAATGATAAAATTCGTCAAAAATAATCTTGAACCAAACCGTGTAAATATCAGGATTGGCAATCATATCGTCTTTAATGTCTTCAATTTTCATCCATTTCCAACTTTCAACTTCATCATCATTGATATTTGGTTCTTCGTTAGAATATCCAATCATTACATGATCGAGTTCGTGTTCGGTCAAACCATTATCAAATGGCGCTTTATAAATAAAATGAAACAATTCTTTTAATTCAGATTGGAAACCCATTTCTTCAAAAAGTCGTCTTTTTCCAGCTTCAATATTGGTTTCGCCAGCACGTTGATGACTGCAACAAGTATTTGTCCACAACAAAGGTGAATGGTATTTATGATGCGCACGTTGTTGCAACATTACTTCGTTTTTATCATTCAAAATAAAAACCGAAAACGCACGATGCAAAACTGCTTTTTCGTGAGCTTCCAATTTATTCATCAAACCAATGGGTTCGTCTTTTTCGTTAACTAAAATTACTTGTTCTTCTTTCATAGATTTTTTATGATGGTCAAAAATACGAAAAAAGAATTGTCAAGTTATTTTAAAATTTTGAACAACCGTTAAACTTTACTTAAAACCACTCATTTTGTAATCTATAAGACATTTTGCAGCGTATATCTGTTGTAAATTTGTATTCTAATTAAATAAGATTGCTATGAAAAAAATCTTGAATATTTTAGTTATCATTCCGCTATTTGTTTTAAACGCTTGCGGTCAAAATAATACCAAACAAAAAAACACAACTACAAAAACAATTGCCATGGAAAACGTTATCAGTAAACCCGAAAATCCTTATTATTCTAATACAGATACCAAAAAATTAAATGTTTCTGATGCCGAATGGAAGAAAGTTTTATCACCAGATTTGTATGCTGTGGCTCGAAATTCTGATACAGAACGCGCTTTTACAGGAAAAATGTGGAATTCTGAAACCAAAGGAACGTATTATTGTGCAACGTGCGGAAATAAATTATTCAAATCAGATCAAAAATTCACAAGTAGTTGCGGTTGGCCAAGTTTTTTTGAGCAAGAAAACAAAGAAAGCATCACTTTTAAAGACGATAATTCGTATGGAATGCGACGAATTGAAGCCAATTGCGGAAGATGTGACAGTCATTTAGGTCATTTATTTGACGATGGACCAGAACCAACTGGTAAAAGATATTGCATGAACGCCATTTCGCTCGATTTTGTTCCAGATGTTGTTGCTACAAATTCAGAAAACATCGATACAATTGTTCTTGGTGGCGGATGTTTTTGGTGTGTGGAAGCTGTTTATGAAAATCTTGATGGCGTAACCAAAGTTGTTTCTGGTTATGCTGGTGGAACGGTTGAAAACCCAAGCTATGAAGAAGTTTGTACTGGTAAAACCGGCGCAGCAGAAGTTATTGAAATTACCTATGATAAAACCAAAACCAATTTAGATGAAATTTTTAAAGTATTTTTCACAGTTCACGATCCAACTACTTTAAATCGTCAAGGTGCCGATGTTGGTACACAATATCGTTCGGCAATTTTTTATAAAAATGAGAACGAGAAAAAAGTTGCTCAAGATTTAATTAAGGATTTGAATAATGAAGTGTTTTCAAATAAAATTGTGACTACGCTTGAACCTTTGAAAAAATTCTACAAAGCCGAAGAATACCATCAAGGTTATTATGAAAACAATAAAAACAAACCCTATTGTCAAATGGTAATTCAACCAAAAATTGAAAAATTTGAAAAGGTTTTTAAGGATAGAATGAAAAAATAATATTAACCACTATGACACAAAGATTTTCACGAAGTTCACAAATTATTTTGTGGACTTTGTGCTTTCTTAGTGAACTTTGTGGTTCAATGTTTCAGCAATTTTCAAAGCACA
>ERZ795056.5885-NODE-5885-length-12120-cov-6.342893_pt1 | contig 12120 bp, 7 predicted proteins | sample MGYA00375140_ERZ795056 | MGnify/ENA primary metagenome ERZ795056 (study PRJEB30185, sample SAMN05720227) | activated sludge metagenome | isolation source: Anaerobic digester | place: USA | collected 2015-03-09 ...
CAGCTGCGATTGTCTTGCTCGCTGCCTGTGGCAACAAAGATAAATCTGCAACCCAGGTTGCAGCCAAAGTGGATGGCGAGGAAATCTCCGTTCATCAAATCAACAGTGTGCTTGCAAGATCGGGTGGCATTACCCCGGAAAACCTACCCAAGGCAAAACGTGAAGTTCTCGAACGGCTGATTGAACAGCAAATTGCCATCAACGAGGCCGTGTCCCGAAAGCTGGACCGGTCGCCCGAGGTAGTGACAGCGATAGAGAATGCCAAGCGCGAAATCATCGCACGATCCGCTCTAGACCAAATTGCTTCGAACCAGCCAAAACCTACAGATGAAGAAGTAAAAAAATATTACTCAGAGCACCCTGAACTGTTTGCCGAGAGACGTCTGTTCAATCTGCAGGAACTCGCCCTGCGAAAGACCACTCCCAATGTGGCTGAGATCACGGCGAAAGTCGCTGCGGCCAAAACACTTGAAGAAGTCTCCGTTTGGCTAAAGGAAAAAAATATCGAATTCACAGCGAGTGGCACTACCCGCTCAGCTGATCAGATCCCTCTGGAAATATTGCCCAAGCTGCATCAGTTCAAAGATGGGCAAATGAGTTTGATTGAAGGCAACGACGCCATCTTCATCCTGCGTGTGGTTGCATCGCGGTCGGCCCCACTGGAAGAGGAACTGGCCCTCCCACGTATCAGGACATTCCTGTTTAATCAGCGCGGTAGCGAAATCATTAAACTCGAGAAGATCGCGCTTAAGGAAAAAGCCAAAGTGGAGTATTTGGGCGAGTTTTCCGGGGGTGAGGCTGCCTTCAAAGCCAAAGTAACTTCCGACGCCGAAGCTGCCGCTCAGGCCAGCGCTAAGGCACAAGCAGATGCAGACGCCCTCGCCAAACTGAAAGCCGACGAAAAGGCAGCACTTCACGCTGAGTCCGAGGCACAGGCCAAGGCGCGGGCACAGGCCCGTGCCCAATCCGGCAAGAATCAAAAACCGGCTGACCCGTCGTCGGCCAACGTTAACCTTGAAAAAGGTATTAAGGGGCTCTAATGACCAACTCCACATTTAACTCCACATTTTCTAGACTGATGGGCCGCGTGCTTGGCTTGCTGATTTGCATTGCCGGTGTGACAAATGCCACCGCTCAAGACAAAATATTTGAAGACAAACTGGGCGCTGGCGATAGCATCCGCGTTCAGGTTTTCCAGAACCCGGACCTGTCACTTGAAACCAGAATTCTGGAAACTGGCAGCATCACTTACCCTCTGATCGGCTCTGCGAAACTGGCAGGCCTTACCATCCCGGAAGCTGAAAAGCTGATTGCCCAGGCGCTCAAGAATGGTGGATTCGTACAACTGCCTCAGGTATCCGTCACGCTGGTGCAAGCCAGGCGTAAACAAGTTTCCGTGCTGGGCTCAGTTGGGCGCCCTGGCCAGTTTCCGCTCGAAACGGCCAATGCGCGACTATCCGACATCCTGGCGACAGCCGGCGGCGTATCCCCTGGGGGCTCTGACATTGTGATCGTCACCGGAACCCGTGATGGCAAACCCATGCGCCAGGAAATCGACGTGGCAGCTACCTATCTCGATGGCAAAAACGTCAACGACATGGTTCTTGCGGGTGGCGATGTCGTGTATGTCCACCGTGCTCCGGTTTTCTACGTCTATGGCGAAGCACAGCGTCCCGGTTCGTTCAGGCTGGAGCGCAACATGACTGTCCTGCAAGCCTTGGTAACTGCTGGCGGTCCTACGGCCCGGGGCACCGAGCGCAGGCTGCGTCTCAACCGCCGTGCTGCGGATGGAACCATCAAGGAATTAGCCCCCGAAATGACGGACCTGGTCAAGCCTGACGACGTCATCTTCGTGCGCGAGAGCCTTTTCTAGAGAAGCACCCAAATGACACCAAAACAGTTCTTCTTGATTCTTTTTGCGCATCGTTATGCGGCAGTTGTCGTATTCTTGCTGGTTGCTGCGACAGGAGCAACAGTAACATTGCTCACCCCCAAAACCTACACAGCCACCACCGATTTACTGGTTGACGCCAGAGTTGACCCAATTGCTGGGCAGCTTACGCTTGCAACACCTAATTACCTCGCAACCCAAATTGCAATTATTCAAAGTGAACGGGTTGCGGTTGGGGTCGTCAAGCGCCTTCGTATTGCCGAAACGCCCACTCTGGTTGCTCAATGGCAAACAGCCACTGAGGGAAAGACCCCCTTGGAAAACTATTATGCCAACATCATTCGCAAAGGCTTGGAGGCAGAGCCTTTGCGTGGGAGCAATGTGATCAGACTCACATACAGCGGAATAGATCCGAAGTTTGTGACGGCCGTTGTCAATGCATATGCCAACACTTATTTGGATTTGACCGTTGACTTGCGTGTAGACCCTGTAAGGCAGTATGCCACCTGGTTTGATGAGCGACTAAAAACCCTTCGCAATGATATCCAGATCGCTCAAACGAAGCTTTCAGAGTATCAACGATCTAAAGGTATTATTGAAAATGATCAACGAGCGGATCAAGAAACCCAGCGTCTTGATGCTCTGTTGGCGCAGCTCGTTACCATTCAAGGCGAGAATATGGCGATAAACAGCCGACAAAGAAACTCCGGTGACGAATTGTCCCCAGATGTACAGGCAAGTGCTGCGGTTCAAAACCTCAAGTCCTCGCTGAATCAGGCTGAGACCCGTATGAGCGAAATGCGTGTCAATCTTGGACCCAACCACCCCACGCGCGTACAACTGGAAGGACAAATTACTCTCATGAAACAGCAGTTGGATGATGAAATGCGTCGCGTGTCGGGCGGTACCACCGTTGCAAAAACAACATCTAACATGCGCGAGGCTGAACTCAGAAGCGTAATTGCCGCGCAAAAAGCTCGTGTTCTTTCTCTGCGACAAGAACGTGATCAAATCGCGGTGCTTGCGCAAGATGTTGAAGCAGCCAAGCGCAATTACGATTCAGTCTTGCAGCGAAGCAACCAATTGAACCTGGAAAAACAGACTGAACAGACGAATGTTTCGATTCTCAGTCCTGCTGTTGAGCCGGTCGCCCCGGCAAAGCCAAATATTCAAAAGTACCTGACAGCAACGGTGATGGGGGCTCTTGCCGCAGCTATCGCCGCAGCTCTAGGACTGGAATTCATTGATCGGAGAGTGAGAACCACTACTGACATTGAAGTTGAAGGCGTACCAATACTTGGCGTCATCGAACGCCGGGAAGCGAAGTACTCCATCGCCGAGAGAATTTCACTATTTGGCAAGTTTTTCACCAAGCGCAAAAAACGCAAGGAGTTTGAGGCTGCTAGTCGTCTGGCGGGGTTGTCATGAGTGACTCAACTTTCCACTCTTCTCTATTCCCAAGCGATATCGATATTGACCTTGATGATCCTACTAGTGGGCCTGCTGGGCGCTCCAGCAACAAGAGATCTATCGGTGCCATATTAGTCGACGCCGGTGTACTCAGCATTGAGAATGCCCACCGCGTGATTGAGCATCAGCGCGAGAAGAAAATTCGGTTTGGCGAGGCGGCAATCCAATTAGGCCTAATCAGTGAAGGTGATATTCGATACGCACTGTCATATCAATACGAATACTCCTATTTGCCCCGGTCAAGTGGCAAAATGACCAATGAAGAGCTTGTAGCAGCCTACAAGCCATTCAGCCATGAAGTGGACCAGTTGCGTGCCATTCGAAGTCAGCTGATGCTCCGGTGGTTTGACAAAGAGAGGGGGCATGCCATGCTGGCCGTCGTAGGCGCTGGCCGTGCGGAAGGCGGAAGCTACTTGGTAGCCAACTTGGCTATTGTGTTTGCGCAAATGGGGGAACGCACTTTATTGATAGATGCAGACATGCGTGCCCCACGTCAACACACCCTATTTCAACTTAACAATCAGCTTGGGTTTTCCAGTTTGCTTGCGGGGCGCTCCGATGTTGCCAGCGCCGTAATGCGGATTCCGTACATCGAAAATCTGGATGTGCTGCCCGCAGGACCCACACCGCCAAATCCTCAGGAACTTCTGAACCGCCCAAACCTTGTAGAGCTTTTCGAATATGCAGGCAAGGCTTACGACATTGTGTTGATTGACACGTCGTCGTTAAGTACAGGGGCTGATGCGACGATTGTCGCTTCCAGGGCCGGTGCAGCGTTGGTTATTGCTCGTGCGAACGAAACCAAATTTACCGCCTTCGGAGACTTGATTGCTGAGTTGCAGCGTTGTGGCATCAATGTCGTGGGTTCGGTGCTGAATAACCCGCCTCTTATTGACGTCGGCAATTGATCTCGATGGAACCCATTACTAATGGGGCACGATATCTCTACACCTGTGTTATTGGCCAAAAGTCAAAGGTAACAGAACCATGCCAGAACACTACAGGGCACTAATAGTTATCCTTGTTCTGGCAACTATAGTCTTTGCATTTGCGAAAGGCCCGGTGACGGCGATCGCAATGACAACTGAAGACTTCGTTCGGCGGAGAAACGCATGGTATTTCGTGACCCTCGCGGGATTTCTGTCGCCCCATTTTTGGATATTCATATTTATCACGGGCGTGTTTTTATTTTTCGCCATCAAAAAAGAACGCAATTTAATAGCGTTGTTCTTTTTCTTGATACTTGCACTTCCACCCACGGGTGTCGAATTGCCAGGATTTGGTGGAATCCGGTATTTCTTTGAATTTAACTTTCTCCGACTACTTTCTCTACTTATCTTATTGCCGGCCTGCCGGATCGGGCGGCTTAAAGCAAGAACTCAAGAATACACAAAGATTTTGCTCACTACAGACGCCGTACTATCTATATATATCGCGTTAAACATTGCATTGATAGCACCAAATGATTCGTTCACAGGTCTAATACGAGATATTATTTACTGGACTGTCGATGTCGTCATTCCATACTACGCAATAAGCAGATATCTTAAGGATTTTAAGTATTTCCGCGAGGTATTAGCGAGCTTCGTTTTGGCCGCAATGATTTCTTCATCGGTAGCAGTCGTCGAATTTCTGAGACAGTGGTTGCTGTACTCGGGATTGAGCGAATTCTGGTCACCTAGCCCATTGTCCACTTATATCTTAAGAGGAGAAAATTTAAGAGCAAACGCCTCTAGTGGAAACGCCATTGTATTGGGATATGTAGTCGCTGTGGCAATTGGATTTTATTTGTCTTTTAACAATCTCCATTTACATCGACTAGGCCGGTTCTCAGGTTTTGTCCTTCTGATTGCTGGCGCGATTGCCCCATTGTCCAAAGGACCTTGGGTTGGATTATTAGTGATAATTCTCCTGTACTCCGCTCTAAGTCAAAAACGACTTGCAAATGCGATTAAGTTCGTTGCATTGACCCCTCCAGTAGTTTTCCTACTCTTATCGACGGACACAGGAACTCGACTGGTCGATTATTTGCCATTCTTTGGTTCTCTTGATGAGGGAAGTGTGAATTATCGCACTCAGTTGCTTGAAAGTTCCTTAACCATTATTTACAACAATCCACTCTTCGGAACTTCAGATTATCTTGTTCACCTAGAGCACATGCGGCAAGGACAAGGAATCATTGACTTGGTTAATACATACTTAGTAATTGCGCTGAACACTGGCTTGATCGGTTTGGGTTTATTCATTGCTTTCTTTATTTTAATCTTAATTGGAATCCTTGGTGCCATGCGGAAACTTCATCCAAAATCCGATCAATACTGTTTGGGGCAATCTTTATTTTCCGTTCTTGCTGGAATCCTAGTGATTATCTTTACCGTCAGTCCGATATCGCACATACCACTATTGCTTTGGTCTGTTTCCGCTCTGGGCGTTGCTTTTTTTTCCAATCAAATTGATCTCAAGAGTGGTCATCCTAATATAGTTTCAAATATTGAGTCACGTACTTTTTCAAGAAAAGTCTCGGGCCAAGAGTTAACTCGAACTAGTCCCTATAGTAACTCCAACTCGAATGGACAGCGGGTGCCACGCGAATGAAATCAAAAATGGGATTGTTGCAAAATACCGTCAAAAATGGCACTGCTTGGACAATTGGAGGTTACGCGTTATCTCAGTTGATGCGATTAATAGGGAATGTCATTATTGCACGCCTCCTTTTTCAGGAGGCATTTGCATTAATGGCAATAGTAGGTGCGATCATCCAGGGTTTGACAATGTTTTCAGACTTAGGCCTGGGAGCGTCAATTATTCAAAATAAGCGCGGCAATAATAAGGATTTTCTTAATACTGCTTGGACTCTACAAGTCCTTCGCGGCATTTTACTTGCGACTATCGCAACCGGGTTAGCATGGCCTTTAGCCAATTTTTATGCCGTTAACGACCCATCGGCTCACCAGCTCCGCTGGTTGATTCCCATAGTTGCGATTGCGACCTTATTTGAAGGAACCGTGTCCACGAAAATCCAGAGCGCGGTAAAGCATCTAGATCTTGGCAGATTGACCATTTTCGATTTGTCATGTCAGTTGTTTGGGATCCTGGTAATGATTGGATTGGCCTGGTGGACTCGCTCGGTATATGCAATGGCATGGAGTGCCGTCGCCGCCGCACTTCTACGCAGCACGCTAAGCCACTTGTTGCTCAGAGGAGAACGCAATTCGTTTCACTGGGATCCGAGTTCTGTTCGCGAGATCATACATTTCGGAAAGTGGATATTCGTCAGCACGATCATTAGCTTTGGAGCTTCCCAAGTCGATAAACTAGTGCTCGCTCGATTGTTCCCGCTCCAAGACATTGGTGTTTATGGAATTGCAGCGAGCCTTGCTATATTGACTTCCGTGCTTTTGGGATCTTTGCAATTGAGAATTGCACTCCCACTTTACGCGCGAACTTTGGCTCAGAAAGAACCGTTACCTGAGATCTTATCAGATACAAAAATATGGCTGCTCGCGTTGGGTTCGTATTTAGTTGCTTTATCTGTGGGATGCGCAGGGACATTTATCGCACTGGCCTATGATAGTAGATATTCTGCTGCGGGTGTTTATATCCCGATATTGGCAATTGGCTCATGGTTTACAACAATTGAAGGGATTTATGGAGCCGCATTCCTTGCATTCGGACGGGCAAGGTGGGTTGCCATGGCGAACGGAGCAAAGATCATTTCGTTCTGCTGCATCCTATCACCCGCGATCAATCAATGGGGGTTAGTGGGTGCAGTAGTGGCCGCGGCCGTGTCAGACGCGCTTAAGCTCCCTGTCACGATCGCATTTGCAAGAAGAATTGGGTTACGGGATCAAACAACTGAAGTATGGTTTTCAATATACTGCGCGACTATCGGATTAATTATATTCCTCTGCTCAAACGTAATACTAATATTATCATATAACAATCACCTCATTGCTTTAATTATTAAATTTACATTAATTACCTTGGCATACACTCCAGTATTTTTTCTAGTTAAGCGCCGGAGTCACCGGTTCTTATAGAGCTGCGATTACTCAATTAGCATGGGGCATGCTTATTGCTAGTATTTTGCCATAAGATTCGGTTCATAATACAAAACTGACCATGTATTGCTCGTTTTCAAAATCTTTCCAAACGGCCTACAAACTTGATTGATGAAATAATGAACAAGAATACTATTAGAGTCCTAATGGTCATTGAGCAATGCAACCCTGAGTGGGCGTCAGTTCCGTTAGTAGGTTTCAATTTCTATCAGCAAATCAGTGATCTAACAGAAGTCACCTTAGTTACGCATGAGCGCAATCGTGAGGCTCTTGAGAAAATACCAGGGGATCACGATATTGTATATATCTCTGAGAGTCGTTTTTTGCAACTGTATTATAGATTTGCCAGTCTCTTGGCAAATAGAGGTGCTATTAACTGGCCTCTTTACCATTTTCTAACCTATCCAATTTATTCAAGCTTTAACCGAAAAGTGTTTGAGCAATTTCACCGGAAGGTAATCAACCATACATTCGACATAGTTCATGCTCTCACTCCCATGTTGCCTAGGTATCCAGTGAGGTTGATTAAAGCCTGCAATTCAACGCCGTTTCTTCTAGGTCCAGTTAATGGCGGCGTGCCATTTCCCAAAGGATTTGAGGTGACTGCGCGCAAAGAAAATTCACACTTGAATTTCATCAGAACTCTAGGACGATTTCTCATACCGGGGTACCGAGAAACTTATGTCAAGGCAGATCGCGTTTTGGTTGGCTCCACTTATACCTTGAACATGCTTAAAAGTCTTTTCAAACTAGAAGATAGACGAGCATCTTTATTTTTCGAAAATGGAATACCGGCTAGTTTTTTTAAACCAGTAAGTCATGCAAAGATAAAAAACGTTACTAACTTACTTTTCGTCGGCAGATTGGTGCCGTACAAAGGAGTAGATATGCTAATTGATGCTCTTTGGCAATCAGAATCTCAACTTAAAGAAAAGGTAACATTGACTATTGTAGGTGATGGTCCTGAAAGATTCAATTTAGAGCAGCAGGTTAGCAAGTCTGGACTGTCGGACAAGGTCATATTCACTGGCTGGGTGGATCAGAAAGAGACTTTCGACTATTACAGTCAGGCTGATATATTTTGTTTCCCTTCTATTCGGGAGTTTGGCGGAGCAGTGGTTTTAGAAGCAATGTCTTGCGGCGTACCATGTATTGTTGTTAACAATGGTGGCATCGGCGAGTACGTTACAGAAGAAACCGGTTTTAAAATAGAACCTCTTTCGAGAAAACACATTGTCCAAGAGCTTATCTATTGCATCAAGTTGCTGACAGAGGAAACCTCTTTGCGCTTAACAATGTCGGCCAGCGCAATAGATCGCGCCATTGAGTTTGAGTGGGGTAAAAAAGCCCAGGCTATACTTCAAATATACAGAGTTCTAATTTCTGAAAAGAAGGCAAATTCGCCATAAATCATACCTAATGTCTTTCTCGCGAGCAATCTCGTTTTTTTTATACAGATATTTTATCTGATCAATTGACCTCAAAACAATCTCTTTCGTTTCCCGGGCTTATACGTGAGTGAACAGAATCACAATTTATTAATTCTTTGGTTTGTTCCCAAAGGTGTTTGTGTAAATAATGTTTATTTCTTATGAATGAACTAGATGAGTAATACATAAACGATTCTATTTTGCATGACTTGCATGCAAGAAGCACATATTATTTACACCTCTTAAAAATATCGAAGGTAGTTTTTCGAGTATTATTTTAAGCTGAAGGGTATGGGTTGAATGCAATTTGATCCATACCCTTTAGTGGCCTGTGAGGGGCGGGACGCCGCTTCAGGCCAATTTACAAACTTTCTTTCTCAGTCCTTAAAAAGTTGAAGTGTCTCTTTTTCAGAATTGAACCACGAGTAATGACTCTTTTGTCCATCCGAAATGGCGTTTTTGGCTCATTGCGAAGGAGCCTACGGCGCTACTTTTTTGAGTTACGCCTGCACATCAGCCGGTTCAAAGACTCCAGACGCAGGCCCTGCGTAGTGATTTTTCCGTCCAACCAACCTTGGGACCCTGCCAGCAATCTGAGAGCGTGGTCCATTGCACCCTACCTTGAAAAGCTGGGATGGCGCGTTGTATTGATCCCCGAGCCACTATCACTTAATCAGCGAAGGAGAATCCTGCAGCTTGAAACGCCGGATGTTGTTCTACTACAGCAGACTCGTCACCCACTCAATCAACCACGCCTGTATGCCCCATTTCCTTGCGTATTGGACGCGGACGATGCTGACTATTTAGACCCGAAACATCATGATCGTATCGTTCAGTGTGCTCAAGACGCGGCTGCGGTGATTGGCGGGAGTCGTTTCGTCGCCAAGTGTCTCGGCAACCACAATACTTCGTCGCATGTACTTTGGACATGTACGCCCAATCCAAACGGCTCTCCCCGCATACCCCCGGATAAAAGACTGCCGGTAGTTGCTTGGGCACACGCCTCGCCACTTGGGTATGTCCACGAAGCAAAGTTTATTCAGTCCGTGATGACGGAGGTGTGTAGGCGTACCACGTGCATATTCTGGCTGTTCGGCACGAGTGAAGCGGATGCAGGTTCCTGGTTCAAGCCCATACGTGATGCCGGCGGCACGTGTGAAGCTATCCCATCATTACCGTACGAAGGTTATCTTGAGAAGGTGTCCGAGGCAGCGGTGGGTCTGCAACCGGTCTCGAATGCAAGTGAATTCAGTCGAGGCAAATCGTTTGGAAAACTTCTTGCCTACCTTGGCGGTCAGGTAGCAGTGGTGGCGTCTGATGCAGTCGATCACCCGCTATTCTTCCGCCAGTGGCAAAACGGAGTTTTAGTACAAGAAGAAGTGCTTGAGTGGGCTGATGCCGTTGTCCGACTACTTGAAAATACTGAGCTTCGACGGAATATAGCGCTTGCCGGATGGGCAGATTTTCATCAACGTCTAACAAGTAATATTTTTGCTGACCGATTGGCTTCCATCTTAAAGTCAGTTGTAGTCAAGTCAGACCAACATGCCGAGTATGCAAAATTGAAATAATGTTTCATCTGATCTTATTTCATTTTGTTCCTACACGACAGGAATAAATTCTACTTGCAGGCGTTTCGTATTTTGATGGTTCCGAACAGTTGATTTCATTTGCTTTGCATTGGAATACCATTTGCAGAATGGTAACGACGTGGACACCCGCTCTCAAAAGCTAGGCGCGCGATCAAAGTGCCTGGCGCATACGAATAGCCTGAGATTTAGCGATTCGCAAATACTCGTCATAGTCGAGCATGAGGGACGGGTCCATCAGCGTGGCGTGAAGCTCGACTCCCTCGACCTGATGGTGCAAGGGAAACGGGCTGAAAACGAGGTCAGCTATTGGGAGATGTAGGGGCCATCCCAGTTGGAAAGGGCTGCATCGTAGTTGCTACCGTTTCGGCTGATTGATGGTGTTCCGCCGCCTTGCACTGAGTTACCGCGATTAGTCATTCGCCTGCCGCGCCATTGGATGTCACTACCGGTGTAGGGACCGCGAATGAATACGTTGCCCGCTGCGAGCACATCCTCGATTCCCTCGACTGTTCCAGCGTCCGCGTTTTGCGGACCAATACCTACCAGCCATGAACCCGGGTAAGTCGGCGAGCCGATCTGGTTGTTGGCAATAACGATCCGACTCGTTGCAGGAGCGGGCGAGCCAGCAACCGTGTCCGTAAAGGCCTGAGTGCCGCCCGAATGAATCTTGATTGCATGCCGGATTCCAATGCCACCACCCACATAGTGATCACCACCAACAGCGTTATGGGCAATCACAACCCTGCTACCCGCCCATATGCGCAAAGAGTGTTCTGTTGCTTTATTGATGGTGTTACCCAGTATCGCCGAGCGCAGGAAAAATCCCATCACAACTAGGTTAGGTGTGCCGTTGGCGTTGACTACACCCTGAATGTCGTTCTCGACCAAGAACACCTCTCGGGGCCAATAAATTGTGCTCGGGACGGCGCCGCTATTGTTCCGCTGGTAGTAGCCTGCTGCCGTGCCAATATTGACCTGTGCTGACCCACCAAGTTGCCTGTTGATGTCGTTTCGGTAGAGCAGCAGGCGCGAGGTTGTTGCGTCGATGTTCACCACCCCGACATTGAGGTCCATAACCGTCCAGTCGCTTGTCCAAGACGCAATGCCACTAACCATGCCGGTATTAACACCAGCGACCACTGGCTTGGCGCCAGTTCCATAGGCTCCTACCTGAAAGCCGCTATCGGTGTTGCGTGGGCTGATGCCACCAAAGGACTCGCCACGATTGAGTAGCACGCGCAGGCCTGCATAGGAAGATGGCAGTGAGGTTTGTTGAGTGGCTCCCGCGGGGCACCCGGCGTAGCGAGCCGCAGGCGACACGCAGACCGTGCGTGTGCCTGCATAGGCTGTAGCCGGGTCTGCCACCGTGATCTGCATTGACTCCGTGCCCACACGAACGGTATACGTTCCGGGCAAGTCATAGACGTGCGACGCGATTGAACCGTCAGTCTCGGCATTCTTCGATCGGCCAGAGATAGCCCAAGCCTGGCCCCGGTTGTCGCCAAAGTCCCATGCATAAGAGCCAGAGAACGCACCGGTGACTTCGAACTGTACGGCCAACGGAGCAACACCACTGGTGCGCGTGGCCGTTAAGGGACCATTTGCCGACAAAATGACCTGGGTTGGTGTTGGTGTTGGTGTTGGTGTTGGTGTTGGTGTTGGTGTTGGTGTTGGTG
>ERZ795056.5887-NODE-5887-length-12118-cov-6.059023_pt1 | contig 12118 bp, 10 predicted proteins | sample MGYA00375140_ERZ795056 | MGnify/ENA primary metagenome ERZ795056 (study PRJEB30185, sample SAMN05720227) | activated sludge metagenome | isolation source: Anaerobic digester | place: USA | collected 2015-03-09 ...
CAATTATACTATACTGGTAAGCTCACAGGCTCAATATTGAAGGGAAACCTTTACTTCATCGGTGGAGGCGATCCTGACTTCAATACTGATAATCTTTCTACTTTTGTTGATGCAGTTAAATCACTTGGTATTACCCGGGTAGAAGGAAATTTATATGCCGATATTTCTTATAAAGATTCACTATTCTGGGGAATGGGATGGATGTGGGATGATGACCCTTCAACAGATGCCCCTTATCTCTCCGCTTTGAATATCAATGGAAATACAATAACAATCTCAATAACGCCTGATGTTGCCGGTGATTCACTTAAAATTAAGTTAATCCCGGAAACTGAATATTTCACAATAAAAAATTCTTCCAAACTTGTTGATAAAGTAAAAAATCCTTTCTATGTAATCAGAAATTATTACGACCGGAAAGATGAGTTTGTTATTTCAGGTGATATTAATAAAAATCAGCAAAGCGTTGCAAGAACTTTTAATGTGAATGCTCCGCATAAGTATTTTCTAAATCTATTCAAAGAGCAGTTGGAAAAGAATAATATTTCATTTAAAGGGAAGATTGATACTTTAACTACACCGCCAAATGCAAAACAGATTCATACTTTTTCAAGGACGTACGGACAGGTAATCAAAGAATTAAATAAAAACAGCAACAACCTTAATGCTGAAATGACTTTGTTTGCTTTGGGAGAAAAATATTTCGGAAAACCTTCCACCGCTTCAAAAGGGATTAAAATGATTGACAGTCTTATAATAGCATCCGGTTTGAATCCCGGTAATTATCGCCTTGTTGATGGTTCGGGTGTTTCGCATTATAATCTTGTAACCGCAGAACTATTACTCGGAGTATTGAAATATTTTTATTATGAACAACCCGAACTGTACAGATTACTCTCCGACTCATTTCCGTTTTCAGGAGTTGACGGTACACTCAAAAATAGAATGCGCGGTTCAGCAGCAGAGAATAATGTGAAAGCAAAAACGGGTACATTAAGCGGAATTAGCTGCTTATCAGGTTATGTAAATGCTAAAAACGGAGATATCATTGCTTTCTCGATAATGATTCAAAACCATTTCGGTAAAACTTCAAGGGCTACCGGGTACCAAAACCGGATTTGTGAAATTCTCGCCGAGTATGAGTAAACCGGTGTATTACAATGCTGATACCGGTTGACGGAATTAATATTAACATTGAAGTTTTTTTGTCTGAAACGGCTGACCACTCGATTATTTTTATTCACGGTTTTTCAGGTTCGGGAAAAGACTGGAAAAATGTAATTTCTAAATTGCCGGAAAACATTTGCAAAGTTACTATTGATTTTCCGGGACATGGAAGAAGCGATTCACCCGAACCTCTTCGATATTATGAATCTGTTTTTCTGAATAAAGTAATTAATTCTGTTATTGTTTTTTTAGACCTAAAGCATGTCATCCTCGCCGGTTATTCTATGGGTGGAAGAGTTGCTTTAACTTACGCAGTAAATCATCAAAAAAATATCGACGCAATTATTCTTGAAAGCACAACGGCAGGATTGCAAAGTGAATCGGAGAGAAAATCCCGCATACTTCAAGATGAATATCTATCCAAACGCATTGAGCAAAATGGAATTGATGACTTTGTAGAATACTGGACAAACCTCGAACTTTTCAAATCTCAAAAAAAACTACCCATAGAAATACAACAACAAATTAAAATCGAAAAATTAAAAAACAATCCTAGAGGGTTGAAAAATTCTTTACATGGATTTGGAACCGGGAAAATGATTTCTGTATGGGAAAGACTCAGACTGTCACAGATTCCTACTTTGTTAATTACCGGGGAAGAGGATAAAAAGTTTACTTCGATTAACACTGAAATGGTGAAACTTATTCCCGGAGCAAAACATGTGGTTGTAGAAAATGCGGGACATAATGTCCATCTTGAAAAACCGGAAGTTTTTGTAAATTTGATAAAAGAATTTTTAATTTCGATAAGCCACAAAAAAGAGGACACTTAATGGCATTCAAATGGAACAAAGTTAAAGAGTATCAAGATATCATCTACGAAAAGATGGATGGAATTGCAAAAGTTACAATTAATCGACCGGAAGTACGAAATGCATTCCGACCGGAAACAGTAATAGAAATGTATGACGCTTTTGCAGATGCAAGAGAAGACCAGGAAATCGGTGTAGTATTGTTGACCGGGGCAGGTCCTGCGAAAGACGGGAAATATGCTTTCTGTTCCGGAGGCGATCAAAGAATTCGCGGCGATAAAGGTTACGTCGGAAAAGATGGCGTTCCAAGATTGAACGTACTTGATTTGCAAAAATTAATTCGCAGTATGCCGAAACCTGTAATTGCACTTGTTGCCGGATATGCAATTGGCGGCGGACATGTTCTTCATGTTGTTTGTGATCTTACTATCGCTGCCGATAATGCAGTTTTTGGTCAAACAGGACCGAAAGTCGGCAGTTTCGATGGAGGATTCGGGTCAAGTTATCTTGCAAGAATAGTGGGACAAAAAAAGTCTCGCGAAATCTGGTACTTGTGCCGTCAATATAATGCTCAGGAAGCACTTGATATGGGATTGGTAAATAAAGTTGTACCCGTATCTCAACTTGAAGAAGAAGGTGTTAAATGGGCTTACGAAATCCTTGAGAAATCACCATTGGCTATTCGTCTGCTTAAATCAGCATTTAATGCTGAACTTGACGGACAACAAGGAATCCAGGAACTTGCAGGCAATGCAACTTTGTTATACTATATGACAGAAGAAGCCCAGGAAGGGAAAAAAGCATATATTGAAAAAAGAAAACCGGATTTCAATAAATATCCTAAACTACCTTAAATATAGTAAATGAAGAATTACAACAAATTCGAAATATGGGTGCTTGCAAGCCGCCCGAAAACTCTTTTCGCAGCATTCGTCCCGGTGATAGTCGGAACTTCGATTGCCAATGCAGAAGGAGAAATAAATTTATTAGCATCGGTTGTAGCACTTGTTTGTTCTATTTTAATCCAGATTGGAACTAACTTTTCGAATGACTTACAGGACTTTATCAGGGGTGCTGATTCTAAAGAACGAGTTGGTCCCCTGCGTGTTATTAACGAAGGATTGATTACAACTTCGCAAATGAAAACAGCAATTTTTATAGTTTTCTTTACAGCTTTCATGCTTGGTTTGTATCTGATTTATCTTGGAGGTGTCGTAATTCTGATTATAGGTATACTTTCAATTTTAGCTGGATTGGCATATACGTCGGGTCCATATCCTTTAGCTTATCACGGCTTGGGAGATTTTGCAGCATTTATATTCTTTGGATTGATTGGAACAATTGGAACTTACTATTTGAACACAGGAGAATTCTCAACAATATCTTTAATAGCTTCAATACCGGTTGGTGCGTTGGTAACAAATATTCTTGTTGTTAATAACTACCGTGATCTTGAGCAGGATAAACGTGCCGGCAAAAATACACTCGCTGTAAAACTCGGAAAAACGTTTTCGAGATACGAGTTTATTATTTTAATGACTGCTTCTTTTATAGTTCCGTTAATTATCTTCTTAAGTTACGATGTTAAAGGATGGGTTTTCCTCCCTTATCTTACTTTACCTATCGCATATAAATTAATATTAATGATGTTTAAGTTGACAGGTCCGCAATTAAATAAAACATTAGAACTGACTGCAAAATTTTCAGCAATCTTCGGACTCCTTTTTTCGTTAGGATTTCTTTTGTGATGATTAATGGGCTCTGATATGAATGGCTCATTAACAAATCCGGTTATTAATTCGGATGGCTTTTCAATTATAGTTCCGGGTCGTTTTGAATTATTTCCGAAGTATAAGTACAAACATTTCACAAAGAATTTCATTCAAATTGAACAGGAAAGTCTTGATGAGATAACCAGAAAAATAGCTTCATACATACATTCAATCGGTATTAAAAAGAATACGATTGTCCCCATGTACTGCGATAATCCTTTTTACATTATATTGCTTTCTCTTTCTCTCTGGAAGTTAAAAGCAGTACCATTCCCGATAAATAACAGGCTTACACCAGATGAAATTTCTGATTTACTTTCCCGCATCGAATCAAGCATAGTTTTTGTTGAAAATGAGATTGATGGATTGAAAAAATCAATTAATCAAATTAGTATACGAAAAGTTATTTCTGAACCAACTCAAACAATAAACGAAAAGAATTTTGATATTGAGTTAGAACAGACTGCCCTTATTTTATCTACTTCCGGTAGTGAGGGACAAGCTAAACTTGTACCTCTAACTTTTAACAATCTTTTTCAAAGTTTTATTTTATCCAACTCCATCTTAAAAGGAAATAAAGAAGATAAATGGTTATTAAGTCTCCCTCTTTATCATATCGGTGGATTTTCGATTTTCACCAGGTCATTATTCAGCAACTCAAAATTAATTATTCCCGCTTCACTTAATACTGATGATCTCGTTTCCACAATCACGGAAACAGACCCGGATAAGTTTTCGTTAGTCTCAACACAGTTTAAAAGGTTAATAGAAGAAGGAATAAAGCCAAACCCGGGATTGAAGTATCTTTTACTTGGAGGCGGACCGCTTGATTCTGATCTAATTAAAAATGCAATTCTTGATGGATGGAAGATTTGTAAAGTTTACGGTTCAACAGAAACTTCTGCATTTATTTCTCTTTTAACACCTGAAAATTTTAACGAAAAAATAGAATCAGCCGGTTCTCCCCTGCCCGGAGTTGAAATTAAAATATTAGACGAATGCAAAAATCCTTTACCTCCTTTATCTGTAGGTGAAATTGCAATTTCTTCACCAACTGTAACTCACGGCTATCTGAATGCACATGAAATCAACCAAATGAAATTCCAAAACGGTTTTTATTACTCCGGCGATTACGGCTACCTGGATGAGGATGGTTATTTATACATTTCAAACCGTAGAAACGATTTAATTATTTCCGGTGGAGAAAACATCAACTCTTTTGAAATCGAAAAACTTTTACTTACCCACCCGTTGATAGCTGATGCAGTAGTCGTTGGAATTCCTGATGATGAATGGGGAGAAATTGTTGTTGCTGTAATTGTTTTAAAGGCAGAAAAAACACTTACAGAAGAGAACATTAAAACCTTTTTGAAAGAAAAAATGGCGTCCTATAAAGTTCCGAAAAGGATTACATTCACATCAGAAATTCCCAAAACCACATTAGGAAAGGTTCGCAAAGACGAGGTAAAGAAATGTTTACAAAAGATGATGCTCTAAGGATGTGGAAACTCTTAATATTTTATTTTTTATATTAGGATAAGATATTAATTATTTCTTTGAATGGAGAAAAGATGATTCCTTTGTCTGAAGATTTACAAACTTCAAAAAATAACTTAGTGCAATTCAGAGATATTACTTATCGCATTCTGAATTATATCCCGGAAGTTCTGGATGAAAAAATTGAGTATGGTGGCTATATTATAGGTTCTTCCAATATCGCAGGAACAAAAAAACCTATACGTCCTTATAAAAAGGATTTGTTCATATTGCATTCTGAAAAGTTCGGTGAAGATTTTAACAACTTCGAGCAATTACTACAGCGTATCCAAAATGGAGAAAGAGAATTCGCTATTGAGGAATACAATTTAATTGACAGTATTGTTTATACAATACAACAAGCTATGGGTATTGGACTTGATCTTATGGTTCAAGCGAACAGTGCCAGGAAACATGTTGGCAACCGATTTGAAGAAATGATACGAACTTTGATAACTTCCTTAGAAATATCCATGAAGAAAGTTACATTAAAGATTCCATATAAAACAGAAGATGGAGATAAATACTATAGGTGTGAAACAGATGTGATTATTTCTCCTTTTAAAAGTGTAAAATCAAATGCCACAAGTATAGACCCGGATGAAATTGTTATCTCATTGAAAACCACAACTAAAGATAGAATGCCCAAAATCTTTATTGATAAAGTTCTAATGGAAAAATTTGTTGGACACAGCGTTAAAGTAGTCGGGATTTCACAAAATGATATTCAACGAAAAGAGGGGGATGGACAAACAAGGATAAGTTATACTTTTGTATCGAATCTGTTCATGGTTTATACACGATTTTTAGCTGAGTTAGAAGGTTATTACTATCTTGACTTACCAGTAATGGCACAAAGCTCTCCATTCAATCAATACATTCATCCATTCTCAAGATTTCTAACATGTGATATCTGGAAAATGTTACGACCTTAGTTTTTGTCTTCTTTGAATAGCTTCAACCTCATCTTTACCTGTAACAATCCGCGAAAGATGTCCGCTATCAAGCATTCTTTCTTTAATTATATTACAGTACTCAATTTGTTTTTCGCTTCCTAACCATTTTCTTTCAAATGCTTCAGCAACGGCGTAAGTAGTTCCAGAACCACCGAATGGATCAACGATAATTTGTCCGGGATTTGAAGAAGCGAGAACTAATTTTTTAATCAACTCAACCGGTTTTTGCGTAGTATGATCGGTTTTTTCCCACGAGCCATTTGACAGAGTTGGAATTTCAAATACATCTTTTGGTTTTGCCCCTAAAGGATTTGGCTGCCATATATATTCTTTGCCATTATTATTATACTGAGATGATTCAGCTTGAGAGCGTATGGGATATTTTAGTGTATGTGCATTATATTTAATTCTAACCTGATTAATGTTAAAAATAAAATCTTTACTCTTTCTAAAATGAAGAATACTTTCGTGAGATCTGCCCCAATCATTGCCAAGATTTGCTTTATTCCTGTAAAACCAGACTAACCATTTACAACCGGTAAATAAATAACTTGCTGCCCATTTAATATCAGCAAGAATCTCTGAAAAACCGCAAACATAGAGTGAACCATGTGGTTTTAAAATTCTTTGTGCCTCCCGTATCCATAATATACTCCATTCCACATATTGCTTTTGCGAATGAAAAGTATCCCACTCAGCTTTTTTAATGTTATACGGAGGATCAGCAAAGATCAAATCTACGCTTTCATTATCAAGTGATTTCAAAAACTGAATTGCATCAATATTGTAAAGAGAACCGAAGGGGGATTGGAAAAACGGGGCAGGTAGCTTTTGATTTGATTTTTCAGCGTAGAACTCCAGATGAAGTTCTTTAACTAACTGGTTTACTTTTGAAGATGGGTATACCCTATAATTATTTATGGGGTGCCTAACTGAAGAAAATTTCCCGGTTCTATCCCATCTTCGTAAAGTTTCACTATTAACGCCCAAAATTTCTGCGGCTTCGCTAATACTATAGTATTTTTCCATTTGATATGCTAAATATATTAAACAACCTTATACAACCATGCGCAAATATATATGTTTTTTCTAATTTGTCAAGTTAATTTCAATAGCAAACACCTTATAAAAATATCATAAAGTGATTAAAATTTGGAATTATTGTTTCATCACCTTCTAAGACAATAAAAAGTATTTCACTCCCTCCTCTTACCCTGCATAAGCCATAACAAGATTTTCTTTTTTGATTGATGTTGCAAGCAGGAATTCCTCTTCGGTTACTTTCTCTTTATCGCCGTAGTAGTTATGCTCTACGCTATCCTTTTGAACCGAAGCCTTCAGTTCTTTAACCGTAAGAATTTCTAATTTATCCACTACAAGATTATTCCCGTTTTCAATATCAACTTTTCCTTCCAGTATAAAGGGTCCCATTGATAAAGTATCTACTGCATATTTATTATAAGTTTTGGGAAAAAGCACCGCTTCAAATGTACCCGACAAATCTTCGAGCGAAAGGAATTTCATTATATCCCCTTTCCTTGTTTTTATTCTTTTGGATGTCATATACCAGCCGATCATTTTAACTTTTTTGTTATTGTACTTCCGCATGTCTGCTGCTTTAACAATAGCTGAATCCGACGTCCACTTTTCAAAAAAATGCAGAGGATGACGGGTAACCATGTAATCAAACATTTCAAACTCAATACGGCATTTTTCTTCAATTGAATATTCCGTTCCAGTTACAACTTCTTTTTCGAGCCGGTAAGTTTCCGACATAAATAGATCGTTGTAACTTTCATCCAGCAGTCTTCTTTTTTTCAAATAAACATCAAGTAATCTCATAAGAGTAGGACGCGTTTGTCCGAAACTGTCCATTGCACCGCATTTGATCAATGCTGCGGTTTCTTCGTAGCCGGAACGGGTTCGTACGAGGAAATCCGCGAGTGACACAAACTTCCCGTTAGTTTTTCTTTCTGCAATTATTCCATCTACACTGTTTTTTGATAGATTTTTAATCGCCATCAAGCCGATGCGTATCTCTTTTTCTTTACCGGTATACTGGTATTCGCTTTTATTTACACACGGTAGATGAATTTTTATTCCCAGTCTAATTGCTTCCTGGACATAAACAGCAGCGGAGTAATAACCGCCGCCGTTGCTTAAAACGCTTGCCATAAATTCCGCCGGGTAGTGTACTTTAAGATAAGCGACCTGAAACGAGAGGAGAGCAAAAGAAGCACTGTGAGCTTTACAGAACGCATACCCGGCAAACGATTCAATCTGCCGCCATAATTCAAGAGCAATAGTTGCATTAAGTTTTCTGCTTTTTGCAGATTGAAAAAACTTCTCTCTTATTTTTACCATTGCGCTATGCGAACGCATTTTTCCGCTCATTGCACGCCGCAAAAGATCGGCATCTTCAAGTGAAAGTCCCGCTATATGATGGGCTATTTTTATTACATCTTCCTGGTATATCATCACACCGTAAGTTTCCCCAAGATATTTTTCCATTTCAGGCAGCAGGTATTTTCTTCGTTTCGGATCTTTGTGCCTTGCAATGAATTCCTGCATCATTCCGCTTTCCGCTACACCGGGACGAATAACTGAACTTGCGGCAGTAAGCATTTCAAAAGTATCTACCGAAAGTCTTTGTAACAGTGAACGCATACCCGGAGATTCAATATAAAAGCAGCCTATTGTATTCCCTTCCCGGATAATTTTTTTCGTTCTTTCATCATTAAAAAGCATTTCATAATCGAAAATATCGAAATGTACATTTCCCGTTTTTCTCGGGAGTGCGGGATAAATAGTCGTAATTTTAGGAGAATGTTTGCGATCCCCGGGCAAACGGTAACTGCCTAAATCGATAAACGGGTCAGTATGTTCTAGTTCAAAATTCATAAAATAGTGTACATTTGTACACTATTTTAATATATTTTCATACAAAAGTCAAGAAGAAAGTATGAATGCGTAAAAATTACTATCGTACTTAGTAGCTCATACTATCAATTTTAACTTTACCTCGGAATACCCAGTAAATACTGATAGTGTATGCAAGCACAAACGGAATACCGATTATTGCAATTGTCAGCATTACACTTAATGTTTTTTGCGATGACGAAGCATTGTATATGTTCAAATTAAAAGCCGGATCAATGCTTGAAATAACAAAATTCGGAAATAGTCCGATAGCAAAAACGGCAAGCAAAGCTGCGATGCTTGCACATGAAGATAAGAACGCTCTGAATTCTCTTTTATGGTGAATCTCCCTCGGAATATTTGCAACTGCAAGCATATTCAACAAAGCAATTAAAAAGAAATGTGGATTATTCTTGAATACTTCTGCCATGTGTGGATAGTAAATCAAAGTTGCCATTGTTGATGTAACGTATGTTATAACAAAGAAAATTATAGTATTATTCACCCATCCCCGTACAATATCCTGCAGCGTGCCTTCAGTTTTCATTACAAGATAAATTGCTCCGTGCATCATAAACAGAGCAACAGTTGTAATTCCAATTAAAATGGAATATGGATTCAATAAATTAAACAATCCCCCCACATACTCTTTTGTTGAATCCACCGGTATACCGACTATTATGTTACCGAGTGCTACTCCCATTAGAAACGCAATAAAAAAACTTGAAAAGCTGAATGCTTTATCCCACATGCTTCTCCATCTTTTTGATTCCCTTTTACTGCGGAACTCAATTGCAACTGCCCTGAATATCAAAACAAAAAGGAGAAGCATAAACGGAATATAAAAACCGGAGAATACTGTGGCATAAACATCGGGGAACGCAGCAAATAACGCTCCGCCGCCTGTTACAAGCCACACTTCATTTCCATCCCAAACCGGACCTATAGCATTAATCAAAATGCGTCTGTCAATGTCTTCTTTAGTAAAAAGGTGAAGCGCACCGACACCAAGGTCAAAACCATCAAGGATGGCATAACCGGTTAGTAAAACTCCTATCAAAATAAACCATATTGTATTTAAATCAAATGTGAATTCCATTTTAACTCCCGGTTAATTTTTAGAAAATATTTGTTTTTCATGCTCATACTCGGATGGAATTGAATCCGGGTCTTCCGGTCCATGTTTAATTTTTCTATCAAGTAAAAAGATGAACAGAACGAACAACAAGATATAAATCAGTGTAAATAGAATAAGAGAGAAGAGTATTTCGTTTGCTGTAACTGCTTTTGATAATGCATTCGACGTCCTTAACAAACCATAAACTATCCATGGTTGTCTTCCAATCTCCGCAGAGAACCATCCGAACTGGTTGGCGATTTGTGGCAGTAAAACCGATGCAACCAAAATCTTAAGGAACCAATTTGATGTAAACAGTTTTTTTCTCCATAAAAGAAAGACGCCGAAAACGGAAACAAATATTATCAAGAAACCCAATCCAACCATTATATGATAAGTTTGAAACACAATATTAACAGGCGGTATTTCATCATGTGGAAAACTGTTTAATCCCCGGAGCTTTGTTTCAAAATTTCCATAAACAAGGTAAGTTAAAAATCCCGGTACTGCTATTCCGTATTCAACTTCTTTGTTTTCTTCATCAACCCAACCGAAAAGGTAGAGGTCGCCGACAGCAAGTGAATCGTAATGAGCTTCGTATGCCGCTAATTTAGCCGGTTGATTTTCACTTACACCCACTGCGCTTTTATGCCCGGTAAATAATTGAAACAGTGATGCGAATAATGCAAGTCCCAGGGCAATTTTCATTGAAGACTTAGCAACTTCTATGTGCCTTTTTTTCAAGAGATAGTAAGCGGAAACACTTATAACAAGAAAGGCCCCTGCAAGCCATGCCCCTGATAGCGTATGAGACAGTCTATCAATTGATGATGGATTGAAGACCATTCCCCAGAAATCTGTAATTTCGGCTCTTGCTTTCATTCCTTCACCCACGATATGAAAACCAGCGGGGGTTTGCATCCAGGAATTCGCAACAACAATCCACACAGCACTTAACATAGAGCCGAGAGAAACCATACAGGTAGCGAAGAAATGTACTTTGGGTGATACTCTATTCCATCCAAAAACAAGAATTGCAAGAAAACCCGATTCAAGAAAGAAAGCAAAAATTCCTTCGGCTGCCAGAGCACTTCCGAAAACATCTCCTACATATCTTGAATAAGTTGCCCAGTTGGTACCGAATTCAAATTCCATTACAATACCGGTAGCAACACCAAGTGCAAAAGTAAGTGCAAATATCTTCACCCAGAACTTAGTCATATTTTCATACATCTTGTTCCCGGTTTTTAGATACATTCCTTCCATTAAAACAAGGATGACTCCAAGTCCAATGCTTAAAGGAGGATAGATATAGTGAAATGATATTGTTAATGCAAATTGTATACGTGCTAATATTTCTGTGTCCATCGTACTACTCTTTTAAAATAATCGTTGTGGTAAAAATAACGATTATTCGGGATAAGAATCCATCTTTCTTCTTTCTAAAAAAAAGATTAAGTTCGCCTTTGAATGTTTTGAAGTTTGACTGTGAGGTTTCAGATGAAAATAAAACGAACTACGGATGAAAATATTAATTGGATTTGCCAGTACTGCGGTAAAGAAAACGAAGTTTGGCTTGATTTAACAACCGGAAGTAAATTCGACTTTATCGAGGATTGTACAGTCTGCTGTCGTCCCAACCGGATTATTATCAAAATAGATGAAGAAAATAATCTAACTGTAGAATCAAGATATACAGACGAATAAAAAACTTACTCAATTTTATTTCTGCATATCGATTTCAACTCTTTACTCCTTTGATTACATAGAATCAGAAATAAAAAATATCGGTTCAAACTCTAATCTTTGAGTATAAGAATCTCCGTTCTAATCAAGTTC
>ERZ795056.5890-NODE-5890-length-12115-cov-7.164428_pt1 | contig 12115 bp, 7 predicted proteins | sample MGYA00375140_ERZ795056 | MGnify/ENA primary metagenome ERZ795056 (study PRJEB30185, sample SAMN05720227) | activated sludge metagenome | isolation source: Anaerobic digester | place: USA | collected 2015-03-09 ...
TGCGGTTGATGAGGGCTTTGTCTTTGGGCAACCTGAATAACCTGGGTTTTTCATTGCCATCCTGCGGCATTGGTGTTACGGTGCCAATTTCTACATGACCAAAACCCAGCGTTTGCAGTTCGGTGAGGTAACGGGCATTTTTGTCAAAGCCGGCGCCGAGGCCAACCCTGTTGGGAAAATTGATATTCAAAAACCTGAACCGATGATCCCCGGCGGGCCTGAACATGTTGCCCAAAATTCCTTTTGTCAATGGCCATTTACATAGAAGGCGAAGAGCGTTCATGGAGAAATAGTGCACTTTTTCGGCGTCGAACAGGAACAGAAAGCGGCGGAGTAATTGATACATGTGGATGCAAAAATAACGTAGTCAATTTAGTTTTTTGTTTTGAAGGGTAAATGATAACTTTGGTCTATAAAGTTGCATAAACAACTAAATCTAGCCTGGGTGTAGTCCAACCGCTGAAAAGCTGCCGGATTGAAGTGGAAAGCGAAACAACGTGGAGCTTGTAACGAAAAGCCGGAACTGAAGCTGGGCAAGGATCGGTTGCCGACAGCACCCAATCATTTTAAAAACAAAATCATGCAGGAAGCGTATATCGTTGCAGGTTACAGAACAGCTATTGCAAAAAGTAAAAGAGGGGGATTTCGGTTCACGAGACCCGATGACCTGGCCATAGATGTAATAAAAGGATTGTTGGCCAGCGTGCCTCAACTGGATCCGTTGCGGGTAGATGATGTGATCGTGGGAAATGCGGTTCCCGAGGCGGAACAAGGATTGCAGGTAGGCCGGATCATTTCGGCACGTGCGGTAGGATTTCATGCGGCGGGCATCACCATAAACCGTTATTGTGCAAGTGGCCTGGAAAGCATTGCCATGGCTACAGCCAAAATTCGCACGGGTATGGCAGAATGCATCATTGCCGGCGGAACAGAAAGCATGAGCCTGGTGCCAACAGCAGGTTGGAAAACAGTGCCTGCTTATTCCATCGCAGTAGATGAACCCGATTATTATTTGAGTATGGGCCTCACGGCAGAAGCGGTGGCCAAGGAATATAATGTAAGCCGGGAAGACCAGGACCTGTTTAGTTATAACAGCCATTTAAAAGCGGGTACGGCTATCCGTGAGGGATATTTTAAATCGGGCATATTGCCGATCACGGTAGAAGAAATTTATCTAGATCAAAAGGGTAAAAAGCAGAAAAGAAATTATGTAGTGGATACCGATGAAGGCGTGAGGGCCGATACCACACCGGAAGGGCTTGCAAAACTGAAACCGGCATTTGCGGCCGGCGGTTCCGTTACTGCCGGTAATTCCTCGCAAACCAGCGATGGCGCTGCATTTGTGATTGTGATGAGTGAAAGAATGGTGAATGAGCTGGGATTAAAACCCATTGCCCGGCTGGTAAATTGTGCGAGTGCAGGTGTGCATCCCCGTATCATGGGCATTGGCCCGGTGGAAGCGATCCCTAAAGTATTGAAACAAGCAGGAATGTCGCTATCTCAAATAGATCTTATTGAATTGAACGAGGCCTTTGCATCGCAGGCACTGGCGGTGATCAGGAAGCTGGAACTCAATCCCGAGATCGTTAATATCAATGGAGGTGCTATTGCGTTAGGTCATCCGTTAGGATGTACCGGTTGCAAACTCACGATACAGATCACCCAGGATATGAAAAGGCTTAACAAGAAATATGGTATTGTGAGCGCCTGTGTAGGTGGCGGGCAAGGCATTGCCGGCATCATTGAACATATTGCATAACATCAATCCCCTGGCTTTAACATCGGTAAATTTTTCGTTAAAAAAATGCAGCAATTATTTTTAAGCTGCATTTTTCAACTAAAGGTTGTAATTTGCAACCACGTATCAAAAATTTAGGGAACCATATTGTAAAAAAACTGGCTGGCGTATTCGTATTGTGTACGTTCCTGTTAAGTATTACTCCCAAGCAGGTCATCCATAACCTGGTTGCAGATCATACTGATAATACAACCCATAAAACAAATGACAGGCTCCAGTTCAATGCTACCACTTATCACTGTGACTGTAATAATATTGTAGCAACATCTCCTTATTTATCGGTATCACAAAATCCAGATCAACTTATTTCCCTGCCTGAATTTGCTTATTCTATCAGCAGGGCATTTTCTTTATTTACTGCAGAACAGATCAACTTAACCCTTCGCGGTCCACCATTGGTATAAATTTTTCTATACTCAATTTTGGTTATTGGCAATTTGTACAACATTGCGATAACTGCCTCTTTTCTATACCATCATTTCAAACAGACCAAGATCATCCATCAACCCCTTTGTTGATTGAGATCATCCTAATATACAAGTCATGAAAAAAAATATTCTTTTATTCTTCATATTAATCATTACGTTCTATGCAGTGTCGGCGAAGGAAAATTTTCCACCCCTGAAAGGAAGTTTCAGCGGAACCATAAAAGATGCATTGACAGGCTTACCCATCCAGGGGGCATCTGTATACCTGGCCGATATTAAAGCCGGCAGTAGCAGCGACGTGAATGGCAGTTTTATTATTTCAAATATCAGCGAAGGAATGCACCTGGTAGAAATATCGCATATTGGTTACACCACGATCGCGGAAAATATTTTCATACAGGGTGATATGCGAAAAGATTTTATGATGAGTGAATCGATCATTGAGAACAATGCTGTTATCATAACCGGTGTTACGAAGGCCACCCAATTGAAAAAAGTTCCTTTCCAGGTTTCAGTATTGCGAAAAGAAGACCTGGTACAAACGGTTTCAACCAATATCATAGAATCCATTACAAAGAAGGCAGGTATTTCATCCATCTCAACCGGTCCGGCAATTTCGAAACCACTCATTCGCGGATTGGGGTATAACCGTGTTCTTACGATCAATGATGGCGTACGGCAGGAAGGACAGCAATGGGGCGATGAACATGGCATTGAAGTAGATGAAGCCAGCGTAAATAAAATTGAAGTACTTAAAGGGCCTGCATCGCTGGTATATGGCAGTGATGCCATGGCCGGGGTGATCAACATCATCAGCAATGTGCCAGTTCAGAAAAATACACTGAAGATGAACCTGGGTTCCAACTACCAGACTAATAACAGGCTGAGAAGTTTGTATGGAAATATTGCGGGGAATATAAATGGTTTTAACTGGAATGCTTATGGAACCATAAAAGCGGCTGCAGATTTTCAGAATAAATATGATGGATATGTGTTCAATTCAAAATTCAATGAACATAACTGGGGCGGCTATGTAGGCTATAATGGGGGTTGGGGTTACAGCCATTTAGTAATCAGTAAATTCAACTTAAAGGCAGGGCTTGTAGAAGGGGAAAGGGATGCAGACGGTTTTTTTGTGAAGCCTATTGCAGGTGGCGGGGTGGAACGGGCCTTAACAGCAGATTTTAAAAGTACAGATCCGGAAATTCCTTACCAGCATATCAGGCATGTTAAGATAGCCTTAGACAATAATTTTAAGATTGGGCAAAATCGTCTATCCCTTAATGTTGGATGGCAGCGCAACCAGCGGGAAGAATTTGGCAATCCTGACGACCTGGACGAACGGGAATTGTATTTTGATCTGAAAACAGTGACTTATACATCGCAACTGCATTTCAAGGAACGAAACGGGTGGAAACCTTCTGTCGGTTTCAATGGAATGAACCAGCAGAACAGTAATAAAGGGGTGGAACAACTTATCCCGGATTATACACTCAATGATGCGGGTGTGTATGGATTTGTACAAAAGGAAGCCGGGAAGTTTACCATCAGTGGCGGTGCCCGTTTCGATAGCCGGTATATTAATGCTAAAGCACTGCTGGAAGATTCCAATATAAAAGGAGCTGCATTTACAAAAACATTCTCCAATATATCGGGTAGTATCGGTACCGCTTATGCGCTAAGTAAAACGGTGAATATCAAACTGAACCTGGCCCGTGCATTCCGTGCGCCATCTATCCCGGAGCTTGCTTCCAATGGTTCGCATGAAGGAACGAACAGGTATGAGTATGGCGAAAAAGAATTGGCCAGCGAGATCAGCACTCAAACCGACCTGGCCTTTGAATATAACAACCGGCATTTTTCCCTTAACCTGGCAGGCTATTTTAATCATTTCAATAATTTTATTTTTTACCGGAAGTTGGCCGCATCTGCAGGAGGAGATTCTACAGTTGATGTTGATGGAGATGCGCTTACGGCTTTCACCTTTGATCAACGTAAAGCAAACCTTGCGGGAATTGAAGCTACGTTGGATATACATCCACATCCTTTTGACTGGCTTCATTTGCAAAATACATTTTCACTTGTATCTGGAAGATTCCAGGATGCCATTGAAGGAAGTAAGAATCTTCCCTTTATGCCGGCACCAAAATTATTGACGGAGTTGAGGGCAGATTTTAAAAAAGTTGGAAAATCCATTTCCGGTTTTTATATCAAATTCGAACTGGACAATACATTCAGGCAGGACCAGATTTTCGCAGCATACAATACCGAAACCGTTACGCCTGGTTATACTTTGTTGCATGCGGGTATTGGGGCAGACATAAAGAATAAAGCATCAAAGACTCTCTTTACTGTTAATCTTTCCGCCAATAATATTACGGATGTGGCATATCAAAGTCATCTCAGCAGGTTGAAATATTCCGCAGAAAACCTTGCTACCGGCCGTGCAGGTGTTTTTAACATGGGGCGTAATTTTAGCATTAAACTAAATATTCCCATGGATATTTCATTGAAGAAATAATAAGATGGATATACCTGTGCTTGATGCAAAAGAATTAAAGTGTAACTTAACGAAGAACTATTTGCAGCAATGAACAGGATTATTTTTTTTCTTTTATGTATTATACCGATGGTTGCCACTGCACAGTTGTCGACTGATAGTTTGATTCAAGTGCAACAGGCTAGAAAAAATGTGCCGGACATCATTTTTGAAAAGCCCAAACACTTTGCTTTTCTAACGAATATTCCTCCCGATGCAGCAGGGTATGTTAAACAATCGGTTGCAAGGAAAAATTTATATAAGATCGGCATTGTAGCCGGTTCAACGCTTTTATTATACTTGCTTGACCAGGAGATCACTGATGGTTTTCAGCGTCTATGCCAACAAGTAAGTATAAGTAGTGAACAACGATATAATGCGTTGATAAAAATAAAATTGGGCGGGAAGGAAACTACTATAGGAAAAATTCCCCGGAATATTAATACGGCTTTTTATAATATAGGACAGGGTTCTACCTCCATGCTCCTGGCTGCAGGTTTTTTCATTGGAGGAAAAATCAAAAAAGATAACCGTGCCCTGCAAACAGCCAGCCAGTTAACGCAGGCATTTATAACGTTGGGTGCCGGTACGCAATTGATGAAATTTTCTACCGGCCGGGAAACTCCATCCAGTGCAAGCCAGGCGAGGGGTGCGTGGAGGCCATTCCCATCTTTCAGCGATTTCCAGTCCGATAAATCAAGATTTGATGCATTCCCATCGGGGCACCTGGCAACCTTTGTGAGTATGGTTACTATTATTGGCGAAAACTATCCGGAAAAAAAATGGATCAAACCGGTGGGTTTTGGTTTGTCGGCCTTATGTAGTTTAGCCATGATCAACAATGGCGTGCATTGGGCCAGCGACTATCCGTTGGGGTTTGCTTTGGGTTATGGAACAGGAAAATTCATCAGCAAAAAGCATAAGAAATTCTACATGCCATCTTTATAGTATTCAAATCATCTATTCAAATTCCTTTGGCTTGGTTTCGGTATAATTTTTATCATAGCTGATAAAAAAGCGCATATAAATAACCCTGCTCAATCGCATCAGCCATGGTTGCAGAACCACCAGTGCAACTGCATTAAAAATGAGCCAATAAAAGATGCGGTTGTCTTCGGTAGAGATACCAATCAACACCCACCATGCAACGAAGGTACTAACGGAAATGGCTACTGCCAGTGCATAACTCACATAACCGGTGCCATACCAGAATCCTGGTTCCAGGTCGTATTTCTGCCGGCAGACCGGGCAGGTATCGGGCATTTCGAAAATGTGTTTGAGTGACAATTTGCGATAAGCATTGCTATCTGTAAACATGGGGCCTTTCCTGCAACGCGGGCATTTCATGGTTAAAATACTCCATAGGTAATTGGGTGTTGGCCTGTTCACTTCATTCATGTTGCAAAGTTACCTGTAATATTGATAAAATTTGTTGTGATTAAAATCTAGTTTCCAGCTTATTTCACTGGTACCGGCCTGTCGTTCGATTTACGTTCACCGATCTGTTGACGCCACATGGCATAGTAAAGTCCTTTTTCTTCCACAAGACTTTGGTGTGTACCAGTTTCAACAACGTCACCTTTTTCCAGTACGTAAATGCGATCTGCATGCATGATGGTACTCAACCGGTGTGCAATAAGAATGGTGATCTGGTTTTTCATATAGGAAATATCCTTGATGGTATTGGTGATCTCTTCTTCTGTTAATGAATCCAATGCAGAAGTAGCTTCATCGAAAATGAGGAGGTGAGGTTTACGCAACAATGCACGGGCAATGGATAGTCGTTGTTTTTCACCACCGCTTAATTTTAATCCGCCTTCACCGATCATGGTATCCAGGCCTTTTTCGGCACGTGATAATAAGTTGGTGCAGGAAGCCTTCTGCAAGGCATCGTTGAGATCATTTTCTGACGCTGCCGGGTTAACGAACATCAGGTTTTCACGAATGGTTCCACTGAAGAGATTGGTATCCTGTGTTACAAAACCGATCTGGTTGCGCAGGTCATCAAAATGAATTTCTGTTTCATCCAATCCGTTATAAAAAATCTTTCCTTCCTGTGGCCTGTATAAGCCAACCAATAATTTCATTAGGGTAGATTTTCCGCTGCCACTGGGTCCAACAAACGCAATTGTTTCACCAACATTTGCCTTGAAGCTGATATTGTCAATCGCTTTGTGTGAAGCAGTCTGGTGTTTAAATCCAACTCCATTGAAAGATAATGTTTGCACCGCTCCAAGTTTTTTTGGATTAGCAGGTTCCTGCTCCGGTGCTTTCTTCATGAGAATGTCGAAATTATTCAGTGAAGCTTCGGCTTCCCGATAAGATAATAAGATGTTGCCGATTTCCTGTAAGGGGCCAAATACAAAGAATGAGAATATCTGCATCGTTACCAACTGTCCTGCATCCATTCGTCCGCCAAATATCAACCACATCAAAATAAACAGGATCACCTGTCGCAAAGTATTTACCATCGTACCCTGAACGAAACTGATACTGCGGATACGTTTTACTTTTTTTAATTCAAGTCCTAATATCTTATACGTGTTTTTGTTAAGCCTGCCTACTTCCTGCTTGGTGAGGCCGAGACTTTTTACCAGTTCAATGTTGCGAAGCGATTCTGTGGTAGAGCCTGCCAGTGCAGTGGTTTCGCCAACAATATTTTTTTGAATGATCTTGATTTTCTTACTTAAAAAATTGGTGATGATGGTAAGAAAGAAAATGCCAACAAGGTAAGCGATGGGAATACTCCAGTGAATGAAGATGGCCGCATACACGAAAACAAACACAACGCCAATGATCACACCGAAAAGAATGTTGATGAAATTGATCATGAATTTTTCTACATCCGAACGTACCTTGGTCAGGATCGAAAGAGTTTCCCCGCTGCGTTGATCTTCAAACTGCTGGTACGGAAGTTTCATGGCATGTTGCAATCCATCTGTAAAAACACGGGCACCGAATTTCTGGATCACCACATTGAGAAAATAATCCTGGAAGTTTTTGGCAATACGGCTCACCATCGCAACCGAAATTGAACAGATCAGGATGAACCAAACGCCGGGTTTGTTCCAGGAAAACGAATTGAAAAAACGATCCCAATCAAAATTTTGAGAAGGAGGCTGGGTGCTGCCCTGGTGGCTGTTTGCCAGGTTAATGAGTTTACCCAATAGGATGGGATCGATCAGTGAAAAACCAATATTAATGGCTGCCAGTGTTAAAGTGAGTACAACGAGCCATTTGTATGGCTTCAGGTATTTTAATAAAATCTTCATCCAGTATAATTTATGGTTGGCCGGGATTGCCGGGCGATCGAGTAAAATACATTGAAAGATTTCAATGTATCAAATATGGTGCAATTTCGTAAAAAATGACGTAAAGGCAGAAGATTACGGATGATTGGTTTTTATCAATTGTTATCTGGCAGGGTTGAAGACATTATTTTCCACCCCAACCTTCCCTATCCAAACTCCTGTATTGAATGGCTTCAGCCAGGTGTTCGGGCAGGATGGCTGTACTGCCCGACAGATCAGCAATGGTGCGGCTTACTTTGAGGATACGATCATAAGCACGGGCTGATAGGTTTAATTTTTGCATGGCAATTTTCAATAATTGCTGCCCTGTTGTATTGATCTGGCAGATTTCTTTTAATGTATGAGAACTCATTTGAGCATTGGCATATACACCCGGTTGTGCGTGGTACCTGGCAGCCTGTATTTCACGGGCCGTGATCACCCGGTTGCGGATAACTTCACTTTTTTCAAAAACCTGCAGTGATGATAGTTCTTTAAAAGCCACGGGTGTTACTTCTACATGCAGGTCGATGCGATCTAATAATGGTCCGGATATTTTATTCAGATATTTCTGAACAGCACCGGGTGGGCAACTGCATTCTTTTTCTGGATGATTGAAATAACCGCAAGGGCAGGGGTTCATACTGGCAATAAGCATAAAGCTGGCGGGAAAGTCGAGGGCAATGCGTGCACGCGAGATGGTTACTTTTCTTTCTTCCATCGGCTGTCGCATCACTTCAAGTACCGTTCTTTTAAATTCGGGTAGTTCATCCAGGAATAGTACGCCATTGTGGGCCAGGGAAATTTCTCCAGGTTGAGGATTGCCACCACCGCCCACCAGTGCTACATCGGAGATGGTGTGGTGCGGACTTCTGAACGGGCGTTTACACAGCAACGTTGCCCCATCGGGAAGCTTGCCAGCTACACTATGAATCTTTGTTGTTTCCAATGCTTCCTGTAAACTCAATGGTGGTAAAATGGTTGGAAGCCGCTTTGCCAGCATGGTTTTGCCGGCGCCTGGTGGACCAATAAGGATGGCGTTGTGTCCGCCTGCTGCCGCAATTTCCAATGCCCTTTTGATATTTTCCTGTCCCTTTACATCACTGAAGTCGATATCAAAATCACTTTGCGCAAGAGCAAAGGTTTCCAGGGTATCCACTACCGTTGGTTGTATGCTGGTTTCATCCATAAAAAAGCGAACCACGTCATTGAGGTGTTCAACTCCATATACTTTCAGCCCCTTTACCATGGCGGCTTCCCGGGCGTTTGCTGCAGGCACCAACAGTCCGTCGAATTCTTCTCTCTTTGCCTGTATGGCAATGGGGAGCGCACCTTTGATGGGTTTAACGGTACCGTCTAGACTAAGTTCTCCCATGATAATAAATTTCTCCAGCCTCTCTGTATTTACAAGCTGTTCGGTAGCGCCCAATGTTCCAATGGCGATGGGAAGGTCGAATGCAGTTCCCGTTTTTTTGATATCTGCAGGTGCAAGGTTTACCAGGAGTTTGGTACGCGGCATGTAATATTCATTGCTTTTGATGGCACTTTCTACCCGTTGCAGACTTTCTTTAATGGCATTATCGGGCAGGCCCACAATAAAATAATGCTGACCCTTGTTGTTAACATTCACTTCCACTGCAATGGTGATGGCATCAACACCATAAACGGCGCTGCCAAACGTTTTTACAAGCATGCAGTAAAGATTGCTTTTCGGCAGCAGATATACTTGTGAATTCCCACGTGTTTTTTGGAGATTTTATACAGGTTTAATTGGGGAATAGAACGTCGGGATTATTTATTTGATAAGAAGCGATTCTACTTACAACAATGATTACAGATCTTCCAGCATTTTTACCACACCTTCTTTTTTAAGGATGAGATAGCCCAACCGGTCGTTGCTGATACCCGGACGAAGTTTGTAATTGAATTGTAGCTGGTCGTTTAATACTGATGTTTCAAAATAACTGAAGTTGATATTGGGATGTACTTTCAGTGCATCGGCAATTTCATATAAATGTGTAGAAAGAATGAACAGCGAATTCCTGATCTTTAATAAACCTTCTATTACGGCGCTGCTGCATTTCATGGCGTCCTGCACATTGGTGCCTTTAAATAATTCGTCGATGAGGATCAACCATTTTCTACCGTCATTTACTTTTTGAATGGTGGCCTTGATCCGTTGTACCTCATTGAAAAAATAACTTTCCCCTTTAATGATATTGTCGATCACATTGATATTACTGAGTATGCCATCAAAGAGTCCTAAGTTCATCGATGTAGCCGGAACACCCATGCCTACATGCGCCAGGAAAACAGCTGATCCAACCGATTTAATAAAAGTGCTTTTGCCCGCCATATTGGCCCCGGTTAAAAAGAGGAAATTGGTTTCCCGGTTCATGGTGAGGTCATAACTTACCGGGTTTTCTAACAGGATATGATACAGATCTTTTGCTTCAAGAAATGGTTGCGTAGTTTCTACAAAACCCGGGAAGGCAAGATCATATTTTTTTACCGCCATCGCCATTCCATACCATGCATCCAGTTGAGCATGAATATTCATTAAGTGCTGAATGTTGTGTTTATACTGATAGCGTAGGAACCTGCCCAGTTTTAAAGAGGTAGCCGGAGTTATATCAACGGCCTTATTGGCCAGAACGATGGGTTGCAACTGTTCGGTATTCATCAGTTTTTGGGCATCGAGCAGCAGCAGGCGCATAGGCTCCGGCGTTTCATCCGACAAAAAATGAGTAAGCATCTTTTGCATGCCTTTGATGAAATCGAAACAGTGGATGAGGGAGTATTTTAAAAGCGAAAAATCGGGGCCATGTAGTAATTTATAACTCATTACCGTTACCTGGGTTGGATTGGCTGGGATGGGATCGAACGATGTTTCATAAAAACGCTCTACCACTTTAATGGTACCATTGCTAATCTCCATCGGCCATTGTTTCTCTTTGCTGATGATGAGGCGAAGGGTTTGCTGTACACCATTTATAGCTTCGAGGCTGTTCAATGGGTTGCAAAGTTTTAGCTGCAACCTGTCTTTACCATTACTCGTGAGCGTTAGATTGATTTTATTGAAAACAGAAAAAGTTTCTTCCTGGTTAAAAACGGAAAGATCATCAAGCGTTGTTTTATCTATTTCCATATGTGTTAGTTCCGGTTGAATAAAAGGCGTTTACCCTTATAAGATTCATTTACCGTGTTATTTTCATAAACCATGTTTCCACTTACCATGGTATGGGTGATGCAGGCAGGGAAATTAAATCCTTCCAGGGGGCTCCAGCCGCATTTATACAGGATGTTGTCTTTGTTCACGGTATATCCCTGGTTCAGGTCAACCAATGCCAGGTCGGCAAAATAACCTTCACGTATATAGCCCCGTTCGCGGATATTGAAACAATCGGCTACTGCATGACTCATCTTTTCAGCAATTTTTTCAAGGGAGATCTGCCCGTTGCTATGATAATACAGCATCAACGGCAATGCATGCTGCACCAAGGGCAAACCAGCATGCGCCTTTTCATAGGGAGGTTCCTTTTCGCTAAGCAGGTGAGGGGCATGATCGGTGGCAATAATATCGAGCTTATTATCGAGTAGTGCCTTCCACAATGCTTTTTTATTGTTGGCACTTTTTATGGCGGGGTTACATTTTATTTTATAACCCAATTGGTCATAATCATCGGCTGTAAAATGTAAATGATGCACACATACTTCTGCCGTAATTCTTTTTTCTTTTAATGGCATCATGTTGCCAAACAGCTGTAATTCCTTTTCGGTGCTGATGTGCAGGATGTGCAGGCGGCTGTTATATTTCTGAGCAAATTTTATTGCCAGCAGTGAAGATTCGAAGCAGGCATCTTCATTCCTGATCAGCGGATGATCCGAAGCTGTTAAGTTTTCTTTGATCGATTTTATTTTTTCATAATTATCCCTGATGATCCTTTCATCTTCACAATGTGTAGCAATCAGCATTTCACTTTCACTGAAAATACGATTGAGGGTACCAGGATTGTTTACCAGCATATTGCCGGTGCTGCTGCCCATAAAGATCTTCACA
>ERZ795056.5891-NODE-5891-length-12114-cov-4.556182_pt1 | contig 12114 bp, 9 predicted proteins | sample MGYA00375140_ERZ795056 | MGnify/ENA primary metagenome ERZ795056 (study PRJEB30185, sample SAMN05720227) | activated sludge metagenome | isolation source: Anaerobic digester | place: USA | collected 2015-03-09 ...
ATGCCGGAGGCTACCAATCTCGAATTAGGTGTTGGTACCAAAGTGATGTGTGGCACGATCGCGCCCGTAACGTTCAACGGGCCACCGGTTGCAACGTTGGTCGACGTTGACACTTATCGCGTCACCACCGCTGCGGACGCTAGCCTGATTCTGCAATTCCTTGGCGATCCAGATCTGAGCACCTTGAGTGATGTTTCAGTGGTCGTGCGCGACACCAATGTGCGACCAGCGATCATTGCAACCACTACACTGCACGCCAATCTTGCCGGCCACTCGGCGGTAATTACCCAGTTGCCGGCCGGCACGTACGACGTTACGGTTTCGGCGACGACGGCCACGGCAATTCCTGCTGTGCTCAATTATCAAATCCGGTTTGCCGAAGACAAGCCTGACCGCTGTGCGGCGCTAACCACGGCTGCGAACTATGTTGAGGCCAATGACGGCGCCGCCAGTGCAGGCAACAACATGCTCGATGCTGACTTCAGCAAAGAACAAGCTTTCACTGTTACCGCGGCCTCCGACACACCTGAACCAAGCGGCCTCAAAGTCGCCAAGGATTCGAAGTTTCGAATCACGGGTGCTAGCGCTGCAGCGATGGGCGCAGGTGAATACCTCGATGCCGACACCTATGAGTTCACCACGGGCGACGACACCGACGAACTGACCATCGTGTTGGGCTGGGCCGGCGCAGCCGATCTTGATTACGCCGTGATCGAAGCCGGAACCACCACGCCAGCCGGTCTCGCCGATATCGCATCGACAACCAGCGGCGAACGCGCAACGTTTGCAGTGAAACCGAAGACCACGTATTGGCTCTGGGTTGCCGGTTTCAAAGGCAACCCGGCCGCCGACTACGACATGACGATTTGCGGTGGCCAGTTGCCTGACTGAACTTAGTGATGCCGCAGCGAATGGGCGGCGTGCGTGGCAGGCGTGGTAGTCGCATCCGTTTTCTCGCCGGACGGATCCGCGGTGCGCTTCGCGAACGCGTGTTTTGCAGCGACCATTAGCGCGCGCTGTTCAGGATAGCTCCCCATGCCGCTGCCGGTCGCAACACTCGCCTCGTGAATCATGTCGGCGATGTCCGCATATTGCGAAACCTGTGACTTCGGAATGAGTTTCAGCAATCGCTGCAGCAGTACTTTGACATCGCCCATGCTTACGGATTCCTCGTTGTCGAGATCCGAGAACAAGCGACAAGCTGCTGACGTAAAGCGCGACAAGGCCATTTCGACATTGCGATTGCCTACTTCGATGCCGGAAATTTGTCGTGCTTAGCCATGGCTAGCTTCTAGCGGCTGCTCGCCGACCGTGCAATGGCAATGTTCGGCACTGGCCGACCGCAATACAACCGTTCGGTCAGGTCGTCGTCGGCAATGCTGCTGCCAGTTCGGATTCCAAGCGAGCCACATGCCCAGTATGATCACCCTATGGCAACCAATTGGGATCGACTGATCCAACTCAACGGCGGCGCAAAGATCTATTATGTTGAACCTAGGCTCGACGTAAAAAACGAAGTTTGGTTTTACAACGCGAACGCTGCTTTGGTCATTTCTAGCAGCGGTGCGTTGGTGCCCTCCAAACCTGCCAAGGGCCTCGGCGCCGTGACCGACCGCGCCACCCTTTACCAAGTCGCCCGTGCGCTCGTCGTCGATGTTGAAGTGCGCAGCGAACATGCGGTGGTGCGCCGCGGCGTTCTCAACGGCTCGTACGTCGAAAACGTGATTGCCGCGGGCGACGTACCAGCATTGCTCGCGACCTATCGCAAACTTGGCTTCCGCGATGGCTCACCATGGCACGCGACGCCGAAGCGCGTGTTGGTGCGCGAGTTTCGCAAAGGTGCAGCCAAGTGGACCGTGCACGTCGACGGCTCATCCGTCTTCGAAGACTGGCGCACCGAACACAAACAGAAATCGCGCGATGCCGCGATTGCCTATGCGAATGCATTGATCAGCAAAAAAGAAAAGCTCGGCTTCAACACCCGCTTGATCGAACTCACCGACGCCAAATACGCCAACCCAACGCCGAAGGCGGCGGCCACAGCACCACCCAAGCCGAAACTACCCGTGCGCACCAAGTTTGCAAAACCGACGACGCCGTATCAAGCCGTCGATACCGCGGTTGCCATGCTGCGCGATTTGCATCAGCGCTTCAACAAATATCATTTTGTCGCCGAGTGTTTGGATCTGCCGTCGGAAAAAACGCGTCTCGCTGACCTCACCCAATCCGCAGCGTTTTTCACCAAGCTGCATCGCAAACGCATCGGCCGCTGGCGCACGGCCAAAGCGAGTGCACCGAAAAAGGGCGAATCAACCTGGGCCTATTTTGTTCGCGTGTACGGTTCCATCACCTGGATTCTCGACGGCGAAGTTGATGGCGGAGTCCAGTGTTTTCACTGCGGCAACGTTTCGGGCGGCGGTTGGAGTCCGCTCGAAATCAACGAAGGCGAATACAACATCAAGGGCCTGGTCAAAGCACTCGGCGCCGACGCACCGGCCGGCCTGGCGCAGTTCGAAGTTTTCCATGGCGGCTGGCATCATGGTCTAAGCTTTGCCTTCGACCGTCGCAGCGTCAGCGCCACTGGCGAATCCGCCATCGTGCCGTTTGACGAAGGGGACCCACAAATTCCCAAAATCACCGCCGCCGCCAAGATCGTGCCGTTCGGCACGTGGTTGCACAAACGCGTGCAGCAACTGACCGCCACCGTTGAAGCGAATATTCGCGAAATTTGGTAGGGCGCGTTAACCTACCGTCCACGATGCATCGCGGTACACGCATTGCTCGTCGATAAACGCAGCTTCGGTGGCAGCAAAAACGTCAACGTGATGTTTGCCTTGGTCGCGTTTGAAGCCAGGCTTGCCATAGATGCTGTGTTTGGCGCCAAGCGACAAGTGGATACCGCACATGCGCTCATAAGTGCCGATGTCTCGCACCATGCGTTGCCGCGTAAACGCGCGATTGAGGCCGAAGCCAAGTTCGCGCAGCCACACCACACCTTCGTCGGCACGAATATCGGCAAGCACACGCTCGAACTCTGGCGTTGCGTTTTCCGTACCAACAATCTGCCCACCGTCGACGATCAGTGTGATCGGAATTGCAGGCTGATTCACCGTAAATGTTGCGTCGCCGAACGCAAAAATGCGAACGCGGCCGTGCACGGCGCGCAGGTCTCGCGATTCGGTAAAGACTTCGCCGATGGGAAACTGGCCGCCAAGGTTGGCCATGCCTGTGTAGTCGCCGATGTTGAGTTTTGCCGATTCAAAGCCTGCGGGATAATGCAAGTCCGCGCCGGCACCGGTGTCGATACGCGCTTGCTTGGCGTCATCGATCAGCGCTTTGAGCGCGCGACCAACACCGCTGTAGTACGGTGCTTCGTAAGCCAACGCATCGAGGTAGTGCGGCACTTCCTCCGAAGTCATGCGGCCCAAGTGCGGATGTTCGATAACTTTGAGGCCCCGGCGGAAAAGTTCCACGCGAATGCGAAACGCTTCCAACCGAAAGCTGGTGGATTGCACCAACACCACGAGGTCGCTTGCCTGCAATTCGGCCAGCGAGGCCAGCACCGCCGTAGGTTCGCACGCATCAAAATCGATAAACGTTGCAGTGGGCAGCGCTTGGCGGTATGCGCTGGTTAACGCCACTGATAATTCGCTGCGGCTGTCGAACACCACCATCGCGCGGTGTTGCGCACTGTGCTGAAACGAATGGGTCAGCGTTGCTTGCAAGTGGCGCGCAGTGGCTCCGAATTGACCGCTTTGATGTGCCATGGATTTATCAGCCGCCGAAAACGAGAAACGGCCGCTTTCGCGACCGTTACCATGGTGGAGATTAGGGGGATCGAACCCCTGACCTCTTGAATGCCATTCAAGCGCTCTCCCAGCTGAGCTAAATCCCCTGGTGGTGAAGGCTTTCTACATAAGGGTGACGGACCCTGTCAAGTCTATGCAGCAAAGGTCGCGCGCCAAGCTGCTGATTTTCGATATTCGGCTGTGGGCTCCCCCGCTCCGCGGGTTCGTGGCAATGTAGTGTTATGCGAAATTTCTTCATTTTAGCGGCTCTGGTTTTTTCTACGACGGCCTGCGGCAAAAGCGGCGTTGACGGCAAGCTCGATGAACTTGCCAAGATTAAAGACACCATGTGCGCGTGCAAGGACAAAACCTGCACCGACGCCACCCAAGAAAAATACGTCGCTTGGAAAAAGGGCAACAGCAAAGACGACAAGCCAAACGAAGAACAAATGAAGAAATTCGAAGGCATTCGCAAAGAACTGCAAGACTGCCGCCGCAAAGTCGCTGACGGCGCAGATGCCGGCGCAGGCTCAGCCATGGCGCCTACGCCAGTGCCAGAAGCTCCACCTGCAGGCTCGGCGGCACCAGCTGCACCGGCTGCACCGGCAGGCTCGGCCGCTCCAGCGCCAACGAACTAGCGATTTTCTAGCCGATAAGGTCCAGACCGCCTAAAAGCGGTCGTTCAGACGGACACGATCGCACAGCTGCGCTAGAGTCGCGCCGCATGTCAAACACGCCGCCTTCATTGCCGGCCGGAGTGCGCGATTATCTGCCGCGCGCGGCTGCGCGTCGCCGTAGCCTTGCGGACGCCGTGATGGCGGTTTTCGATAGCTGGGGTTACAACCGTATCGTTACGCCAGCGTTCGAAGTGGCCGATGTATTGGAGCGTGGGCTCGGCAAAGATGCGCGCGCCGCGGCGATTCGCTTCGTCGAGCCAGGCACCGGCCAAATCGTTGCGTTGCGGCCCGATATTACGCCGCAAGTTGCGCGCGTCGTCGCCACTCGCATGCGCGATGTGCCGCGGCCATTACGGTTGTCGTACGAAGGTTCCGTGATGCGCATGGCGCCTGGCCATGGCCAACGCGAGCTGGTGCAAGCCGGGATCGAACTCGTTGGTGCGCAGAGCCCCGATGGCGATGCCGAAGTCTTGGCGTTGGCCTCGGCGGTGCTACGTGCCACCAAGCTGCCCGAAGTAGCGCTGACGCGACTCGATGTTGGCCATGTAGCGCCCGTGAAGTATGTTTTGGGCGCCTGCCCTGATGCGGCAACCGCTGCAGCCGTGACCGCAGCGCTGGCACGCAAAGATCGCGCTGGCCTGCGCCGCGCAGCCAGCAGCCTGCCGGCCAACATTGCCAAGCTCGCCGAAGAACTCGCGACATTGTGGGGCCCGACTGACGAAGTGTTTGCACGGGTGTGGGGGCAAGCGTGGCCCGACGAAGTTGCGGTGCAATTGTCCGAACTTCGGACAATTATTGCAGCCTATCAACAACTGGCACAACACCCGATCGAAGTGCGGCTCGACCTCGGCGATGTACGCGGCTTTGAGTACTACACTGCCATGCGTTTTGCTGGCTACATCGACGGTGCGCCTGACGCAGTGTTGCGCGGCGGCCGTTACAATGACTTGCTCGGCCGCTTCGGTGGGGCCGAGCCTGCCGTCGGTTTTGGCGTTGATGTCGAAGCCGTTGCGCAAGCGCAGAAGAACGCTGGCGTGGCCGTGCCGAAAGCTGCGATCGGCGTGTTGCTCGTCAGCGAACGCGCTGCCGCGGCGCCGGTGGCGCATGCGCTTCGCAACAATGGCATTCGCGTAGTTGTTGCGGCACCGTCACTGATCGCCGATGCGACAGCAGCGCAAAGCTATCTCGCTGCGCACAATCTGCAAGCTGCGGTGGTTTTCAGCTCCGGCCAGTTGATCGCAGCCGCCGCCCCTGCTGCCCCAACCGCCATCAAACCCGCACTCACCGCTGCCATCGCCGGTGATCCGGCCGCCTTAGTTTCCACCTTGTTAACCTGCTAGAGGAGCGTCGCATGTCCACAGTAGTTGTCGTCGGAGCACAATGGGGTGATGAAGGCAAAGGCAAGGTCGTTGACCTGTTTTCCGAGCGCGCCGATATGGTGGTGCGCTATGGCGGCGGTGCTAACGCTGGCCACACACTCGTCATTGGTGGCACCAAACTGGTCACCCACTTAGTGCCTTCGGGCGTGATGCACCCTGGCAAAAGCTGCGTGCTCGGTGATGGCATGGTCATCGATCCACACACGCTGCTCGAAGAAATTGCCGACTGCCAAAAGCAAGGCTTGCTGCAACGCAACGAGCTGCTGATCGGCTTAGGCGCGCACGTCATTTTGCCGTATCACAAATTGCTCGACGGGCTGCGCGAAGATCGCCATGCAGGCACGGCGCAAGCCATCGGCACTACTCGACGCGGCATTGGCCCAGCGTACGAGGCCAAAGCTGGCCGCCGCGGCGTCAAGATGCGCGACTTGCTACGCATCGAACGCTTGCGCGAGCTGGTGCGCAACAACCTCGACGAGCTCAATCCGTTGATCACCCATCTTGGCGGCACCGTGCCAAGCGCTGCCGAAGTTGAAAAATGGGTTAGCGATGCGGCTCGCGCTGGCGAAAAGCTCGCGCCTTCGCTCGGCGATGCTAGCCGCCACGTGTACGCGGCCATCGTTGCGAAAAAGCCAATCTTGTTCGAAGGCGCACAGGGTTGTTTGCTCGATCTCGATCACGGCACGTATCCATATGTCACGTCGTCGTCGACGATTGCAGCCGGCGCGTGCCAAAGCGCAGGCATTGGGCCAACTCATATCAATGCAGTGATTGGCATTACCAAAGCGTATGCAACCCGCGTTGGCAGTGGCCCGTTCCCGACGGAAATGCATGGCGAATTTGGCGAACGCTTGCGCCAAGCCGGAGGCGAATTCGGCGCCACCACCGGGCGGCCACGCCGGTGCGGCTGGCTCGATCTCGCAGCCTTGCGCATGGGCGTGCGCTTGTCCGGCATGACGGGCTTAGCCCTCACCAAGCTCGACGTGTTGTCGAACATGGGTGATGTGCAAGTCTGCGTCGGCTACAAGCTCGACGGCAAAGCGCTCGACGAGCCACCGATCGACGGCGAAGACATCGCACGGGCTGAGCCGATCTTTCAGACCTTCCCCGGTTGGGGCGAGCTGCCACGTGCCACCCAGTCGCTCGACGATCTACCGAAGACCGCGCGCGATTATGTGCAAACCATCGCCAAGCTCGCCGGTGCGCCGTTGGCACTGGTCTCGGTTGGGCCAGATCGCAATCAAACGATCAAGCTCGCTGATCCGTTCGCAGGCTAGCTAGCCGCGTCGCTGCACCAGCGCGGTGCCGTGACAACATATTTTGCGACATTCCCCTGCGGCCGGCGTCTAGCAAGTGAACGCCGGCAAGCCCCATCGCTATCGGCGGTTCGGACAATTCACGCGTTAGACGTGCCCCAAAGGATTCAAGATGTCATCACATGCCCGTAACACCATTGCAGCTGGCCTCGCCACCGCGATCTGCGAAAGCATAACGGTGCCTGCAACCTAGCTGCGACATTGCGCGTCGGCCGGCATCACTCCTTGGAATTACCAATCTCAGGAGACTCGCGATGCAGAAACTTCAAGCTAGCCTATTGTTCACTACGCTCACGGCCACCTTGCTTGGCGCGTGCGCCGCACCACAAAACGCGGGCGTGCAAGCGCCATTCGTCCAAGAACGGGTGCACCCGCAAGCGCGCGTAAAGATGATCATTCCCCATGGGTGGTCCGTGCAGGAGCAACCCGACGGTGCACTCGCGCTCACCGATTCGAGCGATGGCATCAATATTGATGTCAAAGTTGTCGACGGTGCCGACTTGGGCACTGCACTGCTCACGGTTGCAACCGGCATCTTGCTTGGCTACGACAACCTCGGCCTCGACGGGGCGCCCGTCGACAACACCATCAACGGCATGCCGGCCCTATTTCAAGACGGCCATGCCACGGTGCAAGGTCACCCCGTGAGCTTGTCGGTTGGCGTTATTGATACGCCAGCCGATAAGTTCTTGTTGATTGTTGGCGAAGGCGATCCAGCCGCACTGCGTGCCCACGAAACCGACGTGCGCGCGTTCATCAATTCGATCGTCCCGATGTAGCGTACAGGCAGATCCGCCGCTTCCGGCTTTCGCACATTGACGCTCGTGCCGCGTATCTGCGACGATGGTCAGATGGGGAAGTGCGCAGGCAGCTGGCTGGTGCTGTTGGCCGTTGCTGTAAGTAGCAGCCTCAGCGGTTGCATCGATGCAGCGGCGACGTTGTGTGGCAACCGTTGGTGTCCCAGCTCTGCAAGTTGTGTCGCCGACGCAGCGGGTGCCATGCAATGCGTCCCCACACCTGTGTGTGGCAACGGCGCCATAACCAACGACGAACAATGCGACGGCGCCAATATGGGCGGAGCCAGTTGCGAAATATTGGGATACTACGGTGGCAGCCTTAGCTGCGATACTGCTTGCAAATTCGACGTCCGCGAATGCCAGACGTTTGGCTGGTGCGGTGATGGGCAACTTCAATTAGCCGACGGCGAACAATGCGAAGGCGCCGATAGCGCAATGCAGATCGATCAACGGTTATCATGCACCGATTTTGCGACGTATGACGCTGGCGATTTGCAATGCGACCCAATGACCTGCCGCGTGGTGGCCAATCAATGTCAACGCTACGACTGGCAGATATTAGAGTCGAAGGATGATTTTGATGCGCGCTTCGGCGATGCCGCGGCCGTTGATCATGTTTGGGCCGCTGGTGAATTTGTGACCGTTTCATCCGCGGCTGCGCGGACCGTGGCGATTTGGCGAAACGGCGAGTTGCTTGAACTACCGATGCGTAACCAAGGCGAACTTTTTTCGCTTGCTACTGGCGAAACCGACGACGATGGCCGGGTAACAGCGATTTGGGTTTTCAGCGGCCAACGATCGCTGCGACTGGACCTAACAGATCTGGCGACAACTCACTGGATCGAGGAATCGCCGGTCGGCGGCTGGGCGCCAAGTCCTCAATTCCCGATTGATGCATGGGCACGCGACGGTCAGCTCTATGTTTCAATCATGTTTGCCGATTCTGTATGGCGGCATGACCAAACCGGCTGGCACGAAACGTCGCCGGAAGTCGACCAACCATTGCGGTTCATGCCTGCCGTCGATGCGCCGCATCTTCGGTGGGGCCAAGGTGACAATTGCCGTAGTTCCGTCACAACCTTCGACCACACCGTATGGTCCCTTGACGCTATCAACAGTGGCGACGGAGATTGCCGGAACGCGATCGATCGCAACGGCGGGCTTTGGGTTTCTGAACAAGGGGTGTTGCGCTACCCCGCCCAACATGGCGTGGGGCCGTACACGATGCGTTTTGCGCGTGCAGGCGACGAACTGATCGGCTTTGGACAAACCCGACGAAGCGGTGACCTCTTATCGGCTTTCATGGTCACCAATCATGACCAACCAATCTTCTTCGAAGCTCCAACTGGAACCGCAATGGGCAGTGGCTCACCGTCACAACTGGCCATCGTCGGCGCACAAGGCATTTTCACATTGGCTGCGGGCAGTTGGTCGCCTGCCAATTACCTGGCTCGCCCCAATGTCAGCGGGGCCGGTCGCCTTGGCTTGAACGCTGACGGTTATGTTTTCGTCGATGCCGAGGCCCGGTTTGAACCAGCCTACGAAGAAGCCGTGACAACACCAGGCTTGCAGACTAACGAGGTACGGCAGTCTATCGTCCGCGCCACCGATCAACTCGTCTTGCATAACGACGGATCGCTTGAGCCCATTGACCAGCCCGTTGCACCGATGAATCGACTTTGGGCATCGGTGCTGAATCCCAATGCCGTGGTCGCAGTGGGCAATCGTGTTATGGCGATCGCCCGCGCCGGTACCCCACTCCACTTCACCGAAGCCGCAGCGCCTGCCAACTTCACAGAACTTGAAGGCAATCACAGCGATGATCTGTACGCGTTGGCCGACCACGACATGTGGCATTACGACGGCGCCGCGTGGCGGCGTGTGTTGCAAGCACCCGCGCCGCTGCTGCGCGTGTGGGTGTCGCCGAGCAATATCGTGTGGGCGATCAGTAGCGACACTATCTTTCGTTACAACCCTGGCGATGGCAGCGTTGCGACCACCAGCTTTCCGCATGCGGATTTCGCTGCGATCAGCGGCAGCGGTGATGATGATATCTTCGTTGGTGGCCGCGCCTCCAATAGCGCTACGTTCGGGATCGCCTTCAGCGGGTTAGTGCGCTTCCATCACGGCCGTTGGAGCGAAATCAATCTACGCTCGGGCCTCGAAACCGTGCGCGATCTCAAGCGGGTCGGCAGCGTGTTGTATGTCATTGCGTATGCGCGCAATGAGTCGCAATCGTGGGTCATGACCAGCTTGTATCTTCGCTAGCTGCCCGCAAAGCGCAACAAACTGTGAACTCAGGTTGGCAGCACAAGCCGCCGTGTGGCGTGGGCGCCACACATTTTGTCGTCGACATCAGCGAAGTAACGCTGAATTTTGTCAGCGTCGCCGAGTCGTAACCACATGCGTTTGTTGCCAGGTGTTGCGGTCTTTTTTACTTCCATTTTCGCAGCTGCGCCTGCCATGGCACGGCCCGTTGTATCGCCTTGTGCCGGCGACTCAGCCGCACCAGTGCCAGCGCTCCCCGTGCCAGTCCCTGTGCCAGTCCCTGTGCCTGTGCCGGGCCCGACCACGACCTACGGCGTGTCCGCTAATGCCAACATCGATGTGAATGTCGACGTCAGTGTGCCAACCACGGTGGAAACCGCAACCGACACAGGGTCTGCCGACTACGGCAGCACCGGCGCAACTTACCTAGGCGCAGGTGGTGCAAGCGGCGGCGCAACAACAGACTCCTTCTTCTCCACAGCCACACCGCTTACCACCGTGCACTGGGAAGGTGCGCTTGCGATGGCGATTCCGATCGACAGTTGGGGCGGCCCCAACCTGCACGCAGCATTCGGTTTACAAATCGATTCGGTCCGGGTTGCCGCCGAATATTCGCTCAACAAGTCGCACATGACCACGATGGATCCGGTAGCAACGTGGCGAACAACGGATCACTGGGGCCAAAACCAGCGTTTCGGTGTCGCTGGCCGGTACCGGCTCGACATGGGTGAAGCCTCGCTCGGCATGGGCGTGTACGCCGAAGCTGGCGTTGCCCTCAATTTCACTAGTTGGAAAACCCAAGCCGAAACCCATCACGGCGATGTGATGGCAGGGTTCGGCTTCGAAATGTTAGCGGGCGAACGCCGCCGCATTGGCATGGACATGGGATTTCGCTTCATCGTGAGTGAAGGCGACAGCCCTGCCGCGCCTAAAGAAATCGCGTCGGTGTTCACGCTTGGCATGCTGTTCGGTAAGTAACCTGTCAGCTTGCTGCAGTCTCGAGCTTATCAAATACCGTTGTCCAGGTTTGGCTTAGGCGTCCGCGTGCTGCGACAAACGCAGCCATTTCCTCGTCGGTGGTGTCGCCATAAGGTTCCCAGGTTAACGTCACGCGGGTCTTTGTTGCCGTTTCCGCAGTGAGCTCCACGACGGTCAGCATCCGCAGCGGCCAAGTGGGCGCTTGTGGATGCCGCAGCGGCTTGCGCTGTTTATCGGTAAACTGCTGCACATAGACGATCCGCGACGGCTTCGTAATCTCAAGATATTCCTCGAGCCCATACTTCGTGCCGTACAAGTCGGTAATCTTTGAAAACGCGCGGCCCCCAGCGCGAATGTCAGCCTCGATAAACTCCTGGGTGGTAAACGCCGGCAACCATCGTGTGAGTTGGTGCGGCTCCGTCCACATCGCAAACATAGCTTCCTGCGACGCGTCGAATACACGGTTGATAACGAAGTACTCTTTGCCGGTGGTTGCTTTATCGAGGTATTCCGACAACCGATCCCAGGTGGTGTCGCCGCCTGCTTGTTTGACGAATCCGCGAATTTGCTGCGCAGCTTCGGCCGTCGGCAAGATCATCTGCATCGCCATTTGGGTTTGCGTGCCCAACGCGGTGAACTCGACGCGCACGCGAAACAGCGGCGGGCTAGTGCCGTCGCTGCCGTGGTCGTACACCAGCAGCGCCTGCGGAATCACGTCGTGATATGTCGCCAAGTTGGGATAGTCGGTGCCATCGGGGCCGTGCATCGTGTAATCCCATGTGCCACCTGGGCGAACATGCTTGCCACGCGATGTTACTGAAAAACCGCGCGGGCCCCACCACTGGATAACTTGCGCTTCGTCGACCCACGCGGCCCAAACTTGAGCGACCGAAGCGTTGAGTAGACGATTG
>ERZ795056.5894-NODE-5894-length-12105-cov-5.241494_pt1 | contig 12105 bp, 10 predicted proteins | sample MGYA00375140_ERZ795056 | MGnify/ENA primary metagenome ERZ795056 (study PRJEB30185, sample SAMN05720227) | activated sludge metagenome | isolation source: Anaerobic digester | place: USA | collected 2015-03-09 ...
TCCACCGTGGTGCTGCGGCCCTTCAGGTCGATCCAAGTCACACCATCGAGCTCAAGCATGCGCGGCAACAAGGCGTCTTGAGGCCCATTTTCAGGCGCCTTTTCAGACCCCGCCCGCTGCGCCTGCCCAGAAGCTTGATCTTGTTCTCGTCGCGCCAAAAGCAAGGCATCAATGCCCCTTTGCGGCAATTCTGCGCCCCGAACCACCAAGGTCGCCACTGTCATGCTGCCTTGCAGCAACGCGGCCAAAGTGGGCTGCGCTTCCAGCCTGGCCAACCGCAATGGCGGTCGCGTCTGCACCTCAACCGCCTCCAGCGCCAAGCCTGGCATGGGCCACAGGGACACGGACACGCGGCCCACCTGCACCGGCACGCCAGCCGCCTGGCTGGCCTCACGACTCACCCGCTGGCGAAAGTCATCACCATCCACCCACAGGCTGGCAGCCCACACGGTCAAAGCCACCGTCAGCAGCCCCAGCAACACCAGAGCAACGCCCCACTTGAGAAATCGAGTCATGCCCGCATTGTCATACCCACGCGAGCAACAGGCTATCTGCCTAGCCCGTAGCATGCGTGTTGCATCCGCGCTGACGGCACGCTTTGCCGCCCCGCTCTCACTACCCAAGGAAAAACCCATGAAGCTCTATTACTCCCCCGGCGCCTGTTCCCTGTCGCCCCACATCGCCCTGCACGAAGCCGGCTTGACCTTCGAGGCCATCAAGGCCCCCACCAAGACCCACCAACTGGACGACGGCACCGACTACTACACCATCAACCCGCTGGGCTACGTGCCCCTGCTCGAGCTGGACGACGGCACCCGCCTGCGCGAAGGCCCGGCCATCGTGCAATACATTGCCGACCTGGCCCCGCAGAAAAACCTGGCCCCCGCCAACGGCACACTGCCGCGCTACAAGCTTCAAGAGTGGCTCACCTTCATCGGCACCGAAGTGCACAAAGGCTTTAGCCCCCTGTTCAACCCCGCCATGCCCGAAGAAGCCAAAACCATGGCCAAGGAACGCCTGGCCACCCGCCTCAAGTGGCTGGACAGCGAACTGGCCGGCAAGCAGTACCTCATGGGTGACACCTTCAGTGTGGCCGACGGCTACCTGTTCACGGTGACCAACTGGGCCAAGCCCGTGGGCCTGGACATCTCGTCCTATGCCAACCTGCTGGCCTACCGCGAGCGCGTGGGCGCCCGTCCCGCCGTGCAAGCCGCCATGAAGGCCGAAGGCCTGCTCAAGTAATCAAGTGGGCGCAGCCGCTGACAGCGGTTTTTGGCGGGCGGCCAGCGCGGCCCCCGCCCCCAGAGCCAACGCCGAGAACACCAACCCGCGCGCAAGTCCTCCCGGACCATCGGCAATCCAGCCCACGATGGTGGGCCCCACGATTTGCCCCGCCGCAAACACCGTGGTGAAGGCACTGATGCCCGCCACCCATTCCCCCACTGGCAGGTTGTGGCGCACCAGCGCCGTGGTGGATGCCACCACCGACAAAAACACCCCGCCAAACACTAACCCCGACAGCAACACCGCCGGCCACCATGCGGTGAGCGCAGGCAACACCGTAGCGACGGCGAGCAAGCCATTCAGCACGGCCAGGGCACCGCCGCCCCGGCTGCGGTCCAGCAAGCCCGCCCAGATGCGGGACGACGCAATCACAGCCAAGCCCAGCAAGGCATAAAACAACGTCACCGCACCGGGGCTGGCCCCTTGCTCGCGCAGCAGCGCGACCACAAAGGTCATGTAGCCGATGTAACCCACCCCAAACAAGGTATACCCGGCCAAGGACGGCGCAAACGCACGCCAGCCAAAGCGAAAATTGGCAGCTGCACCGGTGGCCTGCACCAAAGGCGGCACGAGCCCCGGCAGCACCCTGGCGGGCCATAGCAACACGCCAGTGGCGGCCGCACAAGCCAGCGCCAAGGCCCACCACGCCCAGGCCCAACCATGGGCTTGTCCAGCGGCCGCCTGCAACACGGCAGGCACCAGCAAAGCCGACGCCACAATGCCAAAGCCCGTGCCACCGTAATACAAGCCCAGCAACAGACCGCTGCGCTCGGGTTGCAAGGCACCCAGCCGCGCAGCCAAGAGACCCCCGGCAATGAACACCCAGGCACTGGCCACACCGGCCAACAGGCGTTGCAACAACAGGGGCGACGCCGCGGTAAAAAACCCGCTCAAGGCCATGAACACGCTGGCCAGCGCAGCGCCAGCCACCATCACTTGCGCCGGGCCCAGCACACGCATCAGGCGTGGCGTCATCAAGGCGCCAATCAAGTACCCCAGTGCATTGGCGGTGTTCATGCCACCTGCCAGCGCGTAAGACCATTGCAGATCGGCGCGCATGGGCGGCAAGAGCAGGCCATAGGCAAAACGGGTAATGCCCAACGACACTGCGGCCCCCAAAGAAAGCGCCAATGCCAGGGCCAGCAGGCGCGATGGTGACGGGGTGGTGTGGTCAGGCATGGCCATCGATTGTGGCCCTACTCCAAAAGCGGCGCACGTGCACGCCACATGGCTTTGCATGACGGGCTACCCTGCGACATTGACTATTCGTCTTTTTGCCCCACTTGTCTATTTCCACTTGCCTTTGTGCCGCTGAAAGCTCCCCATGACCACCCTGTTTGACCCCACCACCGCTGGTGCCTTGCGCCTGAACAACCGCATCGTCATGGCTCCCCTCACACGCAACCGCGCGCCAGGCGCCATCCCCACCCCTCTCATGGCCACCTACTACCGCCAACGCGCCAGTGCAGGCCTGCTCATCACCGAGGCCACCGCCATCAGCCACCAGGGCCAGGGTTATGCCGATGTGCCAGGCATCTGGAGCGACGAACAAGTCGCCGGCTGGAGGCAGGTCACTGACGCCGTGCACGCGGCCGGTGGTCGCATCGTGGTGCAGCTGTGGCATGTGGGCCGTGTGTCGCACACCAGCCTGCAGCCCGATGGCCAAAAGCCCGTGGCGCCCTCCGCCATCACGGCCAAAACCAAGACCTTCATCCTCACGGACGGTGTGGGCGCATTTGTCGACACCTCCGAGCCCCGGGCCCTGGCACTGGACGAGCTGCCCGGTATCGTGCAGGACTACCGCCACGCGGCGCGCAACGCCATGGCCGCAGGGTTTGACGGCGTGGAAGTGCATGGCGCCAACGGCTACCTGCTGGACCAGTTCCTCAAGACCGGCAGCAACCACCGCACCGACGCCTTTGGCGGCAGCATCGAGAACCGCGCCCGCCTGTTACTGGAAGTCATGCGCGCGATCACGGCCGAGATTGGCGGCGAACACACGGGCCTGCGTCTGTCGCCCGTCACCCCCGCCAACGATGTGATTGATGCCAACCCGCAAGCGCTGTTTGAATACGTGCTGCGCGAGTTGGCCCCACTCAATTTGGCGTTTTTGCACCTGATTGAAGGCGCTACAGGCGGCCCGCGCGAGATCGCCGACCGCCCATTTGACTACGCCGCTCTGCAACAGGCTTATCGCACTGCGGGCGGCCAGGCCGCATGGATGGCCAACAACGGTTACGACAAGGCCTTAGCCAACCAGGCACTCACCCAGGGCGTGGACCTGGTGGCCTTTGGCCGCCCCTTCATTGCCAACCCGGACCTGGTGCAACGCCTGCGCGCCGATGCCCCACTCAACGCGGCTGACCGCACCACGTTTTATGGCGGCGGCGAGAAGGGCTATACCGATTACCCCGCGTTGGCCGCCTGACGCAAAGGCATGATGCGCAACGCTCAGGCAGGCCCGACGCCAATCGGCGCAGGGGCCTTGAGCACGATGCGGGTAAACAGCCGGTCGTAAGCGGGGTCGCGCGCTGCGGTGCCAGCCAAGGGGTCGACATGGGCGGCAAAGGCCTTGTCCAGCTCGGCCCATTCTTCGTCGCTCAATAAGCGCTCAGCGGCAGGAAGGATGTCCGTCTCTTCCAATCGCATATGGGCGAGATAAAAATCAGCGTACCGACTGGCGGCCTCTGTAAAGGCCTGGCTGCGCTCCTCGCCCAACAGCTCCCAGGCCAACAGCAGGTGTTGCAGTTCGCGCACCCGATTTTCACCTTCCATGTGCTCGCGCTCTAAACGGTCAATCACGGGCATCAGCTCCGGTGCGCGGCGGGCCAATTTGGGGAACAGCAGGTCTGACTCTTTGGGGTGGTGCTGACGCTCGGGGAATTCGTCAATGTAGAACAACATGGCGCGCAGCACATCGAAAAAACGCTCGGGTGCGTCGCCCGGGCCTTGCGCCATCATCATGCGCATGGAGCGCAGAACGGCTGCGACGGCGCGGTGCTCGTCCAGGATGATACGCAGGGATTCTTTGGCCATGGTGCAGAGCATCCCATGACACGGCAACGACCACCTTGATACAAATCAAGCGACGATAGAACTCACCTTGCCCGCCAGCGCTTGAGCAACAAGGCATTGGTCACCACACTCACACTGCTGAGCGCCATGGCGGCACCCGCCACCACCGGGCTCAGGTAGCCCAGCGCGGCCAGCGGGATGCCCGCCACGTTATAGGCAAAAGCCCAAAACAGGTTCTGCCGGATCTTGATGACCGTGCGGTGCGAGATGTCGAGCGCACTGGCTACCAGGCCCACATCGCCGCGCATCAAGGTGATGCCCGCTGCGTGCATGGCCACATCGGTGCCCGTACCCATGGCCATACCCACATCCGCCGCCGCCAGGGCCGGGGCGTCGTTGACACCGTCGCCCACCATCACGACCGTATGGCCCCCTTCGCGCAACGCCGCCACCTTGGCGGCCTTGTCTGCAGGCAACACCTCAGCCATCACCTCGTCAACGCTCAGCCCCAGGCGCGCACCCATGGCCAAGGCCGCACCGCGGTTGTCGCCGGAAATCATCATCACGCGAATGCCTCGCGAACGCAGCAAAGCCAACGCCTCACGCGCCCCGGGCTTGGGTTCGTCAGCAAAGGCCATCAGCGCGTACAGGCGGTAAGGCCCGGCAGCGCTCAGGCCCTGTGTCGTACGCTCCACCATGGCCGACAGCGTTGCCCCGCTGTTCTGCAGGCGCTTGGCCTCGGCCTCCAGATCGCCAAGACCCACGCCCAGCTCCTCCATCCAGCGCAGGCTGCCAATCAGGTAACTGCGGTTACCCACTTCGCCCTCGCTGCCACGGCCCGGTACGGCGCGCACGTTGTCGGGTTCGGCCACGTGCAGGCCACGGACCTTGGCAGCGGCCACGACGGCACGCGCCAGGGGGTGTTCGCTGCCACTTTGCAGGCTCGCGGCCGCCGCCATCTGGGTGCCGTCATCGGCCTCGCCCTTTTCACCCGGCACCACAAAGGCAGTCAGTTGCGGCTGCCCCAGTGTGAGGGTGCCCGTTTTATCAAAGGCCACGGTATCCACCTTGTGGGCCAGTTCCAGCGCTTGCGCGTCCTTGATCAAAATGCCATGCGTCGCCGCCACACCCGTGCCCGCCATGATGGCCGCTGGCGTGGCCAGCCCCAGTGCACAGGGACAGGCAATCACCAGCACCGCCACGGCATGAATCAGCGCCGCCTCGGGCGCAGCACCAGCCAGCAGCCAGCCACCCAAAGTCAGCACCGCAATGCCCAGCACCACGGGTACAAACACCGCCGACACCTGGTCCACCAGGCGCTGTATCGGTGCCTTGCCTGCTTGGGCGTCTTCCACCAGACGGATGATTTTGGACAACACGGTCTCCAGGCCAACGGCGGTCACCGTCATCACCATGCGGCCCTCGCCGTTGATGCTGCCGCCCGTCACTGCGTCCGTAGGGGCCTTGGGCACGGGCAGGGGCTCACCCGTCAACATGGACTCGTCCACCTGCGTTTCGCCCTGATCAATCACACCGTCCACAGGGATGCGCTCACCAGGCCGCACCACCACGCGGTCACCGCGCAGCACTTCGGCCAAAGGTACATCTGCTTCCCCCCCGGCACGCAGCAACACGTGGGCAATGTCTGGTCGCAGTGAATGCAGGGCACGAATAGCCGCCGTGGTTTGTCGCTTGGCCCGCGCCTCCAGCCATTTGCCCAGCAGCACCAGAGTCACCACCACGGCCGAGGCCTCGAAATACAAATGCGGCATGCTGTGTTCAGGCGCGGTCAGCCACAACCACATCGACAGGCCCCAACTGGCGCTGGTGCCAATGGCCACCAGCAAGTCCATGTTGCCAGTGAGCGCCTTCAGCGCATGCCAGCCCGCCCTGTAAAAGCGCGCGCCCAGAATAAATTGCACCGGCGTGGCCAGCACAAACTGCAGCCAGGCGGGCAGCATCCAATGCTCGCCAAACAAGTCCCCCACCATGGGCAACACCAGCGGCGCTGACAGCGCCAGGCCAATGGCCACTGGCGCAAAGTCGGCCCACGGCGAGGCATCAGCGGGTGCGGCCTCCTGCGGCGTCAACGGCTCGTAGCCCGCGTTGCGCACGGCACGGCGCAGCTGCGCCTCGGCATCGGCTGAGGGCGCAAACACAATGCGGGCCGACTCGGTGGCCAGGTTGACCGTGGCATCGTGAACGCCGGGCACTTTCTTGAGGGCTTTCTCGACGCGGCCCACACACGAGGCGCAGGTCATGCCGCCAATACCAAGGTCCAGGGTGGATGAGGTGGAAGTGTTCATGGGGTCCATGATCAACCTTGCCATGATGGCAAGGTCAAGTGTTGATCTGCGTCAACCCTAACCCACTCAGGGTTTTTGGATCAGCCGATTGACCTTACCATCATGGCAAGGTTCAAGCTACCACTCGACCCCTCAACAACTTAAGGAACACCATGACAGAAACTTTCCAAGTCACAGGCATGACGTGCGGACACTGCGAGCGCGCCGTCACCGAAGCCATTCAAGCCATTGACGCTGGCGCGCAGGTCAAGATCGACCGCGCCAGCGGCCAAGTCGAAGTGCAAACCGACAGTGCGCGCGACGCCATCGCCAAAGCGATCACCGAAGAAGGCTACACGGTCCAATGACCACCGTGCCCGTCAACATCGGTGAGGCCGCACGCCGCTCTGGCGTATCGGCCAAGATGGTGCGGCACTACGAGTCGCTGGGCCTGCTGCCGCAAGTGCTCCGCACCGACAGCGGCTACAGGCAGTACACCGAGGCTGAAGTCCACACGCTGCGCTTCATCAAGCGCGCGCGCGATTTGGGCTTCTCGATGGACGAGATCGGGGAACTGGTCGGTTTGTGGCAAAACCAGCGGCGCGCAAGCGCCAGCGTGAAGCGTGTGGCGCAAAAGCATGCCGACGCCTTGACCGAACGCATTGACGCCATGCTGGCTATGCGGCGCACTCTGGACCATCTGATTCACTGCTGCCACGGTGATGGCCGACCCGATTGCCCCATCCTCGACGATCTTGCGGGTCATACTTGACATGGATCAAGACGAAGATTACCCCACAAGCGCCCAATGGCATGGACACTTTAGGAGATCGAAATGAAAACCAACATTGGAAATATCGAGCGTGGCGTCCGCATTGCAGCCGGACTCGTGCTGATTGGCCTGGCCGCCACGGGTACCGTGGGCTGGTGGGGCTGGCTGGGTGCTGTGCCCCTGGCTACCGGGCTCATGGGCTGGTGCCCGCCCTATGCATTGTTTGGCTTCAGCACCTGCAAAGTTTCCAAGCCTCAGTAATCCGCGCAAGACCACGCAAGAGGCCGCTACCATTGCGGCCATGGTCAACAAGCCTCGCATCCTGATCGTCGAAGACGAATCCAGCATCGCCGACACCCTCCTCTATGTGTTGGCGGCCGACGGCTTTGCGCCGCACTGGTGTGCCACAGCCACAGAGGCCCTGGCGCAATTTGCGGCCGAGCCCCCCGCGCTGGCCATTCTGGATGTGGGCCTGCCAGACCTCAACGGCTTTGAGCTCTTCAAGCGCTTGCAGGCCTTGCCTGGCGGCAACCTGGTTCCCTTGCTTTTTCTGACGGCCCGCAGCGACGAGGTCGACCGCGTGGTGGGCCTGGAGCTGGGCGCAGACGACTACATCGCCAAACCGTTTTCGCCGCGCGAACTGGTGGCCCGTGTGCGCACCGTCCTGCGGCGCAGCGCGCGCCAGGCGCCAGTGCCTGCTGCGACACCCATCAGTACACCCGTGACGCCAGGCCCCTTTCACATCGACGATGAGCGCCGTCGCATCACCTACTACGGCGAAGCCCTCGACCTCTCGCGCTACGAGTTCGGGCTGTTGCGCTTGCTGGCCCAACGCCCAGGGCGCGTCTTCACGCGTGACGAGCTTCTCACCAAGGTCTGGGACAGCGGAAACGACAGCTTCGACCGCACAGTAGACGCGCACATCAAAACCCTGCGCGCCAAACTCAGGGCCCATGCGCCCAGCCTCGACCCCATTCGCACCCTTCGCGGCACCGGGTACGCCCTGAGCGAAGACCTTCCGCGCCAGCTGCCGGCCTGAGCCCATGAGCTTGCGCACCCGTGTCTTCATCGGGCTCCTGCTGATCTTCGCGGCGGGGGTCAGCTGGATGGTCTACCGCATGGCGCTGGACATCGACCCCCGCTACCGCGAATCGGCCGAAGAGTCGCTGGTCGAAACCTCACACCTGCTGGCCAGCCTGATCGAGCAAGACATCGTGAACGGCGAAATCGATACCCCGCGCCTGGAACACCTGTTTCGCACCCTCTATTCGCGCCCCTTCGAGGCGCAGATTTTCAGCGTGCACAAAACCCGCGTCGAGTTGCGCGCCTATGTCACCGACCACCGCGGCTATGTGCTCTTCAACACCACCGGGCGCGATCTGGGCGCCGACTATTCGGAGTGGCGCGATGTGCGCCAGACGCTTCGCGGCCAGTACGGCGCGCGCACTACACGTGATGTAGAAGCCGACCCGAACAGCGCCGTGATGTATGTGAGCGCGCCTCTGCTGTACCAAGGGCGCCTGGCAGGCGTGGTGAGCGTGGGCAAGCCCGTACAGAGCTTTGGCCAATTCGTGGAAGCTGCCCGTGAGAACACCTTGCGTGTGGGCTTGCTTGCCGCTTCCAGTGCGCTGGCCGTGGCCCTCATGGTGTCGCTGTGGCTGATCCGGCCCTTTGGTTTTGTCACAGACTACTGGCGCTGGGTGCGCCAGCAACGCACGCTCAACCCCTGGCGTCTGGCCCGCCGGGCCTGGGACCAGTTGCGCGGCGTGTCGGGTGAAATCCGCGATGCGCTGGCCGGGCGTAACTATGTGGCCGACTATGTGCAAAACCTCAACCACGAAGTCAAGAGCCCTCTGTCGGCCATCCGAGGCGCGGCCGAGTTGCTGCAAGAGCAAGACGCCGAGCCCATGCCCGAGGCGCAACGCCAACTCTTTTTGTCGAACATCCTGCGTGAAACGCACCGCATCCAGGAAACGGTAGACCGCATGACGGAGCTGACCGCCCTGGAAACCCAGCGCATGCTCCGCACCGTCCAGCCCGTGCCCCTGGCCACCCTGCTGAGCGAAGTGGCTACAGCGGCCCGCAGCACTGCCGCCACACGGCACATCACCATCCGGTGTGTGACCAACAGCACACCCGAAGTGTCGGGCGATGCCTTCTTGCTGCGCCGCGCCTTGGCCAACCTGGTGGACAACGCCATCGACTTCTCACCCGATGCGGGCGAAGTCACTTTGGCCCTGTCCACACGCGGGCGCCATGCCGTGGTCACGATCGCCGACCAGGGTCCAGGCATCCCGGCCTATGCCCAAGACAAAGTTTTTGAACGCTTCTATTCCCTGGCGCGGCCCGGTGGCCGCAAAAAAAGCACCGGCCTGGGCCTGCCCTTTGTGCGTGAAATCGTCTCGCAACACCACGGCGAGGTCAGCCTGCACAATGCGCGCGGCGGTGGTGCTGTAGCCACCTTGCTGCTGCCGCTCACCAACACCTGACCGGCTACTGGCTGGAGCCTGTTCGCTCGCGGCTGGGGCTGTGCGGCGGGGCGATCTCTGTGGCGGCGAGAAGCGCAGGGCCGGGGGAGGCACGCGCAGCGTGCTTCGTTGACATGCTCGCCGCAGCTGTTTGAGCGGCGTGCGCGCAGCGCACAAAGCGAGTTCTGCGGCGCTCCCCCGGCACGAGCATCGCAGCGCAGGCTAAGCGTAGCGCAGCCCGCCACAGTGTGAGCCCCGCCGCACAGCCCCAGCCGCGAGCGAACGGGCCCCAGCGCCTGCGCTTCACACAGACTTCACATTCCGCACACAGCCTTCAAACTGGCTTCCCAGTAGGCCGCCAAAGTCCCCCCTGTGCAAGCTCGCACGGACACGCAAAAGGCAGGGGACAACACCATGGCACAACCATTTCTTGGGCCGCAATGGCTCTGGGCCACCACCACGCTGGCCGCCAGCACATTCGCTTTCGTGCTGTGCTTGGCGCCCGCCTACGCGCAGCAGGATAACGAACCTCGCCAAAAAACAGAAAGCCCGTACTTTCAGGTGCGCAACGCCGACACCGGCCTGGACGCCCTGCCGCTCAAGTCCACCGATGTTGATGTGAAGATCTCTGGCGTCATCGCCGACGTGGTGGTCACGCAGGTTTACCGCAACGAAGGCCTACGCGCCATCGAGGCCAAGTATGTTTTCCCCGGTGCCACGCGCGCCGCGGTGTACGGCATGAAGGTGCGCCTGGGCGACAGGGTCATCACCGCCAAAATCCGTGAGAAGCAACAGGCCCGCATTGCCTACCAAGAGGCCAAAGCAGAAGGCAAAACCGCCGCGCTGCTGGAGCAGCACCTGCCCAATGTGTTCCAGATGAACGTGGCCAACATCTTGCCTGGCGATGAAGTACGCGTCGAGCTGCGCTACACCGAGCTGCTGGTGCCTGAGGCGGGCAACTACCAATTCGTGTTTCCCACCGTGGTGGGCCCCCGCTACAACAGCCCGCAGTCCAGCCAGGCCCAAGCCAGTTGGCCCGCCCAACCCTACCTGCCACAAGGCCAGTCCACGCCATCGCGCTTTGACATGCGCGTGGCCTTGCAGGCCCCTGTGCCACTGCAAGCGGTGAGCTCCACCACGCACAAAGTGCGCGTACAGCGCGAAAGCGGTGACGACAAGCGCGCCCACATCTCGCTCACGCCCGATGACGATACGCCCAACAACCGCGACTTCATCCTCGACTATCGTCTTGCCGGCAACCACGTGCAATCTGGCGTGATGCTCTACCGGGGCGACACCGAGAACTTCTTCCTGGCCATGGTCCAGCCCCCACAGTCGGTGCCCAGCGCCAGCATCTCCCCGCGTGACTACATCTTTGTGGTGGACATCTCGGGCTCCATGCACGGCTTCCCCCTCAACACCGCCAAGGCCATGCTGGCCGAACTGATTGGCGGCCTGCGCCCCAGCGACACCTTCAATGTCTTGCTGTTTGCAGGCAGCAGCGAGATGCTGTCACCCCGCTCCGTGCCCGCCACCCAGGCCAATATCGCCCAGGCCCTGCGCACGATCTCCAGCTACAAGGGCGGCGGCGGCACCGAGCTGATTCCCGCCCTGCGCCGCGTCTATGCCCAGCCCAAACCAGAAGATGTTGCGCGCACCGTGGTGGTGGTGACCGATGGCTACGTCACTGTCGAGAGCGAAGCCTTCGCCCTGGTGCGCAACAACCTCAGCCGGGCCAACTTGTTTTCTTTTGGCATCGGCAGTTCGGTCAACCGCCACCTGATGGAAGGCCTGGCCCGCGCTGGCATGGGCGAACCCTTCATCATCACCAACCCGGCGCAAGCCCCCACACAAGCCGCCCGGTTTCGCCGCATGATCGAGTCGCCCGTGCTCACCCAGGTCAGCGCCCGCCTGGAGGGCATGGACGTGTACGACGTCGAGCCCGCACAACTGCCCGACCTGCTGGCCGAGCGGCCCCTGGTGGTGTTTGGCAAATGGCGCGGCAAACCCGGCGGCAAGCTGGTGATTGAAGGCCGCAGCGCACAAGGCCCACTGCGCCAAACCCTGCCCATCGATGAACATGCCCAGATTCAAGCGCAAGCCCTGCGCTACCTCTGGGCCCGCCACCGCATTGCCAGCCTGGGCGACCAGGACGCACTCGATGGCCGCGGCAGCCATCGCGACGCCATCACCGCACTGGGCCTGCAATACAACCTGCTCACCGACTACACCAGCTTCCTGGCCATTGACCAGATCGTGCGCAACCCCAACCCCGAGGCCG
>ERZ795056.5898-NODE-5898-length-12101-cov-4.649759_pt1 | contig 12101 bp, 7 predicted proteins | sample MGYA00375140_ERZ795056 | MGnify/ENA primary metagenome ERZ795056 (study PRJEB30185, sample SAMN05720227) | activated sludge metagenome | isolation source: Anaerobic digester | place: USA | collected 2015-03-09 ...
CGTTAGTGAATCACACATTTCGGTGATGGGCAACTCAAGCACAGTTAGGGCGCTGTTGTCTGGCATCTGGATGATCGTGTCTTTTTTCCACAATTTATTACCTGCAAAATCGTACAAACGCAGGCGCAACTCCCCTTCTCGTTCGCCCGATTCATCCGAAATGACGCTGATGCGTACCTTCCCGTCTTTGACCAGGGCGGCGGTAATCGTGCGTTCAAAGGCTTTTTTGATGAAGTAGTGCATCGCCTTCCAGCGCTGGTAATAATCCATACCCGACCAGGAGGCCACCGGCCAGACGTCGTTGATTTGCCAGTACAAAGAGCCCATGCAGTAGGGCATGCTGGCCCGATGCGCCTCGATGGCCATTTTGATGCCCTCGGCTTGCAGCAGCTGTCCGACGTACAAAAATTGCGCAAAATCTTTGGGCACCTGATAATGCTGTTGCATGTAACTGCGGATGCGCAAATTGCCGATCCCGCTGCGTTGATGCGCCGCCATCACGGGGGATTCAATGTTCCAATCCTCGGGCAGGGCGTAGGTTTTGACCGTTTTCAACTCCGGGAAAGACTGAAAACCGTACTCGCTCATGAAACGCCCGATGTTGTCGTAATACGCGCTGAAAGGGTGCTCGGCATGCCAGACACCCCAGTAGTGGATGTCGCCATTGGGGGTATGGCTGTTGGCGTGTTTGCCAGAGACGTTGAAGGGCGAGGAGGGCCAATAAAACATACCCGGATGGTGTGCGCCGACCACCGTCGGCAAAAGTTTGTGAAAAATGGTATCGTAGGTATTCCAGATCACCCGCCGTTGATCCATAGTGTATTGCTGCTTCCAACCCCAGCCCATAAATTCGTTGTACTGCGACCACGCCACGTCGATTTCGTTGTTGCCACACCACAGCGCAATGCAGGGGTGATTGCGCAGGCGTTTGACGTTGTACACCGCCTCCTCTTCCACATTGCGCAAGAATTCCGGGTCACCGGGGTACATGCTACAGGCAAACATGAAGTCTTGCCAAACCAGCACGCCTGCTTCGTTGCACAAATCGTAAAAGATGTCGTTTTCATAAAAACCGCCGCCCCAGATGCGCAGCATGTTCATGTTGGCGTCTACGGTGGAGCGGATGAGGTTCCGGTATTTTTCGGGCCCCACGCGGGGGATGAACATGTCGTTGGGGATGTAATTGGCGCCTTTGGCAAAGATGGCTTTGCCGTTGAGTTCAAAATAAAACGAACTGCCTTTTTTATCGGGGGTTTGGACAATTTTGATGGTCCGTAGGCCAATTTTTCGCGTCAGCGCATTGATCGGTTTGCGCTGGTAGGAAAGGCGAGCCGTCAGGTTGTAGAGATGTGGTTTGCCCAAATCATGCGTCCACCAAAGTTGCGGGTCGTAGATTTCAAGAGGGATATGAAATTCATTTTTGCCCTCCAGCATGGCCACTTCCTGTATGGCCAAGAGGGTATCGCCCTGAAAAATTTCAATCAAAGCTTCGTGATCCACCAGTGATTCTACCTCACAACGCGCGCTCAGCTGTGCCTTGATGTCATTGAGGCTATCCTGATGAAAATACACGTCGGTCAGGCGGGCTTTGTTCCAGCCCTGGAGGCGAATGGGGCGGTAAATGCCGCTGGTCACGAGGCGTGGCCCCCAATCCCAGCCAAAATGGTAGCCGGGCTTGCGCAGAAAAACGCTGACCAGTTTGTCGCCCAGCCCACCCCGTTCGGATTGGTCATTGGTAGCGGGTAGTCCGTATTTGTGCTTGGCTAGTGCTTGTAGTCCAATGGTAATTGGAGAATGAAAAAAGATGCGCAGGTGGTTTTCTCCGGGTTTGAGGTGCTTTTTGACTTCTTTTTCCCAACCCACAAAAAAGTTATCGGCCAGGATCACCAGTTTGTCGTTGAGGTATACATCGGCGTAGGTATCCAGGCCCAGACATTCGAGGGTCACGGCGTCGAATTCCAGAAACTCCTCGGCTACTTGAAAGCGGCAGGAATACTCCCAATCGGCTTTGTCCACCCATTGCACCTCCTCTTCTTGCATGCGAAAATAAGGATCGCGGATCTTATCGTGCCGCATCAAATCGGTATGCACTGTACCCGGTACCTCGGCACTTAGCCAGGTGCCTTTGCCCGCTTGTCGAAAAGTCCAGTTGTCGTTCAGTTCAATCATGTCGCTGTTGGGTTGCGTTTGGCACCCTAATAAACCACCTAGAGCAGCCATCAGGATGATATCGGTAAAAAGTTTGCGCATCCTGTAACAGGTTGTGTGAATTGCGAAAATAACAGAAAAGTTGAGAAGTTGAGGAAGTTGAGAAGTTGAGGCTACCGCGAATGTCAATACCGCTCGCGGCAGCCTCAACTCCTCAACCCCTCAACTTCTCAACTCCTGCTCCAATATCCCGCCAACTGGGGGAGTTTATTTTTACCAACTTGTGCTATATTTATCCCAAATAATCCAAACAAGCGCAGATGAACACCATTCAAAAAATGTTTCTTTTTGCTTTATGCATCTCTGGTATCGTAATACTCAGCAGCAGCGGTATGCTAAAGCCCAGTGTAGACGGGCGTTACGACAAAATTTTACACACCGTCGGGCAACTGCTGGGTCAAGAGCACTACAACCCGCAAGCATTCAATGACGAATTTTCCGAAAAAATAGTCTCCGCTTATGTGAAGCAGTTGGATCCCGAAAAAATTATTTTCCTCCAATCCGACATCAAGGAGCTCAACAAATACAACCATGCCATCGACGAGGAAATCAAAGGCAATCCAGTGGCATTTTTTTACAAAGCCAACGAACTGTATAAGTTAAGGCTCACTGAAATCAAAAACAACTGCGCTACTTTGCTGGAAAAACCTTTCCATTTTGAGGCGATGGATAGCATTGTAACCGATTTTGACCAAAGAACATACGCCTCAAATACCAAAGCGCAACTGCAACAGTGGCAGAAAAAACTGAAGTTCATCACCCTCGAAAAACTGGTTGATTTGCAGGAAGATCGGGACAAGATCAAGTCCGATACGGTCAAAAAAGCCAGCGACAACGAACTGGAAGTCCAAGCCCGTGCTTTTGCCAAAACCAGCATGGACAAATCCCTCGATCGACTCCTGAACAAAACCACTGACGACGATCGTTTCAGCATGTTTGTGACCACCATTACCAATACGATGGACCCCCACACCGATTATTTTATGCCCGTGGAAAAAAGGGCCTGGGATGAAAGGTTGTCTGGCAAGTTTTACGGGATCGGTGCCATGATTGGCGAAGAAAACGGGTACGTCAAAATTGCCAGCGTATCGCAAGGTGGCCCCGCCTGGAAAACCACCGAAGTCAACGATGGAGACCTCATCCTGAAAATAGCCGAAGGAGACAAGCCTCCGGTAGATGTAGCGGGTTATGATATCCCCGACGCCATCAAATTGATCCGGGGCAGCAAAGGCAGCACCGTAAAATTGACCCTCAAAAAGGCCGATGGCACAGTGAAAACCGTGGCCATTGTACGCGAAGAATTAAAACTGGAGGAAACCTTTGCCAAAAGCTCCATCATCAACGAGGGTGATAAAAAAACGGGCTACATCTACTTGCCCAAGTTTTACATGCCCATCGGCGAAGGTGAAGGCCGGAGTTGTGCCGAAGACGTGGCCAACGAACTGAAAAAACTGCAAAATGAAAAAGTAGACGGCGTCATCCTTGATTTGCGCGACAATGGCGGCGGCAGTCTGTACGAAGTGGTTAAAATGGTGGGACTCTTCATTCCGGATGGCCCCGTGGTACAAGTCAAAAACGGCGATGGTCGTTCTACTTTCCTCGCTGACCAGGACAATGGCGCTACCCTCTATAGCGGTCCGCTCGTGGTGATGGTCAATGAATTCAGCGCATCTGCTTCCGAAATTTTTGCCGCCGCGATCCAGGATTACAAGCGGGGCATTGTGATTGGCAGCTCTTCGACCTACGGCAAAGGAACGGTACAACGCCCAATTCCCCTGAGCAGCAGCCTCGACCAAAACAACCTCGGCACCGTACACCTGACCATGCAAAAATACTACCGCATCAACGGCTCCTCTACCCAACTAAAAGGGGTAGTGTCGGATATCCTTTTGCCAGGATATTATGAGGAGTATAAGTTTAAAGAAAAAGACAACGAAAGTGCCCTGGCCTGGGACGAAATCCGCCAACTCGCTTACAAACCCTGGACCAAGCAGCCCGACCTCGAGTTTGTGCGTCAGCGTTTCCAAAAGCGCGACAGCAGTGGCGTGATGAAAAAAATCCAGGAAAACACTTCTTGGCTGGCTCGCCAAAATGAAGCAGCCGATCAGCTCAATATCCAAAAATACAAGGAAAAAATGCTGGCCGTACGCGCCAAAGCTGCCCAAACCCGCGAACTGATGCAGCTCCCAAAAGCCATGAACATCAGTAAAACTGGAGAAAGCAGCAGTGCCGATCAACCAGAAGCTACTGCCGATGTCAACAGCCGTTGGTTGAATTATCTGAAAAAAGATCGGTATTTGTACGAGGCGACCATGGTACTGAATGATTTGTTGCAAAGCCAGGGATTAACCAGCACATCGAAGCCCGCTCCGACGCAGAAGAATTAAACGACTACACATTCTTTTTAGCCAGGAAGGCGCAAAGGCACTAAGTCAGTATAATGGTACTTAGTGTCTTTGCGCCTTTTTGATTTAATAGCCAATCTTTAGAATTACAGCAGCATCAATACCCCCCAGAGTGGGGGATGGTTTACTTGCTCGCTATGGTTACTTTTGATCATGAAGTTTGATTTCCCGGATCTAAAAACATGGTCATGCAAACAATGAAATCCACCCTCTTGCTGCTCTTTTTTGCTTTACTAAGCGGGGCCACGGTTCTGGCTCAAAATGCTGCCACCGACAGTGTAACACTGGCCCTAAACGATTACATCGACGCTTTTTATTTCGGCGATACCACCAAAATTCACCGCAGCGTTGACCCATCGGCATACAAATACGGGTACTACCGCCCCCGCAACAGCAACAGTTTTGAAGGCTCCCAAATGACTTTCCGCGAAATGATTGACTATGCTGCCGGCGTACTGCGCAAGGGTAAAAACCCCAATGTGGAAAAATTTCCCCGCAAAACGGAGGTATACGAGGTGTTGGATAAAACGGCTTGTGGCAAAGTGACGGCTTGGTGGGGTACGGATTACATCTTGCTGGCCAAGCTCAATGGTGGATGGAAGATCACGCATGTGTTGTGGCAGTCGCCCGCAAAGCAGTAATACTCAAGTCCCCCGCGATCTGCGGGCTACTCAACCCATTCAAAGCCCGCCGCAGGCGGCGTTTAATGCTACCACTTGTTTATGAAAAATACAATCTTCCGAAAAAACCTAACCAAATCATTAGCCGGGATTTTCCTCCTCTTCCTGGCCCTGCAAATGGCCGCATTCGCCCAAAACAATCCCGTAGTAAGCACCTCCCTCTTTCGCGGTGGCCCCACCAAAAACGGCGTCTACCCCGGCAATGATTTTAATGCCATCACCGCGACCAAATGGCAATTCAAAACAGGAGCCTCGGTACGCTCCAGCCCAACTTTTGCCCAGGGCATGGTCTATGCGGGTAGTGCCGATGGTACGCTCTATTGCCTCCATGCCGCTACGGGCAAAAAAATCTGGTCATTCAACGCGGGCAGTGCCATCCATTCCAGTCCGGCAGTAACGGCCGGCAAAGTGATTTTTACCGATAAAAAAAACAGGCTCTACGCCCTGCAAAAAACCACGGGCGTCAAAATATGGCAAAGCGATCTCCAGCCAGACCAGCCCTACGCCTGGGGTTTTGATTATTACCAATCTTCGCCGCTGGTGCAGGCAGGTACCATTTATGTGGGCAGTGGCAGTGGGGCGGTATACGCCCTGAATGAAGTGGATGGAAAAATAAAATGGCGCTTTGCCAGTGCTTCGTTGGTGCGCTCCTCTCCTACTTTGTACCAAAGCACCCTTTATTTTGGCGACTTGTCGGGCAAAGTCTACGCCCTAAATGCCCAAACCGGACAGAAAAAATGGCAATTTTCGACCACAGGTGATACCATTCGCAACGAGCCCCTCGGCAACGATTACAAAGCCGTGATGGCCTCGGTAGCCATCAAAGACAACATTGCCGTGGTGGGTGGCCGCGATGGTTTTTTATACGCCATTGACACTCAGAGTGGCAAAGAAATTTGGCGCAGGAATTACAATGGCTCCTGGGTCATTTCTTCAGTGGCGATAAAGGATAGTTTAGTCGTTTCCGGCACTTCCGATGGCCGGGTCATTCATGCGTTTAACCTCTATTCGGGAAGGGAAAAATGGGCTTACAAAACGAACACCATCGTGTGGTCTTCACCCATTATTGTGGGCAATACCGTAGTGGGCGTGGTGAATGACGGGTTCATCCATTGCATCGATTTGTTGACGGGAAAAGAAAAATCGCGCTACTGTTTTGGCGACCGGGTGTTTTCATCCCCGAGTTTTGCCGACGGGGTCATTTATGTAGGCAATGACGATGGGCATATTTCGGCGCTACAAACGGGGGTCAAAGCCGTTTCCGGCAAACCTGTGAAAAAAGCCGTGTTTTGGACCAGCGACGTCATGGGCAAGTACCTGCGTGCAGGCATGAGCAATTTGATCCGGGATTATTTTGTGGCCGAAGGATATGAGTTGTTGACTGAAGAAACCCTCCCCGTTTTCCTGAAAACCAACAGTACGCCAGCTGTGGCCAGTGTGGTGGTTTTTGCCGCAGGCTATTTTCAACAAGAAATCATTACGGGTTCTTACCACAACAGCGTGTTGTACCAATACCTCATGCAAGGCGGGAAAGTGGTGGTATTGGGCACAAATCCAGCCTTCCACCGTTTTGATTACCCGGCCAAAGAATACAAAGGGCTCGATTACTTGCAAGCAGATACTTTGATCGGCGTCAAGTACCCATTCAATGATTTGCGCAGCCATTACGGTTTGTATTCTTCTGTGCCAACCGAACAAGGCAAGAAGTGGGGGTTGAGCCAAACAATCCCGGCTTTTGCAGGCGTGGACACCCAGCAGGTGACTCCCCTGGCGATTGATGAAAACGGCAAAGCAGTGTATTGGGTGAAAAATTATGGGCATAAAGAAGGAACTGGCTTTGTACAGTTGTGGATGCAGGCGAACATGCTGCATCAATTGGGAGAAGTGAGAAAGATAGCGGATTACGGGATTGAGTAAAATTTCAAAAAAAAGTTGAGAAGGTTGAGGGGTTGAGAAGGTTGAGGCTACCGCAAGCGACATGCAAAACGAAACCTCAGTGTTTTTTTCGGCATGAACAAAAACCCTTGGACGTCTCCTTTTTGGCGCTCGCGGTAGCCTTAACCTTCTCAACCTTTACAAACCATACTTATGTGCATTTTCAAAACCATCTTGAGCCTATTGCTGATCGGCGTTTTTACGACTACGTCGGTTGCACAGGATTTGTTGAGCAGCAACTTGACTTATGGAAAGTACCAGGTTGGTTTTAAAGCGGTACAAACGCTTGACCATACCCGACCTTCCTTAACGAGTCAAAGCAGTGCGGGCCGAGCCATGCAGTTGTACATCTGGTACCCCGCCGAAAAGGTAAGTACCCAGCCCATGCGGTATAAAGACTATTTGGTGCACAGGTTTGGCAACGCCAGCCGGTCAACATTTTTTACCAACATTTCCGAACTAGGTGCAGATACCACTCTTTTCACGCCCGTTTTTCCCACGCTGATCAACTCTACAACCAGAGCTTATCACGCAGCTCCATTGGCAAAAGGAGTATTTCCGCTTATCATTTACCCCGATCAGATACACCTGCAAAATGTGCTCTGCGAGTACCTGGCCTCGCAGGGTTTTATCGTGGCGTCGCCCGTGATCAAAGGCACTTTTTCCGAGCCCATGCAGTACAATCCGGCGGGGATTGAAACGGGCGTGGCCGATCTACAATTCGCACTGGGACACCTACGGAATAATTATGCCGTAAAACGTGATTTTGCGGTCATGGGCATTGGTTTTAATGCTACTCTAGCGCTGGCGCTACAAATGAGGAACCCCGACGCCAAGGCGCTGGTGAGTTTGGAGGGCGGCATCACGACTGGTTTTGAAGAAGGCCTGATTCAACGCAGCCCCTATTACGATCTGGAGCGTTGCAATGCCTCCATGCTGGTCATTCATGCTCCGCACCCCGATGTAAAACCGGAAATTGTGGACAAATACAAATACGCCGAACGGATTTTTCAGCATTACCCTCAATCGGCGGAGTTTTATTTTTTAAATTTTGGCATCTGGGAGCGTAGCCTGAACAACATCTTGCCCAAAGCCAATCGGGGCAACACCTGGCAAAGTTTTGAATACGCCGCTGAATCCATCCAGCACTACCTCAAGTGGAAATTGGATCAGGACGCAACAGCCAAAGTCGCCCTTCTTGATGAGTCATGGCCAAACGACATCGTTGAAACGTCCATCAAAACCGCCGCAGCTTTACCTCCCAGCAATGAAACACTATTGGAGCTATTAAAAACCACAGGATTTGAGGCCTTGGTTAGCCTTTATGTTGAAAGAAAAAAGAATGACCCTCAACCCTTTAGTTTTGGTAGTTTTTATCAAATTGCTCAGCAATTGATCGGGCAAAGTGCTTATGCGCAACTCCTGGATTGGTCGAAGTTCTACGCAGAAGCTTATTCCAATTCAGCCATACCTTATACTTTACAAGGCAGGGCAAATCTGGAATTGGGCAACAAAACGGAAGCCAGAGCCCTTTACGAAAAGGCACTAGCCTTGTTGGAGAATGACGCGGATTTGAACGCTGGCGAAAAATCGTTTTTCAAAACTGCGATTGAAAATCGGATCGAAAGCTTAAACAAGCTCTAAATCGGTTTTCATCACTTCTTCAAACAAATGTACAATGACCACCAAAACAATCATCATTGCCATTGCCGTTGCAACGGCTATTTTCGGTGCTTTATGGGCAGGAGGGGTATTCAAATCCATTTTTAAAAAACCCGATGAGTGATAGAATTGAGGCGTTACCATAAAATAAAATTTCCGGGAAGGCCTTCAAATCCCCCCATTTGGGGTGAGTCCGTTCTCGGAATTCAATTTTACATTGGGGCTGTAAAAATACACCATATGAAAAATGTACTCCTTACTGTTGTGTTGATGTTGTTTTGTGCTTTTGCATTTGGACAGGCCAAATACCACTTTACCATCGATTTGCTGCATGTTGCTGATGATAAGATCAGCGTAGAGCTGATACCACCAGCGCTCAAAAAAAACGAAGTCGTGTACAACCTGCCCAAAATTGTACCCGGCACCTATTCCGAAGATGATTTCGGGCGCTACATCGAGAACTTTGAGGCATTGGATAAAAATGGCCAGCCATTGCCCGTAGAACAAATGAGTACCAACAGCTGGAAGGTCAGAAAAGCCAAAAAACTGGGCAAAATCCGCTACAAGGTGAACGATACGTTCGACGATTTTGGCGATAATAAAAAAGTGTTCGAACCTTGCGGAAGCAACATCCAACGGGATACCAACTACTTGCTCAACAACCATTGTTTTGCGGGCTATTTTGACGGGATGAAACAAATTCCCTTCCAACTCCGGGTAATTCACCCCGACAATATCTACGGCAGCACTGCCCTCGACGATGTAGATGTGAGCGCGACAAGTGATTTGTTTGAAGCAGAAAATTACAACCGGTTGGTGGATAGTCCTTTGATGTATGGCGTGGCCGATACGGCGACGATCATGATTGGCAATTCCGCCGTACTCATTTCGGTGTATTCACCCAATAAAGTAGTGAGTGCAGCATTTTTAGCCGGAAAAATCGATAAACTCTTACAGGCACAAGGCGCTTACCTGGGCGGAGTTTTACCCGTAAAAAAATACGCCTTTTTGGTTTACCTGAACGACAAAGGAGGGGTTTCGGGCGCGCAAGGGGCTTTGGAACATTCTTATTCATCGGTGTATTTTATGCCCGAAGGCAACGATGACAATACGGTTCAATTCTTTATGGATGTGGCTGCACACGAATTTTTCCACATCCTGACGCCTCTGAACATCCACTCCGAAGAAATCCACTACTTCGATTTCAACACGCCCAAAATGTCCAAACACCTCTGGTTGTACGAGGGCACTACGGAATACCACGCGCATCTGGTGCAGGAAAAATACGGTCTGACCACCAAGGAAGACTTTTTGCAGGTGCTCCAACAAAAAATCACTACCTCTCGGCAGCGCTACATCGACACCCTGCCTTTCACGGTCATGAGTGCCAATTGCCTGGACACCTATGCCAACCAATACGGCAACGTGTACCAAAAAGGGGCCTTGATCGCCATGTGCCTCGACATCAAATTGCTACAACTTTCGGCGGGCAAATACGGCATCCTGAACCTGATTGCTGATCTATCGAAAAAATACGGCAAAGATCAACCCTTTAAAGACGAGGCCTTGTTTGCAGAAATCGGCAAGTTGACTTACCCGGAAATTCGCATTTTTCTGGAAAAATATGTAGCGGGGAGCCAGGCTTTGCCCCTGGAGGAAATATTGGCCCTCGTTGGGGTTAACTTTTCACCTCTGGTGCAAGACAGCACCTTTACCCTGGGCCGCATCAGTTTTGAACTGGGCACTGACCAGCGGCAAAGAATCTCCAATTTGTCCAATATGAACGCCTTTGGTAAGGCGATGGGCTACCAGGTCAACGACATCATCCTGAGCCTGAATGGTACGGAAATAACCGCAAGCAACCTTGACGCAGCGATTCTGGATTTGTACAAAACCGCTAAAGTTGGTGAACCCATGCAAATGGTGGTGTTGCGCAAAAATGCTGCGGGCGTGGAGGAAAAGGTAAGCTTGTCGGCACCGATGGTCAAAGTGCCGCGAAAACGGGTGAATGTATTGGAGTTTGATGCGAACGCGGATGCAGAGCAGCTCGCTTTGAGGGATAGTTGGCTTTTGGAAAAAAAATAAGGGCGTGACAACATCAGGGTATCCTTTCTCCTGATGATGTTGCCTTCTTACCTGTACGTTCAAATCCCATCGTCTACCAAAAAATCCCCTTCATCCATTTTTTCTTCCACCCTGCCCCAAAAAACATTTACTTGCTCCTATTCGTTAAAAAAGGCGAATGCGTGGATGTGAAGCAGATAAAATGGTACATTTCCACGCAAAACATCCAAGACATGTCATCTAAAGTCATTCAGCAACGCTTGTACGATAGTCTTTCTCTGCCTTTCAAGTTTGTGGTGGTCATTTGGTTGATCCACTTTGCGCAGAGCATTTTGCACCTCAGCCTGGGCAGTTGGGGCATTTACCCTCGGGAAACCTTCGGCCTGCCGGGCATCATTACGGCCCCCTTGATCCACGCCGATTTCCCTCACTTGTTGTCCAATACGCCACCCTTGTTTGTGTTGAGTGCGATGGTGTTGTTTTTTTATCGGCGTGTCGCCATGTCCAGCATTGCCTTAATTTATTTGCTAACGGGTGCTGCTGTATGGACTTTCGGAAGGCCGGTGTTCCACATTGGAGCCAGTGGAGTTATTTATGGTTTGGCTGCATTTGTGTTTTTTAATGGAATTTTCCGGCGCAACCTCAAGTCGATTGCCTTGGCGTTAATCGTTGGTTTTTATTACGGCTCGATGGTGTACGGCATTTTCCCGGGCCAGGAGGGCGTGAGTTGGGAAAGCCACCTCTTGGGCGCGGTAGTAGGTGTATTTGCTTCTTTTGTGTACAAAAATGCCATTGAAAAAGACGAACACCGCCAGATTCCCTCCTGGGAAAATGATCCAGACTACAACCAGGAAAAGTTCTTTTTAGACCGCGATGCGTTTTTGAAGACGAAATCCGAACGGGAGAAAGAGACGCGGGACAATGAGTGGTTTCGGTAAATTCATTCTTCAAAAATGACGAATGACGAATTTGGTGCACGGCTATCGAGGATTATCCGTAGCAAACTTGATTCAAGAAATATCTAATTTCACAAAATGTCCAACATTGCCGACAAATTCGTCACTCGTTAATCGTCATTCATTCAATCGCTATTTTTTTAAACACCTCCAGCGCCCCCGGATTTCGCATCGCATCTTTATTCACCGAC
>ERZ795056.5900-NODE-5900-length-12099-cov-4.455829_pt1 | contig 12099 bp, 7 predicted proteins | sample MGYA00375140_ERZ795056 | MGnify/ENA primary metagenome ERZ795056 (study PRJEB30185, sample SAMN05720227) | activated sludge metagenome | isolation source: Anaerobic digester | place: USA | collected 2015-03-09 ...
TGAAGGTGCCCAGCGTGTCGCCGATGTCGTGCAGCAGCGCGCAGACCACGTACTCGTCATCGCGCCCGTCGCGCAGCGCCCGGGTGGCGGTCTGCAGGCAGTGGGTCCAGCGATCGACCGGGAAACCGCCGTGATCGCCCTCCAGCAGGCGCAGGTGGGCGATCACCCGGTCGGGCAGGCCGCGGGCGAAGTGCAGGTACTCGGCGCCGATGAGTTGCCAGTCGGCGGCGGTGCTGTCTTCCATGCGGGTGAAGGTGGCGCGGGCGGTCATGGCAGGGCTCCTCGGGGGCGGCATTGACCGGACCACTATCGTCCGACAGCGGTCTGGTTGCCAGACACCCAGGTGACACTGCGGGGAATCACCGACTCCCCGACTCCACTGCCTCCGGAGGTCAGGGCATGCTCAGCGTGTCGAAGTAGTAGGTGCCCGCCCCGCCCGCTGCACCGGTCTTGCCGAAGTTGAAGAACACCGACGCCTTGTTGTAGGTGTAGGTGAGGTTCAGGGCCGCGGTGCCACTGGCCGGGCTGGCGAAGTTGAAGCTCAGCGTTTCCCAGCCGCCCGCGACCGTGGTGGTGGCTTCGGTTTCAACGCTGTGCGTCGGGTCGGCGGCGTCTTCCACCTTCAGCCGCACCGGGATGCCCGCAGCCGGTGTCCACACCTTCAGCGTCATCGTCTTGGCGGTGGCCGAGAACGGCAGCGTGGCGATCGAGAAGTTCGAGCCGGTCGACACCGTCGTGCCGGCCCACAGCTCGGCGGTGGCCGACTTGATCACCTTGGCGACCTTGCCCGTGCCGGTCACCGGATCGGTGACCACTGAGGCATCTTCCGCGCCACCGAAGCCGGTGAGCGTGTAGGTGACAGCGCTGTCGTCGAAAGTGACGGGCAGGCCAGCCGTGGTGGTCGGTGTGGTCGTGGCGGTGCCCGCGGTGTACTTCAGGTCGTCGAGGTAATAGGTCTTGGCGCTGCCGGTCTGGGCACCGGTCTTGCCGAAGTTGAAGAAGATCGACGCCTTGTTGTAGGTGGTGGCCAGGTTCAGCGCGGCGGTGCCGCTCGCCGGGTTGGCGAAGTTGAAGGTCAGGGTCTGCCAGCCGCCGGCGACCGTGGTCGTGGCGTCGGTTTCGACCGTCTTGGTCGCGTCGCTGGCGTTTTCCACCTTCAGGCGGACGGTGATACCGGCGTCCGGCGACCAGACCCGGGCGGTCATGGTGGTATTGCTGGCGCTGAAGGCGATCGGCGCGATGGCAAAGTTGGCGAGGTTCGACACCGTGGTGCCAGCCCATGACTCGGCCGTGGCGGACTTGACGATCTTGGCGACCTTGTTGGCGGCGTTGGTCGGATCGACAGCGACGCTGGCGTCCTCCGCACCGCCGAAGCCGGTGAGGGTCGGGGCGGTCGTCTCGTCGAAGCTGATCAGGCCGTCGGTGCTGGTGCCGCCCGAGGTGGCCGGGCAGGTCACGGCGAAGGTCGAGCCGACGAAGGTCAGGTCATCCAGGTAGTAGGTCTTGGCCGAGCCGACCTGAGCGCCGGTCTTGCCGAAGTTGAAGAACACCGACGCCTTGTTGTAGGTGTTGGTCAGGCTCAGGGCGGCGGTGCCGGTGGCGGGGTTGGCGAAGTTGAAGGTCAGGGTCTGCCAGCCTGCCGCGGTCGTGACGGTGGCTTCGGTCTCGACCGACTTGGTGGCGTCGGCGGCGTCTTCGAGCTTCAGGCGCACGGGGATGTTGGCGTCCGGCGACCACACGCGGGCTGTGACCTTGGTGTCGGTGGCGCTGAAGGGCAGCTTGACCAGCGCCTGGCTCGGGCAGATCGACACCGTGGCGCCGGCCCACGACTCGGCCGTGGCGGACTTGACGATCTTGGCGACCTTGTTGGTGGCGTCGGTCGGGTCGGCCACCACGCTGGCGTCCTCGGAGCCACCGAAGCCGGTCAGCACCGGGGCGGTGGCTTCGCTGAAGCTGACCAGGGTGGTCGAGGCGACGGCGGTGACGGTGTTGTAGGCCTGCGAGGCGGTGGTGGCGGTCGTGTTGGTGTTGCTGGCGGTGTCGGCAAAGACGCCTGCGCCGATGCTCACGCCGATGCTGCCGGTCGTGTTGGCCGTCGGGGTGACGACCAGCGTGGCCTGGGTGCCGCTGACGAGGGTGAAGGCGCCCTTGGTGCCGCCGGTGATGACGATGTCGTCGGTGGTGAAGCTCGTGCCGACATCCTCGCTGAAGGTGAAGGTGAAGGTCACGTCGCCGCTGGCGGTGGTGCCGCTCACGTTGTTGGTGACGGCCACGGTGGGCGGCGTGGTGTCGGTGACCACCACCGGAGTGGTCGTGTCCGGCGCAGTGGCATCACCACCCCCGCAGGCGGACAGCAGCACGGCAATCGACAGCGACAGGGCCGACAGCGTGAGGTGTCTGGGTGAGGTCAGGGTTGTGTGCGTGGTGGTCATGGCTGTGTCTCCTTGTGGGTTGAAAGTGAATTCGGTGCGACGGTCAGGGTCCGGCCGTTACTGAAGCGCACGGTCAGCGGGGAGGGCGTGGCGTTGTAGGCCAGGTAGGTGCGCGCGCCGTCCGGCCGACGGAACACCGAATACAGTGCGGTGTCGGCGGTGACGGTCGGGTCGGGCGTGCCCATCTCGTTCAGGCTGAGCAGCCAGTGCAGCGTGTGCGAGCGCGTGTCACCCAGCTCGACCGAGCCCCAGCGGTCCCAGCCCGCCAGCGCCGCCTGCGGGTCGGCCAGCGCCAGGTACTTGGTGAAGAGGTCTTGCCAGATGTCGGGTGGATCGGCCCGTTTGCCGCGCGCGGCGTGCAGCGCCATCTCGGCCGGCAGTGCGCCCAAGTTGCGCTTGACGTACTGCGGGTCGCGCCCCAGGTAGCCGGACGCGGTGGTCAGCGGCAGCAGGTTGATGCCCTTGATCTGGCGCGGCTCGTCGGTCCACCAAGTGTTGTGGGCGTACTTGCCGCCGAACAGCATGCTGACCTCGACGTTCTTGGCCCGGTACTCGGGGGCTAGGACGAGGCCGTGCAGGTCGAACCAGTAGTGGTTGAGCGCCTCGATCTCGCTGCTGTAGAGGTAGACGCCCAGGTCGCGCAGCGCACGGTTGCCCGTGATCTCGCCCCACAGGATCAGCCCGGCCCAGGCATTGACGGCCTCCGAGGACGATTCCTGGTTGTTGCCGTGCGGCCCGAGCCCGATGCCCGAAGCCCAGGAATGGCCCTCGTAGGGATCGAAGTTGCGCAGGAACGGAAAGTCCTTGCCGCTGCGCTCGGTGGTGGCGATGTCGGCGATCAGCAGCTCGGCCATGCCGCCCCACTGCGCCTTGGCCGCCCAGGCCGGGTCGCGCAGGGCGATGTCGGCCATTGCGCGGATCCAGTAGCCGTAGTGGAAATGGTGGTCGTTCATCTGCTGGACCGCGAAGTACTCCTCCGGGTACGCCACCACCGTGCCCAGCCCGCGGTCGTAGTGGAAGTAGGTCTTCTGGCTGTCGCCGCCGAACCAGGACTCGATGCGGTTCTGGGTCAGCTTGAGCAACTGGTCGCGGCCGGCCAGATCGCCTTGCTGCTCCACCACGCTCATCAACTGGGTGATGCGCTGCAGGCCCTTGCCCTGCCAGTACGCGCCGTTGCCGATCTCCAGCATCATCCGGCGCGCATTGCGCTGGTCGGTCTTCATCAGGTCGCGCAGGTCGGCCGAGCGCGGCGTCTCGGCCGCCACGGCGGGCCAGTACGGCACGAAGCCGCTGTAGGCCGTGCGTGTCTTGAACTCGGTGGTCGGCAGCAGCTGGATCGGGCCGCGCACGCTCTCGAACGCCGGGCCGAGGCGGCCTTCCACCGTGCTGTTCTTGAACCAGTGGTGCGGATAGAGCCCGAGCAGCGGCCCGTGGTCAGGGCCTTCCATGCTGCGGGTGGTGGCCTTGAAGGTGGTTTCGACCTGGCTGGTGGCGGCCTCGTAATGCCACGTCACCCGGGTGTCCTCGACAAAAGCGTAGGCGTGTCGGGTGAACAGTTGCAGCGTCTGGGCTTGCTCGTCGGGCAGGGCGGCGGCGGCCAGGTAGCCCTTGCCTTCCGGCAGGTGGCCGATCCATTCGGTCGGTGACACCTGTTCCCAGCGCACGCCGGTGGGGCCGAACAGCGCGTAAGGCTGGTCCTTGACGCGCAGGGCCAGCACCCGCGGATCCGATCCCGACGCCAGGCGCTGCGCCGCCGCCGGCAGTTGCACCCGCACATCGCCGCGCGAGATCCGGAACGAGGCGTAGGGGCTGCCATGCGCCACGGTCACCAGCATCTGGTCGGCGCCCCGTGACTGGTCGATGTCGATGGCCCAGTCGGTGGCCTTGGCCAGACGCGCCGGGCCGGGCTCGAACGCGACCGGCGAGATCCGCAGCGGGTCGCGGTGCGGGTAGTGGATTTCGACATCGCGGCGCTCGGTCGGCACCACCTCCTTGCGTGCCAGCGCCACTTCCAGGCCCGCTGCTGTGGCCAGGATGGTCAGCGGCTGGGCATAGATCACCTCCGGCTGGTCGCTGAACATCAGGGACGAGTACCACTGGTTGGTGGGCGCGGCCTGCTTCAGCAGGGCGTCGGTGCGCCGCTGGGCGGTCGGGGGCGGCTTGTCGCCCGCCTTGGGCTGGAGGAAATAAGTGCCTGCGCCCGCCTTGACGGGCTGGGCCAGCGTGACAGAGGCACTGCCCAGGCCCAGCAGCGCGGCCAGGCAGCCGCCATAGATCAACTTCATGTCCGGTTCCTTCAGGTCGGGCTCAGACCCGTGGCGCCAATATAATGAAAGCGCTTTCAAACATCAATCCGCAGGTTTACCCGGGGGTGGTGTGGGTCAGTACCGACCATCGACCACTCCCCCTCGTTCGAGGGGTTGAAAACGGTCGGATCCGAGGGTGAGTCACATTGACGTGGTGTTCTTGCACGACTAAATTGGCAGATCTGGTTATGAAAACGCTTTCAGAAAACGTTTTCATAAGGTATGCGCTGGCGATGCAGATGTTTCACCGCCTTGCGCATGCAGGCCAGACGGGCATGTCGCCCCTCACCGATGCACAGGACAACACCATGTCGAATACCAGGAAGCTCCCCCGCAAGACCCTCGCCCTCGTGGCGAGCATGGCCGCCGTGATGGCGTGCGGATTGGCCGCCAGCGCTGCCCACGCCGCCACCACCAACGGCTTCGCCAATGGCGGCTTTGAAGACGCCACGCCGTTCAGCCCGCTGCCGCCGGGCGGCAACACCTCGTTCGCGAACAACTGGTTGTCGGCACCGACCGGCAACCCGGTGACGCTGTCGAACGATGCCCACACGGGCGCCCACTCGGCGCTGCTGAGCGTGCCGGCCGGGTTTGGCGGATCGACGCTGTTCCAGAACTCGATGGAGCAGGGCGGTCTGCCGGCGCTGACGGCGGGGGACACGCCGGTGTTCAGTTTCTGGGCCAAGGGCGACGCGGGCACCACGGGCAACGTGCTGTTCAACCTGCGCTACCTGGACGGCACGGGCAACATCCTGAACAACCAGTCGAACAACTTCTTCCAGGGTTCGATCAATTCATCCACCTGGAGCCAGATCACCCTGAACGGCAACGTCGTGCCGGTTGGCGCACAAGCGGCGTTCCTGGAAATCAACACAGCGGTTGGCCCCCTGCTGGATGGCCGCCCGAATGCCGTGCTGGTCGATGACATCTACCTGGGCGTCAACGTGGCCGCCGCCGTGCCCGAGCCGGAGAGCTACGCCATGATGCTGGCCGGGCTTGGCTGCCTGGGCCTGCTGGCGCGCCGCCGTCGCGTCTGATCACTGGCGGACTGGCGCACCGCGCGCCTGGTTCATCGGCAGGGAAGGGGGCTTCGGCTCCCTTTTTCGTGGCGGCTTGGGCTGCCGGTGCGGGAAAACACGGGGCACCACGCGGTTGACGCTGATGGTGGTCATGGATACGCTCATGAAAGCGCTTTCAAAACTCTGTTCGTCATTGCCAGCCACTGTCACCATGCACAACGCCTCTCTTTTCCATGCGCGTTCCCCCCGCCCCAGCGGCCCGGGCCACCGGGCTCGCCAGATCCAGACGCCGGCTCGGCGGGCGCTGTTGTTGGCGAGTGCCGGGCTGGCGCTGTGCGGGTCGAGCCATGCCCTGGAGTTCGGGCCGTTCAGCCTGACCGGTTTTGCCAAGGTCGAGGCCCAGCGCGGCAGCAACCACTGTCCTGACTGCCAGCGCTTCCCGGCCGAAGACAAGCAGCGGTTCTGGGCCGACGAGGTCGTGCCGGGCCGCACCTATGGCACCGAAACCACCCATGTCGTGCTGTTCCAGCCGTACCTGAGCGCCAAGTTCGACCTGGGCTACGGCGTGAAGCTCTCGGGCTTGCTGAGCCAGCGCTGGCGGGACGGGGACACCGACATTCCCGGCTTCCTGTACGAGAAGAACGTGGCGCTGAGCCACGAGGACTGGGGCAGCCTGCGTCTCGGGGCCATGCCCACGCGCACCTGGAGCGTGGCTGACTATCCCTATGGTTCCAATGTGGGCGTGGCGGACGTCTGGGGCGCCAGCGGTGCTGGCTACGGGTTGCTCAAGAGCGCCATCCGCTACACCTCTCGGTTGCTGGATGTCGCGGACGGTGATCTGGTGCTCGAAGCCACCTATGACCAAGGCAACACCGCCTTCAAGGTCCACAAACCGCGGTTCCTGGAGCTGTATGCCCAGTACCACCGGGGCGACCTGGTGATGGACGCGATGTACCAGGACACGCGCAACGGCAACCCGCAGGCCTGGAGCCACGGCCCCTTCACCGGCCCGACCGCCGATGCGGCCGACGACACCAAGATCGGCGGTTCTGGCCAGAGCATCGCCATGCTGATGGCGCGCTACCAGGTGACCAACAGCCTGGAGGTCTCCGGCGGCATTCGGCGCAACCGCTGGAGTGGCGCCTATGCCGTGATCACCCAGGCGGGCACCTCGGCACAGTGGAACAACATGTTCAACGTGAACTGGAACGGCACGCTCAACGGCGTGGCCAACCCAGGTTACGCCGCCACTTCGGTGGACCTGATGCTGGGCCTGCGCTATCGCACCGGGCCGTGGACGGCCTACACCGGCATGACCTACTTGGGTCAGGCCAGCACCGACAACCCCAGCGAGCGCGGTCAGAGCAACTCGGCGCTCGTCAACACGCTGGGGCTGAGCTACGACTACGGGCAGGGCCTCAATTTCTACGGGTTCGCCGGCATGGTGCATTTCCGCCGCCTGGGCCTGTCCCCCATGTCGATGCCCGGCAACGCCGCGTTCACCAACGTCGATTCGCGCGTCACGCGCAATGGCAACTGGTTCGGCGCCGGCGCGGTCTACACCTTCTGACATCACAGGAATCCCAGGTCATGTTGCGTTTTTCCCGACTCATTCACACCGTGGTGGCGCTGGTCACCGCGCTGCTGGTCGTTGCCTGTGGCGGCGGTGGCGAGGTGCCCGCCACGGGTGTGGCGCTGCGCCCGCTGAGCGCCGAATTTTCCAGCCGCAAGGCGGTGTCGTACTCGCCGTTCCGCTCCACCAATCGAGACACCGAAACCGTCACTGCTGCCAACGTCAAACAGGATCTGGACCTGCTGGCGGCCGGTGGGTTCCGGTTGATTCGTCTGTTCGACAGCTCTGATGCCGTGGCCAAGCTGACGCTGCAGGTCATCAAGGACAACGGGCTCGACATCAAGGTCATGCTCGGCGTCTACATCGTCAACGGCAACGACGCTTTCAACCAAGCCGAGGTGGCCCGAGGCATTGCGTTGGCCAATGCTTACAGTGACTTGGTGCTGGCCGTCAGCGTCGGCAACGAGACGATGGTGAACTGGTCGTTCAACCCGGTCGCCCCGGCGACGATGGCCGGTTTCATCACCACGGTGCGCAACGCGATCACCCAGCCGGTGACGACCGATGACAACTGGGCCTTCTACGCCAGCGCGCCCAGCACCATCACTGACGTGATCGACTTCGCCGCGGTTCACACCTACCCGCTGCTGGACAGCGTCTACAACGCCGCGTTGTGGGACTGGCAGCAAGTCAATGTGCCGCCCGCCACCCGTGCCACGGCGATGATGGACGCCGCTGTTGCGGCTGCCCGCAAGGACTACGGTGCTGTGCGCACTTACTTGGATGGCATCGGAAAAACCGCGATGCCGATCGTGATTGGCGAAACAGGTTGGAAGGCTGTCGCCTCCGGTGGTGAGGTCTCCCGCGCCCATCCAGTCAACCAGAAAATGTATTTCGAACGTCTGCAGGCTTGGGGCAGCGAACTCAAAACCTCTGGCGCGGGGCCGGCAGCGATCTTCTATTTCGAAGCGTTCGACGAACCCTGGAAGCAGGCCGATGACAAGTGGGGCCTGTTCAACGTCAGCCGGCAGGCGCGTTACGTGGTCCAGGGACTCTACCCGGCCACCACCTGGGAGCCGGGCACCTACACCGCCGCTGACGCGCTGTACTACATCCCGCTGACGGGCAATGGCACGGTCACGGCCAGCCGCTACACCCTGTACGCCAACACTGCGACCCTCAACGAGGCCAAGCCTGCCGAGGCTGCGCTGTGGAACGCCTGGGACAACGGCACGACCGGCTTCGCCACGGAAGTCGCCACCACCGCCGACCCGGCCGACCTGGCCCACAGCACCGAGGTCACGCCCAAGCCTGCGAGCTGGGGCTGGGGTCTGGCGCTGAGCCTGCCGACCACCGCCGAAGACCTGAGCCAGTTCGGCGCCACCGGCAAGCTCAATTTCAGCATCAAGACGACTTACCCGGGGGCGATCGAGGTGGGGTTCCTGACCGGTTCGGCCACCAGCGGCAGCGCTTATGACGTCTACCTGGCCATTCAGCCGGGCGAGTACGGCTATCTGAACGACGGCAACTGGCACACGGTTTCCATCCCGATCAGCGCCATCACGCCGCGAGGCGCCATGGCCTTCGGGATGACCGATGCCGCCAAGTCCAAGCTGGACCTGACCAAGGTGACCAACCCGTTCGTGATCGCGGACCGCTACGCCAACACCGGCAAGGCCCAGAACAGCGGCCACACGACCAAGCTCTACGTGGACGCCATCCACTGGTCGCGCTGACCAGAGCGGGCCTCGGTCCGTCCCCTTGAAACCGATATCATGTCCGGCCGGCGACAAGATCTTTGTCGTCGGTCAGTCAAATCGCCTCTGGGGTTCTGGACGAATGAAGCACAACGAGAAGGCCCCAGCGGGTGCCGTGGTGGTGAAGCTGGAGATGGTGGCGCAGGCCGCCGGGGTGTCGCCCAGCACCGTTTCTCGCATCCTCAACGGCACCGCCGTGGTCAGCGAGGCCAAGAAGCAGGCCGTCAACGAGGCCATCGCCAAGCTCGGTTTTGTGCCCAACCCGATCGCCCGTGGCCTGGCCGGGGGCCGCACGTTCAGCATCGGCGTGATCACGCAGTCCATCGACAGCCCGTTCTATGGCGGCGCGCTGCGCGGCATCGAAGAAGCGCTGGCGCCGGATGGCTACAGCCCCTTGTTTGTCAGCGGCCACTGGGACGCGGCGCAGGAGGCGCGCTGCATCGACGTGCTGCGCTCGCGCCGGGTGGACGGCATCATCGTGCTCACCGGCCGACTCAGCGACAAGGCGTTGAAGGCGTGCGCGAAGACCCTGCCGGTGGTCGTCACCGGGCGGGCGCTCAAGGCACCAGGGCTGTTCGCGCTCAACTTCGACAACTTCGAAGGCGGCCGGCTCGCCACCCGTCACCTGCTGGACCTGGGGCATCGGCAGATCGCCTTCATCGCGGGCGACGACGGGCACCCCGATGCCACCGAACGCCACCGCGGCTACCGTGCGGCGCTGGAAGCGGCCGGAGTGGCCTACGACCCGGCGCTGGTGGTGTCGGGGCGCTACTACGAGGAAAGTGGTCGGCTGGCCGTCGAGCGCCTGCTGGACAGCGGGCACCCGTTCACCGCCATCTTTTCTGCCAACGACCAGATGGCCCAGGGGGCGGCGCTGGGGCTGTATCGCCGCTCGCTGCGGGTGCCGGATGACATCTCGATCGTCGGCTTCGACGACCTGGCGCAGTCGGCGTACGCACTGCCGCCCCTGAGCACGGTGCGCCACCCTGCGGTCGAGATGGGTCGCCTGGCGGCCTCGGCCATGCTGCAGTTGCTGCGCGGTGACAAGCCGGTGGTCGAAGTGCCCGTGCCTCAGGTGATCGCGCGCGAGTCCTCCCAGCCGCTGCGCTGACCGGCGCCTCCTCGGGCTGCAACGGCCCGAGCGCCACCCCCTCGATTTCCCTCGATTGACACGCAGGCAGTGTCATCCTATATTTTGAAAGCGCTTTCAGAAAGCTATTTCAAACACGTGACGCCAGACGAGCATTCACGCCGCCCCCACTGCACACAGGAGATGACCATGCCGCGCACGACCTCGACACACCCGACACACCAGACCCGTGGATCGACCACCCGACCCGTGATCCTCGCCATCGGCTTGCTGGCCGCCGTGCTGACCCAGCAGGCCCAGGCCCAGCAGACCCTGACCGTGGCGGCCTTCCCAGCCGTGGACGAGATCGTCAAGTCCGCGATCCCCGCCTGGAAAGCCAAGCACCCGAACGTCGAGATCAAGGTCGTCAGCCGCCAGTTCACCGATCACCACACGGCGATGACGACCGCGCTGTCCACCTCGTCTTACCTGCCAGACGTGATGGCACTGGAGATCGGCTATGTCGGCCGGTTCGCGCAGAGCGGCGGGCTGGAAGACCTCGCGGGCAGCGCCTATGGGGTGCAGAAGTTCAAGTCCCAGTTCGTGTCCTACGCCTATGACCAGGCCACCAGCCGCAGCGGCTCGGTGGCGGCAGTGCCGGCCGACATCGGCCCCGGCACGCTGCTCTATCGCACCGACATCCTGGCCAAGGCCGGCGTGACGGAAGCCGAGCTGACCAAGTCCTGGGACAGCTATGTGGCGTCGGGCGTCAAGATCAAGGCCGGGACGGGGGCCTACCTGATGGCCCATGCCCGCGACATCAAGGACATCCTGATCCGCACCGGCATCCAGCCCGGCGAGGGCCTGTACCTGGACAGCCAGTCGCGCGTGCTGGTCAACACGCCGCGCTTCGTGCGCGCGTTCGAGCTGGCGCGCAAGGTGCGCGAGCAGAAGCTGGACGCCAAGATCGCCGCCTGGTCGAACGAGTGGGGCGAAGGCTTCAAGCGCGGCACGCTCACCACGCAGATGACCGGCGCCTGGCTGGCTGGCCACCTGAACAACTGGCTGGCCCCGAGCACCAAGGGCCAGTGGCGCGCCGCGCAACTGCCGGAAGGCGCCTGGGCGGCCTACGGTGGCACGTTCTACGCCATCCCCAAGGCGGCGCCCGCGGCCAACAAGGCGCTGGCCTGGGAGCTGATCCAGTTGATGACGCTGAACCGCGACGTGCAGACCAGCGCCTTCAAGGCCCAGGACGCCTTCCCTGCGCTGCTGTCCACGCACAACGATGCGTTCTTCGACCAGCCCATCGAGTTCCTCGGCGGCCAGAAGGCCCGCGTGCTGTGGCGCGATGCCTCGCGCCACATCAAGGCCGTGTCGGTGCATGAGCTCGACGCCTTCGCCGAAGAGGTGGTCAACACCGAACTCGACAAGGTGCTCGACCAGGGCAAGGACATCCCGACTGCGCTCGCTGACGCCCAGAAGCTGCTCGAACGCCGCGCTCGCCGCTGAGCCGTCGTCGGCTTCTCCGCGCCCACCCACCCCACGCTCCTTGCTGCCATCGGCCTCGCCATGAAGCTCCCTGTCGCGCTGCGCCTGTCCCCCCGATGGGCGCCTTATGTGTTCATCAGCCCGTTCCTGATCCTGTTCATCGTGTTCGGGCTGTTTCCGCTGCTGTTCTCCCTGACGCTGGCCTTCGTGACATGGGAGCCCACACGGGGCCTCGCGGCGATGAAGTTCGTGGGATTCGAGAACTTCACTTTCGCGCTGACGGACGAGTGGTTCTGGAAATCGCTGAAGAACACGGGCTGGCTCGCGCTGGCCTCGGGTGTGCCGCAGCATCTGGTGGCGATCCCGTTGGCGTACTTCATCCACTCGTCGTTCAAGCGCCTGCGCGACGGTGTGGTGGGGGCGTATTTCCTGCCCTACATCACCTCGACGGTGGC
>ERZ795056.5901-NODE-5901-length-12098-cov-5.084946_pt1 | contig 12098 bp, 10 predicted proteins | sample MGYA00375140_ERZ795056 | MGnify/ENA primary metagenome ERZ795056 (study PRJEB30185, sample SAMN05720227) | activated sludge metagenome | isolation source: Anaerobic digester | place: USA | collected 2015-03-09 ...
GCTCTCGTTTGCCATCCGGCGGACCTTCCAGCCCTACATCGTCCCTCATGCCATTTCCATCTCTCCTTCCAGCCCTGCCTCATTTTCCGCCCTTGTCCGCGAGGTGCTCCCAGACGGGCAGGAAGTCGATATTCCTGGGGCGACCGTCACCGTCTCTGTCCCGTCTTCCGCAGTGGGGGTCCTCTCCATCAGTCCTTTGAACGCGACCGGGACGCTCTCTGCAACTGTTACCCAGCAAAAGGCCGGCACTGCATCGATAATCTCCTGCCCGGTCTCGTTCCAGGTGGGGAAGGATCACTACGATGATGCCGTAATAGTCACCGTTGGGCAGAAGGCGGGGCCACTCGAGGTGGATTTTGTACCCCCGGAAAAGGACGCCATCAATCCGTTCCTCCCGGGGGATTCGGTGACCCTTCGGGCACGGGTGCAGTCGGGGACGGCAGCCATCTCCTTTGCCCGGGGATCGGCGGCTCGCTGGCTCGATGACCCGAGTTCATCCGTATCGATCGGGGACGGATGGGTGGCGGTCAGGGTCGAGGCATCCTCTCCGGACCCTGGTTCCCGGACGATGCCCCCGGAATCCGAGCCGATTATTGTCTCTGCCTCTGAGAACGGAGCGATAATCGCAGAAGAGATCGTTCCTGTTGGCCTAATCTCCCCACCTTTGCTCGATGCCTCCCCTGAAGAGATAAGGCTCCTTGCAGGCAGGGAAGAGGGAGCGGAGGTCGTCCTGTCCTTTCATGGCGGAGCCCCAGGTTCCTGGAAGTTCGAGCTGGAAAGAGATGAGGACGCTTCACGGTATCTTTCGATCAGCGACCCGGCGAGTGACGGAACGACCGCGAAATTCACCGTCAGCCTCTCCGGAGCTGAACCTCATCAAGAAAAGGAGGTAGGGCCTTCCAGCTGGCAGACGGTCGTCACACTCCATTCCCATGCCTCTGACGGGACTACCGCGATCAAGGGGCCCGATGTAAAAGTGCTGGTCCTCCGGGAAGGCCTCTTCGTCGAGAAGATCTTCGCGGTTGATGAAAAGAACCAGTATAAGACGAGCGAACGGATGACCGTCCTCCCGATCAGGGTCGACCTTCCGACCGAAGACCGGAAACGCACGGCCCGGGTGAAGCTGGTCGCCATGGTCTGGAACGGGACCGAACTCGTGCAGGATGAGGAGGCCGTACGGGGGGACAATCTCACCTGGGATCCTCCGGTATGTACGGCTGAGGAGTGTCGGAAGTGGGAGAGCATTTTCAAGGTCCTGAAGGCCGCCATGGTCATTACCGACCGGGACGAGGCTGCCCTCACCCCGTACAGTGGTCTTGAGGGAACCTGGGGGATCTCGCTTGACAAGGTCATCCCCGGGCATGGTGAGAATCTCCAGGGGGAGATCACGGTGCATGGCGATGCAGGGAGGGTCACGATCCCGATCGTCCTCCGCCTGGGTGAACCATCATGGGGGTAAAAGAGATGCCGGATACAAAGACCCTTTCTCTCGAAAAAGAGCGGGAACGGTGCATCAGGGTCATCCAGGGATGCATCCCGAAAGACCACCGGCAGATCCTCCTCGACGACCTCGAGAAACTACCGTATAAAGGGGCGAAGGACTATCAGGTCTATGCCCGCGAGGTATACGAGACGGCCTGGAAGATCTGGGCGGAGGACCAGAAGGACTACCAGTGGTGGGAGAACGGCTGGGGCTATTACCTCTTTTCGGGTGCTGAATACGCAAAGAAAGCCGGGGATCTCTCCTTCAGCCTCCTCATCGGGTACGCCACGAGTTCCCTTGGGCCGGCTTACTCCTACGGTGCATCCACGATGGCATCAGAGTTCAAGGACCAGGGACTCGAGTTCTATGCATACTATGTGGAGCACAAGGCCGCCAAGGACTTCCGTACCTGCATCATCGATTTCGTACACGATCGGTTTGCCGAGTTCCTGGTTACCCTGGCAACCGGTGCAGTCGACACGGTGATCCTGCAGGGGATTGATATCCGGAACCCAAAGACCTACACCCGGCTCGCCTGGCTCTGGCTCTGGAAGATCGAGGTAAACCTTACGCGGGAACCGGAAAAAGGGCTCGTAGAGGCGATGATCGCTGCTGGAAAAGAGGTGGCAACCGTTGCAGGCATGATGCTCCTCCAGGAGTTTGTCAACACCCATGGAAATGCGAATCTCCGCGAGATCCACTCATCAGTGAAGAAGAAGGGGCTGCTTGGCCCCGGACAGTCCGGAGGGGATGAGGAAGGAAAGCAGAAACCCGGGGAAGAAGATTCGAAAAAGAAGCAGGAGAAGAAGCCGGAGGACGGGGCGGAAGGGAGGAAGAAGGGAGAGAAGAAACCAGACGAGGAAGCCGGGAAAAAGAAAACGGAGGAAGAGCCGGGAAAGAAGAAGCCCGATGATCCTGACGCGAAGAAGGGGGACGGGAAGAAATCCCTTGATAAGGAGCAGTACGAGAAACGGATCGAGGCAGAACGGAAGAAAGCCCAGAAAGATGCCGATGATGCAGTAGAACGCGGTAAGGAGTTTGCCGATCAGAGAGCCAGGGCAGCATTCGAGGAGGGACGGATGAAGGGGAAGGAGAAGCTGGATAAACTGAAGGTGGCCGCATCAGAGCTCCAGCGAAACCCGAACGATCCTGAGGCAAGGAAGAGGTTTGCCGAAGCCTGCGAGGAAGTCCAGATGGACAAGCACGCGATGCACGAGCTGAACGATGTCGACCCGAACAAGCCAAACAAGATCCGCGAGGAGTTCAACGAGCACTGGAAGCGGCAGTACGAACAGGTCGATTCGCAGGCCAAGCAGCGGATCGCTGACGAGCTGAACAAGAACCTAAAGCCCGGTGAGAAGCCCTACACTGCCGATGATATCGAATTGGCGGCCGTCACCAATACCCCCCCCAAATCTCCTGCGGAAGACAGTGTCAAGTCCACCTACGACAGGGACATCACTTACCGGGACAAGCGTACCGGGAAGGATATCCCGACAAAGATCTCCGAGCCGATCTATAACCACGAGTTCTACAAGCAGCAGCATGGCGGGAAGGAACCGCCAAGCCCCGAAGCGGCAAAGGAATACGCCGAGAAGTGCGATCAGACCGTGACCGACCGGTTCCACCGTGATGCTTATGGCGGAGGCAAGGAGGATATCGGCCCTGCCGTTGACCCGAACCAGAAGGGGAAGCCGTTCAAGGACGTCGAAGCCTCGTCAAAGACCATGGAGGACAAGGTCCTGGAATGGTACAAGCGGGCCGGCGAGGCCACGAAGGCATCGGATGCTGAAGCCTGCAAGGAGGAGGGGATGCGGCAGCTCACGAAGCAGTTCAAGAATCAGATCGAGGGCCGTATCAACAAGGTGAATGAGATTATGGGCTATCCCAATCCTCCGTCGGCAGAAGTCCCGCAAAAGCTCAGGTCTGCGGTCGATGTGATGAACCGGGTCGGGACAAAGGGGCCTGACGGAAAGACCTTTACCGTTGCGGATGCCGAGGCAGCCCTGAAGCAGATGGGGACGAGCCCGCGGAAAGTGGTGCACGAGATGGCAGGAGTCCTCGAATCAACCCAGAAGCATATGTCTCCCAACGTGAGGGAGGCAGTCGAACAGCATGTGCGGGACCTTGAGGCCGGAGGCGGGTAATACGACGAAAAGAATGATCGAGGTAAGTGCTGGTGAAACGGTCATGAAAAGAGGAGCACCATGACAGGCAGGGAGAAGTTCTGCCCGAAGTGCGGGAATTCCTGCGCCCCGGCGGTTAAGTTCTGCGGATCCTGCGGGTACCGTTTCGATGAGAAGGATTCGGGGGATCTCGCGAGGAAGGTCCAGGAGACGGTCCGTTCGGCTGAATCTGCCGCACGAACCGCTGAGTCGGCGGTCAGGGCCGCAACCCAGGTCAGGGACCTCGTCATCATCCCTCCCGCCGAGTGGAAGGTGGTGGTCGGGGACCGGCTCCCTGAAGCGCTGGCCGCAAAGGCAACCACCGCAGTCCAGGGAAAGGCTGCGGATCTGGTGGCGGAGAAGGCTAAAGAAGGCCTCGAGAGAGTCATTTTTACCACCGCAAAAAGTCATGACATCCCGGCATCTGCCACACCACCACCCGAACCGGCTGGTGAACGGTGCCCCTCCTGTGGCGCACTTCTCCGGCCTGGCGTGAAATTCTGCGGGTCCTGCGGAGCGAAGAATGTTCCTCCCATGAAAAAAGAGTCCCCGAAACCCACTCCGGCTCCCGATGCAGAGCGATGTACCGCCTGCGGGGCATCGTTGCAACCCGGTGCGAAATTCTGCGGGTCCTGCGGAGCGAAGAATGTTCCTCCCATGAAAAAAGAGTCCCCGAAACCCACTCCGGCTCCCGGTACAGAGCGATGTGCTGCCTGCGGGGCTGCCCTGAAACCCGGGGTGAAGTTCTGTGGATCCTGCGGTTCGGCGGTGACGACCCCTGTGAAAACAATACCCCTCGCGGGCCAGTGTGCCAGCTGCGGGGCGGTCCTGAAACCGGGGGCAAAGTTCTGTGGTTCCTGCGGGGCGAAGGTGCCCGGACCCTGACACGGCAGCCCTCCCTAAAGCCTCCATCAGATCGCTTTTTTATCCCGCCCGGCCAAGTCTTTTCCATGCCATTTTGCACCTCCTGCGGACAGCAGCTCTCCCAGACCGACCGTTTCTGCACTTCATGCGGTGCCCCGGCCGGGCCATTGACGGAGCCGGTAACGCCTCCCGAAAGCCCGGCTGAGATCCGGTGGACTAACAAGGTACTTGGTATGGCCTCAGATTACTTCGTGAACCGCGACGGTGCAGGCCAGGAAGCATCAAAAACAGCGAGCAAGGTCACTACTGCGGCCACGGTAGGCGGCGCCCTTCTCGGCAGCCTCACCGCAGCAGGGGCCGGCATGATCGCAAAGAGCAGGGAGGATGATTTCATCCGGTGGGCTGAGTCACGGAGCGTCGCCCTCAACCGGAAGAAGAAGACGGTCACGGTGACAAGGAAGTCGCTTGTCTTTCCTATCCGGCTCTATTGCACCGATGAGAATTACGAACAGGTCGTCGCGTTCATACGGAAGCACGTCGATCCGGCCATCATCAAGGAATAATCGTGATCGGGTCAGACTGGTTTGCTCCGTAAATATCCCTATATGGTTTCCAGGATGGTGGCAGCCTTGGAAATATCCGGGCTTTTACTCCCAAGGTCTTTTCCATCCCATCCGTATTTTAGCTGCAAAGATCAGCCCTTAATCATCCCGGAAAAATCCTCATGGAAGTCATCCCCTGCTCATTTTCTCGTTCAGGATAGTAGATCTTTATTTTACCAGCCCTGCAAGGTCAGCGTGCCAATCCCTGCAGGAGAGCAGGACCATATTAGGGAGATTTCCGGGATGCTTGGATTGGGTGGGGGGACATGACACCCGTGAATCGATCGAATCCTTTGTGTCCCATATAGAGGGAATGGAAGTTTGAATGTCCCTCCCCCCTCTTGATCGATGAAGTGTTCGACAAGACGGGCACGAAGAAAAATGGAGGGTGATGCTACCCCTTCCCGAAAAAGGCCTTGACAGTGGGCTGGTACAGGTACCACAGGATGAGAATGCCGATGGCCAGTCCAAGGATGGCACCGATCCCTCCGGAGACCAGGGCACGGAGGTGAAGTGCAATATTGATGATGACAACGATGACCCCAACGGTCCATATCCAGCCCCAGCCCTTGAGACCCCGATGCCTATCAGGAGATCAATGATCCCGATGATGAAGAGGCTGATTCCAAGAGACGCACCAAGAAACCCGAGCCCGATGAATCCCAGTACTGCTTCGCCAAAGAACCTGGCAATGATCCAGAAAAGCCCGCCGAGGATTCAGAGGATCGCAAGAAGAGTGATTCCCAACGTCGTTCTGCCATGATGGTGGTTTGGACTGACTATGTCATATAGGTTCTTTTCACCCTGCTGATTCTGTTGACATCGAGTGATAGCGCCTGGCATTCATGACGTGCTCAATTTTTTTTATCTGAACCCCCTCCATCCCCATCAACACAATACCTCTGGTGCTGCTCACCCTGGTGGTGCCGTTCCTCCACTGCGTCCTCATACTGGTTCCTGTGGAGATCCAGTTCTGGTCAGTCCCGGTGTCCTGGTCCCGGTGGGTCTGATCCAGGATATTTGTCTGAAGAATCACGCATACTATCCACTGGAAATAAAGGTTAACCCTCTCTTTTTAACTCCCTGGGAACGGAGAGAATTGTCGCAAGAGTATGCGACACCTGCCGAATAATCCTACCCCTTTATTTCCAGTGAATGGAAGCTGGTGTCACCATAATAAACACTCTGTTTTTCCATGGCGGTGTATACCGGTTGTCCCATCTCTGCCCTCTCTCCAATCCTCTCCCTACAGTGATTTGGTGACAACGTTGCCATGCACTTCCATTGTGCAAATTAATATAATTCAGTGAATATTATCATGATAACAACCAGAAGGGAGGTGTCCCGTAGACAATGGATCTGGCCGATCTCAAGAGGATAAGCGACTGCATCGAGCATGGCAATCTCCGGGACAGTCAGGGCTTTTTTCAAAAAGCTATCGCTGCGTATGACCATGCCCTTGCCATCGATCCGGAAGATGCTGATGCCTGGTATAACAAGGGGCAGACCCTGTTCAAAATGGGCAAGACCGAGGAGGCTGTTGGATGTTTCGAAATAGCAACCCGGCTCTACCTCGGGGAATAGATCCGGGATTCTTACCACCCCCCCTGTTTTTCTCCGATACGCTCTCTGGTGATTCACCAGGATTCAGCTGCCGGGTGCCGCGATACGGTTGATGCCTCGCAAAGCATGGCTCCCATGAAAGTATTCAATGGATCATAATCGAGAAAGTATGACCCGGCATTCTGTCTCTCTCCACTCTCCCGTACCATTGCCTTAAGAGGAATCATTGTGATAGTACGGTGAGAGGCGAACCGCACCCCCGATGACCATCTTCCCCATTGCCACCCTCCGGGAACAGGAGATCCTGGAGCAGCTTGGAACATCGCTCCCTGATGGCCTCCCGGCCGGGGAAGCTGCAGCCCGGTTGTCGCGGTCGGGGTTCAACGAGATCACTGCTGACAAGGTCGAGTGGTGGGAGATCGCGCTCCGGCAGTTCAAGTCGGCGTTCATCTACCTGCTCCTCGTGGCAGCGCTGATCGTCTTTGTTATCGGGGAATATCTCGATGCAGCGGTGATCATCGGCTTTGTGTTCGTCAATGCAGCGCTCGGGTTTTCCCAGGAATACCGGTCTGAGCAGTCCCTCCGGGCCCTGCAGCAGTATATCAGGCCGAAGAGCCGGGTGAAACGGGACTCCGTCTGGCAAAACCTCGACTCCCGTGAGCTGGTGCCGGGAGATATCATAAAACTGGGAACCGGGGATGTGGTCCCGGCGGATGTCCGGGTGATCAGCTCCCAGAACCTAGTCGTCAACGAGACGGTGCTGACCGGGGAATCCGTAACGGTTCCCAAACGCCCCGATCGTATCCCGGTCGAGCCGCAGACCGTCTATGACAGCCACAACCTCTGTTTCTCCGGCACCTCGGTGGTCGGTGGAGAGGCTGTCGCCGTGGTGGTTGAGACCGGTGCCCGCACGGCCATGGGGACGATCGCAAAACTCACCATTGAGACCACGAAGGAGAGCGAGTTCTCGAAAGGGATCGGCCGGTTCAGCCGGTTCATCCTCCGGATGATCCTCGTCACCCTGGTGTTTGTCTTCGTCGCCAATATCCTGATCAAGGGGGAATCTGTTGATATCATCGAGCTGGTGGTCTTTTCGATTGCACTCGTGGTGAGTGTGGTCCCGGAAGCCCTCCCGGTCGTGACAACGGTGTCGCTCTCGAAGGGGGCCCTGCAGCTGGCACAGCATGATGTGGTGGTAAAACGGCTCACCGCCATCGAGGATATCGGGAGCATCGAGATACTCTGCTCTGATAAGACCGGGACCCTGACTGAGAACGCCCTGACGGTGACCGAAATCTCACCAGGGGCAGATCCAAGGCTCCTCTCCGCTGCAGCCCTCACGGTTGCTGAGACAAAGGAGAAGACCGAGCCCTTTGATATCGCGATCGTTGAGGGTGCGGCACGGTTCCCGGGTGAATCGATCGGAATGACGGAGCGTCTGGGCGAACTGCCCTTCGATCCCGCTACCCGGAAGAATGCCGTACTGGTCCGCACAGATCCAGAGATCGTGCTGATAGTCCGTGGTGCCCCCGAAGAGATCCTGCGGTTGTCCCCCTCATTCCAGGGTGCAGAACGCGAGGCAGTCACCACCTGGCTCTCCCGGAAGGGGCAGGCTGGTGAACGGACGATCGCGATCGCGAATCGGGCGCTGCCCCCGGGGACGACCGGGATCACCCCGGCTGAAATCCGGGACCTCGAGTTCCTCGGCGCCATCGCATTCACCGACCCGATCAAACCCTCCACGTTCCGTGCCGTCACGATGGCACGGGAGCTCGGCGTCGAGATCAAGATCATTACGGGTGACAGTGCCGAAGTCGCAGGAGCCGTCGGTATGCAGATCGGCCTTATACAAGATTCGTCCCGGGTGATCACCGGCGCAGCCCTGATGGCGTTGCCTCCGGATGAACGCGAAAGGGCGATGCATGATCATGCAGTCTTTGCCCGGGTCACCCCTGAACAGAAGTACGAAATCATCCAGATTCTTCAGAAGACGAGGACGGTCGGGTTCCTGGGAGAGGGGATCAACGATGCCCCTGCCCTCAAGCTGGCCGGGGTGTCGCTCGTCGTGGAGAGTGCGGCCGATATCGCCCGGGAGGCTGCCGATATCATCCTGCTCCAGAAGAACCTCGAGGTGATCATCGAGGGTATCCGGAGCGGGAGGGCGGTCTTTGCCAACAGCGTCAAGTACCTGAAAGCCACCCTCTCCTCCAACTTCGGCAACTTCTACGCAATTGCCATCGTCTCGCTCTTCATCCCCTTCCTCCCGATGCTGCCGCTCCAGATCCTGCTTGTCAACCTCCTCTCCGACTTCCCGATGATCTCGATCGCCACCGATACCGTAGACGAGGCTGAGCTCGGCCGGCCTGGCCACTATGACCTGAAGGAGATCGTGCTGATCGCAACCCTCCTCGGGATGGTGAGCACGGTCGATGACTTCGCGTTCTTTGCCATCTTTGTGGGGGAGGGAGCTCCGGTGCTCCAGACAAGCTGGTTCATCGGGAGCATCCTGACCGAGCTCGTCTTCCTCTTCTGCATCAGGACCCGGCTCCCGTTCTACAAGGCGAGCCGGCCATCCGGGTATGTCATCGGGCTGACTCTGGCTGCCGCTGCCCTGACCATCCTCATCCCTTATACCTCGTTTGGGCAGACGCTGTTCTCCTTTGTCCCGCCAACACTCCCGGCACTCGGGATCATCCTTGGCCTGGTTGTCGCGTTCTTCATCTGCGCCGAACTGGTGAAGCTTGCCTATTACCGGTACACGGACTGACATTCACCTTACCGTAAATCATGTGGGATTCTGGAGGGGGAGTGCGTCAGAAAGGAAGATTTGTTGAGTTCGTCCGAACAGGGCGATCTCCTTATTGTTTTGGGATGTGCTCCCGGTACATCGCTTCGAGCTCCGCGAGTTCGGCCACCGGGGTTGGGATCACCCGGGAATCGTTCTCCATGATCGCTTCCGCGAGATCCCTGAAGATCTCCGCTTCCTTCGAGTCCGGGGCATGCTCAACCACGGCTCTGCCTTCCAGCTCGCAGGCCTGGATCACGGGACTCCTCGGGACGAACCGGACAAACGATGTCCCGAGCTTCTCTGCAAATGCCGGGATGACGGCATGCTCGAGAGCCTCGTTGCCGTTGCTGTTGCAGATGATCCCGGCAAGTCCGACATCTCCCCGCTTTGCAAGGCGCTGCACTGCCCGGGCGATGTTGTTGGCCGCATAGATGCTCATGAATCCCCCGGAGCAGATGAGGTAGATCTCTTTTGCAAACCCTTCCCGTATGGGCATCGAGAATCCTCCGCAGACGACGTCGCCGAGGACATCGTAGATCGCCACATCGATCCCATAGGTCCCGAAGGCATTGAGATCCTTCAAGATCTGCAGGGCGGTCAGCACCCCCCGGCCGGCACACCCGACTCCCGGCTCCGGGCCCCCCGCTTCAACGAGGAATATCCCCCCTGGTGATTTGAAGATGATATTCTCAAGCCTGATGGCATATTCATCCCTGCCAACCCTCAGCTGTTCCCGGTGTTCTTCAAGGACTGCCGGGATAAAGCGCCCCCCGGCCAGGATTCTCGTCGAGTCTCTCTTGGGATCACAGCCGACCTGCATCACCGTATGCCCCATTTCGCTCAGTGCTGCAGACAGGTTCGAGGCGATCGTGCTCTTCCCGATACCTCCTTTCCCGTATATCGCGATCTGTCTCATGCTCTTGTCACCATTTTGCCCCGTACCGTCTCTCCTTTGAACGCCATCCCATGGTCCATTCATTCTGGACCGCTTCAAAAAGGTTCAGAATACCGGTGTACCCGAAGTATTCCCGGTTGATCATCCGGAACTGGCGGATCATTCTCACCACCTCGACAATGTATACCGGGGAGAGTCCCTCGCTTGCATGCCGCTCGATGGTGCTCCCGAAGATGACCCGTGGCTTTGCTTCCAGGAGGCTCATCCTCGTCCGGAATACATCCGTTCCATACACCACCTTCGGTGTCAGCTTCAGGTCTTTTAATTCGCTCTCCAGCAGATCCCGCACGGGACGGTGCGAGGTGTACAGGGCAACCAGTTCCGGGGTCATCTCCATCTCCTCGGTGACAAACCGTACCAGGGGAATTCCCACGGTGGCATCAGCAACGATCGCGGCAGGGGTCCGGTACAGGAACCGGGCCATCGGCCATTTTCGCCGGCAGGTTGCCATCACCATCCGTTCACCCTCCGCAATCAGCTCTTCGACAGCCTTCTGCTTATCAAACCGTTCTCCAAGAGCCGACAGCCAGCGCTGCGTGTTGGTCATTCCGACAGGAAGCGGGATCCCCCTGCCTACCGGTTCGATGCCATGGGCTTCTTCGAGATACTCCACGGCTGCCTGCCCGGCATCATGGGACAGCAGGAGCGATGTCTCGGCAGATGCGGCCTTCTCGATCTCGGAAAGGGGCGTCCGGTGGGTGAGCGTGGCAACAACCTGGATTCCCATTCTTGAGAGGACCTGTTTTACCCATGCAAGGTCTGCCGTCCAGGTCGGGTTGGCGTTTGCGTGCGGGGCGATGAGGCAGACGGAGTGGGGAACCTTTTCCGTGTCCTTCTTCACCAGACCCTTCAGGATCGTATCCAGGGCAATGTCGATGCCGTCGTACTGTGATCCACGGAATCCGGGAGACTGGATCGGGATGAGCCGGAATTTCACCTCCGGCTGCAGGGTCTCGCAGACGGCATGAATGTCGTCACCGACAATCTCGGGGCCGCAGGCACTGATCACGAACAGGACCGAGATCGGGAGGTCGCGTGCTTCCCGGATGGTGCGTGCAAGCATCTCCTCGCCTCCATGCACGATCTCGTCCACGCAGAGTTTCGTGCAGAGGGTGACGGTCTCCATATAGTCGCACTCCTGCGAGGCAAACGCATTATTGACAAGGTACTCGCATCCCTGGGGGGAATGGGCGAGAAGGGCTGAGCCCGATATGCCAAGGGCGGTCTGGGCTGCCCCGTTGAAGGCGCACCTGAGGTAGGGATCGATGCATTTCTCGCGGGACGGCTCTCCCGTGGTCTTACTGGGGGGTCCCTGTTCCATACAGCATCCCCCTGAAAAGGCGCGACCGGGGAAGGTCTTTGTGTTCGAGTGCCTGACGCACCAGGGCGGCGATGTTTTTTATTCCGCGAAAACCGTACTGGGGCTGGAACATCGGGTTCATGAGGGTCAGGTTCACGACCGGGCAGGGGGGAAAGCGGCCGGAGTTGCCAAAGAAGAGGGGTTTGTCGTACTGCCTGACGATTCCCTCAAGTTCCTCCTCGGTCTCTTTTGAAGAGCGGAAACTCCCCAGCCGGAAGAGGCCTTTTGTCAGGATCACCTCAGGGTTGACCCCGCTCTCCAGAAGGAACTTGATGCTCGGCATCCGCTCCTTGATGGTATAAGGGTGCACGTTGATGA
>ERZ795056.5903-NODE-5903-length-12097-cov-16.853347_pt1 | contig 12097 bp, 9 predicted proteins | sample MGYA00375140_ERZ795056 | MGnify/ENA primary metagenome ERZ795056 (study PRJEB30185, sample SAMN05720227) | activated sludge metagenome | isolation source: Anaerobic digester | place: USA | collected 2015-03-09 ...
TGTTTGCGATGCCCAGTGAAGCGAGGCGCTGGCGCCTGCAGCACAAAGAACGCGCCATGCACGTAGCTCTGCTGGATTCCCTGTCCAACCTGCTGGCAGGCCGGTTCATCCGGGCCCGTAAGGCCGCTGAACAGGTGCTGGTTCAGGAAAAGTTCCTCAGCCGGGGTGGTGAGACATTAACGTATGCGCCGCGGTTGCGGGCGATTTCACACCTGCTGGTGGCGGAGAGCGCCCATGCACTACAGGACAAGGCTGTGCGTGACCAGCATTACCAGCTGGCCTCGGAGCAGGTGGGCAAGCGCGATGCGCAGGAGGCGCGTGATGGCGTGCACCTGCGCGCAGCCCACTGGGCCCTGCATGACCATGATGCGGCAGCGGCCCTCAAACGTCTGGATGAGTTGCCCGTCGGTACGGGCAGGCGCACATTGGCGCTTCGCCTGCGCCTGCGGGCCGCCCGCATGGCGCGGCGAACCGGAGTGGCTTTGGAGACGGCCCGGCTGTTGGCAAAACATGGTGCTTTTTCGGCACCTGCTGCCCAGGGTGTATTGCGAAGCCAGGCGCTGGAACTGATTGCCGCCGCCCATGATGAGTCTCAACTGCGTAAAGCTTGGGACCAACTGGAAGAGTCAGAGCAAACCATGCCCGAAGTGGCTACTGCGGCTGCCGAACGTGCTTTGCTGATGGACGTCGATGTTGCGCTCTCGCGTCTGTGGTTGTTGCCGGTATGGGAGCGTATGCTGGGTGACCCTGCAGCGGTGTCACCCGCCCAGCGCGCACGCGTGGTACAGGTTCTGGAAGACGGTTTTGCCAAAGCTGCCGGGGCTCCAGATTCAACCTGGCTGACGCGCATCGAGGCGGCCCAGATGAGAAACCCGGGCGACGCCTTGCTGCAGTACCTTGCTGGAACCAGCTGCATGCATCTTCAACTTTGGGGCAAGGCACAGCAATTGTTGAAACACTCTCTGGCCGGTCTGAAAGATGAGACGCTGCGGCGCAATGCCTGGCGTTCACTGGCTGAAATGGCGCAGCGCAGGGGAGACGAGCCTGCCGCAGCCGAGGCCTATCGCAACGCTGCGAAAAGGTGACTGCGCACGCAATCGGGCCTATCATGATGACTATGACTTCGATGACAGAGCACCTTCTCAAGCTGACAGACCATCGCGACAGGGATTTGCTGGAATTGACGCTGTCCAAAGCCTTGCTGGGCATGCTGACTATCCAGCGTGTGGTGGTCGCCCGGGTCATTGCTGAAGCTGGACAAAAACGCTGGCTGGAAGTGACACGGCTGGATGCCGGTGGTGGCGGCAAGGTGGCCGATCCGCTGCGCGTTGATTTTTTGACGCTGCCGCCGCTGGAAGATGCACCTGATCGCACGCGTTGCCTGCAAAGTGGTGAACTGGTAGAAATTGCCTGGGCAGGCGACAGTGGTCCGCGCATCACCATGCTGCCTCTGTTTTCGGACTCGCGGTCGAATGACGAAGGTGTCATAGAAATTCATTCGGATATGCCACTTTCGCCGGACGCGATCAAGACGGTGGAACAGCTGCGCCACGTCTACCGAAACATGTATAGCCTGCTGGAATACAGTGACCGCGATGCCTTGACCGGCCTGTTAAATCGCAAGTCACTGGACGACGCTTTTTACAGCGCCGTGCTGGAGGAACTCGATGGCGTGGTGGGCGAGGCCGAAACTGCCATAGTCACGTCGGGTACTGAGCCCGAGCGGCGGCATCGCGTCCCGGTCAATTACTGGCTCGGTACCGTGCAAATCGACAACTTTGCCTTTATCAATGACAAACATGGTCATCTGATGGGTGAAGAGATCATCTTGTTGGTCGCACGTATTCTTAACAATACTTTCCGTACTTACGACCATGTCTACCGGTTTGGTGGTGAACATTTCGCAGTGCTGATGCATTGCCCTGACGAGGCGCTGGTGTTTGCTGCCTTCGAGCGCTTTCGAAATGGCGTAGCCAGGTTCAATTTTCCACAAGTCGGGAGCGTGACGGTGAGTTGTGGATTCACCAGCGTCGTGGCTAACGACACGCCGGGCACCGCATTGGGAAAAACAGATCAGGCAGTCGATTTTGCGCAAAAAAATGGCCGCAACAAAGTGTGCAGCCATCTGGAACTTGTGCGCTCAGGTGTTGTGACCAATATCCCCGCAAGCGGAGAAGTCAGCATGTTCAATTGAGCGAAAGCAGCCTCAGAAAAAGGGCACTCGGTGCCCTTTTTTTATGCTCCCGGAGAAGCCTCTTCAAATGGCAAAACCAGTTCACGCAGGTCGCGCTTGGTCTCCACCAGTACCAGCGGGCCGTCGTCCAGCTGGACAGGCGCAGGGCGTTCGCGAGGCACATGAACCGGTTTGGGTTCGGCGGCAATGGCTGCTTGCACCTGGGCAATTTTCTCGGCGTTTGAATTCACCCAGCTCAGGCCGGATGACTCTGCAACTTGTGCCAACTGATCCAGCGGCAACTCAAAGGCCTGAACCTTTGGGAGGCCTTTAGTGACCGGCGCCATAGCCGCAACGGGTCGAGGTGTGTCGATCACGGGTTCCGCAGCCTGCGCGGGAGCTATCGGCGCGGGCACCTGAGGTGTGCGGGCGGCTGGAGGCTGCTGCGCGGCGTCAACGGTTTGCTCTTGACTGGTCGCGGTAACGGCAGCGCCCTGGTCCGGCCGGTTTTGGTCAGCGGGGCGATCCTGGCGATCTCCACGTTCATTACGATCACCGCGCGGGCCGCGCTCACGACCATAACGGTCACGTGAACGTTTTTCGCGCTCGCCGCCCTCAGGCGCATCACCGGTGGTGGCGTCGATCTGGGGAGCATTCTCATCCCCGCCAGCTGCCTGCATGTTCAAACGATTGACTTCTGGTGCTCCGGCCTCGTTGGAGCTGCCGTCGTTCTGGCGGGCAGGGCGATCCGAGCGGCGGCCGTTGCGACCTCCGCGCTCGGTACGACTTTCACCACCTTCACGGCCTTCCTGGCGTGGCTCGTTGTTGCGCTCGGGGCGTGTTTCGGCGGTACCGTCATTTCGCGCTTCGCCGCGCTCATTGCGGTTACCACGATCCTGCCGTTCAGGGCGTTCGCCATTTTCTGAGCGATCCCCGCGGCCACGCTCTGTGCGTGGGCCGCGTTCTGGCCGTTCACCGTTTTCGGTGCGTTCACCGCCACGTCCACGGTCGTTGTTGCGTGCCGGGCGATCAGCGCGGTCACCATCCTGGCCCGGGTTGCCGGCTTGCTGCACGCCACCCTGGTCCTGAGCAATCGGCTTGCCTTCAGCGTCCAGTCGTTCACGTGGTCCCGAGCGGTCACCACGGCCGCTGCGGCCACCACGACCACCTCGTCCACGGCCACCTTCACCACGTCCTTCATTTCGACCTTCAGGGCGGCCATCACCGCGGCCTTCCGGGCGGCGTGCACCGTCACGGTTTCCCTTGCCGTCTGCTTTCTCTTCTTTGACGTCTGCTTTCTTGGCGGTAACCGGTGTCACAGGCGCTGGGCCAAACAGGTTTTTGATCCAGCCGAAGAAGCCTTTCTCAGCAGTATGGGTGGTTGCAACGGGAGTCGGAAAGACGACAGGTCGTGATGCTGCAGGTGTCTGCGGTTTGACCGCTTCTGGACGGGGCGCTGCAGCGGGTGCCGGTGCGTCAGGCAACACACCCTTGATGATCGGTGTCTGCTTGTTGGTGGGCTCTTGTGAGCGACGGGTCACCGATGTCGGATCTTCAATCTCTTCAGCCATCTTGTAGCTGGCTTCGATGTTGTCCAGGCGTGGATCGTCGTGCTTCAGGCGTTCCAGACGGTAGTTGGGCGTTTCCAGCGTCTTGTTGGGCACCATCAACACGTTGATGCGTTGTTTGAGTTCGATCTTCGCGATCTCGGTACGTTTTTCGTTCAACAGGAACGACGCTACTTCTACCGGCACCTGGCACAGCACGGAGGCGGTGTTGTCCTTGAGGGACTCTTCCTGGATGATTCGCAGAATCTGCAAAGCGCTGGATTCTGTGTCGCGGATATGGCCGGAGCCGCCGCAACGTGGGCAAGGAATCGATGCGCCTTCTGAGAGTGCAGGGCGCAGGCGCTGGCGGCTCATTTCCATCAGGCCGAATTTGCTGATGGTGCCGAACTGAACGCGGGCACGGTCCTGGCGCAACGCGTCGCGCAAGCGGTTTTCCACTTCGCGGCGGTTGCGGGACTCTTCCATGTCGATAAAGTCGATGACGATCAGGCCACCGAGGTCGCGCAGGCGCATCTGGCGCGCCACTTCGTCTGCGGCTTCCAGATTGGTGCGGGTAGCGGTTTCTTCGATGTCGCCGCCTTTGATTGCGCGGGCCGAGTTCACGTCCACCGAAACCAGGGCTTCGGTGTGGTCGATCACGATGGCGCCGCCGGACGGCAGTTGCACGGTGCGGGCGTAGGCAGATTCGATCTGGTGTTCGATCTGGAAGCGGCTGAATAGCGGCGCGTCGTCACGGTAGCGTTTCACGCGGGCTGCGTGCTCGGGCATCACGTGGGCCATGAACTGCTGGGCCTGCTCGTACACGTCGTCGGTGTCGATCAGGATGTCGCCGATGTCGTGGTTGAAGTAGTCGCGGATGGCCCGTATCACCAGAGAAGACTCTTGGTAAATCAGGTAAGCACCCTTGCCGCCCTTGGCAGCGCCGTCGATGGCGGTCCAGAGCTTGAGCAGGTAATTCAAGTCCCACTGCAGCTCGGGCGCGCTGCGGCCAATGCCAGCGGTTCGGGCGATGATGGACATACCGTTGGGGTATTCCAATTGGTCCATGTTCTCTTTGAGTTCGGCCCGGTCTTCACCCTCAATGCGACGGGATACGCCACCACCACGGGGGTTGTTGGGCATCAGCACCACATAGCGGCCAGCCAGCGACACAAAGGTGGTCAGGGCTGCACCCTTGTTGCCACGCTCTTCCTTTTCAACCTGGACCAGCAGTTCCTGGCCTTCACGGATTGCGTCCTGGATGCGGGCCTGGGAAGCCGAAACGCCCTCCTTGAAATACATGCGGGAGATTTCTTTGAACGGCAGGAAACCGTGACGGTCTTCGCCGTAGTCGACGAAGCAGGCTTCCAGCGACGGTTCGACGCGGGTGACGACGGCCTTGTAAATATTGCCCTTGCGCTGTTCGCGCCCTTCAATTTCGATTTCGTAGTCGAGGAGTTTTTGTCCGTCGACAATGGCCAGGCGGCGTTCTTCAGCCTGCGTGGCGTTGATCAGCATCCGTTTCATGACGCATTCCTTCTTGTTCAGTTTCACTGGAGTCTTGCGACTCTTCTTCACATGCCCGATATGAGCAAACGAGGCCTGAACTGACGCGTTGAAACGAAGGGAATTGCCGGAAAGCCGTGACTCAAATAGTGAGTCTGGCGTTAGGCGCGTGGATGGTAGCGAGGGGATGCTGCTGTGGAGGTGCTATCAAAAGATAAGCGTTTCTCGCCCGTTTTGCGGGCGTGGCGAGCCGACCCTGTCCAACAGTCAACGCGAAAACGCGCTGCAGGCAGGTAAAAATCAGGCTCATCAACACAAACATGTCGCTTTGATCCGCCTGCAAGCGATGCGCTTGCAGACTTGGGTATTCCGTATCAGTGTTTCAATTCGTCGGTTTTAACCTGGCGGGTTGCGTGCCACTGTTGGCGTTGGCCTTCAGTTTGCAGGCAATGCTACCGGGCGGCATCGACCTTCCAGCGGGGCTGTTTATTGGCGGTGGACTAAACTCCACCCCAAGCTTCGAGTTAACTTTCAGTTAAATCAACTACTTACAGCACATCGCTAGTGAAACACATTATAGGGGCCAATTTGCCCCCCCAGTCGCCGAAAGTGCAGGGTGTTCTCGTGGATGAGAATTCCGCAGGCCAGCGGCTGGATAATTTCCTGATCCGCCTGCTCAAAGGTGTGCCCAAAACCCATGTTTACCGCATCATCCGTAGCGGCGAGGTGCGGGTGAACAAGGGCCGGGCGGCAGCCGATACCCGGGTGGAAGTGGGTGATCTGGTGCGGGTGCCGCCAGTCCGGCTGTCTGAGCGAATGGCAGAAAAAGCCGAGGCGATGGCCGAAACGGTAGCCCAGAACCAGGCCCGTGGCGCGCCCGCAAGGGAGTTTCCGGTCTTGCTGGAAGACGAGCATCTACTGGCGATCGACAAACCCGCGGGTATTGCGGTGCACGGCGGCTCCGGGGTGAGTTTTGGGGTGATTGAGACGTTGCGCATGGCGCGTCCGCAGGCGCGATTCCTGGAACTGGTGCACCGTCTGGACCGCGAAACCAGTGGCATTCTGCTGATTGCCAAGAAGCGCAGCGCCCTGAAACACCTGCAGGACCAGTTCCGGGAACGGGAAACCGGTAAAACCTATCTGGCGCTGGTAGTTGGCAACTGGCCCGCCAACAAGAAGGTGCTAGATAAGCCGCTCCAAAAATACCTTCTTGCTGGTGCTGATGGCGCTACCGGGGAGGGTGAGCGCCGGGTCAAGGTCGTGGGTCGGGACGATCCGGACGGCATGAAATCGGTCACGCTGGTGAAAATTGCGGAAAAGCTGAATGGCTTTACCTTGCTGGAGGTCACGATCAAGACCGGGCGCACCCATCAAATCCGGGTGCACCTGGCAAGCGAAGGGTTTGCCATTGCCGGGGACGATAAATACGGGGACTTTGAGCTGAACAAGGCTTTGCACAAGCGGGGTCTGAAGCGCATGTTTTTGCATGCCTGGCGCCTGACAGCAACCCACCCATCCACCTCCGGGGCGTTGTCGTTGACCGCGCCGCTACCGCCTGAACTGGAGAATTTTGTGCAATTGAATAAGACTGCACCCACGAACAAGGTCCAATCCGCGTGAAATCCAGACAATTTGACCTGATCGCCTTTGACTGGGACGGCACCCTGTTCGATTCCACAGCCATCATCACGCGATGCATACAGATGGCCGTGCGCGATGTAGGGGGCACTGTGCCCAGCGACAAGGATGCATCGTATGTTATTGGCATGGCGCTGATGCAGGCGCTGGCCCATGCGGCGCCGGATGTGCCCAAAGACAAGTACCCGGAGCTGGGTGCACGCTATCGCCACCATTACATTGCACACCAGAACGACATCAGCCTGTTTGATGGCGTGTTGCCGCTACTGGCAGAACTGAAAGCGCGCCACCACCTGCTTACTGTGGCCACGGGAAAGAGTCGCCATGGGCTGGACGAGGCCTTGCAGGCGGTCGAACTCAAGGGTGTCTTTGATGGCTCCCGCACCGCAGATGAGACGGCCGGCAAGCCTCATCCGCTGATGTTGCGGGAGCTCATGGCCGAGTTTGGAGTTGGCCCTGAACGCACTCTGATGATTGGTGACACGACGCACGACTTGCAAATGGCCTTAAACGCCGGTTGCGCCTGTGTGGGTGTGAGTTACGGCGCCCACGAACCGGCAGCATTTGATGCCCTGCAGCCGCGTTTTGTGGCGCATTCGGTGCGCGAGTTGCACGACTGGCTGGTGGCGCATGGCTGAGGGACTGATTCCTTTGTGCAACGCGCCTGATTTGCTGGACAGTGGTGACGCAGTTCCATTTGACGTGATTTACCACGGTCAAACCTGCCGTGCATTTGCCGTTCGCCACGCAGGCAAGGCGCATGCCTACCTGAACCGTTGCTCCCATGTACCGATGGAAATGGATTACCAGCCCAACCGTTTTTTTGACAGCTCCGGGAACTGGCTGATTTGCGCCACCCACGGGGCGATGTACAGCCCTTCCACCGGTGCCTGCATCGGCGGGCCGTGTCGTGGCGGACTCGTCAAGATTGCCCTTTCCGAGTTTGACGGTGTCGTGCACTGGCATACTGCCCATAACCTGAAACCTATCGAGTTTTGAATATGACCGATCCAATCCGACCAGAAGACCAGAACATTGAGCCGAAATGGCCTGAATCCCGCTTTGAAAGTGCGCCGGCTGCTACGAAAAGCGGAGTTGGTGGTGCATCGGCCGAACAACCAGGCTGGGAGCGCACTGCGCTTGAGAAGCTCGCGTTTGCTGCGCTAGACGAGCAACGTGCTTCGCGTCGCTGGCGCACTTTTGTGCGGATGGCCTGGCTCGCCTTTTTCATTTTTGTAGCCTGGGCCGTCATGGATCGAAGCGGACCCTCGGCCGACGTGTCCACTCCGCACACGGCGGTTGTGCAGATCAAGGGCGAAATTGCCTCCGGCGCGGAGGCCAGCGCCGAGTTTGTTGTGGCTGCTATGCGCAGCGCCTTTGAAGACAAAGGTGCACAGGCCGTGGTGCTGCTCATCAACTCGCCAGGCGGCAGCCCGGTGCAGGCGGGCATCATCAACGACGAGATTCGCCGGTTGAAAGAGATCCACAAGAAGCCGGTATATGCAGTAGTGGAAGAATCCTGTGCGTCGGCAGCTTATTACATCGCTGTCGCGGCCGACAAAATTTTCGTGGACAAGGCCAGTATCGTGGGCTCTATTGGTGTACTCATGGATGGTTTTGGGTTCACGGGTTTGATGGACAAGCTCGGTGTTGAGCGCCGCCTGATGACGGCGGGCGCGAACAAGGGTTTTCTGGATCCCTTCAGCCCGCAAACCGAGACGCAGCGCGCATTCGCCCAGACCATGCTGGACCAGATCCACAAGCAGTTCATTGAAGCAGTGAAAGCCGGGCGTGGCACGCGGTTGAAAGAAACGCCAGATACTTTCAGCGGTTTGTTCTGGAGCGGTCAGCAGTCCATCGAACTGGGTCTGGCAGATGAACTGGGTAACCTGGACTACGTGGCGCGTGAAGTGGTGAAGGCCGAGGAACTCGTGGACTACACCTTGCGCGACAACGTGGCTGAGCGGCTCGTCAAACGCTTTGGAGCCGCTATCGGCGAGGGCAGTATTCGGGCAGCGAAAGCCGTCCCAGGCCTTCGCTGATTCCGTCTCAGGGCCGGTTCAGCTGCCCACGCTACCGGCCTTTCGTTTGCGTGAGCCATCCTCAAGAATTTCATCGTCGGCTATCAGGCGGCCACTTTCATCCCACTGTTTGCGGGCGATGAGCCGCGTGCGGCCGCGTTCATCGGGGGCGCTCCAGGTGTCCTCGAAGGCCAGTTTGCCGTTGTCATGGAAGGCTTGCTGAGGGCCAGTGTAGTTGCGCTCGTATTCCCGTCCGCTGGCCATGAACTGCTCCCGTCGGGTCATCACGCCAGCGTCATTGAAGCTTTCGCGCAGCAGACGTGCTTCAGCACCTGTGGCGCTCGTGATGGCCCGCTCCTTGATGGCGCCATTGAGATACCACCGCTCCAGCGCCACTTCGCGACCTTCCGTGTAGCGGCGGTATTCAATGATCTGTCCGTTGGAGCCCCATAACTTCAAGGACTGTAACTTGCCCCGGGTTGAATTCAATACGCTGTCGTCGTCCTCAAACACCCGCTCTTCGCGCAGCACGGCTTTGCTGGTTGAATTGCCCTGTGCGCTGTAGTTGCGGTGCACGCGCCGCCCACCATCAAACAGTTGCTGGCTGGCCAGGCTGCCATCGGTCTGCCAATTGATGGCTTCCAGCAGACGGCCTTTGTCAAAAGTGCGCTGGCCTGACTTTTCGCCCTTGTTGCCGAATAAAACGGTGTCGGCTCGGCCCTCAAAACCACACAGCTTCCGGTCCTCCGCCATCACACTGGTAGCAGGGCATTGCAGGCGATTGATCTGGCCCTGCTCGTTGTATTCCAGCGAAAACACCGTCTGGCGGTCCTGCACAAAACTCACGCGCTGGGGTTTGCCGCTCTGCGCAAAGGTGCGAACCACGCCGCGGGTTTCACCGTTTTCGGCCACTTCTTCCAGCTTCACCTGGCCATTGGGCCAGAACTCGCGCACCGGGCCCTGGCTGTTCCCACGTTCATTCACGCTGCGCTCACGGGTCAACTTGCCTTCGCGGTCAAAAAACCGTTCAACTCCCAGGTACTTGCCGTCGCGCAGTTCCTGTTCGCGTTGCAGGCGGCCCGTGTCCTCTTCCCGGCAGCGCAGCAGTCCGGTCAGGCCGGCGGTTTCTGCACCATTGTTGGAATTGACCGGTTTGCCGTTCATTTCACAACGAATAATGGCTTCAGACCCCGTCGATATTGAAAGAGTAGCTATAAAAAACGCAGCGTATACGAGTTGCTTCATGGCCAGGTTGTGAGGTTTTTCTAAGGGTTTTCAAGTTGAGGGCCGTCTATCGCCCAATACAAAACACGGCAGGGGTCTGGTTGTCCGGCCCGCCTGGCTTCTGGCGCCATTGCTTGGCCAACTCGCTACGTGTGTTTGCGCTGGACAGGGTCAGCCCGCTGCTCACCGACAGTCGGGTATTGGACTGCAGCGTCTGCACCAGCGCCTGCAAGAGCGCGGCGTTGCGGTAGGGTGTTTCGATGAACAGTTGGGTCTGGCCGGTTTTCAGCGCAAGCGATTCCAGCTCGCGAATGCGTTGTGTTCGCTCTATAGCGTCCTGCGGCAGGTAGCCGACAAAGGCAAAGTTCTGCCCCCCCAGGCCGCTGGCCGCGAGCGCCAGCAGCAGCGATACTGGGCCGACTAGCGGAATCACTTCGATACCCAGATCATGCGCAGCCCGCACGACGGATGCGCCGGGGTCGGCCACGGCGGGCATACCCGCTTCACTGAGCAGGCCCACGTCGTGGCCTTGCGTGGCGGCCGTTAGCAGGTGTTTGGCATCGAACGTGCCGCCGTGATCGCCTTTTTTGTGCACCTCACGCGGCAGTTCCTGAATCTGCAGTACCTGTAACGGGATGGATAGCGGGTGCAGCGCGTTGATGCGTTTCAGGTAAGCGCGGGCGGTTTTGGCGTTCTCGCAGACCCAGTGTTCCAGCCGGGCGGCGATTTGCATCGTTCCGGAGGGGATCACATCAGTTATAGGGGTTTCGCTGGCGCAGCCAAAGTCCAGCGGGGCAGGTACCAGATAGAGGCGACCCGTCATAACAGCACCAGACCCGCTGCCCGCAGCATCCGGCAAGTGCGGATCAGCGGCAGTCCGACCAGCGCGGTCGGGTCGTCGTTGTCGATGGCCTCCAGAATGGCAATGCCCAGACCTTCACTTTTGGCGCTGCCAGCGCAGTCGTACGGCGTTTCGGCCAGCAGATAGGCCTCAATCTCAGCATCGCTCAGGTCGCGAAAAGTCACTTTTACCTGTGCCAGATCCATCTGCGCGAATTTGGCCTCCTGGCAAACCACGGCCACGGCAGTCTGGAAGATCACGGTTTTGCCACGCATTCGCCGTAGTTGGGCCACGGCGCGGTCATGCGTGTGTGGCTTGCCGAGTGGCACACCGTCCAGATCAGCCACCTGGTCCGAGCCAATCACGATGCTGGAAGGGTGTCGGGCGGCCACGGCGCGGGCCTTGGCCATGGCCAGACGGCAGGCCAGCTGCTGCGGCGTTTCAGACGGGTGAGGTGTCTCGTCCACCTCGGGCGACACCACGTTGAACGGGATGCGCAGACGCGACAGCATCTCACGACGATAGATGGAGGTAGAGCCCAGAATGAGTTTTCGGTTGGCAGGTTGCGGCATGGCGTGATTCTCTTACACTGCGTGCATGAAACACGACAAGGAACCCGTCACGGCAGCCCGCCATCTGGATTTGAAGGCGCTTGCCCTGTCTGGCGGCGATGTTTTCGGGCATGAATCGCTATCGAAATTTGAGCGAATCATGCAGGAAACACGAGGGCTAGGTGGCGATTCAGTGGTCAACTGGTCGGCGCACGGCGAGATGCGTCCGGGTGCCAGCGGCGAGGATCAGGTCTGGCTCAGTCTAACCGCCGGCGCCATCGTGCCACTGGTTTGCCAGCGTTGCATGGGATCGGTGGACGTGGCTTTGTCGGTTGATCGGCAATTCCGCTTTGTTTCCGATGAAAAAACGGCCGAGGCCGAGGATGACGAGTCGGAAGAAGACGTGCTGGTGCTGGCCCGGGATTTCGACCTGCCGGCGCTTGTGGAAGACGAGCTACTGATGGAGTTGCCGTTGATTCCGCGCCACGAAACCTGTCCCCAGTCCGTCAAACTGGAGGCGCTGGACGCAGATTTTGACTCTGTGACCCCTGAAAAGCCCAATCCGTTTGCGGTTTTAGCCAAAATGCAGATCGGCA
>ERZ795056.5907-NODE-5907-length-12091-cov-4.857926_pt1 | contig 12091 bp, 8 predicted proteins | sample MGYA00375140_ERZ795056 | MGnify/ENA primary metagenome ERZ795056 (study PRJEB30185, sample SAMN05720227) | activated sludge metagenome | isolation source: Anaerobic digester | place: USA | collected 2015-03-09 ...
CAAGAGCTTCAGGAATTCGATATGTCGGATACAACAATTACTATTTGTCAAGGAGAATATTATACTGTAGGTTCTCATACTTATACAACAACAGGTATCTATAAAGATACTATTCATGTGAGTACAAACTGCGATAGTATTATTATTACCAATCTCACTGTTCATCCAACATTCTATCAAATCCAAAACAAGAACTTGTGCATCGGCCAATCGTTCACCTTAAGTAATGGAAGAGTTATAACCACAAACGGCACTTACAGAGATTCATTACAAACAATTTTTGGTTGTGATAGTATCATAGAATATCGACTTAGCTTTTTAAGCAATATTTCTGTCAATCAAAATCCTGTTATCTGTAAAGGCAAAACCTATACCTTACCCAAAGGAAATACAGTTTCTGTTGCAGGAATTTATAAAGATACGCTTCGTTCGTCTTTCGGCTGCGACAGCATCATCACGACCAACCTTACTATTACTAATCCAATTCCATTTACAAATACTGTCGCCATCTGCGATGGACAAAGCTATACCTTGCCAAACGGAAATAAAGTCAGTCGCGCCGGTATTTATACAGATACGCTCAGACAATTAAATACCTGTGATAGTATTATTGTCACCAATTTATCTGTTTTTCCAAATAATTTTACGGTTTCGCTCCATGCCTCAGATACTGTTGAGTCCGGAAATGGCATTACATTGTTGCCGGTTCTTTCTTTCGGCACTGCAGTCAGCTGGAACTGGACACCGGCAGCCAGTCTTAGTTGCACAGCTTGTGAAAATCCTGTAGCTAATCCAACTCAAAACACGCTTTACACAGTGACTGTAAAAGCAACTGACGGTTGTGAAGATACCGCACAAACCAACATCATAGTGCGACGGACCAATGTGTATATACCATCGGCATTTACACCTAATAATGACGGAGTCAATGATGTGGCAGAAGTATTTGCCATCAACCCAAAATCATTTAGTTTCAAAATATATAATCGCTGGGGCGAGCTGGTGTTTGAAAGTTATGATGTCAGCAACAAATGGAATGGTACGTTCAAAGGCGAAAATTGTCCGCAGGATAACTACAGTTACATTTTAGATGTTACGATGCAAAATGATAAAACCTACCATAAACAAGGTGGAATTTTATTGTTGAGATAGTCGAAAACGTCATTGCGAGGCACGAAGCAATCTGTGATTTTATTTACTCAAACAAGCCATATAAAATCCATCACCATCATATTCAGTGGGCAACAATTGCTTAGATTGTTCTAGTTTAAATCCTGGATTATTTTTTAAAAAACCTTGTATTTGCAGTTCATTTTCCTGAGGTAAAATGCTGCAGGTAGCATAAATCAGCTTGCCATTTTTTTGCAATAAGTTTTTATATTCATTGAGCAAGCTTGCCTGTATGGTCTGATATTCCTGAATTTTTTCCGGTGTAATTTTATATTTTAAATCTGCTTGTCGTTTAAATGTTCCGGTGCCGCTGCAAGGTGCATCCATTAAAATATAATCCAGATTTTTTAATTGTTTGACTTCCTTGAAGTCTATAATTTTTATGTTCTCACAACCGGCCTGTTCGGCTCTTTGCTGTAAGTTTTTTAAGCGGGAAGCCTTGTAATCTGTTGCATAAATCTTCCCTTTATTTTTAAGCAAAGCAGATAAATGCAGCGTTTTTCCACCGGCACCGGCACATAAATCTAAAATGTTTATGTCATTTATTTTTGAAGTATCCGAAATAGAATCGAATAAGAAATTTCCAATGGACTGTGAGCCGATATCCTGAAATTCAAACAAACCTTGTTTGTATAAATCGCTGTTCTTTAAATTGTTTTTTGATAAGATTTGTATGCAATTTTCAGTACCAGTATTGGCAGCTTCAATATTTTCTTTTTTTACTAATTCTATAAAAGCATCTGTTGACGGTTGACCATTTATCATTGGCATTTTTAAGGCATTCATTCGTAAAAATACACTTGGTTTTTGATTCAGCGCTTTTGCCAGTTCATGCCATTTTTCGCCAATACTTTCCAGGCAAAAAGTATAGAAGTCTTCCGGATAAGATTGTTCAATATGTTTTACAGGAATAGTCTGTTCCGTAACCTTAGTTAATGCATTGATTTCATCAGGTGAAACTTCAAATAATTCAGGATTTTTGATGCTGTATTTTCTGTTGAGTAAACTGACCAGCAACAGATGTTTGTATTTTGAAAATGCAGGATTATACATTTCCAGTTGATGTGTATATTTGTATTTCCAGCGCACTATATCATATACACTTTCAGCAATCATGCTTCTGTCGCGCGATCCGAAATTTTTATGTTGCTTTAACAGAAAACTAACTTCTTTGTCGGCAACTTTTCCTTCTTCAAAAACAGCTTTAAGGCAAACAATGACGGCATCTATTATTGGCTGATGAATTTTTATTTCCTGCATTTTTTAAATTTGTAAAAAAAATTATTTTGTCAGGCGATCAATAATTTTTTCATGTTGCGGAAATTGTTCAATGAGATGGCTGCGGTCGGCTAATATAAAATCATCAAATGAAAATGCCGGTATAACGGTGCAGCCGCAAAGTGCATAACCGTTTTCGCCAATGCATTCACTTGCAAACCAATTGCCGCCTTTTACTACGTATTGGAAATTGAAGTTTGCATCGTCATTAGATAAAATGGTTTTGGTGTAATTGCCATCAGCGTCAATTTCGTGAATAACAATCGCATCACCATCATACCAATTCCACTGCTCATCAGATTTAATTTTGTGAAAAGCAGAGAAATTTCCTTCTGCTAATAAAAAAATAATTGAGGAAAAAGAGTTGTTTTCAGCTGCATACGTACGTTTGTAAAAACCACCTTCTGGATGTGCTTCCAACTCAAATTTTTGAATAATTTCTTCTGTACTCATTTTATACTTGCTTTAAATGTAGCGGATAGTTTTTTATAAATAGCAATTGAACAAAATTACTTTTTAAAAGATTGGATTATCGATAGCTTATTTCTTTGTTTATGGCATTGTAAATATACTATTTCTCTGTTCTTTTTAAATTAAAATAAACATTCAACTAAATTTAAACTACATTTTTTACGCAACTCCAAAATAAGTATTACTTTGTATAAACTTTTTTAAATTATGCAAAAACCGATATTGGTTTTCAAAATTGGTACTTCTTCAATTACAGATACGAAAGGAAATCTGGATGAATTGGTGGTGCAAAGTGTGGCAAAGCAATTGGCTGCTTTGCATAAAGAATATCATATCGTGATGGTCTCTTCCGGTGCGGTAGGAACCGGCAAAAAATATATTCGAAATTATTCCGGTAAAATTGAAGAAAGAAAAGCTGCTGCAGCTATCGGCAATCCTATATTAATATATAAATATTCGGAAGCATTTGCAAAATATAAAATTCCGATTGCACAAAGTTTGTGTGAACGTGGTCATTTTTCTGACAGAGAAAAATTCTTGCAATTGCGTGCTACTTACGAAGAGCTTTGGAAAAATGGCATTATACCGATTGCAAATGAAAATGATGTAGTCAGTTCGCGCGAACTTAAATTTTCAGATAATGACGAACTGGCTACCTTACTTGCCGTTGGCTTTGGCGCTCAGTTGCTGTTAATCGGAACATCTGTAGATGGCGTTTTGGATAATGACGGAAAAGTAATTAGACGTATTGAAAAGTTTGACGATAAGATTTTGGGATTGGCGACCAAAGAAAAATCAGCAGCCGGTTTAGGTGGTATGATTAGTAAACTTACGTTTTCGCATATGGCAACCAATCTTGGAATTAAGGTAATTATTTTTCCTGCCAGAGAAAAAAACGGATTGCTGAATGCGGTAAAAGAAAAATCCGGAACGGTTTGTTATCCTAAAAATGTAGCAAAAAATGCACGTCAGAAATGGCTGGCAAGCGGCAGTCTGGTGATTGGCAGTATTGTGGTGGATGATGGTGCACAGAAGGCTTTGCTGAAACGAAAAAGCTTGTTAGTAGTTGGTATAAAAACTATACAGGCAGCATTTGAAGAAGGTGAAGCTTTCGAGCTGTTAGACGAAAATGGAAATGCGTTTGCTGTAGCTCGCGCCAGAATTTCGTCTAAAGAATTACAGAAAAATTTGAAACAGCAGAATCTCATTCTGGCCCACGCAGATGATATAGTGCTGATGTAGCGGTTTCTTATAAATTTACAGTTGTAAATGGCAGCATCACCGACATTGGAATCTTCTTTTCATTATAAGACTTCAACACTTCAGGAAGATGTGAATCTCTGAAATATTGTATTGGTTTATTTATTGGAATAAAAAAGTTGTTCCAGTGATGCAATATAAGTTGTTCCGGCTTAGTAATATTGTATACGGTATTCATGTTTTCGGTAACCAGCTTTTCTTTCCAGAATATTTGTAATTGAACATCTGAGTTTCTTTTTTCACTATGCTCTTTCAACGCTGCAATTGCTTTGCTGGTCAAAGTTCCGTTTACTAATACCATTCTATAAATAACGGAATCATGTTGCAAGATGTCTATCAGATAAGAATAAGCTTCTCCTTTTTTCCATTGCCATTGTTTCGTTGGAATTTCGTCTAAAGGTTCATTGTATTTTCCCTTTAAAAATTCTATTTTTCCGATATGTGGATTGTGAGTGCTTTGCAAAGGAAACACACGAAACAGACTGTCTTTGTTGTAAATCCAATCTTGTTTTTCCTCATAATTCAAGGCATTTTTTTGAAATGATTTATTTTTATAAATAGCATTCAATTGATTCTGTACGCTGGCATCTGCTATAATTTTACTTTCCGGATTCATAAATTGACCAAGACCTTCAATGTCGTAACAATGATCATAGTGTCCGTGTGAGATAGTGACCAGATCCACAGAAGCCAGTTTTTTTTCAGATACATAATTTGTCCAGGATACTTGTTTTTTACCAAAATCCAGTAAGCCGGGATTGCTGAAATACGGATCACATAAAATGCTTTTTTGCTGATATTCTATTATGAAACCGGCACAACCCAAAAAGGTAAGTTCTATATTTTTTTTGTTCTCAGAACGTGTTAAATAAGCTGCAATGGAATCTGTTTTTAATTCTTTTCCCAATAAGGTGAATTTCAATATAGCAAAAACAAGTACAACCAATATAGTCAGTAATAATAGTTTGAACGTTTTCTTTAACATTAGATTATTTTCTTTTAAAAATACTACAAAAAGCCAAAATACCTATAACTTGTATACAAACTATTTAAATGGAAAGTATTCAGCCGGTATTAGCTGCAGTTAGCATGGCTTCAATTGAAGTAAGAAGATTATCGTTGGAACAAAAGAAAAGTATTTTGTTTCGATTGTCTCAGTTGTTGATTGCCAATCAGGAAATTATCATTCAGGAAAATAAAAAGGATTTGGATAAAATGGACGATTCGAATCCTAAAAAAGACAGACTTTTATTGAATGAAAGCAGAATTAAGGATTTAGCAGACAGCCTTCACGATATTGTAAAACTGGAAGATCCAGCCGGAAAAGTATTGATTGATAATCATGCTGAAAATGGATTGCACATTCAAAAAATAACAGTGCCGATGGGTGTTGTTGGTGTAATTTATGAAGCAAGACCAAATGTTACCATTGATGTGGCAGCATTGTGCCTGTATGCAGGAAATGCGGTGGTGCTGCGCGGTGGAAGCGATGCCGAATTTACGAACAAGATACTCGTAAAAATTATTCATGATACACTGATTGAAAACGGTGTAGATAAAAATGCCATTCAGCTATTGCCTGTCGACCGCAAATTTGTTAAGGAATTGCTGGAAGCGGTTAAATATGTAGATATCATTATTCCACGCGGTTCACAGCAGCTAATTGATTTTGTGCGAGAAAACTCGAAAGTACCTACGATAGAAACCGGTGCAGGTGTTTGCCATACTTATGTAGAAAGTACCGCCAATTTAAAAGATGCCGTGCAAATTGTAATTAACGCAAAAACACAGCGTCCTTCCGTGTGTAATGCTTTAGATACCATTCTCGTGGATGAAAAAATTGCTGCTGAATTTTTACCTATGATAACAGATGGATTGAATGAGTTTAACGTAACTATCTTTGCTGATGAAACTGCGTTTGCTATCTTAAAAGAAACCGGCTATCCTAATCTGCAAAAAGCAACGGAAGAAAATTTTGGAATGGAATATTTAAGTCAGCAGTGTTCTGTAAAAACGGTCAGTGGTTTTGACGAAGCAGTTAATCACATCAGACGGTATTCATCCAGACACAGTGAAGCGATTCTTTCAACAGATGATGATTTGTGTAACAGATTTTTAAATGAAGTAGATGCAGCTGCGGTTTATACCAATGCCAGCACACGTTTCACAGATGGCGGTTGTTTTGGGTTAGGTGCGGAAATTGGAATTTCTACCCAAAAACTTCATGCGCGCGGACCTTTTGCACTGGAAAAATTAACTACAGAAAAATGGTTGGTAAGAGGAAGTGGTCAGATAAGATAATGTTTTTCAATAAACTGGAAATAATAACAGGCAGAAATAGAATCTACTTACATTCTCAAATCTTCCACATGCACACCTGGATGTTTGGCAGCATCAAATTTGAAAAAAGAATCTTCTAAATTTGCGTTTGATTTAAATGAACTAACGCTGTACGTATATAAGTTTCCGTTTTTGTCAAATACTTTCATGCGCTTAATGTATTTAGCACTTTTATCTATCCAGATACGTACTTTAAAAAACGGTTTACTTTTATCTTTTGGCATCAAATCTACTATCGAACAATTCGTTTTGTCTACTACTTCTTCACCGTTCAGCATATAGTTGAAATCATTTTGATAAATAGTAAACATATTGGAAGGCGTGATGTCTTCTTTATTCGCTTCGTAATCATTTATCTGCACTTCATTGATGTCTTTCAGATAAGTCCATACACTTTGTTTGTCGCAGAAAATTTCCTGCTTACCCATTAAAATTTTATACTTTTCACCTTTCAGATAAACGCTGCCTGGTTGATTGGTGGTTTTATTTTGAATTGGATTATAAGTAGTTAAAGAAAAATCTGCCTGAATAGAATTATAACCTTTATAGGTTTTACTCACTGCATCTAATAAAACTTTAGCTTTCGGGTCATTCAGCTGTTTGTCCGACTGATAACCAAAAATGGATAGAAAAAAACTCAAAATTGAAAAAAGCTGTATCATGTTACGTTTGTACTGTTATTTGTTACTTTTTTAAAAATAATTAGCCGTTTGTAACTTACAAAATAAATAGAAATTTCTATTATCGGGTAAAAATAACGGTTAACTTTTACACTTCACCGAGTTCCTGCAAAATCCGTTCCAATTCTTCATCGGTTTTTACATAAACTTCTCTGGCTTTGCTACCAAGGTTTGGGCCAACGATGCCAACGGCTTCGAGTTGGTCCATCAATCGTCCGGAACGAGCATACCCTAAAGCTAGTTTTCGTTGTATTAATGAGGTAGAACCTATCTGATTTCTAACAATTAATCGTGCAGCTTCGCTGAATAAGTCGTCACGATCGCCTAAATCCAGTGTTCTGTCGCTATTTCCTGCTTCTTTCGGATCTACATAATCAGGTAATTCGTAAGGCGTTGGAAATCCTTTTTGGTCGCCTATAAATTTGGCTATCAATTCAACTTCCGGTGTGTCAACGAATGGACATTGTAAACGCGTAAGTTCTCCACTTTGCGATAATAACATGTCGCCACGGCCAATTAACTGGTCGGCACCACTTGCATCCAGAATGGTACGTGAATCCACTTTTGCTGTTACTTTAAAAGCAATTCTTCCAGGAAAGTTGGCTTTTATCGTACCGGTGATAATATTTACGGATGGTCGTTGTGTGGCAATCACCAGATGGATTCCGATTGCACGTGCAAGTTGCGCCAGACGCGCAATTGGTGCTTCCACTTCTTTTCCTGCAGTCATCATCAGGTCGGCAAATTCATCTACCACCAACACAATATAAGGTAAGAAGCGGTGTCCGTTATTCGGGTTCAGCTGGCGTTTTAAGAATTTCTGGTTGTATTCCTTGATATGGCGCACCTGAGCCACTTTTAGCAATTCGTATCTGGTATCCATTTCTATACACAATGCATTCAGTGTATGTATTACTTTTTTATTATCGGTGATAATGGCTTCCTCTTCATTAGGTAATTTGGCGAGGTAGTGATTCTCAATCAGTTTATAGAGATTTAATTCCACTTTCTTCGGATCTACCAGCACGAACTTCAATTCTGCCGGATGTTTTTTGTACAATAACGAAACTAAAATGGCATTTAAACCAACTGATTTTCCTTGTCCTGTGGCTCCAGCCATAAGCAAGTGAGGCATTTTTGCCAGGTCTACCACAAAATCTTCGTTGGAAATCGTTTTCCCTAAGGCAATCGGTAAATCCATATCTGATTTCTGGAATTTTTCGCCTGCCAGTAATGACTTCATCGAAACGATGCTTTTCTTCACGTTGGGTACTTCTATACCAATGGTGCCTCTTCCGGGAATCGGTGCAATAATACGGATACCCAATGCAGATAAACTGAGCGCAATATCATCTTCCAGATTTTTTATTTTAGAAATACGAACACCTTTGTCAGGAACTATTTCATATAAGGTAACCGTAGGACCAACAGTAGCTTTAATTTTTTCTATACCAATATTGTAGTGAGAAAGCGTTTGTACAATTTGATTTTTATTTTGTTCCAGTTCTTCTTTATTGATTTCTATTTGTCCGCTACCATGTTCTTCCAGTAATTCTAAACCCGGAAATTTATATTTGGATAGTTCCAAACGAGGATCAAAATTTGTGTCTAAGCCAAAATGTTCTTTTTCACTTTCCTTTTCTTGCTCGCTTTCAATTTTTTGCGTCTCATCAATCGTTCCAAAAGCCTGTATTTCCTCAATCTCAAAATCAGGTTCTAACGTGAATTTTTCTTTTTTCGGTGTTGCTTCCACTTTTTCAAATACAGTTTCTGTTTCTTCTTTTTCAATCAACTCCATTTGTATGGTTGGCATTTCCTGAATATTTTCCGGTTCTATAATTTCGGTTGCAACCGTTTCATTCAAGACTTCAAAGGTCTGGTCTTCATAATGTGGTGTTGGCAATTCTATTTCTTCCGGAATGATTGTTTCCATTTCATAACCGTCTTCTTTTTTCAATTCTTCTTCTTTATAAAAATCATCTACTTCTGTTGGAAGGTTTTTTTCTTTTTCTAATGCGTATTGTTTTCTTCGTTCATTCCATGCTTGTTTCCATGCTGTGAATTTTTCATACGCATCTTTTAAATTAAATCCTAAAAAGGAAAGTCCGATAATGCCTAATAAAATCCCTAAACCTAATCTACCCATTAACGTAGACAACCATTCATAATTATTTTTTCCAAGTCCGCCACCAAACGGAAAAGATGCAGAAGAAAAAATAAAAGATGCCAGTGTTGCAACAAAAACTATCCAGAATAAAGAAGTGAAAAATATTTTTGTGAGTTTGAAAATTCGTTCTTTAAAAGTGAGATTAATACCAATCGTAAAAAAGATATAAGACACAAAAAAGGATGCGATTCCAAAAAAATCATAAAAGAAAACATGCGATAAATAGGCACCGATTCTACCCATTTTATTTTCAACTATTGCTTCTTTGCTGAATATGATTTTCCAGGAAAAATTCAACACTTTATCCTGGTCGTCTTTCCACGTAAATAAATAGGAACCAAACGCGATAAACAACATAATAGCCAAAAACAGAAAAAACAGACCAAATCCTGTTTTCAGTGTTTCAGCATCAATAAATGGTGCAGGTGTGCCTTCCTCTATAGTTTCATCTACGGGTGCTTTTTTTACCCGTTTTACTTTCTCTTTTACTACTTCTTCTGCCATAACTATCAAAGATAAGAGTTGTAAGATTTTTCAACAAAACGTATAATGCACAAGTGGTGATAACTTGAAGTAAATATTCCAGAAAAACAGATGGATTTACAGCTTTTTCTTTTGATGTAGTTGGTCTTAACATTTTGTGCTGTTTCAGTATTTAGTTTATATAAATAAACAACGAAAGATTGGAACATGCAGGATCTAAAAAGCGTGGGCTGGCAAAACCAGCGGAGCATTTGAAATGCGTTAGCATTCATGAACACTATAAGAAAATAATAATATTGAATAATTTGCCTTGTCTTTTTTGGTTACTTTTTTTGACTAAGAAAAAAAGTGACAAAAGGTTGAACTTGTTAATAAATTGAATAAAAACCATGTTGTTATATTTATAACCGCACAACGCGTTTGTTCTTATAATTTCAGGCTAAGTTTAACTTTGCCTAAGTTGGATATTAACAAATATTTAGCACCGTATTTATCTTTAGCCTATTTAATTGTATTCTAATTTTATTTAAATTAGAGTATTCTTACATTTTATAAAATAATAGACTATGTGGTTGCTTTTACTTTTCTTTGGTATTGTAACGTGGACTTTTACAGAGTATATGTTGCATCGTTTTCTGGGACATGAACATAAAGGAAAAAATTTTTTCAAAGCAGAACATTCTGTTCATCATTCAAAAGCAAACTATTTTGCACCAGGCTATAAAAAGCTATTAGCAGCCGTATTCGTGGCTGGAATATTACTGTTGTTGTTAAGTCAATTTTTATCGCTGTTTAATGCTATTGCATTTGTAGCTGGATTTGTAGGAATGTACAGTCTTTATGAAATAACACATTATCGCTATCATGCTGCAAAACCATTAGTAAAACCATTTATTGAGTTGAGAAAACACCATTTTTATCATCATTTTCACAATCCAAAAATGAACCATGGAGTCACTACTCGCTTTTGGGACAGGGTTTTTCATACATTTCATAAAGCAGAAGTGGTAAAAGTTCCGAAACAAATGTCCATGCGTTGGCTGGTTGCTGGAGATGAAATTAAGCAACGTTATTCTAAAGATTTTCAGCTCGGCAAACGATAAAAATTTTCACCTTTTTCTTAGATTATAGGTGATTACTCTTTAGAGATAATCTTAATTTTATCTGAGTTTTTCACGTTTAAGTTCAATTTTGTCTATTTTTAGGCAATAAAATTAATAGCATGCAAGAAGTATTTATAGTATCTATGGCGCGAACGCCAATTGGAAGTTTAAGCGGTGTATTAGGTGGCGTAAACGTAATTGAATTAGGAAAAACCGTGGTGAAAGCGGCTATGGAACGTGCAGGTGTAAACGGAGATCAGGTAGACGAAGTGTATTTGGGAAATGTATTACAGGCAAATGTTGGTCAGGCACCTGCACAGCAAGTTTCTATTGCTGCCGGAATTAATACGAAAACACCATGTACGACAATAAATAAAGTTTGTGCTTCAGGTATGAAAGCAATTATGTTGGGTGCTCAATCTATCATGTTGGGTGATAATCATGTGGTAGTTGTTGGTGGTATGGAAAGCATGAGCAATGCACCTCATTATCTGCCAAGTGGAAGAGCTGGAATTCGTTATGGAAACGGAGAAATACTGGATGCAATTATGAGAGATGGACTGCAGGATCCTTACAAAAAATACATGATGGGAAATGCAGGTGAGGTGTGTGCTAAACATTATTCATTCAGCAGAGAAGAGCAAGATAATTATGCAATAGCATCTTATAAAAGAGCACAGGAAGCATATGCAAATGGTTATTTTAAAGATGAAATCGTACCTGTAGTAATCGCTTCTAAAAAAGGTGATGTATCGATAACAGAAGATGAAGAATATAAAAAGTTCGATGAAAGTAAAGTAAGTGCCTTAAAACCTGCTTTTGAAAAAGACGGAACGATTACAGCTATCAATGCATCTAAAATAAATGATGGCGCAAGTGCAATGGTATTAATGAGTGGTGAAAAAGTAAAAGAATTGGGTGTGAAACCACTGGCAAAAATTTTATCGTTTGCAGATGCATCACAAGATCCTGAATGGTTTACAACAACACCTTCAAAAGCAATTCCAAAAGCATTAAATAAAGCAACTATAAAAATAGAAGATGTTGATTTCTTTGAAATCAACGAAGCATTTGCTGTGGTTGCTTTAGCGAATATGAAAGAGATGAATATTGCACACGAAAAAATAAATGTTTTTGGT
>ERZ795056.5908-NODE-5908-length-12090-cov-47.125135_pt1 | contig 12090 bp, 5 predicted proteins | sample MGYA00375140_ERZ795056 | MGnify/ENA primary metagenome ERZ795056 (study PRJEB30185, sample SAMN05720227) | activated sludge metagenome | isolation source: Anaerobic digester | place: USA | collected 2015-03-09 ...
GCGCTACGTCATTGATAATGGCAGCGCGCGGGCTGCGGGACGACCGGAGAGAGCCTGAAATTTTCAACATTCATCAATTTTGTCATTTCCCATGTCAGACAAGCCTCCCGAAGCAAACCGAGACGCAGCCGACGATGGCTATCCCGAGCAACCAGCGCGACGCCGCGCACTTCACGCCGCCGGGGCGATAGCTGTCGCGCCGCTGTTAGCGAACACCAAACACGTCGACGCGTTTTCGTTCGGAAAATCGGGCGTGCTGGCTTTCGCGCCGGCTGCATTCGAGGTGCATGCTGACAAGGCGTTGATTTGGGTGTCCGCAAACGAAGCTGCGCGACTACACGTGCGCTGGGGCGACGCGCCGGATTCGCTGCGCAAGCGTAGCGCTGAAGTTTCGTTGGAAAAGCGCAGTGATTTCACGGGTTCCGTCGCACTCACAGGTTTACCTGTGGGCGCTACGATTTTCTATCGCGTGTTTGCGGGCGAAACGGCCGTCAGCGAGCTCTGCCGCTTTAACGCCGTGCGAACCGCCGGGCAATCGTTCACGCTCGCCTTCTCCGGAGACACTGAGGAAAAGTACAAACCGTTTCGTATCTTCGACACCATGGCTGCCGCGAAGCCAGACTTTTTTATGTTTCTCGGCGACACGGTCTATGCCGATATTCCAAAGCGCGATTTTTCGCCGACGGTGCCGCACTATCGGCGCAAACACGCTGCGATTCGCGCCGACAAACCGATGCAGAATTTTTTGTCGCAATGCGCAAGCTTCGCGACGTGGGACGACCACGAGATCCAAAACGACGCGCACGGTGGCCTCGCGTTTTTGCCGGAGGCGGAGCAGGTGTACCGCGAGTATTGGCCGTGCACGAGCGTGGAGCCGGTCGGCCTGTACCGCGCGTTCTCGCTCTCGCCAGCGGTGGACTTAATCATCCTCGATACAAGGCGTTTTCGTAGCGTGCAGGCGTTGACCGATGGCCCGGAGAAAACGATGCTCGGCCCGGTGCAAAAGCAATGGTTTCTGAATGCGCTAAAGCGCTCTAAAGCGGCGTTCAAGGTTGTCGCGACGTCAGTGCCGTTTCATGGCAGCAGTCAAGATGCGTGGGGCAACTACAAAACCGAGCGCGACGAAATCGTCGCTTTCATCAAACGCGAAGCCATCGACAACGTCGTGATGATTTCCGCCGACTATCACTTCGCGCGCGACTGGAGCAACAAACGCACCGGCATTCATGAATTTATGGCCGGGCCGCTAGCAACGTTTCGCACGTTCGACAAAACTCCCAACGCTCGCGAGCGCCACAGCAAAGGCTCACACTTTGTGTTTGGAGACGATTTTAATTTCGGTTTACTGCGCTACGACGCGCGCAGCAAAACGCTCAGCGTGAGCTATCAAGACAGCGTCGGTAAAGTACTTTACGACGCGAAGGTTGCTTCCAGCTAAATCTCGTCGGCGCCGAAGTTTTAGCTTCGTTTGGTAGTCCCCACTTTTCGTCCTGATGTGTCCCGGTGTGTCGTCGTATTGCCGCTGGTAGTGGACTTGCCGACCAACTTGCCGGACGCGTTGTAGGTTTTCGTGGTGTTGCCGGAGCGCACCGACTTGCCCACCGCTTTTCCGGAGGCGTTGACGTGACGCGTCGTGTTGCCGCTGGTTGTGGACTTTCCTAGTGAGCGACCTGTCGTGCTGGTGTGTCGTGTGACGTTGCCGCTCTTCGTGGATTTGCTCGTTTGCCGCCCGGAACTGCTGTAGGTTTTGCTGCTGCTTGAGGCGCTCGAACTACTGGAACGGCTAGAACTGCTGCTGCTTTTGGTCGCGGCAACGGCGCTGCCGACTGCGAGCGCCGTTGCGATGCCGAGTGCGAGTGAGCGAAGGATGATTTTGTTCATGCTGGGTTTGCCTTACAGGTGGGTTGAGTGGAGCGTCAAATCGGTGGCGAAACAGACTGCATTTCGCTGATTTCCGGTGTAGAAGTTCCTGTGGTCGAGGCGCGACCCCTTCGCGAATGCCCGAATCTATGGGATCGACTAAGGTAAGGACGTATTTAGATCATCGCGCGCGCCGTGATGTGGGCGAACTGCAACGATTTCCCCCGAGCATCAGCTTTTTGCGTTCAACGACCGTTGCACGGTGGTTTTGTGGAATTTTTTCCATAAGTCGATAATCTACAAAAAGCCCATGCAGCGACTGCTAAACGGTCGTTAGAGCCAAAAAGCTGTTAGTTGCAGTCATGGCGACGACATCCGCGTGACCAAACGGAGGTAGCGTTCAATGTCTGTTGCACTCGTGCGTTGGGTGTTCGGAGACGCCGAAACCGCTTGATCAATTAGCGCAGCGCCGCGATAACCTAGCAGCCACCGTGTCAACAACACACCATCGGTGGCGGCGTCAATGACGTCGTCGCCGTCAATGTCGAGCGCCAAATCACCGACACCCGCTTGCGCACGCCAAAGTTCATGCACGTCGGGAGACTCGCGATCCGCGCGGAAGAGGGTGATCGACGGAAGGTCATTTCGCACAAAGTATGAAACGTTGCTGTTTGCGACCATGCTCCCGGACAGGCGCAGTGGCGTGCCGCCGGTGATCGGCGCGGACCAGAGTTCAATTTGCCCAACAGTCAGTGCGTCGGCACGGAAGTAGACGCGTAAGGCGGGAGTGCTGCTGTCAATACTGAAGTCCGACAACACGTTACCGCCCGACGCCATCGGGCCGGATACTTTCACTGGCACGCCGCCAGCGGCGACCTCCGCGCTCCACAGTTCATAGGTCTCATCGGTCTCACGATCTGCGCGAAACACGACGTAGGTTCCGCTCGCATTCAGTGCAAACTTCGTTGTGTTGCCGCCGCTGACGGTGCTGCCGGAGAGTTTCGTCACCGCATGGTTCGCCAAGTTGACCGCGTAAAGCTCCTTTTTTCCGGTGGTGTCTCTGTCCGCGATAAAGACGGCGTGGCTTCCGGTGGCGGTGATCTCGAACCCGCCGTCAATCGCGCCGTTGGCGGCGAGAATGGCCGCTATCTTGCTCGGTGGAGTGCCAGCGTCGATGGGCGCGCTGAAGAGCTCAATCCTGTTCACGTCATCCCGGTTCGAGCGGAAGATGACGCGATTACTGGTCGGCACAAGGTTCGCGGCGTAGGCGGTGCGACCCGTCACCGGCGAGCCGGAGATCACTATCGATGCGCCGCCGTTGGCGGGCACGGAGAGCAATTCGAAACGCTCGTCGACTGCATAGTCGGCACGGTACGCGACCCTCGCCGTAGCGCCGGTGCCGATCGCGAACGAAGTCACGTTGCCATTTGACTGCAGCGTCGTTGAGAGTTTCATGCGTGCGGCGGGTGAGAACGTGTAGCGATAGAGCTCGTTTTGTCCGAGGGTGTCAGCGTCCGCGCGGTAGACCACAAAGCTTTCGTCTGCGGAGAGCGCGTACTCCACGACGGCACGAGCGTTGCCAACGCTCATTCCAGACACATCGACGGGGGCTTGCGCCGCCGTGATCGAGACGTACCAAAGATTGCGTGGTGTTGCGGCTGAGTTGCGTCCGTCGAACAGCACTTGATTGTTGCCTTTGAATTTGAAGCTACCCACATCCAGCACAGGCGCGGAGATGAGCACGGCCGCCCCCGCTGTCGCCACCGGCGCACTCCACAAGCTGGTGCCTTGGAGATAAACCACGCGGCTGCCGTCGGGAGTAATTTCCAGCGCAGTAATGGCGTCGCTCGACGTGTTGTTGGACACTTTGACAGCGCTGCCGGTGGAGGTGCTGTAGCTCCACACTTGATCCTGCCCAGGGTTTTCATGGTCGTCGACGAGCAGGGCGTGCGCGCCGTCAGGCGTGATGCGCGCCGTAGGCGAAAGCTTTACGTCATTACCGATGGGTGTGTGGCCTGTAATGCGTCGTATCGACGCGTCGGGTCCAGTACTCGATTGCAATCGGTTTAGGTAGTTTGTGACCGCGTTGGCCGATGTGCGTAGCGCAATTGGCCCCGTTGCGTTGGCGACGAGCGACGCACCTCGAACGCCTTGGGACCAGCGTGCATAGAGGAGGCCATCGGTAGTAGGCAAAATGTTGCCATCGCCATCAATGTCAAGGCCTGCGCTGAGCGTCAGAAAGCTGGTGCCGTATAGCTCGTTGACCGTCGCGTCGTTGTGGCGACTGATCCAAGCGATGGCGTTCAGCCCTGTAGCAATGGCCGTCGTCGAAATTGTTGAGTCGATCAATGCCGATGTAGCGCCGGTCATCGAGGTCAAGATGAGCTGATAGTTGGAGCCCGGCGTGGTCGCGTAAAGAATGCGCCCGCCTGTGAGCAGGGTAAACCACGTCACGTCTTCGGGTGCGAGCAAAGACGAGAGCCGCACCGGTGCGCCGCCGGACAGGTCTGAAGACCAAAGTTCGTGTGTAGCGGAGTTTTCGCGATTGGCGATAAAAACCGCGCGCTGACCGTTCGCGCTGAAAGCGAAATTTGCCGCCGCTTGCACACTACCGCCGCTGACCATCGTGCCCGAAACCTTAGAAATTGCACCGCCGGTCGTCGCTACGCTCCACAGCTCGAATCGGCCGTCCACTTCCGCGTCTGCCGTAAACAACACGTGTGCGCCATCGGGGCTGAGATGGAAGTCGTACACATCGCCGCCACCGACCATGCTGCCCTGTGAAATCTTTGCGGCTGCAATGCTGCCGTTGATGGGTACGCTAAAGAGTTCGTCATTAGCGCCGGTTATGACATCGCCACGAAATACGACAGAGTGCGGCGCGGTGGGACTGATGTGAAACCCGGCGACGCGCTGGGTGACGCCAGAAAAAACCGGGGAGAGGCGCGCAATCGCGGGCGTGGTCGGACTGGGTGCGAGCGGTGCGCTCCATAAGTCAATGAGATTGACAGTGGCGCGATCGGCTGTAAAAACCGCACGAAGGCCATCGCCGCTCATTTCGTATGCGGTCAAATTGCCGCCGAGGACTTGGATTTGCGAGAGGTTGGTGACGGGCGCAGGCGCGGTCGGTCCGGTGATGGGGACGCTCCACAAGTCGTGCGTTCCCGGCGAGACGCGATCGGCCATGAACAAAACCGTCGTCCCGTCGGGCGAGATTTGTATCGCGTCAGACGTGAAGCCAGGCAGCGTCGTTGAGCTGTCCACCTCGCCGCCCGCCACGATGCTGCCCGAAAGGGTGACTGAAGTGGGCGCAACGGTACTGGGCGCGAGCGCGACACTGAAGAGTTCGTTGACCGTCACGCTGGCGATATTGGCGCGATATACGACGCGCGAGCTGTCAGGGCTTATAACGAATGCCGACACACTGCCACCTGCCACCATCGCGGCATTTGAGAGTTGCGTGATTGGCGCGCTAGGCGTCGCGCCCGCAATAGGCACGCTCCATAGATGCAGTCGATTAGCTTGGCTTGCCTCGTAGGCTGTGTAGAGCACCGTTTGACCATCAGGCGTGATTGCGAAACTACGAATATCGGGCCGCGCAAAGTCAAGCGGTTGATTCAAGCGCGTCGGCTCGCCGCCCGAGAGCGGCACACTCCACAGTTCGCGTGATTGACCGGCCGGCCCGTCTCGTTTAGACACGAACACCGCGCGCTGAGCGGAATCGCTAATTTGAGGACGCGTTGCGGCTATCGTATGTTCAACACCGCCGTCTGCGCGCATGGTTCCTGAAAGGCGCACGACGGTTGCTGCTTCAACGCATCGCACGAAACCGACGAAGGTGCCAATGCAGAGTAATGTGTTGAACAGGCGTAAAAGGGGCGTTCGGCTCATAAGGGGTGTCTCGTCGGAAGTGCGGTTGGTGGACCGGGACAAGTCCGTGCTCGCGTGAAAATTAGGCTTCATCCAGCTACACGTAATTTCCGGCGCAACTCAGACATTTGGCGCAAATTGAAATTGCATGCCGTCTGTTGGCTCGGATGGCTACACTTTCGCTGTGGCACCGCACCCGTTTCAATGACGAAAGTAGAGCCGTGGAACTGACGCTGCAAGCGATGAAAACGTTGTCCGAGTTGATGGATCAGGCGCTCGATTTGCACGGTGACGCGCGTGCGAAGTGGATCGCAGAGCAAGCTGCTGGGCCAAATTCATCGCTGTATCCGCATTTGGTCGAAATGCTCGACCGACAGGCGCGTATGGACACCGCGTTTCTCGTGAGTCCGGCGCGCGTTGGTGGTGTCGCCGCGTCTATCGCGCCAGCTTACCGGGCGGGAAGTCGCGTTGGCCCTTATGTCCTCCAGCGCGAAATCGGGCACGGCGGCATGGGGGTGGTTTGGCTCGCAGCGCGCGCCGACGGCACGATGACGCGAAACGTAGCGCTCAAGCTCCCGATGCTTAACCGAACGCTTGCGCTAGCCGACAGATTCGCGCGCGAGCGGGACATTTTGGCTCAGTTGGCGCATCCGAATATCGCCCGACTTTACGACGCTGGTATTACCGACGACGGCCAGCCGTTCTTGGCGCTAGAGTACGTTGAAGGCAAGCCCGTTACTGAGCACTGTGACGCGTTGAAATTATCGGTTCGTGAACGACTCAACCGCTTTCTGCAGGTGATTGCCGCCGTCCAGTCCGCGCATGCCAATCTTGTGATCCACCGCGACTTGAAACCGAGCAATATTTTGGTCAGCGACGACGGCCAGGTACACCTACTTGACTTCGGGATTGCCAAATTACTGCACGATCCACTCGGGCAAACGTCCGAAACGGAACTTACGATGCTTGCTGGACGCTCGCTTACGCTTGACTACTCGAGCCCGGAGCAGTTGAGCGGCAAACCGATCAGTACCGGTAGCGACGTGTATTCGCTCGGCGTGGTGCTCTATCAACTGCTCACTGGGCAAAAGCCCTATCTGCTGAAACGTGGAACGCGCGCTGAGCTTGAGGAGGCGATTCTCACCGCCGAACCGGTGCGCATGAGTGACGCTGTGCGCCGAGGCGACGCCTCTATCGCTGCGATGCGCGCACTCACGCGCGACCGGCTTGCGCGAGTCCTATCAAGTGACCTTGACACCATCGTCACCAAGGCGATGAAAAAGGATGCGCAGCAGCGCTATCTGACTGTTGCGGCTTTGGGTGAGGACATTCAACGCCACATAGACGGACTCCCGGTGCAGGCACAGGCCGATACGTGGGCTTATCGTGCAAGTAAGTTTGTGTTGCGCAACCGATTAGGTGTCTCCGCGGCGACGGCTGTCGTCGCTGCGCTCGGCGTCGGTCTCGGCACCGCAATCTGGCAAGCAAATCTAGCCACGCAACAGGCCAGGCGCGCAGACGCTGCAGCGGAAACTGCACGAAACGAACAGCGCCGTGCTGACGCTGAGGCAGCCACCGCACGTAGCGAACGTTCGCGCGCTGACGGCGAGGCACGTGCGGCGCTCGCGTCTGCGGCACGTGCGGACGCCGAGGCTTCTGTGGCACGCAGAGAGGCGGCACGTGCAGATCGCGAGGCGATCGCTGCTCGCCAACAAGCCATCCGCGCAGATCAGGAAGCCATGCTCGCCAAGCGCGAAACCGCGCGCGGCAACGCGGTACAGCGCTATCTCGGCGAGTTGTTCAGTGCGAACAGTAACGATCAAAAGAATGCGGTGCAGGTGCGTAGTCTCAATGCTAAGCAGTTGTTAGATCGAGGTGTTCTGCGCCTAGAAAGTGCGGGTGGCGTGCATCGCGATGTCGACGCGACGCTGTTTCGATTGTTTGGCAACTTGTATGAAAACTTGGAGGACTTCTCAACCGCGAAGCGACTACACGAGCGCAGCGTGAAGCTTGCCGAAGCGACCTCCGGCAAGGATTCCAAGCAATACGCCATGGCGATACTCGATCTCGCATGGGTAGAGGGCTATGGTCAACTGGGCAAGCGACTCGATTTAATCGAGGCGGCGCAAGTTATTCTTCGCCGCCGCGCGCCCAACAGCGCGGAGCTAGCTCAGGCCCTTTACTACGAAGCGGAAAACGTCGATCAGTCCGATCCCGCTCGTGCGGCAAAAGCCGCCGCCGAATCTATTCGCATGCTTGAATCCATCGACGGTGCCGTCAAGCTGAAGGCGACGGCGTATCGGTCACTGGGACATGCCAACCGTGCGCTCGGAAATTTCGAGGCTGCGCTGACCGCGTACCGACGATCCATCGAATTTTTTACTCAGCTTTCCGGGCCTGACAACGTTGAGGTTGGGGAAACCATGGGCGGTGTCGCTGCGTGTTTGCGTCAGTTACTGCGCCTGTCGGAGGCCGAAGACGCCGCAAAAAAGACGGTTGAGATTTTGCGACCGTTTGACCCAGAAATGGTTGATGCGAAGGTATTCGGTCGCGCGTTGGCGGCAATCACCGCTGATCGGGGAAATGCCGTCGACGCACAAAAAATGTTGCAGCGGGCGTACGACAAACTGCGCGACAGCGATGGCAAGCCGCACGCGCTTAGATCTGCGTTGAGTCAAGCGATGGCAAACGTGGAGCTGTCACGTGGTGACGGCAGAAACGCCTTGGCGCTGGCGCAACGTAGTCGCGCGGAATTGAGGTCACGCACGCACAGCGTGTTGGCGGCGGTGCTCAATTTAGTTGCTCGCGCTGCGCTTGAGGCCAATGACCTGCAGGCCGCACGAGCGGCGATCGCCGAGGTGAGAAACATTCAGAACGAACGCGGTTTGCCAGCGCTCAGCGTGAGTGCGTTGGAGTTAGTTTCAGCTGAATTGGCCGCGCGCGAAGGGCAACGCGAAACAGCGCTTGCCGACTTTGACGCCGCGCTCAAACCGTCGCCGAAGGGTGCGATGACAATCGGTTCGCCTCTCAGCCGCGTTGCACGGGACGTTTCAAGATCGCGACTGCTCGCCTCGCTCAACAGGTGGGAGGAGGTGTGGGTGCTGTTGGCGCCTTGGCTGCATTTGCCGTCAGGTCAATCGCTTCCATATTCGGTGAACGCTGATGTCTACGCACTCGCAAGTGAAGCTGCGATTAAAACCCGTCGTGACGATGCCGCTGCGCTACTTGCTAAAGCGCTGGCCACTATTGAAAGTGGAGACGTTTCGCACAGCACGCGCTTGCAGCGCTTGCGTGCTTTGAGCGGCCAATAGAAACTGATTTTTATCGCGCTTGGCATTGACGCTGCTACGCTACGCACTCTCTATGGTTAATGACATCACGCAACTGCTGGGTAGCGCAAAGGCGGGCAATGTGGACGCCGCTGGGCAGGTGTACGCTACGCTCTACACTGAGCTGCGCCACATCGCACACAGCCGATTGCGTCACGGCGGAGATCGCATTTCTCTCGACACGACGGCGCTAGTGCACGACAGCTACGTGCGCTTGGTCAGCGCGAGGTCGATAGACCTAAAAGACCGCTCTCATTTTCTGGCGTATGCCTCAAAAGTCATGCGCTCGGTGATTATTGATCTCATCCGCGAACGTCAGGCCGAGCGCCGTGGCGGTGGTCAGTTCGATTTCACGTTGAACACGCAGATAGCCGAATCACAGAAGGACGACGCGAGTAGCACTGACGAAGTACTCAATGTCCATGACGCGCTGGCGCGTCTAGAGGCGATTGATGCGCGCATGGCGACCGTCGTTGAAATGCGCTATTTTGGGGGGCTGAACGATGGCGAGATTGCCGAGGCGCTGGGCGTCACTGCACGTACGGTAGGACGCGATTGGGAGAAGGCGCGGCTTTTCTTGCATGCCATGCTGAAGGACTAGCTCAGGCGCTGCACCGCTTGTCGCCACTGTGCGTTTGTCGTGCGTAAGTCGTGTGACATTGGCGTGGGTCGACCGCTCCGTTTCTTCTGTTCACCCTGTCGCGCGTAGCACGCATTGAATTTTGCGCTTCGTTATGGCGCCGAAACTTCAGACACAGCGAATTAATTTCCGTCTAATGTCTGAGTTTCGATGCGTTTCGCGTAACCCCCTATACGGCGCAGACTTGCGCAATCGCGTAACCGACATGCGTCAATTCGTCGATAGGGGTTAGGTTCACCATGCGCAACTTCGTCATCCGTTTTTGTGCGAAAGCACGGCAAATGTTCGTGTGCGCCGCAGTCTCTAGCATTGCGCTGAGTGCCGTATCAGTCGCCGCACAAACCTGCCCGTTTGACGACGGCAATTCGACAATCACGCGCGAGGGGCTAATCCTCACACGATTCGCACTTGGCATGACGGGCTCCGCGTTGGTCGCGAGCACCGACATCGTTGCCGCCGACGCCCCAACGGTCGAAGCGACAATTCTTTGCCCCAGCTGTGGCCTCGACATCAACGGCAACGGCGCGTTTGACACCGTCGACGCAACGATTATCAGTCGAAAGATCGCCGGTTTTACTGGCGCTTCGTTGACCAATGGCCTCGCGCTGGGTGCAGGGTCGCGTAACACACCGACGGCGGTGCAAAGCTTTCTCCTCGCGGGATGCGGTGCTACCGGCGGCACCGTGACCAGCGTGATTGCGGGCCTCGGGTTAACCGGCGGCACGATCACCGCGAGCGGCACCATCGCGGCGGATACCACGTATTTGCAGCGTCGAGTGAGCGCGAGTTGTGCCGTCGGTTCGAGCATCCGCGCCATCGCAGCCGACGGGACGGTCACCTGCCAAGCCGATACCACAGGCGGCAGCGGCACGGTAACGAGCGTGGCAACAGGCGCGGGTCTCACCGGTGGCCCGATTACGGCATCGGGCACGGTCGCGCTGGCTACCACGCAACTGCTTCCGACCACGGCGTGTGCAAACAATCAAATTCCGAAGTGGAACGGCGCGGCTTGGACGTGTGCCACGGAGAGCTCAGGCGGAACCGGGACTGTCACGGGAATCCTGACGGGAATCGGCCTTACCGGCGGGCCAATCACTACGGTCGGTACAGTGAACATTCAGGCGTCGTACCGATTGCCGCAGACATGTACGGCGGACCAAATGAGCCGCTGGAACGGCAGCGCATGGGTGTGCACCACCATGCCCTCAATGCCAGCGCCTTGCGCCGTTGGGCAAGTGCTAACGTTCACAAGTAGTGGCGAACTGCAATGTACTGGCGGTCCTACAGCCGCCGTTCGTGTGGACAGCATCGATTCGGTGGGGCAAGTGCCGCGCGTAGCGATCGGTACGGATGGATTTCCGGTCATGAGCTACTACGACCGCACCAACGGCGCTATCAAACTTGCCAAATGCGGTAACGCGAGTTGCAGCGGACCTAATTCGATCGTGACCCTCGCCTCGACCGGCAGTAACCTCACTTTTCAGGTGTATTCGGCCATCGCGGTCCCCGCCGATGGCCGACCGGTAATCACTTACTACAACACCACCAACACCGCCCTGATGTTCATACGCTGCGCAGACGCGGCGTGCACGGGCGTCAACACGCCCGTGACTCTTGATAACTCGGGCCATTCAAGTGGCAGCACAAGTGCGATTACGATATCGAGCGCAGATGGATTTCCAGTCATAAGCTACAACGCGCAGGCGGTCGATGCGTTCAGCCCCGGTCTTCTGAGGGTTTACAAGTGCAGCAACGCAGACTGCACGGCTGGCGTGAGTACAGACGTCGACGCCCCGGTGGGCGTCTCAGTCGGGTTGCAAAGCTCGATTGCTGTTCCCGGCGATGGTTTGCCAGTGATCAGCTACTTCGAGGCGTCCGACAAAAATCTGCGGGTGGCCAAATGCAGCACAGCCTCGTGCGCAGGGTCCGCAACCGTGACCCTGTTCGACGTAGCCGAAGATTCCGGTGGTGCTACCTCCATCGCGATTGGCGCAGACGGTCTGCCGGTGGTGGCTTACACGGGTGGAACGAATATCGCGCCCACTATCAAGGTGCTTAAGTGCGCTGTTGCCGCGTGCACCAGCGGCACAGTCACGCTTGTCGACGCCTCGGCAATCGTCTCGTCTCCGTCCATGCGCGTGCCCGCTGACGGCTTGCCGGTGATGAGCTACTGGGATCAGAGCAATAGCCGCTTGAAGGTCCTGAAATGCGGTAACGCTTCATGCAGTACCAGCAACACATTTACCGTCATTGACGGAGGACCCAACGTCGGCTCTTATCACTCTCTCGCAGTCTCCCCTGACGGCATTCCGGTGATTGCGTACCTCGAAGCAGTCGTTGATGACCTGAAGGTCTACAAATGCGCGAACGCGTTTTGCCGGGCGCCGTGAT
>ERZ795056.5911-NODE-5911-length-12087-cov-41.565160_pt1 | contig 12087 bp, 10 predicted proteins | sample MGYA00375140_ERZ795056 | MGnify/ENA primary metagenome ERZ795056 (study PRJEB30185, sample SAMN05720227) | activated sludge metagenome | isolation source: Anaerobic digester | place: USA | collected 2015-03-09 ...
ACCTCGTCTCGAAGGGCGACGCAGTTGCCGACGAAGCGCTATTGCGCGCGTTTGTGCCGGTGAACTTGCGTCCTAAAGGCAAGGAATACAAGCTTGGCAACCAGTTTGGATTGGTGGGTCTAGAGCTGCCGATTGGCGAGGCCAATCCCGTAGCTCGCGTGTTTGAGGTGCGACGCCGCATGGCTGCACTCAAGAGCGGCTACCAGGCGATCGTGAGCATGGCGCTCTTGGGTGTCGTCGGATATTTGCCCAAAGCCGTGCAGCGACAAGCGCTTGGTTTGCTCTCGGACAAAGGCTCGGCGGTGATGACGAACGTGCCTGGGCCGGCGAAGCCGCTCCACCTTGCGGGCAGCAAGATCGCGCAGAACATGTTTTGGGTACCGCAGAGTGGCAACGTCGGCGTGGGCGTGTCGATTCTTTCGTACGCCGGTGGTGTGCAGTTTGGCTTGATTACAGACCGCAAGCTCTGCCCCGATCCCGAAGAAATCATCAGCCGCTTTGAGCCGGAATTTAACAAGCTGGTGACGTCGCTTATGTGGCTGGAAAACGGCTACGTCGGTGCGCATGCGCGAGCGTTTGACGCGATGTTGAGCGGAGACGCGCCGAAAGGAGCGTCGTCGGAAAAAGCGCCTAAGCGCAAACCAGCGACGAAGTCACCCGCGGCAAAAAAACGCAAAGCAGTGAGCGCGTAAGCGCATGGCCGCGCTTCCGTCGCTGCAACAACTTCGCTATCTCATCGCACTCGATGAGGAGCGACATTTTGGTCGCGCGGCGGACAAAAGTTTCATTACGCAAAGCACGTTGTCGGCGAGCTTGCGTGACCTCGAAAGCACCTTGGATGTAACGCTGGTTGAACGCGATCGGCGGCACGTCGCGTTCACTGCGATTGGCGACGCCGTCGTTGCGCGGGCGCGTGACTTGATCTCGCAAGCGAACGACTTGACGGAACTGTGCGCGTCGTCACGAAACCCGCTCACCGGCACGTTTCGCCTAGGCGTGATCCCCACGATTGCGCCGTTTGCGCTGCCAACATCGCTCGCAACGATTCGCACGCAATTTCCAAAGCTCAAACTTTTTTTGCGCGAAGATTTGACCGCAGTCTGCCTTGAGCGATTGCTCGCGAGCGCGCTCGACGCGGCGCTTATTGCATTGCCCTACGACCTGCCAGCGGGCATCGAAACGCTGCCGCTGTTCGACGATGAGTTTCTGTTTGTCACCGCAGACGCGAAGCTCGGCTCCGCGCAATCGCCGCTGCCGATAGAAAAGATCGACTCCGACCAATTGCTGTTGCTAGAAGATGGTCACTGTTTACGCGACCACGCGATCGCCGCGTGCAGCCTGCAATCCCTGCAAACCAATCGAACGCTTTCCGCTACTAGCCTCATCACGCTCACGCACATGGTTGCAAGCGGCCTCGGCCACACGCTGTTGCCAGAGCTTGCGATTGCGGGCGGCGTGCTCTCGGGTTCAAGCCTGTACGCGCGCCGGTTCACGCCGCGCGGCCCATCGCGCACCATCGCGCTCGCGTTCCGTAAAACCAGCGCCCGCCGCGATGAAATCGCAGAGCTAGGAAAGATATTTGCGCAAAGCAAAGGATTCACGGGAACTGCACGCGCTAAGACCGTTCGAAATGCTCGTATCGCGAAACGCGCGTAGCCGAAAGTCATTCAGTGCCAACAATCACGTCCGGTCGTGTCGCTACGACGCAAGTTTCAAGTGAGTTCCACACGCGCCGCGCATTGACCGTTTCGACGCTCAGGCGCACGGTGCTTGCGTCCGCTATCGCCATGTTGATGGCCACAAGCACAACGCTCGCGCAAACCACGCCCACACCGACGCCCGCGCCGACGCCCGCGCCGACGCCGACGCCTACGAAACCCGCCGATCCGCCCGCGCCGCAAGTCGTCGACAAAGTTGAAATTACTGGCACGCAGAATTACGACGAGCGACGCGAAGACACCGCGACGAAAATCGTCGTCACCTCCGAAGAAATTACGAAGTTCGGCGACACGCAAATTCTCGACGTGATGAAGCGCTTGCCCGGCGTCACGGTGCAGAACAACGCGATTCGCATGCGCGGTTTGGGCAACGGCTACACACAAATCCTCATCGACGGCGAGCGACCGCCGCCCGGCTTTTCTATCGACAATCTTTCACCGGAACTCGTTGAACGCATCGAGATCATTCGCGCCGCGACGGCGGAATACAGCACGCAAGCAGTCGCCGGCACGGTGAACATCGTGATGAAGAAGAAGTTCAGCGTATCGAAACGCGAGGTAAACGCGGGTTGGTACAGCGGTACGGGCTACACGTCGCAGAACCTGAGCTTCAACATCGCGGACAAAGCCGGGACTCTCGCGTACTCGCTCGGCGGCTACAGCGGTCTTGGCACCTTCGGCTACGACGGCACGGGCAGCACTGTGGGAGTCGATAGCGCGGGCAAAACTATTCTTGATCGCGCGTCGCGCAGCGCAAACGACGGCAACAATCGCTGGGCGGGCCTCTATTCGACGCTCGCGTGGACGCTGCCAGGCGGTGATTCGTTCACGATGAATCCGACGCTCAATCTGTACCGTTACGAATCGAAGTTCGATTCGAGAACGCAATATCTGCTCGGAGAAACAACGCCTTATCCAATTTCCAACGGCCGCAGCGAAGGCAATGGTTGGAACGTCGGCAACAGCGCGAACTGGATCGTCAAGCTCAAAGAGGGCGCGAAGCTTGACGTGAAATTGAGTGTGAATGCGGGCGGCCGCCACAACGATTCGTTCAATAAATCGTTTGATTTCGACAACACGCAAACACTCGAACGCAGCACCCTTGCGCCGTCGCGTGATCGCCGCGCAACGTTTACTGGCAAGTACTCAACGCCCATTGTCGAAGGGCACTCACTGCTAGCGGGTTGGGACGTCGGCATCCACCGACTTTCGTCCTCCAGCCGCGTCGTAGAAACCAGCGTCTCGGCCGCGCCGATTGACTCGTTGGAAGACTTCACGGCGAGCGTACGCAAACTCGCGCTCTTCGCGCAAGACGAATGGAACGTCACGCCCAATTGGTCGGTGTACGCGGGGCTTCGATGGGAAGGTATTGAGACAATTTCGAGCGGCGACGGCATTGCAACGACAACGAATCGTTCAAGCGTCGCAAGCCCGTTGTTCCAAACGTTATGGAAATTCCCCGACAAATCTGGACGGCAATTTCGCCTCGCACTCACGCGCACGTACAAAGCGCCGGAGACCAATAGTCTTGTGCCGCGCATTTCGCGTGTCACCGTCAACACCTCTACGACGCCCGACTACCAAATGGGCAATCCCTCGCTCAAACCCGAACTCGCTACCGGCGTTGACGTGGCGTACGAACACTTCTTCGCGAAGGGCGCGTCGATGAGCTTGAGCGGCAGCGTACGTGCGTTGACCGACTACAACACGCGCGGCATTTTTCTCGTCGACGGTCGTTGGATCAACCGGCCGTTTAACAACGGCAACGCCACGACCAAGAGCATCGAGTTCGACGCCAAGTTCCCATTGCAAACGCTCTATCCCGCCGCACCGCCGATTGATTTTCGGTTCAACATTGCTCGCAATTTTTCGCACGTCGACGAAGTGCCCGGCCCGAACAATCGCCTTGATCAGCAAGTGCCTGTCAGCGGCACGCTCGGCCTCGACTACCGCATGCGCGGCGGCATGGTCACCGCTGGAGCGAGCTACAGTTTCAAGAGCGGCGGCGACGTTCGCCTGACGACGAACCAGATCAACTACGCCACGCCGAAGCGCGAACTTGAGATGTACGTGCTCTACAAGTACACGCCGAAGTTGCAATTCCGCGCGCGCCTCGCCAACGTCTTGCGGCAAGACACCGTCACCGCGTCGACGTACTTCGACGAAACCGGCAGCACCAAGACCGTGAGCATTCGTCCGACGCAGATGAACATTGGCGCGAGTGTGAAGCTGGATTTTTGACCGTCGGGTCGCGACGAAAACGCGGCGTCATTCTTGGGGCATCGCCCTGATTTGCCAAGTCAATACTTGGCCGCCAAGTTTGTCATTCCCGCGAAGGCGGGAATCCAGACCGTCTTAGCCCTACCTGCCGCTGACACCTTGCAACGCAGCGTGCTTTCGGTCTGGGTCCCCGCCTTCGCGGGGACGACAGTATGGGCCAACAGCTTTAGACGTGAAACGACAGCCAGGTGGTCGTTACATGACGTTTCTTGCTATAGTCAACAATTACCGAATATTAGCTACAACGACCGTCTGCCAGTCGCTAAGGCGAAAAAGCTGTTGCATTCAGCGAATGGATTCCAATAACGTTCGCTGCGGCCCTTTGTAGGCGCGGACTTGGCCGCGCTTCCCCGCCGCACAGAGCGACGCCAAGTCGTCGCCTACCCGTTAAACGAACGGCATCGGCGTTGACCCACATCAAACCCCCGCTGCAGCGCGCCTTTCGCATCGCGCCGATCGCGGTAAAAAGTACAAAACGAAAACGCACGTTGAGCGGCGATCCGCGCAAGAGAGACTACAGTGAACTTTGATATTGTGATTGTTGGCGGTGGGCCCGCCGGTTTGTGTTTTGCGCGGGCGTTGAAAGACACGCCGTTAAAGATTGCCATCGTCGAGGCGCAGTCTGCCGAATCGCTCGCCGACCCCGCGTTTGACGGCCGCGAAATCGCGCTCACGCATTTCTCGGAAAAGGTCTTGCGTGAGTTGGACATTTGGCAACGCTTCGACGCCAACGACGTCTCGGACCTGCGCGACGCGAAAGTGCTCAACGGTCCGTCGCTACAAGGCATGAACATTGAGCATCGCCACAGCGACAAAGCGGCGCTCGGGTACCTGATCTCCAACCACCTGATTCGCAAGGCCGCGTTCGCCGCGGTGAAAGATTCGACCAACGTCACGCTGCTCGCCAACGCGCAGGTCACCAACGTCGCGACCGACCAAACGGGCGGCACGGTCACGCTCGCGAGCGGCGAAGTCTTGCACGCTGCGCTCGTCATCGCGGCCGACAGTCGGTTCTCCGCCGCGCGCCGTCAAATGGGCATCTCCGCGCGCATGCACGACTTTGGCAAGGTGATGATGGTGTGCTGCATGGAACACGACGTGCCGCACGAGCACGTCGCGTGGGAGTGGTTCGACTACGGGCAAACGCTCGCGCTCCTGCCCATGAACGGCAATCGCTCGTCGGTCGTGATCACGTTGCCGCATCAGGACATGCAGCCGCTCTTAACGATGGAGCCCGACGCGTTCAACGCCGCGATGGCTGCGCGTTTCTCGCATCGCTTGGGCGAGATGCGCCTCGTGAGCACGCGCCACGCGTACCCGCTCGTCGCGGTGTACGCCGACAAGTTCGTCGGCAATCGTTTTGCGCTCGTTGGCGACGCCGCCGTCGGTATGCATCCGGTCACGGCGCACGGCTTTAACTTCGGGCTGCGCAGCGCCAACACGCTCGCGAGCCTCATCATCAAAGCGATCAACAGCGGCGGCGACATCGCCGCGAATTCGCTCCTGCAATCGTACGAACGCACGCATCGCCGCGCGACGCTACCGCTCTACGTCGCGACGCACGCCGTCGCCAAACTCTTCACCAGCGAATCAACGCCGAGCCGCATGCTGCGCGACGCGGCGCTCAAGATCGGCGAGCGCGTCACGCCGTTCAAGCGCCTCGTCGCCGCAACGCTCACGGGCGCGCGATGACCGCACGAGGCGTCGCGCTCGACGAACGACCGCAAACGTTAGGCGAAGAAATCGCCAACAGCATCAGCCACGGCGTCGGCCTCATCGCCGCTATCGTCGCCTTCCCGTTTGTCGTCATGGCCGCCGCAGCGCGCGGCAGCACGTCGGGCATCATCGCCGCGAGCATCTTCGCGACGACGATGGTGCTCTTGTATTTGTCGTCCACAATTTTTCACGCGTTGCCCGAAGGCCGCGCCAAGCGAGTGTTTCAAGTGCTTGACCACGCCGCGATCTTTCTGCTCATCGCCGGAACGTACACGCCGTTCACGCTCGGCGTGTTGCGCGGCGTGTGGGGCTGGACGTTGTTCGGCATCGTGTGGAGCGTCGCCGCAGTCGGCATCGTCCTGAAATCCATCGGCGGCGTTCGCTACAACACGATCTCGACGTGGGCGTATCTCGCGATGGGCTGGGTCGTCGTCATCGCCGCAGAGCGCCTATGGACGCTCATGCCCGCGTGGGGCTTGTTCTGGCTCTTCGCAGGCGGCCTCGCCTACACGCTCGGCGCGGTGTTCTTTCTCCTAGAACGCATCCGCTATTTTCACTTCGCGTGGCACCTGTTCGTCGTCGCCGGCACCGCGTGTCATGTGGTGGCGGTGGTGGCGTATTCGGGGTGAATGCGTCTTGTTCGCCCAGCGCGATGTGAAGCGTCTGAACACCTGCATTGTTCACCGACGGATTCCACAACGTTCTTGTGCGACCCTTCGTTTTCCAAGGCTTGCAACGCTTCAACGTTACCTTGGCCGCCGACGCCTGTCCAAAATGAGGCACCTGACCAGTCCTCCGTAGATGCGAACGCCTAGCGCTTTACTTGGGGGAACTGTCGTAGGCGGTTCAGCCTGAAGGAAGGGAAGCCTTCATTGCGACGATCCGCGGAAGCGCTCAATGAGGCCGCGACAAGCGGCCGGCGCGAAGCCCGAAGCCCACTCTTCGGTTCGCTCAAATTCGGGCCGAAGATCAGCAAGCGCCTTGGCGTTCCAAAGATGTTGCTGCGCACTGAGAGGCAGGTGGTCCGTTTCCGACGCGATGACCGAGAACGCATCGAAATGTGGATCTCCGTCGGCGATACCGCCCACCGCAGATTTCAAGCGAAGCACCTGCGCCGCACCCTCGAAGAAAGATACCCTGCCCTCAAGCATTGCAACAGCCAAGCTGACAAGCGACTCCCGCGCTTGTGCTTCATGCTCGTTGATGGCGGGACGATCGGTCATGATGGTTAACGTTTGAGATGAGGATGCGTAAGGGGTCAGACCCCTTTTAGTCTAAACGAGAGGTTGAGCGTCAGTTGCGAGTGTCAATCACAATAATCGAAGTCAGCAGGCTTCCCGTTCCATGCACTATAGCCGCGCTTTCCGTCCCAGTACCGCACCCTTCCCGAGTCGTCGGTCGCCCTCTTCGCTCTCCAGACAGCGTCGCGGGTCAGCAGCCGCGCGGCACTTGCATCGAGGGAGGGTATCTCTGTTCCTCTCTGTCCGTAGCCATCGTGGGACACCACGTGACGAGGCAGAGACATCAGCAAAGCGGCGTTCTTCGTTTCCTTCAGTACAAGTACGAAGGTGTTTAGCAGCATAGTGTGCCCACCAGACGCATGCAGCACGCGCGAGTCCAGTCTGCCTCGTACATCGCTTAAGAGGCGCTCGACCGAATGCGACGACACCAAGCTCGACTTATCTTTGACGATGCCATCTCTAGCCGTTTTGCACCACTCAGCAACGTCACTGGATGTATACAGTTGCAGTGCGCCGGATGTTCGAGCGGCAAACTTCTTCGCCGCAGGTTGATAGGACGAAGTTGTGACGAACAGGCTCCGCTGGGCGCGTTCTACGCCTGCGATCCCGGATAGAGCTGCTACCGCTTCGAGTCCGATTTTGTTCTTGGGTGCGTACTTCTTCGCTTGGACTAGCGTGAGTATGTCGCCGATGGGATCACGTTGAAGCAGCCGAATATCGACCCCTCCGTCGCCGCGCCCGGGGCCAAGTTCGGTCATAAAACCCTGTGCTTGGAAAGTTCGCGCAAGAAGTATTTCGAATTCGCGCCATGATAGGCGGTGAAGGTCGTCTGGACGGCGAGCAAAATGCGAGTAGAGTTCTTCATAGACATCCGCGAAGTCCGCCTGAACTAGGCTGCATACCCATTCCCAGTTGAAGTACTCTGCGTAGGCCACGCAACGAGGCCCATCCTCTGGGTAAAGGTGTAAGGTGCAACCATCGGCGTTCTCGTAGTAGAAGCCGTGAGAATCAATCAAAGTGCAAAATTCTTCTTCCAGATATCCGCAAAGCACCGAGTCGGAGAAAGAAGAGCCAAAATACATAATGCACACGACCGGCGTCTCGGGCGGCTCTCCGTCGACGTGCTCAAGGTACGTCTTGAATCCGCAATCAATCCAGACGCCGTGGCGTTTCGCCCAGATTCTGATCTCAGCCTGCAGCCTGTCTATATCCTTAGCGAGGACTTGATCATCGAACTCGCTTTTCATTCCGTTGATCTGCAGTCAGAGGCCCGCGTGAGTGATCGGCTCGCGTTGAAGGAACCTTGCTTTGACGGGTAAGTTATTACGCCGACAAGCGATAACAGGTCAGATTCCTGTTTCATTTCAAGCGAGGTCAATCACCAGGTTGGGCCGCTGCGTCACGGTTTTGCTTTCGTGTGGCGTACACAATCGCAGCCCAAACTACGGACGCGATCAACGACGAGAGAACGCCAAGACCGAACCCAATCCAGCGCTCAGTGCTTTGAGCAGATTGGTTTCGGGCCTCCTGAGCTGCGAATAGAGCATCGATGGTCTTTCGATCAGACTCGACCAACGGCTGAAGTCGCTCATGTTCGGTTTTCAGTGACTGTAAAGCTTGCTGCGAACGCTGAAGATTGCGTCGTTCACTATCGACGAATTCGAGAAGCGACTGTAGGCTTGTACGCGTCTCGTCGAGGGCCTGAACTTGCTTAGCGTAGCTTAAATTTTGCAGCCGCTTGGCTTCGCGGGTTTCGCGGGCACCTTGTTCAGCGACGTAGGTGCCTAAGCCGCCAGAAACTAGCATGAGAACTGTTGCCACAACTGTGACCCTGGGTGACTTTTTGTAAAGCTTGATCCAGTGCCGGACAGCATTCTCAGCTATGTTTTCGATAGAGTACACGAATGCTCCTGCGGTCTAACGTTTGACATGTGGGGCAGATTCCTCTTTTACCAGTGGCTCTGAATGGTTGCCTCACCATAGGGTTGCCGCCGCGATCCCTTGATAATACCTAAGCTGCAAGCCATGGTCAGTCTTAAGCCAGTTGGATACGCGCAACGTTAGGTTCGCCAATGTGCCGCTTTACGTGTAGTGTGCAGAGCGGTAGCTCAGAGCCTGACGTCCTGACGATTCTCGTTGTCCTCAATCGGTTATGTGATCAGGTTCCCTTTTCCTACTCTGCGAACCGACTTGCTTCAGCCACTCCAAATCGCCCCTGCGGCGAACGATATTCTTGTAGTCCCACTGAACATCACGTGCCTCGGCGAGCCACCACTGCAGGGCCTGCGTGTCTACCTGATCGACGGCTGAGTACCGGGCCTCAGCTGCCTTGAATTTGCCCTCGGGCTTCGGGCCCGGAGACACGAACGACTGACCGCTCCAGAAGAGCAAACGAACGCTGTCCTTGAGCTTGCTGTAGCCGACCACAGGATTGCCGTCTAGAAACCAGACCGGGTGTGCGTGCCACACCTTGTTCTCGGCGTCGGGCAGCGCGGCGTCAATCTGACTGGCGAGCAGTTCGCAGATCAGCCGGTCGGTCGGCGACTGCGCTTGGTTGTACTGGATTGTGTCCTGGTGCATGGAAGGGCTCTGCAGTTGGGATTGCGATGTGTGACGTTGACTTATGGCGCGATGCGACGCGGCGTCGTCTTGAGTGAATTGTTGGGCGTCACGCCCGACCGCCGAGTCAACGCGCGCGCCGGTAGTGCATGGCGACCGCGCCGCAGCGGAGCGGCGTTGCAGAGACCAGTTCGAGTCGTCGCGTGCTCGGGAGCCCGCTTTGGTACAGGGTCGGGCCGTGGCCGACGATCCGAGGCTGGACGAGGAAATTGTATTCGTCGATCAGATCGAGCCGGTCGAGTTCGATCGCGAGCTTGCCGCTTCCGAGGAGCACGCCGTTCGGGGTCGCGTCCTTGAGCTTTTGTACGCTCGTGCGCAGGTCGCCTGCGAGGTGGTGGCTGTTGGTCCACGGGAAGTCTTTTCGCGTCGAGGACACGACGTATTTCGGCTTGGCCTCCAGCTTGACCGCCCACTCGCGCAACGCCGCCGGTGCCTCCACGTCGCCGCGCGCGACAGCGGGCCAGAAGCTCTCCATCATTTCGTAGGTGACGCGGCCCCAGAGCATCGCGCCGCCCTCGTCCATGAGGCGCGTAAAGAAGGCGTGCGTCTCGTCGTCGGCGATCCCTTCTTGGTGGTCGATGCAACCATCTAGCGTGACGTTGATGCTGAAGGTTAAGAGTCCCATGGTGTCCTACCGTCGAGAAGCGCGACGAGGCGCGCGCCATTTGGCACTAAGTCCACAACGCAAATCACGAGGCAACCATTCTGTGGTCCACCCTTCCAGCTGCGCGTCACTCGGCGTTACTGCAACACACCGCGAAGGTACTTTACGACGATGGTTTGGTCTGAGGGGTAATTCTCAGCGCTGACCGGCGTCAGCTGCGCCAAGATGCAAAGCCACTTCTCGCCGACACGAACATAGGTATCCGTGTAGCAGGTCATTCCGAGAACGTCTACACCGTCCTTGACGCGGATCCAGCGGTTAGTGGCACCAACCAGAGCGACGTCACCGTGAACCGTGATTCGCTGGTCACGCATATCCCAGTACGTGATGACCTCAGGATCAAAGCCAGTTGCCCAATGCTCCAAGTAAGAGGCTCGGTCAATGTGGTTTCCGGCGCTGTAGATCGCACGGAAATCCGGGTGAAGAATCGCGTCGTGTGATGCGACATCATTGGTTACGAAATTGTGGATGAATCGCTTGTTGAGCGCGCTCAGCTCACCAAGTGTGGACGTGTTGGAGGTCATGGCGAAATCTCGATGCTGGTGTTGTGTGACGCCCAACGTGTTCTAGCGAAGGCGTGGAAATTTGACTATTTAATGGTGGGTGTGCGGTCCGCTGAAACGTCGTGTTGCTCCTGCGGCGCTAGGGCGTTCAAGCAGTATGCTGTTTGAATGTACAGTTTCTCTGACCGACGTGCAATACGAATCAATCGACGGATGCTGGCGCGGTGAACGGTTTGCGCGTGCGCGGGATGCAACTCGGTAGGCGCGGACTTGGCCGCGCTTGGTGCCAATGAGCGACGCCTAGTCGTCGCCTACATTGCTAACGCCTTTATGCCTCTAACGACAGCCTGATGGTCGTTACAGGCTGTTTTTCTTATTTATCGACTATCTCTATAAATACTGCGTAAAGACCGCCTGCTGGTCGTTAGCGCTAAAAAGTTGTATCCGCATTCGCCATGCCCCGTCATCGCGCTTTGCGGTAGTTTTCAGTAGTTGTGCATTGCAGCATAATGGAGCGATGAACGCTCAATCCGCTCCCTCCGCCGCCCTTCCCGTTGAAGACAAAGACGCGCCGCTCAAGGCCGACACGCGCCTGCTGGGGCGATTGCTCGGTGACGTGATTCGCGCGCAGCGTGGTGAGCCGACGTTTGACAAGATCGAGTCGATTCGCCAAGAGTCCGTGCGCTTTCATCGCGAGGGAGCATCGCATCGCTCGCTCGACGCGATGTTGTCGGACTTGAGTGTGGAAGAGACGCTCGACGTCGTGCGCGCGTTCACGTATTTCTCGCACCTCGCGAACATCGCGGAGGACGTGCATCAAAACCGTCGTCGCCGCCATCACAAGCGTTCGGGTTCTGCGCCGCAGGCGGGCTCGTTGGCGGCTGCGTTTTCGCACTTGAAAGCGGCGAACATCACGGGAACAGAAATTTGGCATTGCCTCTCGCGCGCGCTCGTGAGCCCGACGCTCACGGCGCACCCGACGGAGATCAAGCGACAAAGCATCCTCGACGCCGAGCGCGCGATCGCGACGGCGCTGACGCTCGACGATGACGACCAAGCGGCCACGCTGCACCGGCAAATTTTGCAGCTGTGGCAAACGGCGATGCTGCGCCTCACGAAGCTTCGCGTGCGCGACGAAATCGACAACGCCCTGAATTATTTCCGTGCGAGCTTTCTCTCGGAAGTGCCGCGACTCACGAAGAACACGCTCGCTGCGCTCGAAGCGCACGACCGCACGGTGGCCGAGCTTCCGGCGTTTCTGAAGATCGGCATGTGGATCGGCGGTGACCGCGACGGCAATCCGTTTGTGAACGCCGACACGCTCGATTACGTGATCAACACGCAGT
>ERZ795056.5913-NODE-5913-length-12084-cov-4.224790_pt1 | contig 12084 bp, 11 predicted proteins | sample MGYA00375140_ERZ795056 | MGnify/ENA primary metagenome ERZ795056 (study PRJEB30185, sample SAMN05720227) | activated sludge metagenome | isolation source: Anaerobic digester | place: USA | collected 2015-03-09 ...
TCCGTTTACTCACATATCGTTGAACGACCAGCAGGATTTATTTTTTGCTTACTGCAACGAAACTCATTTAACGTATTTGCCTGAAATAAATCTTTACGAGGCAAAAAACGCCGACGCTTCGATAAATATATTATGTTCAGTGAATACAAAGAGTTTGAGCGCGGTAGATCCTTCAAAACAAGCGTTGTTTAGAAAAACGAGAAAACCTATAAGCGAAATCACTTTAAAGAAAAACAGATGGGTGTTGGCTCTTTACCCGACAGAAGGATATGCTCAGGACGCGGAAATGTCTTTGTCGAATTTTGAAAAATTCGTTGTTAACGCCGTTAAAATAAACAAACCTGATCCGGTTAAGGAATGGAAAAAAGTTTGGGATTATCAGGAAAAAGTAATAAATAAATTGGAAGGTTCTGATAAAGTCCATATCGTCGGCAATAAAACCGATTTATCATTTTCAATAAAAGGAAGAAAATTTATTAATAGCAGCGGATATTTCAATATGCCGAGCGGAGAAGTTTATACGGGTCCGGTAGAAAATTCAGTCAATGGAAAAATATGTTTTGAATTTCCTGCATGTATGTCCGGAATAGAAGTTGCCGGAATAAGTCTTGAGTTTAAAAACGGCAAAGTAATAAACGCGGACGCTGAAAAAAACAAAGATTTTTTAATAAAAATGCTTGATATGGACAAAGGAGCGAGGTATCTTGGCGAGTTTGCGTTCGGGTTGAATTATTCGATACAAAAATTTATCAAAAACATATTATTTGACGAAAAAATCGGCGGCACAATTCATCTTGCCGTAGGGAACGGGTATCCTGAAACAGGCGCAAAAAACAAATCGGCTCTTCACTGGGATATGATAAAGGATTTGCGAAAAGAAGGCGAAGTAAAAATAGACGGAAGAACAGTATTCAAAAAAGGAAAATTCATTTTTTGATTGACTTAATAATAATTTTTAAGTATAATATCTAATTTTAAAAAGATTATGAAACTAAACGGGTTGCTTTGCTAATAATAAAACAAGAGAACAAACAAAATCGGCGGTTTTGACCGAATAAAACTGAAAGCAACCGGAACGGAGATAAAAAACGCGGATGAAAAAATATTTGGTTATTATTTTCATTTCTTTACTTTTTTTCAATTCGTGCAAAAGCGATAAATCAGCCAAAGAATCAAAAAGCGAATCCGGAGTCAGACAGTTGAATTTAAATATCGGGTTGAGAGCCGCGGACGGAACGGAAATAACTTTAGAGCGGCTTAAAGGCAAAGTCCTTTTCATTAATTTCTGGGGTAGCTGGGTAATCAATACGCAGACAGAATTAAACTCGATAAAATTAATTGCGGACAAAATCAAGAATCCGGAATTCAAGATTGTTTCGATATCGCTCGACGATCCTTATAAAGACGAATTTAAAACATTCGTTTCATCGCTCGATTTAAATTACGATATTTTTGTAAGTCCTACGAGCGCGAATAACGCGGAGATAATAAAGTCTTTTCCCGAGATAAAAGATAAAATACCCTGTTATTACATAATTGATAAAAACGCCAGCATCATAAAATACGGAAAAGAAACCGGAAACATAGACGAAATAATTAAAATTATATCAGATTGTCTGAATGAGAAATAAATATTTGAAGAAATACGCCGATTTGCATATACATTCCATTTATTCCGACGGAACATTTACGCCTTCGGAAATTTTTTCAGAAGCGAAAAAAAGAGAAATCCATTGCGTTTCAATAACGGATCACGATACTGTGGCCGGAGTGGAAGACGCTTTAGAATCGGTAAAAAAGACCGACATAGAATATATTCCGGGCATAGAATTCAGCGTGAACTGGAAAAAATCAGTTCATATTCTCGCTTATTTTATCAACCATAAAAATGAAAAACTTTTAAAAATTCTCGAGGGTTCAAAAAAATCAAGAGACGGCCGTTCAAAACTTATTATTGAAAAACTTAAAAACAGCGGATTAAACGTGGATTACGGCGAGCTTGTTAATATGATAGAAATGACTACGCCGGGAAGACCGCATATAGCAAGATATTTAATCTTAAAAAAAATCGTAAAAACTTTCGACGAAGCGTTTGAAAAATTTTTAAAAGTCGGAAGACCCGGATATGTTGAAAAAGACAAATTATCTTTGATTGACACGATAGATTTAATTAATCAGGCGAAAGGAGTCGTAGTTCTTGCGCATCCGACTTCGTTGCGGGACGATACAGCCGTTGAGGAAATTTTAAAAATGGGCGGAATACAGGGGATAGAGGCGTTTTACACGGGACATACTCCAAACGATACGGCGTATTATTTAAAACTTGCCGAAAAATATAATCTCTTTGCCACCGGCGGGACTGATTGTCATGGAAAAGCAAAAGAAGAAATTTATATGGGCAAAGTAAAACTTCAATATAAATTCGTCGAAGCTATGAAAGAATACTATTCAAAAATGTAATTTGGAAAAAACAATGAAAAAATTAAATTTAATTAATGAAAATTATATTATACGAAAGGCGTATATAAACGATATTAAATCTATACAGTCTCTTATCAATCCGTTCGCGAAAAATAACGAAATGCTTCCGCGATCATTAAATGATTTGATTGAAAATTTAAGAGATTTTATTATTATCGAAGAAAATAATAAAATTATAGCCTGCGGGGCTTTGCATTTGACCTGGATTGACATTGCTGAAGTGAGAAGTCTTGCCATACGCAAAGAATATCAGAAACTTGGAATAGGCAGCATAATAGTCAATAAACTAATCGAGGAAGCCAAGAAACTTGGAATTTATAAATTATTCGCTTTAACCTATAAACCGGAATTTTTTAAAAAATTAGGATTTAAAATAATCAGCAAAGACGATTTGCCCAAGAAGGTCTGGACAGACTGCATAAAATGTCCGAAATTTCCGGATTGCGACGAGATAGCTGTTCAACTTATATTAGCGAACGGCAAACCGGCAAACAAAAAAAAAGTTAATTAATAAAAAATCCGGCTTGGGTTTAAAACCACAACCGGTTTTTTAACGCGGGAAAAATTAATGTGGATTTCCGAATTTAAATCCGGATATTATTTATATTTAATTCCGCTGACTTTAATCGTTTTTTTCCTGTTTAGAAAAAAAATTTTTTTTAACAACGCGCCGCCGATAACTTTTTCCGATATCCGTTTTTTTAAAAAACAGCCTTGCAAATTAAAAACAAATTTGCGGACGCCGGTTCTTCTAATTCTAAGAGCGGCGGCGTTGATTTTAATTATAATTGCGGCGGCGGGTCCGAGAGCCGGAACCGAGTTTTCCGAACAGAACATTTTTGCGACTGACATTATGATTTTAATCGACTCAAGCGCAAGTATGCAAGCCGAAGATTTTTCTCCGGAAAATAGACTTGAAGCCGCAAAACGAACCGCCCAAAATTTTATAAATTCAAGAAAAAGCGACAGAATCGGAATAATCGAATTTGCAGCAGGAGCTTTTTTAAGGTGTCCTTTAACTCAGGATTATCAAACGCTGCGAAAAATCGTCGATCAAATTGTATTTTATTACGATTGGGAAAAAGACGAAGACGACGCGAGAAAAGTTCCCGTAAAATTTCATAACGGAACGTTTATATCGTCGGCGCTTGGAATAGCCGGACATTATTTAAAAAAAAGTTCGGCAAAAAGCAGAATAATTATTCTTGTTACCGACGGCAGACAGGAAGGAGATTATTTTGATCCTATTACAATCGCGGCGGCTTTGAAAGAATATGGAATAAAGATTTATACGGTTCAAATAGGAATGGCGGATAAAGGGGTGAAGTTTCCCGTATTTTATAAAAATAAAGGAAAACAGTATCATTATAATAGCGACGGTTCGCTTCCGGTTATCGAGGTCGATGAAGAACTTCTTCAAACAATTTCCCGCAATACTTCGGGAAAATATTATAAGACGACAGATTTTAAAACGTTAAAACAGGCGTTTGCGGATATTGACGAATTGGAAAAAACAAATATCAAAATAAAGAAATACGTTGAATACGAAGAATATTTTCAATGGTTCGCATTAGCGGCCATTATTTTGTTAATCGTCGAAGTAATACTGAAAAATACCGTTTTCAAAATGATAAACGACTTATGAAATCCCAAACAAACATCCGCAATATTTTTGACGGTAAAGTCCGTATTTTTTTGAAAGCTCTACGCTTTTAGCGAAACCGTTGTTTTTTTTTAAATCGACAGCCACAAAATTCACTCCGTATTTTTTTGCGGCGATTTCGCCTTCTTCATTTATCATATCGAGATTTTTATGCGGACTGATTGATAAAGTGGTTGAAAATTTTTTTATTCCTCTATATAAAGCGGTTTTTGCCGCGAGGTCAAGTCTGAATTTAATGCATAATCTGCAACGATTGCCACCCTCTTTATCCCGTTCAAAACCTTTTATAAAATCGCGCCATCTTGCATTGTCATAATTTCCAATCAGCAAATCTATATCGGAAAATTCAATTAGTTTATTTAGCGCGTTGATTCTTTTTTCATATTCATCAAGCGGTTCTATATTCGGATTATAAAAAAATCCTTCGATGGAAAAATTTTCGTTAAACGCAATAATGCTATGCGTAGCGCAGGGAGCGCAGCAGATATGCAGAAGCAATTTTTCTTTGATATTAGTCATTGTGTATAAAACCCTTTTTAATTAATTTTATTTTCTTTTTGTTTTTTAAAATATATTTTTTCCCCGAAGAAGTTATCTCTCCGATTATTGATAATTTTGCTTTTAATAAATTTTTTATTTTTTTTATATTAACTTTAGAGGCGGTAAAAACGCAATTATAATCTTCGCCGAAATTTATTATTTCTTCCAAATCAATTTTAAATTGCGTGCAATATTTAACCGTTTCAGGATGAACGGGAATTTTTGAAAAATCAATCATACAACCGCGTTTTGTATTATCAAGCATAGTTCTAATAGACGAATACAAACCGTCGCTGTTATCCATACACGAATCGGCAAACTTTGAAATTATAGCGGCGTCTTTAAGAGACAAAATTTCCGGAATCAGATGTTGGCGGATTGATTCCGGATAGCCTTTAATTTTTTTTTTTAAAACATTAAAGCCGGTTCCCGACAAACCCGCATAACCGGTTATGCATATTAAATCGCCGGATTTGGAAGTATGTCTGTATAAAATGTTTTTGTTATTAACTTTACCGAGCAGCGTAATAGTTATGCATAAATCATTTTTCGAAGACGTGGTGTCGCCGCCTAAAATTTTAATTCCGTATTTTTGGCATATAAAATCTATGCCGTCAAACAGGCGTCGGATATTTTTTAAGCGTTTTGGAATATTAATTGATAAAAACAAATTTTCAGGAACGCCGCCGCAAGATAAAATATCGCTTATGTTGACAAGAACCGATTTACATCCCAGCAAATATAAAGAAGTCCATTTTAAATTGAAATGAACGTTTTCTATTAAAGAATCCGTTGTTATTAAAAATGAATGAGAAGAAGAATATGGAATAATCGCGCAATCGTCTCCGATTCCGATTCCGATTCCGATTCCGATTCCGGTTTTGATTTGTTTAGTTGAATCGGCGTCGCCAATGCCAAACTTGTTTCGTTTAGTTAAACCGCAGCTCAACGAAGAATTCTTTAATTGATTTATTTTTTTGTCGAGAGCAATTATTTCTGCCGATTTTAGTTTTGATATATATTTGATTATGGATAATTCGTTCATATCGCGCTCTTTTTTAAATTTAAATATGATTCAAAGGATTTATACGAACTTCTAACAAAAGGACCTGATTCCACCACTTTAATTTTTTTTTTGGCGTAAATTTTATAATCCGAAAATTTAGATTCTTCAATATATTCTTTTACGGGATAATGTTGCAAAGACGGCTGCAGATATTGACCTATAGTAAGGATATCAACTCCAGTTTCGGCTAATAAGTCAATCAAATTCAATATTTCGGACTCTGTTTCTCCGAATCCGACCATAAATCCGGTTTTGGAAATAATCGAATCATCAATTTTTTTTATATTTTCAATAATCCTCATACTTGTTTTAAAATTCGAATCCGGCCTTATATCGGCATATAACTTTTCAATCATTTCAATATTATGATTAATCACGACGGCGCCTGACTCTATAATTTTTTTTAACAACTCGGTATTGCCGTTTAGATCCGGTAACAACAATTCTGATTTAATGCCGGCTTCAAGCAAAGCGCGGGTTAATTTTATGAAATGATTAGTTCCCATATCTTTCAAATCGTCGCGCGTTACAGAGGTTATTGTTAAATATTTATACTGATATTCAATAGCGAATTTAACAATGTTGTTTATTTCATCTTCAAAATCAAATTTTCGCGGCGTCCCTTTTTTCACATTGCAAAATTTACATCGTCTTGAACAAATATCGCCTAAAATCATAAAAGTTGCTGTTTTATTATTAAAACATTCATAGATATTCGGACAGAGCGCGGATTTGCAGACAGTGTTTAAATTCATTGAAATCGTTTTTTTTTTCAGAATAACGCCTTGGTCGGCAAACCTGATTTTTTTTTTCAACCATTCGGGTTTTCTTAAATAGTTTTGTTCATTATTTATTTCATCTGTTTTCATATATGTATTGAAAATTTTTTAATAATTTAGTCAATTCTGAAACCAAAGACTTTACCGTTTCAATATCTTTATCTAAGACCGCGTTTTTAAGATTAACGATGCTGATTTTAAAATATTTCAACAAAAATTTATTAAAAGGATTTAACAATTTTTTTTTATCAAACCTATCTATAACCGCGCCGTAAAAATCAAGCATTTCTTCTGTTTCAATAAGCATATAATTCCATTTTTTTTTTTGAATATAACTTTGAAACTGAATTAAATCAACTATAAAATAATTTATTTCCGGCGAGTCTTTTATTTCAAAATTATTATAACATTCGTATAATGTTTTTATTAGTTTATTAAAATTGTATTCGGCTTGATTTTCAAAATTATTATTTAATAAATCTTTTTTTATTTGAGCCGTTATACGGTTTAGTTTTGATTTTAAATCGTCGGGAAAGGATTTATAACCGGAGATGATTTTTATTTTTTCGTTTATATTTTCCAATGTTTTCAAAGACCGGTTTAATGAGTTTTGCCTTAAAGAATCTTGAAAGTCTGTTTCAAAAAGGATAATAATCGCTACGTCGGACAATAATTTTTGATTTTCGATATCCATTGAAAATATTTTTTTTTGAAAATTAAACATTGAAAAAAAAACAAAAAGAAAAATAAGTTTCTTCATAATATACTTCCTTAGATATCAAATATTCAATTCTGATTTCAGCTTGTCAATAAAACCGGAATAATTCGAGGAAGCAAGCAAATATTCGGAAAATCCTTTAATTTGAACGATTTTCGCTATTTCCGATAGAATATTTAAATGACCTTCGGTAGAATGCGACGCGGGCGACAGGAGGATAATAATTATTTTTGGAGAAATATCCAGAGCGTTTAATTTAAAACCGGCCTCATTAGTAAATATATAAATTAAATAATCCGGCGCTTCTGCAGTGTGAATATGAAGCAGTGAAATTTCAGTAGTCAATTCTAATGGAGATTCTTTGGACACGGCGGATAATTGATTAAAAATCAAATCTGGATTTTTAAAATTATTTGAATTAATAATAGTTTTAAAGGCGTCGGCAATATGCGTTTTTTCAAAATTAAAATAGAAATTCCGTTCCGGAATTAAATTCAATAAAGTCAATTCGTTTGATAAAAATTCTTTTTCATAATCGTATTCGTCGATATTGTAATACGGATAAACGGTAATAATGCTGTTATTCGGAAACCTGAGTTTCAACTGATTCGGCATTTTATCGAAATTCAAACTCCATGCGAGTCTTCCGGGTCTTGCTATCATTTGGATAATGATATCGTTGGGAAGCGTCATTTCATCCAAAATATTATAAATTTTTTTCCAGCTTGATACGGGAATAAAATCAGATGATAACACAGGTTTTGACTGATTTATTATAGCGAGAATTTCTTCAATAGCGCTTTGTTCAGCTAAAAAAATGATTTTAGCGTTGATAGACAAAGATAATTTTTTTAATTCGATTAAAGTGTCTTTAAATCCATTTTGTTTATGTATAAGCGGCGGAATGATAAGAAGTATTCTGTCGGATATATTGAGCGGTTGAAGGATTGCCGCGACAAAAATTATTTCGCGGCTTTCTTTAATGTATTTATCTATTGTGTTTCCAAAAAGGTGATGTTTAAAAGTTATATTTTCATTCCAGCCCAGCGCCACTTTTGAAATACGGTATTCCTTGACTGATTTTATTATGGCGTTATGAACGTTTATATCTATGCTTGTCAAAGGAAAAGATATTTTATTCGCGGCGCTTATTCGCATAACGGCTTTAGTAAGAATATTTTCTCCGGATAAGACTTGTTCCTGAACGTCTTTGCCTTCAATAGCTATATTCAGCGGATATATTGGATCATGGCTGTTTTTCGGATGAAGAAGCAACGCCAAGTCAATTAATGAATTTATCGTTTCCGGATTTTTAAGCGGGATAAGTATTCTGTCGGACCGTTTAAGATTTTTAAAATCGAATTTGTCTTTGGTTTCAAGTATCAATTTTTTACTTGATTTTTCCGTTATAAAAGGACCGGCAAAACAAGTTCCCAATATCATCATTATGGTTCCGGTTAAAATATTTGAAGAAAAAATCCCGACTTTATAACCAACCAGCACTGCGGCAAGGGTCGCCGCCGCCTGATTAACGGTTAATCCAAAGATTAAAGAACCCTCGGTTTTTGAAAATCCGGAAATTTTTGAAAATAAAACGGCGGCTATCCATTTGGAAAACAAAGCGACAATAATCATAGCCGCTGAAATTTTTATCGTTTCAAAATTCGAGAAAAGCAATTTTGGATTTATTATCATACCGACTGAAATAAGGAAAAAAGGTATAAACAGAGAATTGCCGACAAATTGTATTCTGTTCATAAGAACGCTTTTTTCCGGTATCAATGAGTTTAATGCTATACCGGCTAAAAACGCTCCGATAATAGGTTCCAATTTAGCGAGATGAGAAAAATAAGCGCTTGTGAACAAAGCAGCGATTACAAACACGTAATCCTCGACGCCAAGTTCGGACGAAAAATTTTTAAAAAACCAGCTTCCGATTTTTGGCAAAAAAAAGATGATTCCAAAAGAATATACGGTTGAAAAAACGATAAATTTAGCCCAGAACATATAATTCAAAGAACCGTTATTTGAGCTTATTATAACCGCAAGAATGATTAATGCGAGAGCGTCTGTGAAAATTGTTCCGCCTATAGCCGCGGTAACAGCTCTTTTTTTTGCAAGCCCTAATCTGCTTACAATAGGGAAAGTAAGAAGCGTATGCGAAGAAAACATGCTCGCTAAAAGAATCGAAGCTATAAGATTCATTTTGAAAAAATAATATCCGATTAGAATTCCAAAAAATAAAGGAAAAATAAAAGTGAACGCTCCGAATATTAAACTATAATGCTTATTTTTTTTTACCTGAAGGATATCTATTTCCAATCCCGCTTGAAACATTATATATAGCAACCCAACGGTTCCGAGCAATTCAATAGTCTGATTTCTTTCAAGTATTCCGCTCATATACGGACCGATTAAAGTTCCGGCGATTATTAATCCTACGATATCGGGAAATCCTGATTTTTTCGCTAAAAGGGGAGCGATTAAAACGATTAACATAACTATGGCGAAAATCAAAACAGGGTCTTGAACCGGAAGAATATTCATGTTTTTTTTAATTAATTATTAAATTGATTATTTGCGGTCAATTCGGCTTTATCGTAACCTTCAAGTAATTCAGTCATTAATTCTTTGACTGAAATAATTTTATCTACCTTGTAAGCGTTTGCTCCGGCAAAAGCAAATCCGTCGCGGAAATTTCCGTTTTGAGCGTTAAATAAAGCCAATGCTATACAATACGGAGCGGATGTAAAATCGCAGGTTTTCAAGCATTTCCACATACATTTAAAAGGTTTTTTGCGACCGTTTGAGACGTCGGTTAAAAAAGTGTTATTTATCGCTCTGCCGGGCAATCCTACCGGACTTTTAATTAATATCAAATCTTGCCGTTTGCAATTTATGTATTCCCTTTTGAAAGCATCCGCCGCATCGCATTCGCGCGTTCCCACAAACCGCGTTCCTAATTGAACTCCTTGAGCTCCCAATTTCATAATTTTAAAAATGTCTTCGCCGGTATATATTCCGCCTGCGGCTATAACGGGTATGTTTTTATTAAATTCTTTTTCAAAAGGTTTTAACGCTTCAACCACTAAGGGCACGATATTTTCAAGTCTGCATTTATTTTCATTTATATCCTCAATTTTAAATCCAAGATGACCGCCGGCAAGAGGTCCTTCCACTACAAACGCGTTTGGAACAAAATTGTATAATCGTTTCCAAGTTTTACAAATAAGATTTGCGGCTCTGTCCGATGAGACTATAGGAACGATTTTTTTTATGATTTCAGATAATTTTTCTTGCGATAATGCGTCGGAAAATTTTAAAGGAAGTCCGGCTCCTAAAAAAAACAAATCCGCTCCGGCTTCAAACGAATCAATCAGAATTTCTTCATAATCGGTTAAAGCCACTAAAATATTAACTCCTATGACGCCGGATGTTTTTTTTCTTGCCTTTTTGATTTCAGCGTGAAGCATTAAACGAGCATTCGTTTTGAAATCGGAAAAATCTTTCGCGAGAAACGCTATTCCGGTTGCGGAAATTACTCCAATGCCTCCTTCTTCGGCTACAGCCGAAGCGAGATTAGACAAGGATATGCCGACTCCCATACCTCCTTGTATTATTGGACGTTTAACGACAATATTTCCTATGTGTAACGGTTTCAGCATTTAGTGAAATTTCCTTATTCGTTTATTACGAATACAATATTTATTAATCGATTAATTTTATCGCGTTAAACCTGCATACATTATAACAAGTCTGACATTTTACGCATTTGGATTGGTCGATTATATGTTTTTCTTTTTTGTTTCCGGATACGGCTTGAACCGGACATTTTTTCGCGCATAACCCGCATCCTTTGCATTCGCCGGTAATTTCCAGCGAGGGACGCGTAGCTATCGAATCAGATATGGACTTTTCGGGTTTTACCGGACATACGGTATGACATTTGCCGCAGTCTATGCATTTAGAATAATCAATGACAGGCAAATTATTTATGATTTCTATCGCTGATACCGGACAGTTTTTAGCGCATAGCCCGCAAGCTATGCAAGCGACATCGCATTTTGTTTTTGCGAGTTTTCCTTTATCAAGATTTTTGCAAGCTACTATTATATGATTTTTTTCAGGAATTAAAGTTATTATATTTTTTGGACAAGCCGCTACGCACGCTCCGCATCCTACGCATTTATTTTCTAATATTACGGGGATCTTGCCTTTCTCAAACGATATTGCGTCGAACTTGCACGCCCGGAAACAGTTACCGAACATAAGACATCCGAATTCGCATAGTTTGGGTCCTGTTAAAAGTTTTGCCGCCATTTCGCAATCGTTAGGACCTTTATAATCGAATTTAAATTTTATATATTCTTTTTCGCCTCTGCATAATATGCGCGCTGTTTTACGTTCTGTCTTCTCGGCGGCAGACCCGAGTAATGAAGCGATTTTATCCGCGACTGCAGAACCGCCCGGCGAACATAGCGCAACGCTTACCTTTGAACCGGATTTGCCTAACGCTTCAGCATATCCCATACAACCTGGAAATCCGCAAGATCCGCAATTTGCTTTAGGCAAAATTTCGTATATGTCCAAAATAATTTTATCGGTTTCAACCGCGAGTTTTTTTGATGCAATAACAAGAAAACCGCCAAAAATAATTCCTAACGCTCCAAGTATTAATATAGCAGTTAATATCATTTAAAACTCCAAAATTAAAACAAATTAAAATAACATTATAATCAAAAAAATAATAATCGTCAATACAAATATTACCCTACTTTCGCTTTGGGTGTAGACATGAGAAGTAGAAATACAAAAACATTACCGGAAGTCAAGCTAC
>ERZ795056.5915-NODE-5915-length-12083-cov-5.254573_pt1 | contig 12083 bp, 8 predicted proteins | sample MGYA00375140_ERZ795056 | MGnify/ENA primary metagenome ERZ795056 (study PRJEB30185, sample SAMN05720227) | activated sludge metagenome | isolation source: Anaerobic digester | place: USA | collected 2015-03-09 ...
AAAAAAAAATCCTTTTCCCGGAACGCCCTCCTCTCCTTCCAACACCTATCTTAAATTCTTTTCACCTAAAACCCTTTTTTTATGAAATCCCTGCATTTCCTTTCCTATTTCAGCTTTGTTATCCTGGCCTTGGCCATTCTTCCACTTTCTGCTGCCAATTTGGTACAAAACCCCAATTTTGAAACGGTAGGTGCCAATGGCATTCAGGTCAACCTTCCGGGCGCACCCGCCCCTTTTGAATCTCCCGCCAAGTTCTGGTTTTTACATACCAGCAACAACAACGCGCCACTGAGTTCAAGGATGTTGGCCTCCAACGGACCCAATGCCCCCCGGATGATTGAAGTGCGCTGCGGCGGCAATGAAAGTGGCGTTTTCCAAAAATTCAACCCCAATGGCAACAAAAAAGTAACCGTTACGGCCTATGTAAAAGTGGTTACCGGTCAGGTACAACTCGGCGTAGGAGTGGATGGTTTTACCAGCCAAGCGGTTGCCGTTGGCCCCACCAACAAATGGGAAAAACTCAGCTTTGTAACTGATGGCACCAAACTCAACAATTGGGTATGGGTATACAACCAAAACCCCAACGGCGGCTTGTTTTTTGTAGACTTTGTATCAGTAGAACCCGTTTGTACCCCAGATGTATTTACCGAAAATGGTAGCTTCTCATTCGTTGGGCCACTGGGCATTGCCACCAACAACGCTGGCGTGATTCCTCCCGGCACCCCTTCTGCGGCTAAAGATTGGTATGTACACAATAGCAACGCCGGAGCAGCCATCAATTCCAATTTGATGGGCTCAACTGGCCCTGACGGCGGTCGGATGCTGCTGGTACGCACCATGGGCAATGAGGGTGGAGTCTTCCAAAAATTCAATTCCAATGGTGTTCAAAAAGTAATCGTTACGGCTTGGGTATACGTCATGAAAGGCCAGGTTCAACTGGGCTTGGGCAAAGATGGCTTCACCAGCCAGGCCGTAATGAGTACCAAAGTGAACCAATGGGAAAAATTGACCATCGTTTCCGACGGCGCTACCCTCAACAACTGGGTATGGGTATACAACCAAGCTCCGACTGGCGGCGATTTTTACATCGATTTTGTGGAAGTAAAGTCGATTTGCCCTCCGGTGTTGATCCCGAATTTGGCGGTGAGAAATTAATCAGAACAAGTAAAAAATGCACTAAGACTTAGAATCTTAGTGCATTTTTTATTTCCACTTAAACTTTACTTTCCGGATGAATGATCACCTGATCAATCCGCACCCCATCTCTATCCACAATTTCTATCCGCCTACCATTGAATTCAATTTGCTCACCCACATCTGGTATCCGTTCCGTTTGATGAATGACAAACCCAGCCATCGAGGTGTAAAAGGTGTTCTTTTCCGGGATAAAATCGATTTTCAAAAATTGATTAAGTTCATGCACGGCAACACTGCCCCCAACCAAGAGAGAGCCATCTGCTCTGGAAATGATTTCAGGGGCTACTTCGTCCTGATCGGGTAAATCGCCTACCAAGGCTTCCGAAAGGTCATGCAAGGTAATCACCCCTTCAAATGCCCCAAACTCATCCACGACGATGCCAAAATAGCAGCGCTGTTTTTTGAACTGTTGGAGAATATCGATGGAGAACTGATTTTCCGGAATAAAAACCGGCTCCCGAATGATGCTCCGGATTTGAAATCCAGGTTCATTTTTTTTGGCAAAAAAATCTTTGACATGCAGGTAGCCCAGGATATTGTCGTATTTGTCTTCACAAACTGGAAATTGAAAATGATTGCTTTGCAACAAGCGCTCTTCGGTTTTTTCCGGTGGATCAGTTACATCTACCCAATCTACCTCCAGACGGTGGGTCATCAGGTTTTTTGCCCGTAAATCGGCAAAAGAGATGGCATTGTTGTGGATTTCGCTCTCTTCTTTTTCAAAAAGCCCTTGCCGTCCCGCAGTTTTGATGATGTAACGCAATTCATCCTCGGTGACTTTTTCCTCTTCGGTGGGCTTGATGCCTAAAATACTGAATACCAGACTGGTCGTCGTTGTTAGTAACCACACAAAGGGGCGGGCAAATTTGGAAAAGATCAAGATAAAACCCGCAATACTCAAGGCTACTGGCTCAGCAAATTTCATCGCCAGGGTTTTTGGAATAAGCTCCCCAATGACGATGGATAAGTAAGTGATCAATGCCACCACCAATACATAGGCGATTTGTCCCGCATATGGCCGCAGCACTTCAACCTGTTCCACTACGGGACGAAAGTTATCCGTAAGTGTTGCTCCGCCGTAAACCCCCGAAACAATACCAATCAGCGTGATGCCAATTTGTACAGCGGATAAAAAGTCTTCCGGTTTTTTGAGCAATTGCAACACCTTGCGGGCACGCAGGTTCCCCGCCTCGGTCAGCTGAACCATGCGTTGTTTTTTGACCGAAACCAGGGCGATTTCAGAAAGGGCAAAAATTCCGTTGATGAAATTGAAAAGAATAATGATTAAAATTTCCACTAGTGATTCTTTGGGTGAAGAGATTGACAAAGATAAGAGGCAATTACGAAAACGGTGCTTCTGTTTCGCTCGGTGGCCGTTTTCGTAATTCATTCCCTATCTCGGAAATCGCCAAGACAAACCCGCCGTCAAAAAGTAATAGCTCCGGTCTGCTCCATAAAAAATCCACGCTCTGTCGTATTCCGAGGCCCTAATGCCGCCAGATAAATCCACCTGGATGTTAGCCTTGGGATAATACATCACCCCAGCTTCTGCATAAGTCTGTTGGGTCGTAGAGACCTTGCCCCCACCCAGATTGGTTCTCTGAAAAGCGCCATGGCCTTGCAGGTAAGCGCCTATTTTATTGGAAAAAGAGAACTCGGTAGAAAGGGCATAATAATTCTCCGGATTGGGGTTGTCTCCATCCCAACTTGCACCGAGGTTGTAACAAATCGTCAACCAATCATTGATGGGATTGGCAAAAGATAATTGTAAATCCGGGCTCAAATAAGCAGGCTGGAAAGCATCCGTCGCGATACGTGGCAAGCCCAACATACCAATAAAGGTAACCGTAGGTATCCAGGATTTATTTTCGATCAACAATGCTTTCATCCCAAAGCGCAGGGGAAAAAAGCCAGTTTCGACCTGTTCAGCATCATTCGGCTCGGCACTGGATGATGTGCGGTTTTGCCAAAGGTTGTAATCAAAGCGCAATTCTACTTTTTCACCAATTCCGTAGCGCAACAAAGTGGAATTTAATCCAATGCCCCGAACGGTGACGGGTGTTGCTTTGTCTTCTTCGTACCAAAACCCGGTTTCCACCTGCAGATTCTTGAGCGGTACAATCGATACTGCGTCGCCAAAGCCTGGGCGATCAGGGGCGATTGTTTCGGTACTGTCTTGAGCTTTGAGCCAGACAGTGCTGCAAATCAGCAGGAGTCCAAGGAGATAATTTTTTTTCATGCGTTAGCGTATTTGGAATGGCTATACGGTGAATACCCTCAAGAGGTTACTGGTAAACATAGATTTAATCCTTTATTCAATAAAAAAAATATCTACACGTACGATTTTTGTTAATGCAGGCTGGCTATTTTCCGTCAACTTGAGTACAAAATCGATTTTTTGCCTTATCTAAAGACAGCCTGTTGTAATTTTAGGCATAAAGAGTGTATTTTATCAAAAGCGACTTTATACCCGCAAGGGTATAGCACAAAAATTCATCAATATGAAGAAATGGATACTTTTCTTCCTGTCAACGCTATGGTTATGCGTTGGCCTGATCAATGATTTAACTGCTCAAAAACTCCCCGAAGGCCTCAGCGTGAGCCAGGATGGTCAGCGTCTGGTTTTTGCAGAAAAAAGAGTCACCGGTTTTTATGATACGTCCGACATCAAGGAGGTTCGCTTCTATTTTACCCAATCCGATTATTGGCAACAATTGACCAATAACTACTCCAGAAGTGCAGATTTGCTGGGCAAAATGGTCTACGACGGTGTCACCTACGACAGTGTAGGCATCGCATTCAAAGGCCAAACCTCGTACAACCGCTTGCCCAGCGGTGCCCAAAAAAAATCCTTTAGCGTCAATATGCAATACGTCAAAGAAGACCGCAATGTGGAAGGGTACGAATCACTCAATTTCAACAATGCCTTTGAAGATCCGACCTATCTGCGCGAAGTGCTGTACGGGATTCTGGCACGGCGTCATGCCCCGGCAGTACGAACCAACTTTATCCACTTGTACATCAATGACCAGGACTGGGGCATTTACCCCAATGTGCAACAAATCAACGGCGAATTCATCAAGGAGTGGTGGTTCAGCAACGACGGCATTCGCTGGCGGGCCGATTCTCCAGGCGGGGTAGGTGGCGGCCCTGGTGGTGGTGGCGGATTTGGCCGAGGATTAGCGGCAATCAATTACCTCGGTGCCGATACTTCACTGTACAAAAACTACTATACCCTCAAACGCTCGGAAGTAAGTAATCCCTGGGAGAAACTGATGCAAGCGGCAAATAAATTGAACCAAACTGCCCTTACTGACCTGGAAACTGTACTGCCCAGTTACATCGATATTGACCGGACTTTATGGTTCCTAGCCACTGAAATTGCCTTTGGAGATGATGACAGCTATGTGTTTAAAGGTGCTATGGATTATTACATCTATTGGGATCCCGAAACCCAACGACTAACGCCCATCGAAGTAGATGGCAATAGTTCCCTGGCTACAAGCCGAGCCACCTGGAGTCCTTTTTACAACGAAACCAACGGGAATTATCCGCTGCTCAATAAGATGCTGGCCGTTCCTGCCTGGCGTCAACGCTATTTGGCGCATTTGCGTACCATCAATGAAAGCAGCATCAACCCCGCCACCGCTCATGTACATGTAGATCGATTGGCCAAAAAAATTGACGCCTTGGTAAAGACTGACCCCCGCGCGCTCTCCACTTATGCCAACTTCACTTCCGGTTTGACTACCCTGAAAAGTTTTTTCACCAATCGCTACAACTACCTGCGTAACCAAACTGAAGTCAACCGCATCGCCCCCAGCATCAGCAGTACCCATTATCGAGTGGGCAATGTGCAAGGACAACTGCCCCAAAGTGGCCAAAATGTACAAATACGGAGCACGGTAAAAGGCTCCGAAGGAATTTCCAATGTTTGGCTCTATTATTCCAACAACCTGACCGGTCTTTTCACCAAAATCCAGATGAAAGATGATGGCAATAGCAATGACGGTAGCGCTGCTGACGGGGTTTACGGGGCCACCATTCCTGCTTTTGCCGCAGGCACTTATGTTCGCTACTACATCGAAGCCGTGTCCAACAACAGTGTCAAAACCGTAAGCTTCGATCCAGTCGGTGCCGAGCACGATGTGTATTTTTATCAGGTACAAACCCAACTTACCGCTGCCGCCGCCGTAGTGATCAATGAGGTACTGGCTTCCAATACCAAAGACCTGGATGAAAACAAACAGGCCGATGACTGGATCGAATTGTACAATACCACCAGCAACCGCATCAACATCAGTGGCTATTACCTGACCGATAACCTGACCAATTTGAAAAAATGGGCCTTCCCGGAAGGCACTTTTATCGAATCCAAGGGCTTTTTGACGGTTTGGGCCGATGAAGACCAAAAACAAGGCCTGCTGCACGCAAATTTTAAACTTTCGAAATCTGGTGAATTGCTTATTTTGTCGGATTCTAATGGCATCCAACTGGATCGGGTAGAGTTTGGAGAACAACAAGACGACCAGGGTTATGCCCGGGTACCCGATGGAACGGGGAGTTTTGTGATCCAAAAATCGACCATCAACGCCAGCAACAATTTAACTACTCCTGTGCTGGATTTGGCGCAAATAGGGCTCAAAATCTATCCCAATCCTGCACAGAATCAAGTAAACATTGAAGCGGAAGGCGAAATCGAAGGCGAAATTTTAACCATCTATAATGCCCAAGGGCGACTGATTGCGCGGCAAATATTGCAGCAAAAAACCATTGTGAACACCAATAGCTGGCCAAACGGCACTTACTTGTTGCGCATCGGCGCAGTGGGGAGGAAGCTGATTATTATGAAATAGTTGAGAAGTTGAGAAGTTGAGAAGTTAAGGCTACCGCAAGCGACATGGACAATATCTTCGTCTAAGCATCTGCGGCAGCCTCAACTTCTCAACTCCTCAACTTCTCAACTCCACCTTCACAGGCATGCAGGAATTTTTATCTACCTATTCGAAGATCGAGAATCCGACCTTTCAAATGGTCATTTTTACGTTTCTTCTTTCGTTTTTGTTGTCGGCATTGGTGGCATTCACCTACAACATGACCACGCGCAGCACCCTGCGCACCACCAATTTTATCCAATCGCTCATTTTGAGTGCCTTGATTGCCACCATGGTGTTGCAGGCTATTGGCGACAATGTTGCTTCGGGCTTGGGGATGTTGGGCGCCTTGACCGTCATCCAGTTCCGCACCGCCCTGCGCAATCCGCGGGATATTGTGTTTATGTTTGCTGCTCTGGGTACGGGTATCGCCTGCGGGCTGTACGGGTTTTTCATCGCCATTCTGGGGGTATTTTTTTTCTGTTTGTTGGCCATCGTACTCAGTTTTACCCCCTTTCATTACGGTAGGCATATTGTGTGGGAGTTGCGCATTCGGATGGAAGAAGGCGCGGGCGATCCGGGGGTCAACTTCGATCAAGTGATGCGACTCTACTGCCAGCACTGGACCCTAGATTCGGTCAATCTGGATCGCGGTAAAGACAACGGCATCTCCCGCGAATACGATTACACCCTGCTGTTCAAAGACGATACCAAACAACCCTCCTTTTTGCAGGCTTTGTTGGACAATGGCGTTTCGGTACGCCGCCTCAACAAACAAAACGACGAACTGACGCTATGAAATTTAACGTGCTGTACCTGGTTTGGGCGCTGGCTTTCCTGGCTTGCTTTTGGTTGAAAGACAATTTCATGGGCAGGGGAAATACTGCGTTTTTTGGGGCTACGGAAACGGAAAGCCGGATACTCAACTTTGATAACCCCGTCATCATTCAAGACGTTTTGGTAAAAACTGGCGACGAAGTGCGAGCGGGAGATACCCTGATGGTTTTTTATCGCGCTGAACTGGATCAGGAAACTGCCAACCGCTTGGGGGACATCAACCAATTCAGCGTTGAAAAAAATGCCAAAAACAGCATCCTGGACAAATCACTCGACGTACTAAAAGCCCAACACCAGGCCAAATTGAGCGAGTTGCAAGCCCAAATCCGCATCGAAGAAGCCGAGTACCAGGCCGAAAGTGGCGTGCGCAAACTCCTCGGCGAGTCGGATACAGCCAATGGCATTGACCCCCTGCGTGCCGAAAAAATCGCCGCCCTGCGTACCCAAATCCAACAAACTGAACAAGAATATGCCGTACAAATCCAGGAATTAAAAGCCGAACGCAGCGCCAATCAGTCCATTTTTGAGGCCCGCAACGCCAAAGTACAAGTCGAGTTGGATTTTGTCAAGGCCGAACGCCAGCGCCTGGTGCTCACGGCTCCTGTAGATGGTTTTGTGGAAAGCATTGCCGTTGGTCTCTACGAGATTGTGCCCCAATACAGAGAACTCATCAAAATCAATCCCCGCCAACCCACGCGCATCCGGGGTTTTATCTACGAATCGGCAGAAATCAGTTACAAACTGGGGGACACTGTCAAACTGAGTTCCTATAGTCGCCACAATGTCAGCGGCAACGGCATCATCATTGGCGGCAATCCACAGGTAGTGGAACTGCCTGTTCGGCTGCGCAAGGTGGCCGAATTGCGCACCTGGGGACGTGAAATTTACATCAAAATCCCTAGCGACAACCCGTTTTTTCTCAATGAAAAAATTGTCATCTCTTTCGAATAGCCTTGAATATTTAGCAACCGCCTGCGGCGGATGCTTCGAGACATAATTCCCCCGCAGATCACGCAGATCTACGCAGATAATGTCCCTCTATTGAAAAAAATCTGCGTAAATCTGCGTGATCTGCGGGCGACTTTACCTTATTAATGCCACCGCCGTAGGCGGGGTGCTAAATGCATCATTCATCATGAAAGTGCTCCTGATTACCCTGGGCTTGCTGCTTGCTACCGTCAAACCAATGGACCCCATCAAAATTGGCATGAAAGAGGTGTTGGCTTCTGCCAGTCAGGACGAACAATGGCGACTGAGCCAGCAAGCAATCGATTGGTTGGGGCAACAAAACTATCAAAATCCACTGTTGCAAAAACTGGAACTACGACTGGGTTCCAATGATTTTTCGCTGACCCGCCAGCAATACGGCATCCGGGTCAGCCCCACTGCCTTTGGGCAAACCAAATTTCAGCAAAAATACCAAAGGGCTCAAGTGGGTTTGCTACAGGCCGAAACCGAAACCTACTGGAATCAAGCGCTGCTCCAGCGATACGAATCCATTGCCAACTATTATTATGCTGTTCAACTTGCCCTTGCAGCCCGGCAACTCGATTCTCTCTTGCAGGAACAAACCCAAACCATGCGGGCCATGGTGCGTCAGGGCTTGAGTGTAAAAATTAAAGACGTTGTTGAAAATGAACAGGATCAGCAGGCCATTCAGCTCAGTTTGTCTCAATACAGCGGAGATCAACAAACGGCACTGGAGCGCATTCGCCAGTTTTTAGCCAGCACAACGGAAGTCGATCTTGAGCTAAGCGGTTTCGTCAGCATTGCCCGCATTGAACAAATTGTATCCAGTTTGCCAAATGGTTCGCCCAATATGCCCACTGCCGAAACCAAAATCCGGCAAGCCCAAATTGGACTCATTCAATCAGAAATGGATTTGGTCAAAGTACGCAATCGCGAGTATTTGAGTTTTTTCCAATTTGGTTACGAACGAGCGCCCAAAACCCCTACCCTGGACGATGACTTGTTCATGCGCCTGGGCTTCAACATTCCACTGGGCAGCAACAATCGGATGAAAAACAATGAACTTGCGCTCGACCTGTATGAGGCCAATACCAAGAGCACGCTGAGCACCAGCCGCCATACCCAGGAATTAAACCTGCAGCGCATTAAGGTTCTGCAATTGCTGCAAGAGTACAAACTACTGCAAACCCAGGAAGAAAAAAACCTGGCCGTTTCTATTTTGGCTGATCCGGCCTTGCGGGCACAAGTCTCCCCAACTGAACTGTTGGAATTGAAATTGCTGCGCGAAAAAAAACAGTTTGCCCGCCTGAAACTAGCCCGCGAGCTCACGTTGGAGTACCTCCATCTCCTGTATTTGAATGGAAATTTGGTACAAAAACCACTTTTAAATTACCTGAGTGCGGGCTTAGAGCCCTGGTAATGCGTTCATTAGTAGCGCCAAATTCTACTTTTGTATAAAAAAGCCTTCCATTTGAGCCAACCATTGCTAAACTTGTTCTCACTTTAGTAACAGTTGTACACCTAACCACCACTGATTGGCTTATGGAATTATTTATCCAAAATTTATCCAAGACTTACCCCAATGGGGTTCAGGCTTTGAAAAATGTGAGTTTGCACATCCCCACCGGCATGTATGGCCTTCTGGGGCCCAACGGAGCAGGAAAAAGCACCCTGATGCGCACCTTGGCAACGTTGCAAGACGCCGATGAAGGTGTGGCAACCTTGGGCGAAATCGATGTATTGAAAGACAAAGACTCCGTGCGCCGGGTACTGGGATATTTGCCCCAGGAATTTGGCGTATACCCCCGCATGTCAGCCCTTGATATGCTGGATCATTTTGCCACCCTCAAAGGAATTCCGGGCAATCAACGCAAGGAAGTAGTGCATTCACTTTTACAGCGGGTCAACCTCTGGGACCACCGTAAAAAGGCCGTTAGCAGTTATTCCGGCGGGATGCGCCAACGTTTTGGCATTGCTCAGGCGCTGATTGGCGACCCCAAACTCATCATCGTGGATGAGCCCACCGCGGGCCTCGACCCTGGAGAGCGCAATCGTTTTTACAACTTGCTTTCTGAAATTGGCGAAAACGTCATCGTCATCTTGTCTACCCACATCGTGGACGATGTACGTGAACTTTGCTCCAACATGGCCATCATCAACGGCGGTGAAGTAAAATATGCTGGTGTGCCCGATGCGGCACTTGGCGAGCTCAGTGGAAAAATTTGGGAAAAGGTCATTACTAAGGCCGAAATTGACGCATACGAAAAGAATTTCAAGGTCATCTCCAGCAAGCTTGTTGCCGGAAAACCCATCATTCACATCTTCAGCAATGAAGATCCCGGTGAAGGGTTTCGCCCTGCTGATCCAGGGTTAGAAGATGTGTTCTTTTCGAAAATCAATCAATAATGGGTTCGAAGGTTCGTCGTTCGAAGGTTCAACGACCAGCACCTCGATTCACTTGGTGACTAGCTGTTGAACCCTCGAACCCCCGAACCCCCGAACCTTAAACCCTTTTCCATGTTTTTCACTTTCCTCAAATTCGAATTAAAATCCTGGCTGCGTGCGCCGATGCCCTGGATTTTTCTCTTCATATTTGCGTTGCTGACCTTTTTTGCCACAGTCTCCAACCAAATCCAAATCGGCGGTAGTTTTGGCAACATCTGGAAAAATGCCCCCTATGTAACCCAAAACTGGTACGGGGTATTCAGCATCCTGTCGCTATTATTGATCACCGCATTTTTCAATACCGCAGCCATTCGGGACTTTGAAAACAATACGGCACAGATTGTATTTGCATCTCCGGTACAAAAAGCGGGGTATTTTTTTGGGCACTTTACCGGGGCTTTGCTCATTTGTTTGGTTCCCATGCTCGGTATCTCTCTGGGGATGTGGATCGGCGTAGGCGTCAATTATTTTACCCACTGGATCGATCTGGAGCGTTTTGGCCCTTTTGAAATCCAGAGCCACATCAATTCCTATCTGGTTCTAGTCATTCCCAATATGATCTTTGCGGGGTGTATTCTGTTTACGGTGGCGGCACTGACCCGCAGCACCATGTATTCCTTTATCTCAGCGATGGTACTGCTGGTGGGGTACATCGTAGCGGGCAACCTGATGCGTGACATTGAAAACGAAAGCATCTCTGCTCTACTCGACCCATTTGGCTTTCGCCCTTTGGAACTCATTACCAAATATTGGACCGTAGACGATAAAAACCACCTGTCGGTAAGCATCACCCACCCGATGATGTTGACCAACCGTTTGCTGTGGATGGCCATCGGATTGGTGGTTTTATTCATCGGTTACTGGCGCTTCAGCTTTGCCGAAAGGGCAAAGAAAGTAAGCCAAAAGAGAGCCCGTGCCGCCGCCGAAGAGCCTTATGGCCTAAAACAGTTGGGAGAAACCCCTGTGGTACAACCCGCCACTGGCTGGAGTATTACCCTGGCTCAGTTTCGGAGCCAGTTGAAAGCCAATTTCTTCGGAGTCATCAGAAGTACCCCCTTTATTCTACTGGCCTTCATCGGTTTGCTCAATACTATTCCCAGCATGCAGTTTGCTACCGAAGGTTATGGCACCCACAATTTACCGGTGACCTACACGATGGTCGACATCATCAGGGGCGCTTTTTACATGTTTCTGGTGGCCATTGCCGCTTATTTTACGGGGGCACTGGTGTGGAAAGAGCGCAACGCCAAGGTCAATGAAATTTATGATGCTATGCCTACCCACAACTGGACGGATTTTTTGTCCAAATTTCTCACCATTATGGGCGTAGTGGCCATCCTGATGAGTGTGTGTATTGTGGCTGCCGTTGTTGCACAAACGCTCAATGGCTACACCCGTTATGATTTGGGGGTGTATATACGTGAATTGCTCGTGCTGGATCTTCTGGGGTTTGCATTTATCACCGTTTTATTCCTGCTGGTGCATACCCTGGCACCCAACATGTACCTGGGCTTTTTCATTTGTATCGTGGTTATGATTGTTAATTCGTTTATTTGGGGTGCCTTACGCATCGAAACGAACATGGTGCAATTTGGCGCAACACCGGGTTACACGGTCTCCGATTTGTATGGCTATCAACCTTACGCCAAAGGCCTACTTTGGTTCAATACTTACTGGGGCTTGTTCAGCGCTATTCTGGCCGTTGCCGCGGTTTGTTTTTGGCCACGGGGTAAAGAAAGTGGCTGGGCTAAACGGTTTAAA
>ERZ795056.5920-NODE-5920-length-12077-cov-4.321743_pt1 | contig 12077 bp, 8 predicted proteins | sample MGYA00375140_ERZ795056 | MGnify/ENA primary metagenome ERZ795056 (study PRJEB30185, sample SAMN05720227) | activated sludge metagenome | isolation source: Anaerobic digester | place: USA | collected 2015-03-09 ...
GATTACACGCCTGTACTTGTCAGTCGAATGCCAGACCTTTGAGCCATATGTCCCGCCGCAGTCTCCGCAGATGATCTTGGTAGAAAGGAGGTTCGGTCGGTTCTGCCGCTTGCCGCTTTTCTTCATTGTCAGCAGTCGCTGAACATGATCGAATACTTCCGGAGACACGATTGCCTCATGGCTGTCTTTGACATAATACTGCTGCACCTCGCCGTGGTTTCTGACCTGTTTCTTTGTCAAAAAATCAGGATAGTAGAACTTCTGTAGCAACACATCGCCTTTATACTTTTCATTTCTAAGGATACTGAGGACAGTATGAGATGTCCATTTTTGCTTTCCGACAACTGTGAGTATTTTTTCAGCAGTCAGTATTTTGGCGATCTGTGAGGGAATATGACCTTGCAAGTAAAGGCTGAATATTCTGCGCACAAGCACCGCTTGCTCTTCATCGATCACAAGCCCGCCTTTCGGGCCTTTCTTATACCCCAGCAGCTTTGAGTATGCAACCGAGTACCTTCCGTCTGCCATTGCCTTTCTCTTGCCCCAGCGCACATTCTCAGAAGTGGAACGACTCTCCTCCTGCGCTATGGAACTCATGATGGTAAGCAGCAGTTCACCTTTGGAATCCATCGTCCAGATGTTTTCCTTTTCAAAATAACACTCCACGCCATGCTCTTTCAGCTTGCGAATGGTAGTCAGGCTGTCAACAGTGTTTCTCGCAAAACGTGATACCGATTTCGTGATGATAAGGTCAATCTTCCCTGCAAGAGCGTCAGCGATCATCGTTTTGAAAGCTTCTCGTTTGGTCATGCGCAAGCCGCTGAGTCCCTCGTCTGCGTAGATCTTGACGAACACCCAGTCCTCACGTTCCTGAATATAGCGTGTGTAATAGGTCACCTGCGTGTCATAGGAAGTCTGCTGATCATCCTTATCCGTAGATACTCGTGCATAAGCTGCAACCCTTTTCTTAACGGCTGTGTCCTCGATTGCCGCACTATGCACCTCACGGGTAGCAGGGATAATGGTTACCTGTCTCGGCGGTGTCATGATAGAATTTGATGTCATATTCGGCATCATATTCGGTGTCATTAAATTTGTGTCCAATGCAATCCCTTCCTTCTTTGTCTTTCTGCTTCCACCTTTTCATAGGTTTCCGAATCCAATATCGGATCATGCGGTTCATTGGTCTGATCATTCGGATCATAGAAGGTATCCCGAACAAAATGCTCAAGGATGTTAATGTTAAAATCGCTCCCCCTTGCGGAGCGATACCCCAGTTCATTGAGCTTTTTCGCAATTACCGAACAGTTGTATCTTTCCACATAAAGCTTAAAAATAAGCTTTACAGCCTCTGCCTCTTTCGGAACGATTACAAAACGCTTATTCACAGCATCGTACTGGTAACCGAATTTATGGCGCAGATACATTTTCCTTCTTTTCTCATGGATCTCAGCAGCCATTTCAAAGGTCTCCTTGTCGATGATCGGCTCATGGCAGTCCTTGTAAAGATATTGCGGCAGTTCTCCGTGATTGGTCACAGGCTTATGCGTCAGATGGCTTTCCACATATAGCTTCTGATGCAGAAGGTCTCCGACATAGATTGGATTCTCAATCATGTCCGCTAAGGAATGTGTATCAAAAGTTCCGCCTGAATGTTTTCTGACCCCCTTCTCAGTCAATATCCGTGCGATTTTGGAAAGCGATACACCATGCAGATACTCACGGAATATATATCGGACAGTTTCTGCTTCTTCCGGAACGATCACATATTTCTGCTGCTCTTCATCATAGCAGTAGCCCACAATGCGCTGCTTATAATAATGTGCTGTTCCTGCCTGCATCTGCTTTCGCATACCCCATTTGACATTTTCGGAAATCGATCTGGATTCCTCCTGTGCAAAGGATGCAAGAATGGTCAGCATGAATTCGCCTTCCTTGCTGAATGTGCTGATCTTTTCTCGCTCAAACCGAACCTCTACACCGATCTCCTTCAGATGGCGAATGTTTGAAAGCAAGTCAACCGTGTTGCGTGCAAATCGGGAAATACTCTTGCACAGGATAATATCCACTTCTCCCTTATCACACTTTACCATCAGTTCATGGAATGCATCACGATGTTTTGTGCCTGTTCCGGAAATCCCCCTGTCGGCAAAAACGCCTGCATATTCCCATTTCGGATTCCTTTGGATCATGCGGCTGTAATAGCTGACCTGTGCCTCCACGGAACGGATCATCGGATCGGAATCGTCGGAGACTCTTGCATAAGCCGCTACACGCTTGCGCTTTTCAGGTTGTCTACTGTCGGGCTTGAGAACGATTACCTCCTTCATGCGTTCTCCCTCCCACTGCTGTCCTTGTATCTGCTTTTGATGTAGCATTCGGTACAGCAGAACTTGCGGTTTTTCTGATACGATTCAAATGGTGTTCCGCAAGTCAGGCAGGTGAACTTATGCACTGTTCTGTGAGAACCATACTCCGGATGTGCATTCCACCACTTGTAGCGGCAGGATGTTGAGCAGAACAGCTTTTTCTTCGCATGAGGCGGCTGCAGGATCGGCTTTCCACACTGCTTACAGCGTGTTTCGAGAGAAGCGAGTGCGTCAAGAGCATCTGATGCATTGGACTTCGGCTGTGTAGGCTTTTTTGACGTGGACTGCGGTGTTTCCCTCAATCCGCAGCGCTGGCAAAAACTCTTCACCGAGCCGAGACTGATGCCGAGCTGATTGGCAATCTTCAGATAACCGTAGCCCTGATTTCTGAGCGCAGTCACTCTGACCTTGTTTTCTTCTGTCATGATGATTCCTCCTTGTGTGATTATTTGCCTTCTTGCTTTCTTGATACTGTATGAATATCAGAAAGATGAATGATGCTCACATGGTCTGCTATGAATTTTGCTATGAGCATCTATGGGTCTTGCCCTTGATGCGGGTGGATAATGATGCATCCTGAAGCGCAGTTTCATACCATCTCCCCGCACCATTGGCAGTTACCATATTACCCTATAAAGTGCGATAAATCAAGGATTTTCGGAGATAAACATAGACAAAGATGGGCGAAATTTCTGTCTCAGAATTGTATCAATACGGATGCACTCCTCTTCGGTCAGCAAGCCCATATTCAGCAGCCTTTCCGAGATTTTACGGCACAAGCTGTAGTCTGTTTCCCGCTGCATGAGAGTGGAGTTTTTATTGTCTTTGTCTGTACTATTCTTCTTATCATTCGTTTCATTCTTCATACACATACCTCCCTGTTGAAATGAAACATAAACCATAAACCATAACCTTAAAAGAGATCAGGCAGGAGCATCTGTGTATCACAGCATTTCAGCCCCTGCCTGTCAAAGTTTATAAAACCGTCCTTTAAACCTTCGTCTTCAAAGCCCTTGACAGTTATGGTTTATCGCTGTATAATGGGCTTGTGATCACAGTCCTTGATTATCAGCCGTTCCCTGTCGTGCCTTTCATCTTCATGATCCGCACAGCCTCCGGCAGTACCAGCTTGCCGTCAACACGCTCCTTGCAAACGAATGCGACCTGACCGACACCTGCATACAGCTCGTGAAGTGCCGCAAAGGAACGAATGCCGCGGTCGCCGATGTTGTAATAGCTCATATCGCCAAATGCAACCACAGGTTCACCTGCCGCAATGGCGGGAACATAGGCGGAAGTGTACACAGGATAACCAAGCAGACGATCAGGCTCTCCCGCAGTCAGCGCAGGCTGCCAGAGATACTGCCCGGTGCTGTCCTTCAGCTTGCGAATGGCGGCAAGGGTAGAATCCGCCGTCAGGAACACCGCCTTGCTGCGGTAAGGACGCTTCAGCTTGTAAATCAGGTCGATGATCTCATCTGCCTCGATCTTGTTCCCGGCAGTCGTAATACCGACCTCACCGCTTGTGAGAATACCTGTCGGCTTGCTTACTCCATCACCGATGATCATCGCTTCCTCTTCGCTGTTTGCCAGTGCGCGGGAGAACGAGCTGATCAGCCAGCTTTCAAGGTTATAGGCATTATCCGCAAGAAGCTCCTCGGAGACCTTCACAGCGACCGACAGCTTATACGCATCAAGGATGATCTGACCGAACTGTGCATCAGAAAATACAAGTTCCCCGCATTCCTCGATCCACGATGCCGCAGGCTTTGATGCTGCCACATTGATCTTGCGCTCACCGTTGGTCTGAATCACAGTGCCGAGGCTGCGCATCACATTTTCCTCTTCGAGGGATTCGATCAGGCGGGCATCATACTCATCCGGCACAAGATAGCCGCCGGAGGTATCTGTACCTTCCGTGAGAACATTGCTGATCTGACGGAAATTGCTGCGAAGGGCGGTCAGGAAACAACGCTTGTATTCTTCAGAGGAGCGGCCGGTACGATTGTTTTCCATTGTACCGCCGGGAATATTCGTAAGAGGCGAAGTGACCGGACGTGAAAGCTCAGTTTCCAGTGCGGAACTGCGCTCCATACGCTCGATCTCCTTGCCAAGTGCGATGATCTCAGCCTCCATGCGGTCGTAGACAGCACCATCCTCAGCGGAGAGCGTGCCATTTTCGGTGCGGTGAGAATCGAGAAACGCCTTTGCAGCTTCCCAGCTCTTTGCGCGGTTCTCACGCAGCACATTGATTGTGAAGTTTTTCATTTTTTCCTCCTTCTGCCCGGAGAGTGCCGGGCGCACAAGTCAAGGTTTTTATACTGCTGTGATTGCGGTTAATCACTTTTGCAGCACAAATAAAAAAGACCTCTCGGATTTGAGAAGTCTAAACGGAACAGAGTATAAACTAACTTTACAGCGTCATCAGTTAGCAACAGTGTCACAGTGGATTGATCTGATGGCGCAATGCTTCCAATCTGTCATACAGCGGTTGGATCGGAACAGAAACAGTCTCACCGAGCATCTTGTTCACAAGGACTGCATCTGCCTTGCGCTGTGAAAACAGCATCGGCGTGGAATTGTGATAAGGCTCTGCATCACGAGTCAGGATTCCATCCGCAAAGCCAAGCTCTACGGCTTTCCCTGCATCCATCCATGTTTCTGCATCCATCAGCTTTGCCAGCTCCTTGCGGCTCAGTCCTGTTTTGATCGCATAGGCATTGATGATGCTCTCCTTTACTGCATCCAGCATAGCGATTGCCTTTTCCATTTCGGTGTGGTCTCCCATTGCGGCAGTTGCGGGATTGTGGATCATCATGGTTGATACCGGACTCATCAGAACCTTTGTGCCTGCCATTGCAATCACAGATGCCGCTGATGCTGCGATGCCATCGATCTTGACAGTGACATCATACGGATGGTTCATGAGCATCGTGTAAATCTGTGCCGCAGCCACGCAATCCCCGCCGGGAGAATTGATGTGAACAGAGAGCGGCGCATTGACCTTTTCCAGTTCGGCCTTAAACAGCGCAGGGGTGATGTCGTCCTCGAACCAGCTTTCATCCGCAATTGTGCCGTTCAGATAGAGAATATATTCTTCTGCGGCTTTGCTTTCATCCACATCTCTGCTTTCGCCTGTATTCACAGGCTGTTCCGCATTTTGCTGCTGATTCCGTGACCATTTCCAGAAGTGCTTATCCATCTTCTTCACCTCCAATCTATTTTCATTTTTTGCTATCATTTCTATTATCACCTCCAATCGTATCATTTCGGTCATGCGACGGCTTATCAAGTGTATCAGATGTGTATGCCGCACCGACCATATCCAGCGGCATCATTGCCCCCTGCACCATGAAAATATCTCCATTCGGGATCACATCCATATTTTCCAGACGGCGCACATCATTCGGACACATGAAACCGTTGTTAATGCCGACTGCATATGCTTCATATCGCTCCTTATGAGAGCCTCGGAGAAGACCGTCCACATTGAACCTGATCTCATACCGCTTTTTCTCCTCCCGACTGAGCAGTGCTTTGGACATTGACTGTTCCCACCGCACAAGCCACGGCATCAGGCTGTACATCACAAAGTCGATACTCATCTGTTCGATGTTGTTGAATGTTGCTCGTTCCAGATCCTGCACCAGATGCGGCGGCACACGGAAGATTCGGCATATCTCCTCAACGGTGAATTTTCTGGTTTCCAATAGCTGTGCATCCTGCGGCGATACAGATATTGGTGTGAACTTCATGCCTTCTTCGAGTATTGCGACCTTACCGGCATTCTGTGTACCGCCATATGCCGCATTCCATGATTCACGCAGTAAGGACGGATTTTTAATTAATCCCGGATGTTCCAGAACGCCCATTGGTGCTGCGCCATTGGCAAAATATCTGCCTGAGTAGTTTTCAGCGGCAAGACCTGCGCCTACCGCATTTCTGCAAGCGGCAATCGGGCTGAAACCTACCAAGCCATCATAGCTCAGTCCCGGAATGTGCAGCACATCCTGCGGTGTCAGGAGTAAATATTGATTGTGCTTTTCTTTGATTGCCTCATTATATCGATAGTACCGATAGAACAGCTTTCCGTTTTCATCACGCTCAACGCTCATCCTGTTCGGCATCAGCGGATACAAGCCGAGAACCTCGCCTTTGCCGTTCCGGAGAATCTGTGCATAAGCATTGCCGAATAACAGCAGATGCGTCATCAGCGTTTCACGGAACATATAGCTTGTCATTTCAGGATTCGGCTCATCATGCAGCAGGAAGAACAGCGGATGCTCCTCTGCCTTTTCCCGATTCTCAGATGTGCCTCCTCTCCTATACAAATGCAGTGGCAGACTTGCCACAGACTCCGCAAGCACACGCACACAGGCATAAACGGCTGTCATCTGCATCGCAGTGCGCTCATTAACAGTTGCGCCGGATACCGATTGCCCAAAGAAAAAGCGATACCCCGCACCTGCTGGCATGGAAGAGCGATTGGCTCTGTTCTCACTTTTGCGCTTGAAAATGCTTTTCAGAATATTCAAATTATCACCTTCTCTCAATCACATCTTTTCAGCTTCTCTCGATCACATCTTTTTCTGCTTTATTACAAGCATTTCATATCATCGGAATCACCTCCAACTTTCATCTGTGATCACAGAGGTAGTTGCAGCGGCAGTGACATCATATAAACAGCAGCCCTCTGTTCTCATAAACCGAATCACCACTTATCTTTTCATTCCGCACAGCCCTGTCCAGAGCCATGACCAATGCAACTGCAAGGTCAACCTTCTCCTGCGCCTTTGCTTTAGAAATTTTGATGTTCCCGGCAGGATCAGTCTGGATCACAATGTTGTCCATGCACCAGCGCAGAACAGGATGTCCGCCATGTGCGAGTTTCTTCTCCAGTGTCATTTTCATCAGTTCCTTTGTAGGCGGACTCATGCTGGCAAAGCCCTGACGGAAACTCACCACTGTCATACCCTCGTTCATCAGCCGGTTGACCAGCATCTGACTGTTCCACGGGTCGAATGCAAGCTCTTTGATCTGATAGATTTCCGCAAGCTCCCAGATTTTCTGCTCAATGGCTTCATAGTCCACCACATTGCCCTCTGTGCTGAGAATATATCCCTGTTTCTGCCAAAGCGGATAATTCACATGGTCTTTCCTGCTGCGGATGTCAATGGTCTCCTCCGGCACCCATGCAAACGGCAGAATGCTGTATTTTTCGTCATCCCCATACGGCGGGAACACAAGCACCAATGCGGTAAGGTCTTGTGTAGATGACAAGTCCAGCCCTGCATAACGTGGTCTGCCTCTTAGTTTCTCCGCATCCACAGGGAATGCACATTGATCCCATATCTCCAGCGGCATCCAGCGCACAGCCTGTTTCGTCCAGATGTTCAGGCGCAGTTGCTTGAATACATTCTCCTCAGTCGGATTCTGCTGTGCTGACTCACAGGCTTCTCTTAGCTTGTCCTCTGAAAATGTGATGCCGAGTGACGGATTTGCTTTTTTCCATGTGGCGGGTTTCGTCCAGTCATCCTCCGGATCTGCCGCATAGATCACAGGGTAAATGGTCGGATCAGTCTTGCGCCCATGCAGAATATCCTGTGCCTTCTGGAACAGCTCATAGCCGATGCTGTGGATATTGTCTCCTGCGGTGCTGATAATGAACTGCAATGGCTGTCTTCTTGCATCACCAGAGCCCTTGGTCAGCACATTATAGAGGTCGGGATTCTTTTGGACATGAATTTCATCCACGATCACACCATGCGCCGATACACCATGCGCTCTGTCTGCCTCTGAACTTAATACCTGATAAAAGCTGTTTGTCGGCTCAAAGATGATTCTTTTTCGGGAATCCAGTATCTTACAGCGTTTCCGCAGTGCGGGTGACAGGCGGATCATGTCTGCGGCAACAGAATACACAAGCGATGCCATCTGCCTGTCTGCGGCTGCGCCATAGATTTCCGCACGCTGTTCTCCGTCAGCGCATAACAGATACAGAGCCACTGCCGCCGCAAGCTCGCTCTTCCCGGCTTTCTTGGCTATGAATATGATCGTCTGCTTGAACTGCCTTGTACCGTCCTCCTTGATGATGCCAAACAGGTCACGGATGATTGTCTCCTGCCAAGCCAGTAATCTGAACGGCTTTTTATAGAACTCTCCCTTCGTATGACAAAGGCACTGAATGAAATTCACTGCATGGTCGGCTCGTGCTTTATCGTAATGCGATGTCGGCAGCATGAATTTGGTTGGAGTGTAAATGTCATCGCCACCACCGCCGCTGTTGCTGTTTTCTACTTTTCCGGCTTTATACTTTTGCAATTATCATTCCTCCTATCTGTTTTTCCTTCTCACCTTCATAACTTCACAAACTTTCATCATTTCTCCCTTCACAACTTTTCATCTTCAGAAGTGTTGAAGTTGAGAATAAGCATTTACCCCTTCAGCAGTCTCTCCATCATATCATCCTGCGGATTGCCTGTGACCACCTCGGTGCTGTTGGCAGCCACAATGGAAAAGATCTGCTGAAACAACAGATTCGCCTGTTTCAGATACCCTTGCGCCATTGAGACAAACGGACTCCCGATCATTGCACCTGTCGTTGGGTGCTTGGAAATAAATCCGTACTCGTTTGTGACGTTCTCAAGCTGAATCCATCGTGCCATTGCCATGCTGTACTGCTCCAGCAGATGCGGGTTGATGAGGTGCGCACAGTGTCGCTCCCGCAGCCATGAGACCATCTGCTCAAAGATCTCCCTTCCGTACAGTTCCCCCATGCGCTGGTCTTCCGAGAGGAACGCTTTGATCTGTTCGATCTCCGGTGCATCGAATGCATCCTTCTCCGGCATTGAGAGTGTCTCTGCCGCCTTGCCCTCTTGCAGCTTATCCGCAAGAGGTCTTTTCTTTCTGCCCGCGCCTGTTCTTGCGCCGCCTCTGTTTGTTCCGTCCTTTGCCATGATCGCTCCTTTCTCGCCACAACTTCATGTGACGCAGTTAATAATGATTGCGGTTTTGCGGTTCATTTTCACCTCCTGTTCCAGTACATTTCACCCATGTAAGTGGTCATCGACTGTTTGATTTCGTTTGATTTCGTTTGATTTCGTTTGAAAAAAATCAAAAAATAATCAAAGAAAAATCAAAGAAAATCAAACAAAAATCAAACATTGGAGTTTCGTCACAAATTGGCTTGTGTTTCGTCACAGCCGTTTTCGGGAGGGGGTGTGAAAACCTCGTGGAATCGAGCTTTTCGAGACCGTCGCCTCCTGTCGTGTGCATTTTTTGGTTTTCAAACGCCCTATTAACCCCTCCTTATTTCCTCTGCTGTTTTGCTGCAACGAGAGGGTGAAAAGTACGCTAAATCGATGAAAAGAGCATTAAAACGTAGGGCATTTTTCGCTCAAAATTGTTTGAAAAAAGCGGAAAATAATCAAAGAAAATCAAACGAAATCAAAGAAATCAAACGGAAATTAATGTGAGGGTTCTGGTGTTTCTGAGGTTTCTGAACCTCACAACGGCAGAAGTTGTATTTGATACCCACAGGGTCTGAGGTTGTGAAGGGCAGAAGAGTGCCAGAGGGTTAAGATGTCCACGATAAGGATTCAGTACAGTAACCGAAGTTTCCATGCTCACAGCACCTTGACAGTTTGAGGTTTTGGTGGTAGAATAGGGGGAGAAGAGATGGTCAGGAAAGGCAGCGGAAGAGGAGAGAAACCGCCCACAAAATCTCGTCCGAGGCTAAGGCGAGGTTAAAGAGGATTTTCGTTTTCAGCCCCTTCTTGATGATTCTCTTACCGGGAAAGTCGATTTGCACTTCTTTATTCTTCACCTGCAGCAGCATTCCAGAGCAACAGAGTTAAAGTTGAGTTTAACCCATGCATAGCATCCAGCGAGATTTGCGAACGCCTTAAAACTGCCGTAAATTCGCTGCTTTCAACGTCTTATCCATCCATGCCGCAGCACCGCTTGGGTTAAAAGGTTATGGCTGTTTCTCTTTCTTTCCCTATATCACCCCCTATTCCAATACTATATTATATTAAACTCATTTTTTCTTCTCATTATAGTTCAACTTAACCACCATAACCTGACGGTGTCATCATGGATGAAAAGAGCAGTAAAAAGCTGCCGCTGAAAAACAGTTTTCAAGCATGAAAGTATCTTGTTTTTAATCACTCAATGCTGCTGTTTCCTCTCCATTATTATTCTGGAATTCACTCAGCCATATTGGCGGTGTGAAGTACCACCTCACATTGTGGGGTGTTTTCATTTTTATACGACCATCTTTTTCCTTCAGTTTACTCAGCACTCGTCCGATCTGCGAAGATGAAAAGCACTTGAGGTCATAGTGAGAACGCAGATCTCCGATTCTTCTCCAGCCCCATTTATCAATCGGCGCATCCCACATCAATTTTTCCATGATCTCGATCTCTCCCGGAAGTGGCTTATTGAATTGCTCATTGTTCTTTTTCAGCAATTCTCTCTCAGCATCGGTCAGACGAAACCCCTGTGGATTGCGAAGATACAAGGTTTGGTACACTTGTACCCACAACTGCTGTAACCATGATTCATCTAATTCCTTCAGCCTGTCCACATCGATATTCTGAATCTGTATCACCCAATAGCGGCGGCTTCCAGTATCATCGTTCAGAAACTCCTTCGGATTTACTGTTGCGCAAAAGCTGGCGCGGCGAGGCTTATTCACAGCTACTCTCGCATACGGCTGACGATATGTGTCCTTTGATGCTGTGAGAAAGGCTTTCAGTGCGCTCTGCTCTCGTTTCAGTGTTGAATCCAGCTCACCAAGCTCTGTGATCCATTTGCCTGTCGCCTGTATCACACTGTCCTTGTTGTCAAGATCAAGCGTTACACCTTCTGCAAACCAATCGGATTTCACAGAGATGGTTTTAAAGAAGAAGGTTTTCCCTTTTCCCTGCGGTGCCTGCAATACAAGCACGCCGTCTGCACCATATGGTCTTACATCGTCATTCAGTGCCATTGCTACACACTGATGCAGCCACTTTCTGATGTAGAGAACCGCATCGGGAACATCTGAAACGCCAAGAATGTCAGCCAGATATGCAATGCGGTCTGTGCCATCCCATGCGCTCTCTGTCAGCATATCATAGACCGGATTAAAACGGTTTTCATCTTCGATCAGAACCAATGCATCATCGATCACCTGACGCGGAACCCGGATGCCTCTTTGCGAAAAATAATCCGTCAGAATCGTTGGCAGTGTATTGGGAGCGTTTGATTTGGAATACTGCTCCGGCATACCGCTGATATCCACAAAGCCGGTGATAACATTCAGTCGTACTGTGATGCCCATTGCCTTCAGCACCTTTTTAATGTCATCACTTGTGATCATCTTTTTGCGAGGCTTTCCGGATGCGTTTTCGCAGTTCTCTGCCGCATGATCCAAATGTTCCGTATCCTGTTCTGCGGTTGTTCCAATCACAGAGAAGTCAAAGGAAGCATCACCTGTTTTCTCATACTCCCCCGGCGACAGATAGCAGGGATCATGCTCTACGGAACGATGATAGAATGCGGCGGCATTGCTCCAGATGCTGTTGATCTCAGAATCATCAAGCGGCTCATCGCAACGCTCTGAGGCACTGATATACAAACTATGCGCCTTTTCGCAGTCTCCGAAGCGTTTTAGCACCTTGCCAGCATAAGCGAGTAATGTGGCATTTCGGTAGCCTGATGGGA
>ERZ795056.5921-NODE-5921-length-12075-cov-22.910316_pt1 | contig 12075 bp, 7 predicted proteins | sample MGYA00375140_ERZ795056 | MGnify/ENA primary metagenome ERZ795056 (study PRJEB30185, sample SAMN05720227) | activated sludge metagenome | isolation source: Anaerobic digester | place: USA | collected 2015-03-09 ...
GTCTCGACCGTCAGCTGCTCACCCACCGCAAAGCCGAGCAGCTTGTCGTCGTCTTGCAGCTTCATAAACGCCACGCCTTTGCCGGCGTTGGCCAGCAGCGTGACTTCCTCGGCCTTGCACGTCAGCGCGCGTCCTTGCATCGACACCGCTGTCACCAAGTCATCACTGCGGCAGGCCCTGACGCCCAAGATCGCATCGCCGTCTTGCACGCGCGCAAACAGTCGTCCACTTCGCGTCGACACCTCGCTGTGCGTCTGCAGCGAGAAGCGCAAGCCCAGGCCGCTCTTGGTCAGCGCAATCATGCTGGTGTCGGCGCCCGGTCGCACGCGCGGGTCCAGCGACAGCGCCGCAACGACAACCTCACCGTCGTCAAACTTAAACAGCTTCTGCACCGGCTCGCCATAGCCAGTCGAGGCCGGGATGTCGAGGATGCGGCACACATACGCCGAGCCCTTGCTGCTAAACAGCACCGCCAGCTCGCGGGTCGAGCCGCCGAGTACCGCCGCCACCTCGTCGCCTTCGCGGACGCGGGTGCTGCTGATGTCCTTGAGCTGACCCACGCGCTTGACCCAGCCGTCGCGCGTAAGCACGATGTTGCAGTCTTCGTGGGCGATAAAGGCCGTCTCGTCAAACGTGGGCTCTTCGGCTAGCACGCCGATGCGGGTGCGCCTTTTGTCGCCATATTTTTCGCGCAGCTCTGACAGCTCGCGCCGCAGCAGCTCCCAGCGCTTTTCGTCCGAGCGCAGCAGTGCATCCAGCACCCGCTGATTCTTCAGCCGCTCTGCCAGCTCGTCGCGGATCAGCTGAATCTCCAGCTTGGCCAAGCGATACAGCTTCAGCTCGAGGATCGCCTCGGCCTGCTCTTCTTCCAGACCGAAGTCGCTGATCAGCTTCGACTTGGCATCGGCTTTGCCGTCGCTCTTGCGGATCATCGCGATGATCGCATCCAGCGCGTCGTAGACCTTGGCAAAGCCTTCCAGGACGTGGATGCGCTTATTCAGCTCGCCCAGCGCGTGCTCTAGCCGCCGCCTGACGACCTCAAATCGGAAGTCGAGGAAGTGACGAATGCACTCGCGCAAAGACAGCTGCTTGGGCGTGCCGATCTCGGGATTTTGCGTCGGTACCAGGCACGTGAGGTTGACCTGCACGCTGACCTGCAGCGACGTATTTTTATACAAAAAGCCCATGACCAGCTGCGGCTCGGCGCCGCGCTTTAGCTCGATCACCAGGCGGGTGTCCGTGGTCGACTCGTCGCGGCAGTCGATGACCATCGGCAGCTTTTTCTCGGCAAACAGCTCGCCGATCTTTTCCATGATCGACGCGCGCACCACCGCGTACGGAATCGAGGTGATGACGATGCGCTTGCCTTCGCGCCGATCGGTCGGCTCCTCGACGTGATAGGTGGCGCGCAGCTTGAGTGAGCCGTGGCCTGACTCGTAGATCTCGGCCAGCTCTTGCTTGCTGGTCAGAAGCTCGCCGTGCGTCGGAAAGTCGGGTCCGCGCACGTACTTCAGCAGCCCCCGGTTGTCTAGGTCCTTGTCGTCGATCAGCGCCAGGCAAGCATCCAGGATCTCGCCCGCATTGTGCGGTGGAATCGAGGTCGCCATACCGACGGCAATGCCGGTGGTGCCATTGACCAGCAGGTTGGGCAGCTGCGCCGGCAGCACGATCGGCTCAAAGCGCACGCCGTCAAAGGTCGGTCGCCAGTCGATGGTGCCTTGGCCCAGCTCGGACAGCAGGGTCAGCGCGGCGGGGCGAAGGCGACACTCGGTGTAACGGTAGGCAGCCGGGGCGTCGCCGTCTTGCGAGCCAAAGTTGCCGTGGCCGTCCACCAGCGGATAGCGCAGGCTAAAGTCTTGCGCCATGCGCACCAGCGCCTCGTACACCGACGAGTCACCGTGAGGATGGTACTTACCAAGCACATCGCCGACCACCGACGCACACTTGCGAAACTTGGCGTCGGGAAAGAGGCGCTGATCGTGGTACATCGCATACAAGATGCGTCGCTGCACGGGCTTAAGCCCATCGCGAACATCTGGCAGCGCGCGCGAGGTGATGACCGAGAGTGCGTAGTTGAGGTAACGCCGCTGCGTCTCGGTATCCAGGGAAACCGGCAATTCGTGAAGGCTGTCCATGGTCCTAAGTGCGTCTTTGATGTGGGAAAAGGTGCCCGCGCAGCATAGGGGCCTAGGCTGATAAAGGCAAAACTTACTCGTCCTTTAGGCGGGGGGCCGCGCGCGAAAAGGGCTGCCGGGGCGCGTGGCCGCCACGGACTTTGGCGGCAGATTTTCCGGCAGCCACCGTCGCTATTGTCGCTTTGGACGTAGCGGCTTTTGGCGCTTCAGCTCTGGGTTGCGAGGGGCGACCGGGGTAGTAGCCGCGCGGCTCGGGCGGGACCAGGCAGCTTGGGCCATAGCCGATAAGGTCGGTGCGACCCGCTTTTTGTAGCGCTTCGCGCGCCAGCTCGTGATGGGCCGCGTCCCAGTACAGCAGCAGCGACTTTTGCAGCTTCTTTTCGCGCAGACCCTTGGGCACGTAGACCGGGCGGTCTGCATCTTTAGACAGCGGGTCAAGCCCGGTGTGATACATCGTCGAGGCCAGCGACATCGGCGTCGGAATGAAATCCTGCACCTGCCGAGGCCGCAGGTTACTGCGCTTTAGGTACAGCGCCAGGTCAATCATGTCCTCCAGCGTGCTGCCCGGATGTCCCGAGATGTAATACGGGATCAAGTACTGCTCTTTCCCGGCCTCTTTGGAGGCGCAGTTAAACTGGCTGGCGAACTTGTCGTAGCTCTCAAGGCCCGGCTTTTTCATCAGCTTCAGCACATCTTCAGAGACATGCTCGGGCGCGACCGAGAGCTGCCCACCGACGTGGTGCGTGGCCAGCTCTTTGATGTACTCGGGCGAGCGCGCGGCCAGGTCGTAGCGAACACCTGAGGCGATGAACACCTTGCGGATGCCGGGCTCTTCGCGCACGCGCCGCATCAGCTCGATGATCGGCCCGTGATCGGTGACCAGGTGCTCGCAGATGTCGGGATGCACGCACGAGAGGCGACGACACTTGGACTCAAACTTGTCGTCCTCGCAGCGCATCTTGTACATATTTGCCGTCGGTCCGCCCAGGTCCGAGACGACGCCCCTGAAGTCGTCCATCCGCCGCAGCGCCCGCAGCTCCCGCAGGACACTGTCGGCACTGCGACTAGAGATGGTGCGGCCTTCATGCTCAGTGATAGAGCAGAACGTGCAGCCGCCAAAGCAGCCGCGCATCAGCACCAGCGAGTGCTTCACCGTCTCATACGCCGGGATGGGCTCGCGATAGCCGACGTGCGGGATGCGCGCAAACGGCAGGTCGTACAGCGCGTCCATCTCCTCGGTCTCAAGCGGCAGCGCGGGCGGATTAAAGTACAGCGCCCGATTGCCGACGCGCTGCACCAGCGGGCGAGCATTTTTCGGGTTGGTCTCAAAGTGGAACTTGCGCGCCATCTTGGCGTAGCTGGCCAGGGCCGCTGGATCTTTGCCGCAGACCTCTTCGTAGCGCGGAAGCTCGACGACGCGCCCGTCGCCCACATGCTGCGAGGGCTGCGCGCACAGCGCGTCGGCCTCGGCCTGCGACAGCGCAAAGCAAGTGCCGCGAACCTCGCGGATGCGGCCAATCGGCTCACCTGCTTGCAGTCGCTGCGTGACCTCCCAGATCGGCCTTTCGCCCATGCCGAACACCAGCAGGTCCGCCTTGGCATCGATGAGGATCGGACGGCGCACGGTGTCTGACCAGTAGTCGTAGTGCGCGATGCGGCGCAGCGAGGCCTCGATGCCGCCCAAGATGATGGGCACGTCGGGAAACGCCTCGCGGCAGCGGTTGCTGTAGACCAGCGTAGCGCGATCGGGCCGCGCACCCGGCTTGCCGCCAGGGCTGTAGGGATCGTCGCTGCGGTTCTTTTTCTGCGCCGTCAGCCGGTTCAGCATCGAGTCCAGGTTGCCTGCCGACACGCCAAAGAACAGTCGAGGCTTCCCGAGGCGCTTAAAGTCCTCGGCACTGCGCCAGTCCGGCTGCGCCAAGATGCCGACGCGTAGTCCTCGACCTTCCAAAAAGCGCGCGATCAGCACCGGCCCAAACGCGGGGTGGTCGACGTAGGCGTCGCCGGTGACGATGATGACATCCAGCTGATCCCAGCCGCGTGCACGCACTTCCTGCATCGTGGTGGGCAGAAACTTGGGCGCTTTGTCCACCGGGGGTGACGGCGGTGTTTTCTTACCGAGTTGCACCAGCATATGGGGGCTCCGCGAGGATATGTACCCCGCGCGAGTGCGGCGCGATAGGGGCGAACCTTCAAAGAAACGAAAAATTACAAATTCTTTACAATCGCGGGTGGAAGACGGGGCGGGCTGGCGGGCGAGGAGGGCGGCTAGAGCTCGATCTGGGCGCCCATCTCGACGACGCGGTTGGGCGGGATGCCGAAGAACGAGGTCGCCGAGCGGGCATTGCGAGCCAAGAACGCAAACAGACCCTTACGCCAGCGCGCCAGTCCCGACTTGCCGGTGGTCAGCAGCGACTCGCGGCCCAGGAAGTAGCTGGTGTCATTCTCGGCGGTGATCAGGCCCGCTTCGCGACAGCGGCGCAAGATCTCGGGCACGTTGGGCGTCTGCATAAAGCCGTAGTGCGCGATGACTTGGAAGAAGCCCTGGCCCAGCTCTTTGACGCTGATGCGCTTTTGCTTGGCGACCTCGGGGATACGCTCGGTGACGACGGACAGCAGCACGACTTGCTCGTGCAGGACTTTGTTGTGCTTGAAGTGATGTAGTAGCACCACCGGTGCGCCCTCGGGATTGCCGGTCATAAAGACGGCGGTGCCTTTGACGCGGTGGGGGCGGCGACGCTCTAGATCGCCCATAAATAGGTCCATCGGCAGCGACGCGCTTTGTACAAACTGCTCGAGGGCGGCGCGGCCCGACTTCCAGGTCGTCATGATCGTAAATAGGCCGACCGCAATCGCCAGCGGAATCCAGCCACCGTCGGCAATCTTAGCGGCGTTGGCAGCAAAGAAGGACAGGTCGATAAACAGGAAGGTGCCGACCAAGGCGATGATCTTGCTGAGCTTCCAGTTCCAGCGCTCGCGGGCGACGACGGCAAAGAGGACTGAGGTGATGCTCATGGTGCCGGTGACGGCGATACCGTAGGCGGCGGCCAGACCGGTGCTGCCCTCTTTGCGGAAGGCGATGACCAGCGCGATGCAGCCGACCATCATCGCGAAGTTGATCTCGGGCACGTAGATTTGGCCTTCGGCTTCGCCCGAGGTGTGGACGATGGTGACGCGCGGCCAGTACCCCAGCTGCACCGCCTGCCGCGTCAGCGAAAACGCCCCCGAGATCAGCGCCTGCGAGGCCACAATCGTCGCTGCCGTGGCGATGAGCACCATCGGCAGCTGCAAAAGCCCCGGCACCAGCTGGAAGAACGGATTAAACGTGACCGGGTTGATCTTGGTCACGCCCAGCGCATCGGTCAGGTAAAACTGCGGCTCGTTGCCGTGCATGAGCAGCCACGCACCTTGGCCGAAGTAGTTTACGAGCAGCGCCGGGAACACCATCGTGTACCAAGCCAGCCGGATCGAGCGCTGACCAAAGTGGCCCATGTCGGCGTACAGCGCCTCGCCACCGGTGACGCACAGCACCACTGCGCCCAGCGCTAAAAAGCCGTGCATGCGGTGGTGGGCAAAGAAGCGAATGGCGTGCAAGGGGTTAATGGCGGCGAGGATGTGCGGGTTGCGGATGATCCACGGCACTCCCAAAAGCGCGATGCTGGTAAACCACACCATCATCACCGGCCCAAACAGCGTGCCGATGCCAGCGGTGCCGCGCTTTTGCATCATAAATAGGGCGACCAAGATGACCGCGGTCAGCGGCATCACCATCGGGCCGAGCGCGGGCGAGCGCGCTTGCAGACCCTCCATCGCTGAGTACACCGAGACCGCTGGCGTGATCACACCGTCGCCGTAGAGCAGCGCTGCTCCAAACAGCCCGAACAGCACCAGGATCATGCGACCGTGCGCTTTTTTGCCGACGTGGCCTCTGGGGGCAATCAGCGCCAGCAGCGAGAGGATGCCGCCTTCGCCGTTGTTGTCCGCGCGCATGATGAAGGACAGGTACTTAAACACCACCACCAGCGTCAGCGACCAGAACACCAGCGACAGCAGGCCGAAGATGTTGCCGGGGTCGACGCCGACGCCGTGCTCGCCGGTGAAGCACTCGCGCAGGGCGTAAAGAGGGCTGGTGCCGATGTCGCCGTAGACCACGCCCAGCGCGGCCAGCGATACCTTGATTAGATCTCGGTTGTTGCTGATCTTGGGCCCGTGATGGACGCTGGCTGAGGCGGGCGCAGAGGCTCCGCCTAAGGAGCGACTCGACGGAGAGCCTGACGGGGGTAGGCTGCTGACCGTAAGCCCGGGAGAGCTGCGACGCAGAGCCGCACGCTCGGCGCTGGCGGATGGAGGCGGACCGCCCGGCGACGCTTTGCTACTACCTGCAGGCTGTGAGTCGGGATTTCCGTCGGGATTGCTACTTGGACTAGCAGCGGGGGCCGCCGGTGAATCACCTGACGGCGGTAACGAACTAGAGGATGGTGGCATATCGGTTCAAGTCGCATTATCCACAAACTTGCGGGCTGTGGGTGGTCAACCAGCTGGATTTTGTGCCATGAGGGAGGGTCATTTGGGCCCATCTCAGCGTCGGTGAATTGTTCTGTTTGCGATTTTTTTGTAGGCCGCGGGCGCGCTGCTAAATAGGGACAAAGGAGGGCGATGAGCGGGGATGGCCAAACGGACAGGTGGCAGGTCCTTGGGCTGGAGCGCTGTTGCAGCTAAAGGCGCGCGTTCCGGCGAAGTTGTTGACCAGTCGCGAAGCGGACACGTATGCTCCGCCGCGAACGAGGGAAACGAATGAAGCTCTACTCATCAAAGATCCCAAGTATCGCAAGCGATCTGCTGCGCAAGCTCAAAGAAGCTGGCGACATCGAGGTCAGCGATATGAATGAAGCGCAGCTCGACGTCGAGGCGGTCCTCAAGGAGTACCTGCGTCTGGACCGAGACCTGACGGAAAAGTCCAAAGACCTCATGGAGAAGCGCAAACTGCCTTACGAGCAGTTTCAGAAGATCAAGCGCGCCATGATGGAAGAGCGCGACTTCGGCTCGGGCGAGGATATGCCTCGCTACCTGGCCAATCAGATTTTGGAAGCGTTTATGCACTCAGCCTCGGTGGAAGAGGTCTTTACCGAGGACGTCGAGCTGCGACAGAAGCTGCAGGTCATCCTGCGCAAGCACCTGACGGTGGATGACGGCATCGACGAAGAAGTCCGACGCCGCATCAAGAACCTGCAGGAAGGCACCGCCACCTGGGAGATCGAGTATCAGCGGGTGATGGATCAGGTAAAGCGTCAGCAAAAGCTCAGCTAGCGGCGCTGCTGTCACTGCGGTTCTCAAGGCCATGGGCCTTCTGCTCTAGCTCACTAACAAAAGCGTAAAACAGCGTAACCCCGAGGGCTTGGCGTCCTCGGGTCAGGCAACATCCTTCGGAGGTCCCTTTTGAGTCGCGATGATCTGGTCGAAATGAACGGAATGGTCACAAACGTGATGGTTGGCGGTAACTTTGAGGTCGTCACCCCGGAAGGTCACAAGATCCTGGCGCGCCTCTCGGGACGTATGCGCCGCTTCCGCATCCGCGTCGTGCTTGGCGACCAGGTACTTGTCGGTGTCTCGCCGTACGACCCCACGCGCGGCCTAATCACGCGACGTACGTAAGGGTGTGGCGGCTCCCCTGCCGCGCTGAAGTCGTGATAGCTTGGAAGGATGGCTACCCTCCTTCTTAGCTACCCCACGGCGTCCTTTGTACCCGAAGGCGCCACGGCTGGTGAGACCAGCGCCTACACCGCGCACGCTGCACTTGGGCAGTGGCTGGCCTTATGTGACCAGCTGACCCGAGCCGGTGCGCGCATCATGGTGGTAGACCCACCCAAGGTAGTCGCTGGCCCCGCGCCGGTTGCGGATGCGGGCTCGGCCAGTACGGTCTATGCCGCACGACTGGGGGCGGCGTTTTTAAGCCCCGGTAAGCTCAATCGGCCTTCGTTTTTGCGTGCTCGCGGTGCTGCGCCGCCGCTCTCGCCAACGGAAGACACGGTTAGCCAAGCGATTGCCGGGGCGGGCCTGGAGGTGCGGCTAGGACAGGCGCAGTTTCAGGGTCAGCCCGACATCATCGCGCTGGATCGCAACCGCTTCCTGCTGACCTACTCCAGCGCGCCGATGGCTTCCAGCAAAGCCAGCCTGGACGAGGTAAAAGCCCTGCTGCCGATGGGCGCGCAGACGCTGGACATCGAGCTGGCAGCACCGTTTACCGCTGGTGCGCAGGCGCTGTGCTTTCTGACCGGGCCGAGCGGCTCCAAGGTCATGCTCATCCATCGCGCCGCGCTGCTGAGTCACACGCCGGAAGACATCGCCCGCTTTATCGGCAACAAGATCGAGACTTTTATCGTCGCTGCCGATGACATCGCTGTCCACGCGTGCGAGTGCATCGCGCTGCGCGGCACCATCGTCCTGCAGGAGGGCAGCTCGACCATCCTGCGCGGCCAGCTGGCGCGGCGTGGCTTTCAGATCGTTCAGACCGATGTGTCGCAGCTGTTTGGGCCCGGTGGCGGCGGTCCGCGCATGCTGGTCAATGAGCTCTCTGGAATGGTGCTCAGCGACGATGCGCCGTCCTATTCCAGTCGCCGCGATGAGCTACAGCAGCTCCTTGCGACCTATCACCGCTAGCCCACCTAGTTGTTCTGCTGTCGCCGTCGGCGCAGGCCTTATGGGCGACGGCGCTCGTAGATTAGGAGCTCACCTAAGAAGTCGTGCTCGTCGGTGCCTACCACCGTCATGCCGATTTTTTCAAGAACCCGTCGGCTGGAGGTATTCAAGGTGAACGTCACCGCTTGCACAGCGTGGACGCCGGGCTGCTCTAGCGCCCACTGCACTGCGGCACCGGTGGCCTCGGTGGCTAGGCCTTGGCGCTGATAGATGCCGTCGATGCCGTAGCCAACCTCGGCGATGCCTGGCGATAAAGAGCGCCCGCCGCCGCCTGCTGGAAAGCCGTGAAATACGACGCTGCCGATGACGCGCCGATCGCCGTAGCGGTCGCTGGGCAAGATGATCAGGCGGTCGCCCCACAGTCGCTTCTCGGGGTCGGCGCGCACGGCATCCAAAGACGCACAGAAGGCTTGCTCAATCAGCTGTCTTCCAGGCCAGACCGCGGGAAAGGCGGCTGCCAGGATGCTCTCTGCCCCGCGTCGGTCTCCGCGCATGACCGCTTCCACCAACGGCAAGGTGACTGGCACGAGCTCCAGGCGCTGAGTGCGTAGCACGGTCATCATCCGCTCGACCTCCGCTTTAGAGCTTACGAGATTTGCGTTCGCTTTTCGCAACCACGAAGCAGCGCTGTGTCCGTGTGGGTGTGCCGCGGCTGCCGGTTCATTGTAGCTTCAGCGTCGCTAGGTCAGGCTTGGTTTGGTCAAAATCCTTACGGTCTGCCGGTCTGCGCGGTCACGGTGGTTAGCAACTGCTGCAGCGCGCGCGTGGCCTCCGGCGAGAGCTGATACAGCACCGCTCGATCGGCGCGGCGTGCCGTGAGCTGTACCAGTCCGGCGGTGGTAGCCCCGATGTCGCGCCGCAGGTCGCCATACAGAAGCAGCGTCTGATCGGTCAGCGAGCCCACCTCGACGGTGGTGCTGCGCTCTGTCGGCGCGGACTGAGTGATGTGCAGCGTCAGGCTGGGAGGCTGCGGCTTGCCCAGGTCGTAGCGCAGGACCTCGGCCTGCTGCAGCGCGTGTAGGGCTTGCTGCAGTGCTTCCCGCGTCGGTGGTGCCAGCGGCTGCCCACCCACCAGCCAGCGTCCGGCTTGCTTGGTCAGCACAAACCGCAGCGGTCCCGTCGGGGGCGCCGTCGCTGTGACTTCCACCGTCAGCAGTCGGGCTTCGTCCACCGGTAGCAGCTTCGGACTGACCCACGAGCGCTGCAGCTCTTGACACAGCGTCAGCGGGAGCACCGCCACCGGGCCGTCGCTGCGCGCATAACAGCCGGCTGGTGCGGTCTCGGCAGCTGGACCGCTGACTTCTGCGCCCAGCTCTAGCACCTGACGCTGGCCGTCGGACTCCACCTGCAGCCGCAGTCGTGGTGGGGTCAGTCCCTGCTCGGGTCGCGCCTCGGCTGTGACCCAGCGTAGCGCGCGCAGCTCTGCCAGGGTGTCCAGCAGTCGCGGCAGCAGCACATCGTCCGCCGGCGCCAGCGTGGGCTGTTTTAGCCAGAAGCTACTGCTGCGCTCCAGCACTTCCTGCGGCTGGGCGGCGCTGCCACCTTTCGCGGTTGTCGTCTTTGGCCACTCGCGTACCAAGCGGGACACCGTGGTCGGCTCCAGCTGCAGCACGCGCAGCGACCGCAACATCAGCGCGCCTTCCCCGCCCGCTGGCGGACGTGTCGGCAGCAGCTGCAGCAGCTTCATCAGTGCGATCGGTGCCATCCGAGGCGTCTCCCCATCCCGCATCACCACCCCGCCGCTGGCCATAAGCGACACCGGCTCTGGCGTGCGCCAGCCGCGCAGCGTGAGGGTTCGTCCCGCCACGGTTGTTACCTGCGCTTCTACGTCCGCAGGCGGCAGCGTCGCCAAGCCGTCTTTGAGCACCGTCGTCACGGCCCCATGTTCGCGCGACAGCTCTTGGGTCAGCAGCTGCTCCAGATAGTCGCGCACAGCCTTGGTCTCGGCGGGCAGATTGCCCAGCGTGTACGTGCCGTTTTCGGCCCGCGACAGGTCCAGCACCGGCACTGGAGCCCCCGCTCGTCGCAGCTGTAGGCGCTGCACGTCTGCAAGCTGCAGCGGTAGCGCCTTTTTGGCCCACAGCTCCGCCGCGCGTGTTCGTAGCAGCAGGGCCTCTGATGCTTCGACGCAGAGCGCTTCGCCGTCGCTACGCTGCAGCCACAGCAACTGTCCCAAGCCCACTTTGCCGTCGCGGGGGCTCGGTCCGGACAGAGGCACCACCTCTTCAGGGCAAGGCCAGCCTCCGCGCAGCGCTTCAATCCCGTCTAGCACGACGGTCAGCGGCGGTGGCGTACTGGGCGGTGTGCGGGGTGGAGCGCTCAATCGGCTGACCCAGCCGCGCGCGGTCATGGCTTGCAGTCGCTGCAGCAGCGCCTCCACTTGCTCGGTCTGTAGAAGGCCACGCTCGTCGCTGGGCTGGCTGCCGGGGACCTCGCTTTCCCACAGGCCGCGCTCGCGTACCATCGTCAGCTCGCCAAGCTGAATGCGCTTCACCGTCGCTAGATTGGCCAGAAACAGTCGGGTAGCGCGATAGCGCTCCGGGGGGCGGGCAATGACTTCAAAAACCTCAGCCGCTACCACCAGCAGGTCTGGTTCGTGACCGCGCCTAACGTACACGCCACCGTCGGGAGCTTGCGCGCCGAAGCACAGAACCAAGCCGCGCAGCAGGCGCACGCGTACTCTGCAGCCTGCATCGTGGACGCCGTAACGCTCGGGGCTGTTTCCGCCACCCTTGACCACTCGGTCTGCGACGGCAGAAAGCAACGTGCTCACCAGCGTCTCGGCTGCTTCGTCGTCGGCGCGGCGTGGTGTAGCTGCAAAGAAGAAGCCGGGGGGAGTGGCCTCGGTGCGACGCTCTAGCGCCAGTACCCAGGTGCCGGTGGCTTCTATGGTGACCGCTTGCAGGTTACGTCCACTGCCGGGGTTGGCCGCGAGGTCGGAATCGGTCAGTAGCAGTGCTGCTGCCGTTTTTCCGCCGGCCCTTGTCGTCAGCCAGCCACCGACTGTGCCTTGACCATCTACAAACCGCAGATAGCCAAACAGCGCGGCGCACAGTATCAGCAGCAACATCACCAGTCCGTAGCGTCGCCCCAGTCGCTGCAGCGGAGAGCGAAGGCTTTGTAAAAGCATCGCCGCGCATCATGCCGCGTAGGTGCGCTCTCGGCAATCGGCGCTACCATGTCGTTATGGTCATTTTTAGCGCGGCCTTGGGGGCGAGCATGCGAGTACCGACGAAGCAGTCAC
>ERZ795056.5927-NODE-5927-length-12066-cov-5.271834_pt1 | contig 12066 bp, 12 predicted proteins | sample MGYA00375140_ERZ795056 | MGnify/ENA primary metagenome ERZ795056 (study PRJEB30185, sample SAMN05720227) | activated sludge metagenome | isolation source: Anaerobic digester | place: USA | collected 2015-03-09 ...
GCCATGTACCTGGCCAAGGAACTCACCCAGAAGAGCCTGCCCGAGATCGGCGAGCTGTTTGGTGGCCGCGACCACACGACCGTGCTCCATGCTGTTCGCAAGATGTCGGCCGAGCGCCAACAGCTGACCGAGCTGAACCAGCAGCTCCATGTGCTCGAACAAACCCTCAAAGGCTGAACATCATGTGGAAAAGGATAACCTTGGGGATAGAACTGGCACAACTGGGTGGTTATCCACAGGCCAAGACCATTTGCAGAAGTTGTTCATGTTTTGGTGACACCACAGAAGCAAGGGTGCGCACAATGTTCTACAACGCGCAAGTCGTTGATAAAACAGGCGAAAATAGCGGTTTTCCACAGATAGTCGCTGCCCTTATCTAGCTACTACTAGTTTATATAAAGAAATTAATAAGAGGTTGACATGATCGTCCTGAAGGCAACACAAGAGAAAGTGCTCGCGGTACTGCAATCGGTCGCGGGCATTGTGGAGCGGCGCCATACCCTGCCCATCCTGGCCAACGTGCTGATTCGCAAAACTGGCAATGCGGTGCAAGTGACCACCAGTGACCTTGAAATCCAGATCCGCACCACCGCCGAGATGGATGGCGACAGCGGCAACTTCACCACCACGGTGGGCGCGCGCAAGCTCATCGACATCCTGCGCACCATGCCGTCAGACCAAACGGTGAGCATCGAGTCGAACCAAAACAAGTTGTTGCTCAAGGGCGGAAAAAGCCGTTTCACCTTGCAAACCTTGCCCGCAGAAGACTTCCCGCTGGTGCAAGAGGCTGCCAGCTTTGGCCCGACCTTCAGCGTGCCGCAAAAGACCCTCAAGGACTTGCTGCACCAGGTGAGCTTTGCCATGGCGGTGCACGACATTCGCTACTACCTCAACGGCATTTTGTTTGTGGCCGAAGGCAAGCAATTGAGCCTGGTGGCCACCGATGGCCACCGTCTGGCCTTTGCCAGCGCCACGCTCGACGTGGAAGTGCCGCGTCAAGAAGTTATCCTGCCGCGCAAGACCGTGCTGGAAATGCAACGCCTGCTGAGCGATGTCGAAGGTGCAATCGAGATGCAATTCGCCAGCAACCAGGCCAAGTTTGCGTTTGGCGGCATGGAGTTCGTCACCAAGCTGGTTGAGGGCAAGTTCCCCGACTACAACCGCGTCATCCCCAAGAACCACAAAAATAGCGTCACCCTGGGCCGTGCCCCCCTGCTGGCCAGCCTGCAGCGCACCGCCATCCTGACGAGCGAGAAGTTCAAGGGCGTGCGCCTCAACATCGAGCCCGGCACGCTGCGCGTGGCCAGCAACAACGCCGAACAAGAAGAAGCCGTGGACGAGCTCGACATCGACTACGGCGGCGACGCGATTGAGGTGGGCTTCAACGTCACCTACCTGATCGATGCGCTGGCCAACATGAACCAGGAGATGGTCAAGCTGGAACTGGCAGACGCCAACAGCTCGGCGCTGTTCACCATTCCGGATAACGCCACGTTCAAATACGTGGTGATGCCGATGCGAATTTGACCGTGATTTGAAACGGTTTGATACCTGTCCAGCCCGCGAATTTCGCGGGTTTGGTCATTCAAGAGTTTGGAAAAAAGTGCCTTATGTCTGAAGAAAACAATGTGAACACCGGCGCTGCTGGCGAACAAAGCTCCAACTTTCAGCCCAAGATCGACAGCAATCAGGCAGGTGCCAGCGATGGCTATGGTGAAGGTGCCATCCAGATCCTGGAAGGGCTGGAAGCGGTGCGCAAACGCCCAGGCATGTACATCGGTGACACCTCAGACGGCACCGGTTTGCATCACCTGGTGTTTGAGGTGGTGGACAACTCCATCGATGAGTCTTTGGCGGGCCACTGCGACGACATCGTGGTGACCATTCATTCCGACAACTCCATCAGCGTGACCGACAACGGCAGGGGTATCCCCACCCGCGTCAAGATGGACGACAAGCACGAGCCCAAGCGCAGTGCCTCTGAAATTGCACTGACCGAATTACACGCCGGCGGCAAGTTCAACCAGAACAGCTACAAGGTGTCGGGCGGTTTGCACGGCGTGGGGGTGAGCTGTGTGAATGCGCTCAGCAGCTGGCTGCGCTTGGTGGTGCGGCGTGACGGCAAAGTGCACCAGCTGGAATTTGCGCGTGGCTTTGTGCAAAACCGCATCCTTGAAACGGTAGACGGCGTGGAAGTGTCCCCCATGAAAGTGGTGGGCGAAACCGAAAAGCGGGGCACCGAGGTGCACTTCTTGCCCGATACCGAAATCTTCAAAGAGAACAACGATTTCCATTACGAAATTCTCAGCAAGCGTTTGCGTGAGTTGAGCTTCTTGAACAACGGCGTGAGCATCCGCCTGCTGGACGAGCGCACAGGCAAGGAAGACAACTTTGCCGGCGCGGGTGGCGTCAAAGGCTTTGTGGAATTCATCAACAAGGGCAAGCAGGTGCTGCACCCCAATGTGTTCCACGCCGCCGGCGACAGGCAGAGCGACCAGGCCACCAACATCGGTGTGGAAGTGGCCATGCAGTGGAACAGTGGCTACAGCGAACAGGTGCTGTGCTTCACCAACAACATTCCCCAGCGCGACGGTGGCACTCACCTGACCGGCTTGCGTGCGGCCATGACCCGCGTGATTGGCAAGTACATCGAGCAAAACGACTTTGCCAAAAAGGCCAAGGTTGAAGTGACGGGCGACGACATGCGCGAAGGCCTGTGCTGCGTGCTGAGCGTGAAAGTGCCCGAGCCCAAGTTCTCCAGTCAGACCAAAGACAAGCTGGTGAGCAGCGAAGTGCGCGGCCCGGTGGAAGACATCGTGGGCAAGCTGCTGGCCGATTACCTGGAAGAGCGCCCCAACGATGCCAAGATCATCTGCGGCAAGATCGTCGAGGCCGCCCGCGCCCGTGAAGCCGCGCGTAAAGCCCGAGAGATGACCCGCCGCAAAGGGGTGCTCGATGGCATGGGCTTGCCCGGCAAACTGGCAGATTGCCAGGAAAAAGACCCGGCCATGTGCGAAATCTATATCGTCGAGGGTGACTCTGCAGGCGGGTCTGCCAAGCAAGGCCGCGACCGTAAATTCCAGGCCATCCTGCCTTTGCGCGGCAAGATCTTGAACGTGGAAAAAGCACGCTACGAAAAGCTGCTGACCAGCAACGAAATCCTGACACTCATCACCGCTCTGGGCACGGGTATTGGCAACGCAGGTAGCACCAGCAGTGACCCCAAGGTGGGGGCGGACGATTTCAACGCCAACAAACTGCGCTACCACCGCATCATCATCATGACCGATGCGGATGTTGACGGCGCCCACATCCGCACCTTGTTGCTGACCTTCTTCTACCGCCAAATGACCGAGCTGGTGGAGCGTGGCCACATCTACATTGCCCAGCCGCCGCTGTACAAAGTGAAGGCTGGCAAGGAAGAGCTGTACCTCAAAGACGCTGCGGCATTGGATGGCTTTTTGCTGCGTATTGCGCTCAATGGCGCGCGCGTGGATACGGGCGGCCCCAATGCCACTGTGCTCAGTGGCGAGACGTTGGACGAACTGGCACGCAAGCACCAAGTGGCCGAGCGCGTGATTGACCGCCTGTCGGGCTTTATGGATGCCGAGGCCTTGCGCTCCATTGCCGATGGCGTGAGCCTCAACCTGGACACCGTGGCCGATGCCGAAGCTTCTGCGGTGGCCCTGCAAGTGAAACTGCGTGAGCTCTCCGCCACCGGCATTCCGGCCGAAGTGGCAGGCGAATTTGATGCGCGTTCAGACAAGCCCATCCTGCGCATCAGCCGCCGCCACCATGGCAACGTCAAGAGCAGCGTCATCACCCAAGACTTTGTGCACGGTGCCGATTACGCGGCCCTGGCCGAAGCGGCCAACACCTTCCGGGGCCTGTTGAACGAAGGCGCCAAGGTCATGCGTGGCGAGGGCGAAAAGCAGAAGGAAGAAAAGGTTGGAGATTTCCGCCAGGCCATGGCCTGGTTGATAGCGCAGGCCGAACACGCCACCAGCCGCCAGCGCTACAAGGGCTTGGGCGAGATGAACCCTGCCCAGTTGTGGGAAACCACCATGGACCCGCAAGTGCGCCGTCTGCTGCGCGTGCAGATTGACGACGCCATCGAGGCCGACCGCGTGTTCACCATGCTGATGGGTGATGAGGTTGAGCCGCGCCGGGTCTTTATTGAGTCGAATGCGTTGCGGGCGGCGAATATTGATGTGTAGTAGCGTCTTGCCGTGGAAGGGAACACTGCAGCAGTACGCCACCCGACGCTCCACCGCACCCAGGCTCATCTGACCTTCTGTGCTGAAGATACGCTTCGAGGCCGTGCAGGTGCGTGATACGCGGTGAACTGGTGCGGTTCAAGCCGCCATTGCGGCATTGAAGACCTCAGCCGCTGGCGCTGCCCCAGAGTGCAGGGTCAGTCAACTACGGACGAACGCCAGCAGTAGCTGATAGTCACCTTGGTCTGCCGCTCGCAGGGCAGCCAAGTACCGGGCCCGTACGTCGTTGGCGGCGACCAGATTACCGCCGCTTCCCCAGGAGAAAGCCGGTTGGCCAAGGCTGCGCATAAGCGCGTCGGACATCATGCGGGAATGCCGACCATTGCCGTTGGGAAACGGATGAATCCAGACCAGGTCGCGATGAAAGCGTGCGGCGATTTCATCGGGCGAAAACGTGGCGTTGTCGACCCACCAACGCGTGTTGTCGAAGAGGTTTTTTAGCCGCACCGCCACCTGCGTCCAGTCGCAGCCGATGTTCTTGTCCGACTTGCGAAACGTACCCGCCCATGCCCATGTCTTGCCGAACATCTGCTTGTGCAACTCTCGGCAGAACCCCTCGCTGAGCACGTCCGGCAAGCGAGCCCGTTTCAGCCAGCGCACGGCACGCAGGATGTTCTCCTGCTCCCAGTCGTTCAGGTCGCCCTTGGTGTCCAGGTGCTCGGGGATGAGCCCAGCCTTCTCGTCGGGGTCCAGCGGGGTCTGGCCGTCCTGCTCGTCGAGGTCTATCGCCATAAATCCGACCAGCGGCCGCGCAGCAGCTCTTGCGTCCGGCGTTCCACCTGCTTGCGAAGCCGGTCGGCGCCCGGGCGCTGATCTTCCAGACCCATGGTGTGGGCCACGCCCCAGACTTCTTCCATGGCGATGGCGCGGGCACGCTCCTGGACTACCGCCGTGAGCGGCCGCCTGGGCACGAGGGCGTAGACCAGTTCGCAGTCAAGCCCATCAGCGAGCTTTCGCAGCTGCCCGAGCGTGATGCGATCATCCGCTTCGGACTGTTCGGACTTGTGTAGCGTCGAACCGGTGATGCCCAGTCGCTGAGCCTGCTGACGCTCCGTGCGCCCCAAAGCTTCCCGGATGAGCTTCAACCACCCCCGTGACGGGGCCTGCCGCTTCACTAAGTCCGCGTAACTGGACAAGGTGGCTTGCAACTGCTCGAGTCGGAGGTGGTTGAGTTCGGGTGACATTGCTAGCCTATAGGCTGATTTTTGCAAACATAATGATAGCCTATAGTGAATCATCTGTCGATTTTTAGCTTCTGTATGATGAAGCAGTTGATGGATATATGCTTCCTATGGATGAAGCTGACTGCTATTGGCGAGGCCCCATTCAGTTGGCTTGCATCTCCTCCGGACGGAGCGCGTCGTGGATCGCCTGGGCGTGGACATTGGCGCACTCGCGCCGGTGGTCCGGAATGTCGAGGGTGTGGTGGAGATGGTGCTGGACGCCACGGCCAACTTCAGCGTGCCACTGTCGGCGAAACGCCTTTTTGGCTGGCATGCTGCACTTTTCCCTATGGGTTACAGCGGCCTCACGCGCATCCGCGTCGGGGCGTGGCGCGACGACGCGACCGGGCCGATGCAGGTGGTGTCGGGCCCAGACCATCGCCGCAAGGTTCACTACGAGGGCCCTGGTGCCGGCGAATTGAAGCAAGTGATGCCGCGCTTCTTCAATTGGGCAAATGCCACCGCGTCTGAGCCGGCACTGATCAAGGCCGGCCTGGCGCACTTGTGGTTCGTCACGCGGCTTCCGTTTGACGATGGCAATGGCCGCATTGCGCGCGCCGTGACCAGCGCGCAATCCACGCTGGATACCGTGCTGGCCAAGGCGCGTTTTTGGGGGCGCTGGGCGCAAACGCCGTTGAACGAACGCCAGGTCAAGTTGTTGAACAGGCTGCTTGATGGGTTTGACAGCAAGCTCAACAGCAGCAAGTGGGCCGCGATTGCCAAGTGCTCACCAGATACCGCTTTGCGGGATATCAATGAGCTGGTGTCGCTCGGGGTGCTGGTGAAGTCAGAGGCGGGTGGGCGGAGTACGGCGTATGAGTTGGGACAGTGACACACAGTGAGGCAGCGTGAACGCTATACGGCGCCTGGCACCAATGATATGTGGCGTTGAGTCGGTCGAAGTGAGTCACCTGACGGAAGACTTTGGTGAGATTTGGAGTTAGACGAACCCGAACCTTGTGGCGTGGGCTTGTAAGAACTCGGGTGCAGGTCGGAAGCGCTCCGGAAGCCGAATCTGCTTGCCATCGTATGCCAGCAAAGCTGTTGTCATAAATTCGTTGTGAGCTACATCGCGCATTGTGGGCGCGACCCGGATCGTGTAGTCGGGTAAGACAGTGATTAGACCTTGGTCATACGCCTTGTCGTGCAGCGCGGAGAGGCATAGACCGTTTTGTGGGTTGAGCCGATTCTTCTTATCCATACTCCAAGGCACGATGTGGCTGGCTATCACTAGCTTGTCGTGGCGAAGGCCAGTAATACAGCAGGCAGAGTCGTAACTAGCCAAGATGGCCCGTCGAAATCGAACTTGGTTGACGCGAACCTGAACGGTTGCCGAGCGGGTTGTTCCTTCTGCAACCTCAGGGACCTCGTCGATCACATCAACAGCTGTGGGTAGCCCGTTTATGTTGGCAAAGCGGTCGTATTCAGTTGCAGCCTCTGTCGCAACGGCGTCCCAGTTGGCCTGAAGTTCTAGCCATATTTGTTTATCCAGATTTGATGCGTTGTTCATGCCACTGCGCCCGCTGGCAACGATTTGGGGGTCGAGGCTGGCAAGGTTGACAAGTTTCAAAGCAGCTGCACTTGGTGTGCGACCGATCCAATCGGCAAGTTGTTTGATTTTTGAATTGCCCTTGTGCAGTTGACCAAACGGCAGCTGCAGATAAATGTGGAGTGCCGCCAGCGTTTGGCTGCGTGTCCAGTGATTGTTGCTGGGCATGGGGACCTCCGCATTGGAAGAATGCAGTATGCCTGTGGCCGCGCTGGCCCTCAAGCGGAACGGCAGAACTCCTCGGCGATGTAGCAAACATCCCATTCCCCGTAGCACTTGTCGCCGTGGACCAACGTGCCCTCTACGATCTCAAGTTTTTGGACTATTGAGTCAGCCTTCGGAAAGAAGCGTTTTGCGTCGCGAGTGCTCGCGAACCTGACGCTGACCTCTTGTCCGTACAGCGTTTTGACGTACAGCACCGGTCCAATTTTTGGTCCAGAAAAGCCTCGACCGCGCATAGGCTGTTGCGGAAAATCCCGCCCGTGGCTAAGCGACAGGTACATGCCGGCACGCGTGGGCATTTCGCCCCAGTCTGGTAATTCGGAGAAGGCTTTGGTCATGGCTCCATTGTTGTATCGACTTGTGGACTTGTGACCCAGGGCATTGCCTGGGGTGACGCCATACCGGTCAATTGGCAGAATGGAGCAGACGGCGATCGGCGCTGTCGATGCCACAAGGCCTGCAGCTACTAAGCCCCATGTCCCAAACCGAAGACGCCCATTCCAAAGTCATCGCTTACCTGTCCGGCACGTTGCCGCTCAACGACCAGATCACAGTCGTAAACCGCGGCGAATAGCCTCAAGCAAGCGAAAGACCGTAACACCATGATGACGTTCAAGACGCTCGCCATTCTGTGCGCCTTTGCGGCATTGCTCGTCATTGCCGCACTCTTGCGCGAGTGGCTGGTCGATGCCGGTGATGGCTATGTCGCTACGCCGTTGCTGACGCCCAATGAGCACGAGTTTTATGGGCGGCTTAGCCGGGCGCTGCCCGACTATCTCGTCTTGCCACAGGTGGCGATGTCGGCGCTGATTAAACCCAAGGCACCGTTTGGGCGAGAGAGGACTACGGCGTTCAACAAGATTTCCCAGCAGCGTGTTGACTTTGTCATTTGCCACAGGGACTTGTCGGTGGCGTGCGTTGTGGAGCTGGATGACAGAACTCACAACAGCGGGCGCAGTCGAACCAAAGACGCCGAGCGTGATGCGCGTCTGGCCAGCGCGGGTATCCCTACTCTGCGCTTTCAGTCGCGTACCAAGCCGGCGGAGACGGCCATTGCACAAGCTGTGCAAGATGTGGTTGATGCGGCAGCCATGGTGCCCCAGGGGCGGGTTGAACCCATCTGATATTGGCCAAGGAGTCAATCTGCACATGCGCCCTTTCCTTGTTGCTCTGTCGTTCGTCTTGTTTTGTCACTCGCTTGCATGGGCGCAGACCAGTGACATGCAGCCTGTTCGCGGCTTTGCGATAGACCGCCACGAAGTGAGCATCGAGGACTTTGCCCGTTATGTACAAGCGACAGGGGCTGTTACCGCGGCCGAACAACGCGGTGGTGGCGAGACCTATGAAGGTGGTTGGGTGCAGCGCAAAGGATGGACCTGGCGTGCGCCGTTTGGCCTGCCTGCAAGTGCCAAAGAACCCGCTGTGCACATCAATTTCCATGAGGCCAAGGCGTATTGCGTGTGGGCCGGGAAGCGCTTGCCAACGGATGCGGAGTGGATGGAAGCCGCGTACACCCAGCGGCGGCCCAATCCCCCGGCAGGTTTTGTGACAGGCAAAACCTACCCTTACCCGACGGGTGATAGCCCTTTGGGTGCCAACTGTCTGGGCGATTGCGGCGAAGTGCAGACGCTTGTGGGCTATGCCAGCCCTGCCGTCACTTCGCGGGGGCGCGGGCATGTGCTCACGGGCAGCACGCGCGTGGGGGTCAACGGCCTTTGGGATATGGGTGGCAATGCGTGGGAGTGGACGGATAACAGCGCACAGGGTGACGACACTGAGCGCCCGACGCGCGGGGGTTCATGGTGGTATGGGTCTGCGCAGATGCATCGTGATCATTTGCAATCCAAACCCGCCAATACGTCGGTGGTTTACATCGGCTTCCGGTGTGCCAAGAGCTTGATTCCCGTGCCGTATTCCAGCAGGGGCACCGCGAGATAAGGGTCGATGACCTGCCGGCCTTTTTTTGAAGCCATCCTGCTGGATCGGCGTTGAGTGCTGGCGCGACGGCAAACTGTTGACTATGCTCAGGCTTTTTCAGAGCGCGTTGTTTCTGTTTTCAGAAATGCCGGGCCCCTGAAATAACGCAAGAAAGAGCCCAACAGATGACCAGCACCTCAGACACCCACTCCAAAGTCATCGGCTACGCCCTGTGGATCTTCGGCTTCACGGGCGCGCACCGCTTTTATTACGGCAGGCCAGTCACCGGCACCATCTGGTTCTTTACGCTGGGCCTGCTCGGCATTGGCTGGCTGATTGACTTGTTCCTGATCCCCAGCATGGACCGTGATGCGGACTACCGGTTCTATGCGGGCGATGTGAACTATTCGGTAGCGTGGTTGCTGCTCACCTTTCTGGGCTTTTTTGGCATCCACCGCATGTACATGGGCAAATGGCTCACAGGCATCCTGTACCTGCTGACCTTTGGCTTGCTGGGGATTGGCTACCTGTACGACATGTGGACGCTGAACGACCAGATCACGGTGGTCAATCGCAAGGATTAAGTTCCCCAATTGCTTCAATTTCGCGCGTTAGACCATTGACTACCCAACAGGAGAACCGATCGATGAAACGTTCCGCTTTAACCTTGACGCTGGTTGCGGCCAGCGCGATTCTGGCTTCTTGTGCCAGCACCCCGGCCGCCGGGCCGATGAGCTTTTTTGTGACGAGCAGCAATCCCGGCAAAGGCGGCGACCTCGGCGGCCTGGCTGGCGCTGACGCGTACTGCCAGAAGCTGGCCACCGACGTGGGTGCAGGTGCGCGCACTTGGCGGGCCTACCTGAGCACACCCGCGAAACCCGCACCGGGGGCAACACCCTGGGGTGCTGCCGTGGATGCCCGTGATCGTATTGGCAGCGGCCCTTGGTTCAATGCCAAGGGTGTGCTGATAGCCAAAGACGTGGCGCACCTGCACAACGGCAATCACATCAACAAGTCGACGGCGTTGGACGAAAAGGGCAATGTGGTCTCTGGCCGCGGAGATGCGGTCAACAACCATGACATGCTGACCGGATCGCGCGCTGATGGCACGGCTTTTGCGCCACAGACCGACACCACTTGCGGTTCCTGGACCAAGAGTGGCGAAGGCTCTGCCATTGTGGGCCACCATGACCTCATTGGACCAACGGCAGATGCGTGGTCCAAGTCTTGGAACTTCAGCCACCAGACTCAAGCCTGCAGCATGGAAGCCTTCCGACGCACCGGAGGTGCCGGGCAGTTTTACTGCTTCGCTGCCAAGTGATTGACGGCGGGTTTGCCCGCCGTTGGATTGCTGGAACCCCAGTATCATCGCAGGCCTTGGGTTCTTCACCCTGGTGAATTGCAAGGTCTCCGTGTCGCCTTCCCTCTTCTCCGCCTTTCTTCCTCTCCTGCCCCTCACTGCGGCCGTGTTCATTGGCTTCTTTGCCATGGGCATGGCCTTGCCCGTGGTACCGCGGCACGTGGTGGGGCCGTTGGGCATGGGCACGGTGATGGTGGGTGTGGTGATGGCCAGTCAATACGCCACGTCCATCTTGCTGGGCCGGGGTTGGTCGGGCATGGTGGTTGACACGCGGGGCCCGCAACGGGCCATGAGCATGGGCCTGATGGCCACGGCGTGCGTGGGCCTGGTTTACTTTCTGTCCCTGGCTTTTGTGGCGCAGCCTGATGTGTCGCTGGCGGTGCTGTTGGCGGCGCGTTTGCTGACTGGCGTGGCAGAGCCGTTCATCATCACTTCAGCGCTGACCTGGGGCATCTTGCGCCTGGGGCCAGCACATGCGGGCAAGGTGATTGGCTGGGTGGGCATGGCGCTGTTTGGCGCCTATGGCCTGGGTGCGCCAGCAGGGGCCTGGGTGTATGCGCGCTTTGGTTTTGCGGGAATTGCGGCGGCCACGGTGCTGGTGCCTTTGGCGGCCTTGGCCATTGCGGTGCGCATTCGGGGTGAGGTGCCAAACGCCGGTGTGCGCCCACCGTTTTACCGGGTGCTGGGCATCGTGCGTTTGCCGGGCCTGGCACTCACGCTGTGTTCGTTGGGTTATGCCGCGATCAATGCCTTTGTGGTGTTGCTGTTTTTGCAGCGCGGATGGGGCAGTGCGGCATTGGCCTTCACCAGCATGGGCGCGGGTTTTGTGCTGGCGCGTTTGGTGGCGGGGCATCTGCCCGATCTGCTTGGCGGTGCGCGCGTGGCCGCAGTGGCGGTGGCGGTGGAGGCATTGGGCCAACTTCTGATTTGGGGCGCCCCAGGTGCACTGTTGGCCTGTGTGGGCGCGGCGCTCACAGGGGCGGGTTATGCGCTGGCCTTTCAGGGGTTTGGGGTGGAGTCGGTACGGCGTGCGCCACCGCAAAGCCGGGGTGCGGCCATGGGGGGGTACGTGGTGTTTCAGGATTTCTCGATGGCGCTGGCCGGGCCACTGGGCGGCTGGCTGGCAGTGCACTCGGGGCTGGGCGCGGTGTTTTTGGCGGGCGCTGCGGCAGCGCTGGCCTCTGCCGCCTTGGCGGTGTGGATGGTGCGCACGCCGGTGACCACCGTTTAACCCGCCGGTGACGCCATCCGCAAGCGGCGGGCCACCTCTTCATCCCGGGCATCGTCAATTTCGCGCAGCACGGCCTGCATGTCCACATCGGCATGCTTGCGCTCAAAGCGGCCAGTCAGGGGTGTCTCGTTGGTGAGCAGGCCCGCCTGGTACAGGCGCCAGATCTCGGGGCCGTAGTCGGTTTTGAGCAGAGTGGGGGCAAACTGGCCAAAGAAGTCACGCAGGTTGCCCACGTCACGCAGCAGCATGCGTTGGGCGTGGTTGTTGCCCGCAGCGTCCACCGCCTG
>ERZ795056.5936-NODE-5936-length-12055-cov-4.652000_pt1 | contig 12055 bp, 11 predicted proteins | sample MGYA00375140_ERZ795056 | MGnify/ENA primary metagenome ERZ795056 (study PRJEB30185, sample SAMN05720227) | activated sludge metagenome | isolation source: Anaerobic digester | place: USA | collected 2015-03-09 ...
TGGTTGAAATTCAGAAAAAAGCTTAAAGTTTCCCACATTTAACAAAACTCGAATTATTTTAAATAGTTTTTTAGTGTGGAGTTTTAGTTTCTATTATCAAAATTAATAAGAAATGATGTCAAGAGAAGTAGTATAGCCCGATTTCTGCCTCACTATGCAGGCCGGTGAGTGCGTACTTCTCAGTGCCTGTAGCGTTTGCCTCCCTACCAAAGGGCTTATAATATATTCAAAGGAAACTAGAAGGTAGGATTTGTTGAATTTTTGAACATATTAATTTAAACTTATAGAGATAATAAATCACATGACTCTTTTAGTCATATCAACAGTACCTAATGAAGACGTGGCTTACAATCTATCAAAGAGACTCTTAGAAAAAAGAATTGCTGCCTGTGTTAATATTATAAAAGATGTAAATAGTCTCTATTGGCGGAAGGAATCAATAGGAAACTCAATTGAAATAATTCTATTAATTAAGACAACTGATGAAAAATATTCAGAAGTAGAGCATCTCATTAAGGAGAATCATCCTTATGAAACTCCAGAAATAATAGCTTTAGATATAAAAAAAGGATTCAGCAAATATCTAAAATGGATAGAAGATGAAACTAGATCTCTTCTTTAACTTCAAATACTATTGAGCAATCAAAATCAGAATATTTATGACATGAAAAAATCTTGTCGCCGTAGTATATAGTTTCAAAATCAAATAGGTCGGGTGATCTATAGAATTTATCGTATACTATCAAGAGATCTTCTTCATCGAGTTTAATCTCTTTATCATCTTTAGTTCTAACATAGAAATAATTATAGCCTTCATCGAATCCAATTCTCTTTATTTCTTCATATTTAATAGATAATAACTCAGGTATGACTTTTATCAGTTTTTCATAAAAAGGCCCACCATTTTTCATGTCTAAGAGAATCATCTTGCAAATCTTTACTTTTTCATAATAGCTGTCTTCGCTATCTTCAGAAATCAATAGAGGTTCTTTTCTATCCTTTTCCAATTCCTTTAATGCAGCTAATTCTTCAACATGGAGAATATTTTTGTATATGCCAAAAACTACTCCTTTCTCCCTGAGAGTTTCCAGCCTTTTTAAGAAGGAGTCAATATCCCATATCAGCTCTACGTCCATGCAATTTGGAGTAAGTATAAGTTATTTAAATGCCTTTTCAAATATATCTTCATGGAACTTAATGAGCTTGTTAGTTATATGGACGATTATCTTAGAGTTAATGAGATAGCTGATGTATCTGCAAACGGATTACAAATAGAAGGAAAAAAAGAAGTCAAAAAAATATGCCTAGGCGTAGACAGTTCTCTGGAAATTTTCAAAGAGGCTTCGAAAAAAAAGGCTGATCTCTTAATAGTTCACCACGGGCTGATCTGGGGCGGATTAAAATGTATAAGGGGCCTTGTGAAAGAAAGAATTTCTTATCTTTTGGAAAACGGTATTTCCCTATATGCCGTACATCTGCCTCTCGATATGCATCCAGAAGTCGGGAATAACATAGAACTGATAAAAATATTAAATCTTTGTGATCCCAAGCCATTTGGGGCTTACCATGGATTAAATATAGGATTCAAAGGTCGTTATGAAAAAATGATAACTATAAAAGATATATCTAAAACCTTAGAAAAAACTCTTCCTGCTAAAATTGAGTCATTCAATTTTGGATCAGATAAAATAAGATCTGTTGGAATAGTTAGTGGTGGTGGGGGGTCTGCTTTTGAGGATTGCATCAAAGAAGGATTGGATCTATTTATTACTGGTGAACCTTCACACGCTATATACCATATTGCAAAAGAAGCCAGAATAAATTTAATATTTGCAGGACACTATGCGACAGAAAAACTTGGAGTAATGGCTCTAGGAAAAAACATTGAAGAGAAATTCAAAATTAAAACAGAGTTTATAGATATACCAACAGGCCTCTAGCAAACTACATCTGAAAGCCTATCGTTATTTATTGCATTTTTAATCTCTAAGGCTATTCTTCTTCCTGTTGACATAGGCTTTCCGTATTTGATATAGGTATAAGGCGAATATGGTTCGAAAAGATTTGTGCCCGCTACAATTCTAGCTGAAATTTCAAATATGAATATATCTTCCTCGGGAGTAATTACACCTTCAAGACAGAATGGACCAAACAGTCCTTGTTTAGAAATTAACTTTTTTGACTTTTCAATTACCCTCTCACCCATGTCGAATATTTCCGGTAGCAATGACTCTCTGACAGTGATTGGAATATTCCCAACTACAACATAACTTGGATCTATCTTCTTTAGCGCAAATTGATCTCTTGCTGAGATCCTTCCGATAGAATCTACATTACTCTCGTATCTTTTATCGAAGCTCATTATTTCTAATTCGTTATTTAACGGACTATAAAAATAATGGAAATATGCAGGTACTCCAATGATATATTCTTGGATTACATATTGTTCATTAATATGGTCAGATATCTTTTCATAGAAATCCTTTGTATCTTTAGCAAGGAAATATCCCTTTCCCCCTTGTGCACCATAAAACTTTACAATTACTGATCTATCTATATCTTCTGGGGTATCAAATATTCTTGGAATTTTTATATTAGCATCAGTTAACCATTGTCTTTCAAGTTCTCGTGATGACTCCCATTCTAGAACGTCTTTATTGCCAAAGTACATTACCTTCAAGTCTTTGAAGTCTTCTATTTTCATATAAGCAATAAAAGAACCGTGTGGGATAAGAATAGTATTTCTTTTTATCAATTCATCTTGCAAGGAAAAAAGCTCTTTGAAATGGTCAACAGTTAGAATTTCATCAGCTACGCCAAAACTTTTGTAAACTTTTTCTGCTCCTTTTTTAGCTATGCATAAAGTCTTAAATCCTTCATCTTTTGCACCCTTCAATATTTGGAGGGCGGAATGACTTCCAAGTGTCGCAATAGTATAATCATTTGTAGCCATTGAGAATTAACTTAAGTTAATATACTTAAAACTTTCTGTAGTTGAAAAGAGAAAATTATTTAAATAACATTCCGAACGTGCCAAAGTGATGGAAAAAAGAGCACTAATTAGCGTTACAAATAAAAATAGCCTCGAAACATTTGCAAAAACATTATCTAACCTTGGCTTTGAAATTGTATCGACTGGAGGTACATTAAAATTTCTTTTGGAAAAAGGTATAGATACAACTCCAATTGAAAAAATAACAGGATTTAAAGAAATGATTGGAGGCAGGGTAAAAACTCTACATCCTAATATCCATGGTGGAATCCTTTATATCAGGGATGACAAAGTACATGAAAATGAAATACATTCAGAAGGAATAAAACCAATAGATGTCGTTGTATGTAACTTGTATCCTTTCAAAGAAACAGTGGCAAAGAATCCTTCTTTAGAAGATGCTATTGAAAACATTGATATCGGCGGAGTTACTCTTCTGAGGGCGGCCGCTAAAAATTTCAAATATGTAACTGTTATTGTGGATCCATCAGACTATGGTGAAGTCACTAAAGAGTTGTTAGAAAAAGGAAATACCTCTTATGAAACAAGGAAGAAGTTATGCGTCAAAGCTTTTTCCCATACCGCTGATTACGATAGCGCTATTGATTCTTATCTTTCTGAAATACTAACTGAAAATATGAAGTTGAGACTTTCATTTGATTCGGGTAAAGATCTAAGATATGGAGAAAACTGGCATCAAAAAGCACGTTTCTTCAAAAAGGATACTGTTGAACCATCGGCATCAAACATGACCCAGCTTCACGGCAAAACTCTTTCTTATAATAATTATCTTGATATTGAAGCTGCGCTAAATGCTGCAAAGGAACTTTCCCAGTACAATGCAGCAATCATTGTAAAACATCTAAATCCTTGTGGTATTGCTACAGGAAAAACTCTACTTGATGCATTGAAAAATGCATGGGATGGAGATAGAGTATCTGCATATGGTAGTATAATAGCTTTGACGAAAAGGGTAGATTTAGAAACTGCTTCTTTTCTCAAAGGTAAATTTGTTGAAGTAATTGTTGCACCTTCTTTTGATGCTGATGCATTAGAATTTTTGAAGAACAAGAGCAGGGATATGAGAATTCTTGAAACTGGAAAACTGTTCACTTCTGAAGATAGAGTATACAAATTCTTGATTGGCGGAGTTATCGAGCAGGAGCGTCCAAAAGGTCTTTATGAAAAATGGGAATGTGTTACAAATGAAAAATTTCCCGATAGTAAAAAAGATTTAGGCCTTTTTACCATTATAGCAACTAAATATACAAAATCAAACTCGATTGTATTGGGTATGGAATATGAGAAAGGCCAATACAAAGTCTTAGGAAGTGGGGTTGGACAGCCAAATAGAGTTGACTCACTTAAAAAACTTGCAATACCAAAAATATATGAGAATCTTGAAAATATGTGGGATGAAGAAAAGTCAAATATTGACAAAGAGACCTTTTTCAAAGAAAAGATATCAGGGTGTGTTCTAGTTTCTGATGCCTTCTTCCCGTTCGATGATACCATAAGAGTTGCAGCTGAGCATAACATAAAATTCATTATCCAGTCTGGAGGCTCAATAAGAGATAAAGAAGTAATAGAAACTTCAAATGAATTTGGCATCTCAATGATCTTCACTGGCATGAGATATTTCAATCACTGATATTAGCATATCTTAGGGATTAATCTATATTTAAAACTTCTTTAGTATATACTTGTTATTCATCTTCAATTAATCAAGAAATCTATATTTTTAAATTTAATCATAAATATATTTAAATATCAAATATAATAAAGTCAAATATGGGTAGCCCAAGTGATGCCTCTTCTGGATTTTCAAGAGAAGGAAAAGTTAAGAGAGTTTACGATGTTTCTGATAAGGAAATTGAATTTGAATTTACTGACAGGATATCTGTCTTTGACAAAATAATTCCGTCTAAAATCCCTTTCAAAGGAGAAACACTTTGTAGAGAAGGGGCTTTCTGGCTTAAAGAAGCAGAGAAGCTAGGATTCTTAACTCACTTCATAAAAATTACAGATAAGAACAAGATGATGGTCAAGAGGGTCAATATTATTCAGGATTATAACAAAATTAATCACAATACAAAAAACTACCTTATTCCTTTAGAATTTATTTGCAGGCACTACGTTGCAGGTTCCCTCTATGATAGGATAAATAAGGGTAAGATAGATCCAAAAGAACTTGGATTTAATAAAAAAACAGTTGAATATGGAGAAAAGTTACCTGGGCCCTTTATCGAAACATCAACAAAGCTTGAGTCTGTGGATAGGCCATTGGAAAAGAAGGAAGCTTTGAGCATATCTAAACTTACAGAAGAAGAATACAAAAATATTCTTGAAACAATAATCAAAATGGATACAAGAATGTCAAAGATGGTAGAAAAGGGTGGCTTGATTCATGTTGATGGAAAAAAGGAGTTCGGAATGAATGAAGACAGAACTCTAATGTTTATTGATGTATTTGGAACTGCAGACGAAGATAGATTTTGGGACAAAAAACTATATGAAGAAGGGCAGATGATAGAACTTTCAAAGGAATTTGTAAGGCAATATTATATTAAGACAGGATACAAAAAATCATTATACGATGCAAGGGATGAAGGTCGACCAGAGCCAGATATACCTGCATTACCTGAAAATATGGTGAAGGATGTATCCGATCTTTACATAAAAATGTATGAAAGAATTACTGGAGAAAAGTTTAGGTGATTTATTTGAAGGTAGAAATAAAAGTTGGATTAAAGGAAGGAATTACAGACCCTGAGGGGCTTAATATCAAAAAATCCCTGAAATTACTTAGTTTTGATAATGTCGAAAATGTTGAAGTAAAAAGAAGCTACGTCATAGAGATAAGTGGGAAGGATGAAAAGAAAATCAGAGAGGACGTTGACATGATGTGTAAAAAACTCCTGATTAATCCTGTAATCCACGATTATGAAGTGGAAATGATAAAATGAGTGGCAAACAAAATGTTTTTGAAATTAATCTTGACTTACCTGACGAAAAACTTCTAGAGTTAAGTAGGAAGATTGGAATAGGACTTTCTCTGGATGAAATGAAATCAGTCAAAAATTACTTTAGAGAGCAAGGTAGGAATCCAACAGATATTGAAATACAAGCGATAGGTCAGGCATGGTCAGAACACTGCTGTTACAAATCATCAAAAAGTTTGTTGAAAAAATTTATTTTTAATATTGAAGCTCCACAAAATATTTTTGTCATAAAGGAAGATGCCGGGGTAGTGGAGTTTGATAAAGATTATGCTTATGTTTTGGCTCTAGAAAGTCACAATCATCCATCGGCCATTGAGCCATATGGGGGAGCGGCTACGGGGATTGGTGGAATTCTTAGAGATGTTGTATGTATGGGGGCACAACCTGTTGCTCTGATAGACCCCTTATTTTTTGTCCCACTTGATTTGCCTTACGACCAATTACCAAAGGGTGTAAAGCATCCTGAATTTATATTTAGGGGCGTAGTTGCTGGGATTAGAGACTACGGGAACAGAGTAGGAATTCCAACTGTATCTGGGTCAGTTTACTTCCACCCCGGGTATACAAGCAACTGCCTTGTAAATGTCGGATGTGTTGGTATAATAAAGAAAGATGATATTATTCACAGTAGAGTCAAGGAGCTTGGAGATATTTTCGTTATGGTCGGTGGGAAGACCGGTAGAGACGGCATTCATGGTGTAAACTTCGCATCCGCAGAGCTTGATGAAGAGTCAGAAACATCCTCACGTTCTGCAGTTCAAGTGGGGGACCCGATAACAAAAGAACCATTAATTCATGCTTGTCTTGAAGCCAACACCAAAAAACTTCTGAACGGTATGAAAGATTTAGGTGGTGGGGGCCTATCGTGCGTAGTAGGAGAAATGGCCCACGCAGGTGGCTTTGGAGCTAAGGTGAATTTAGAAAAGGTATTGTTAAAGGAAAAAGGGATGAAACCATGGGAAATATGGGTATCCGAATCACAAGAAAGGATGATGCTTGCCGTTTCAAAAGAAAATCTGAAGAAAGTTCTTGATATTTTTGAGAAGTGGGATATTGATGCTGCCATTATTGGTGAAACGATTACTGAGAGGAGGGTCTTGGTATACTACGAAGGAGAGAAGATATTTGACATGGATTCAGAATTTTTAACAGGTGGCCCGTTGTATGCAAGAGATGTCAAAATAGTCAAAAGAGATCAGAAAGATATCCAAACTGAAGCGCCTAAGAATACAAATGAAATATTAATCAAGATGCTTTCAGATCCAAATATAGCGTCAAAGGATTGGGTTATTCTTCAATATGATCATACTGTCAGAGGATCGACTTCACTTACTCCATTATATGGAGATGTTGTTAATTTTTCACCACAAGACTCTGCTATTATAAAGCCAGTAGAAGAGCTTAACAAGGGATTAATAGTTTCAACAGCAGTAAATCCATTCTTATTGGAATATGATCCTTATTGGGGAGCAGCCTCAGCCATAGATGAAATCTATAGGAATATAGTTGCAGTTGGTGGTAAACCTCACTCCTTAGCAGATTGTCTCAACTTTGGAAATCCAGAGAAACCTGAGAGATTTGGAGACTTTTATCAGGCTGTAATGGGATTAAATTTTGCCACAAAAGATCTTCAGATATCATTTTCATCGGGCAATGTAAGCCTTTACAATGAAAGCATGATTGGAAGCTGTCCTCCAACACCAACTATCGTTGGGATTGGAATAATTGATGATGTAGATAAGAAGGTCAGTTCCAACTTCAAGAAAGAAGAAAATTCAATATACCTTATTGGTAATACTGAAAGGGAATTTGGTGGATCATTATATTACAGAATTTTAGGAATCGATGGAGGAATTGCTCCTAAAATGAATCCAGAGAACTTGGTACAATTTTCAAAAATTCTGCTTGATTCAATGCAAAAAGACATTGTGAAAAGCTGCCATGACTTAAGCGAAGGAGGTCTGGCCGTCGCTATCGCTGAAATGGCATTTGGTAGTGATTACGGTGCAGAAATTGAATTACCAATTATAAAAGGTATGAGAGCAGATGAATTTATCTTTTCAGAGTCAAATACTAGATGGATAGTTGAGGTTAAAGACAATAAAGAGTTTGAATTTGTTTTCAATAAAAATAAAGTACCTTTCATAAAAATTGGGAAAGTATCAGGAAGAAAACTAAGAATAAAACAGAATGGAAATACGATAATAGATGCTCCTGTTGAGAAATTAAGAGATAAATGGAAAAATGCAATCTGGGAGCATATGGGGTGATTCGATGGACAGGTCTGAGATTAAAGTTTGTGTTTTAAGAATAGAGGGGACAAACAATGAAGACGAGATGTACTACGCTTTCAAGAGATTAGGCGCCTCCCCTGAACTTGTTCATTTGAAAGATCTAAAAGATATATTTGATTATAATTGCCTTATGATTCCTGGAGGATTTTCTGCCGGAGATTATGTAAGAGCAGGGGCTATATTTGCCTCAAGGATAAGAGCAAGAATGGCAAATGATTTGCATAAATTCATAGACGAAGGTTGGCCCGTGGGTGGCATTTGTAATGGATTTCAGGTTTTAGTTGAACTTGGAGTCCTACCTGGATTTAAAAGAATGGATTATCCAGATGCTTGTCTATTTTTGAATGATTCTGCAAGATTTGAATGCAGACCAACATTACTAAAACATGAAAACAAAGGCAAATGCGTCTTCACAAGAGATATACCTAAAGGAGAAGTAATGCTTGTACCATCGGCTCACGGAGAAGGGAAGTTACTGTTCCCAAGAGAAAAGGAAAAAGAATACTTTGATAGATTATTTGAAAATGACCAAGTCGTGTTTAGATATGTTGATAAAAACGGAGAATATGCAGGATATCCTTGGAATCCAAATGGCTCAGCACACAATATAGCTGGCATTTGTAATGAGGCCGGAAATGTATTCGGGATGATGCCACATCCAGAAAGGGCCTATTTCGATAAAAATAAGAATGGAATTTCTGGTATGAAACTCTTTGAATCAGTTCTAGACTATATAGAGGAAAAATAAAAATGTGCGGCATATTAGGTACTTCATCAAATAATTCTGCATATGAGTGTTATAGAGGACTTTTAGCTATTCAGCATAGGGGACAAGATTCTGCAGGTATACTATCATTTGACGGGATAGTTCACCAGAAAAAAGAAAAAGGTCTTGTGTTGAATATTTTCAATAATGAAGAGTTATCAAAGCTTGAAGGTTCTAAAGCCATAGGGCATGTAAGGTATCCAACAGCTGGAACAAACACCCTTTGTGAAGCTCAGCCTTTATTTTTGAGTTATCCTTATGGAATCGGTCTTGCACATAACGGTAATATTACAAATTATCAGGATTTAAAGTTGGAACTTGAAGAGAAGCATAGATGTGTTCATTCAAAGTCAGATACTGAGGTCATGATAAATATTCTTTCTGAAGAGTTAATGAAAAACGATACTTTTGAGGCAATCAAAGGAACTATGGAAAGAATTGAAGGAAGCTATTCTGCAGTGATGATGCTACCAAAAAAACTCATAGCATTCAGAGATCCCTATGGAAACAGACCATTGGTATTCGGAGAAAAAACGAATTTAGATGAAACTGCTTTTTCTTTTTCTTCTGAAAGTGTTGGCCTTGACGTAAACGGTTATTCTCTTGTTAGGGATTTACTGCCTGGTGAAGCTATAGTTGTTGAAGATAATAATGCTGAAAAGAGATTATTATGCCCAAAAGGTAGGGCTCACTGTATGTTTGAATGGGTTTATTTTTCAAGACCAGATTCTATTATAGAGGGCAAAAGTGTCTACGAAGTTAGAATGGAACTTGGGAAAAACATAGAATTTGAAGGAGAAGGTGATGTAGTCATACCTGTACCTGACACTGCAAGAACAGCAGCTTTAGGATTTTCTGAGAAGTATGGGATTAAGCAAAGAGAAGGTTTAATAAAAAACAGATACATTGGGAGAACTTTCATCATGCCCACCCAAGTTTCAAGAGATGTGGCAGTTAGAGATAAACTAAATGTTATAAAAGGGGAAATTCGGGGAAAAAGAGTAATTCTTGTTGATGATAGTATAGTTAGAGGAACAACAAGCAAAAGAATAGTTACAATGTTAAGGGATAATGGCGCTAAAGAAGTTCATATGATTTCTACTTGCCCCCCAGTAAAACATCCATGTTATTATGGTATAGACATGCCTACTGAAAAAGAGTTGATTGCAGCGCGAAACACAGATGAGGTTGCAGAAATTATTGGTGCAGACACAGTTACATACCAGACACTCAAAGGCCTGGTAAAGGCAATTGGACTTAAAAAAGATGAATTATGTCTTGCATGCCTTAATGGAAATTACCCAACACACATACCCAAAGAAACAATGAGTTCCCTCATAAAAACAAGAGAATGTGAGAGGGCTGGAGGTATATAGGGATAGTGATATTTTGGGCGAAGTATGGGCTGTTGTTGGTGGGGGAGCAAGAGAGTGGGCTTTAGCTGAATCAATTACTAGATCTAAAAATGTATCAGAAGTCCATGTACTTCCTGGAAATCTTGGCGGGGTATTTGAAAAAAAATGCGTCTGGCCAATCGGAAACGATAGAGTTAAAATTAAAAATTTTGATGATGTACGGCATTTTTTTATCGATTACAAGCAAGAAATCCAAGAAAATAATGGCAGAGTAAAGAGACTTGATGATCTTAATGATATTATTTCTTATCTTTCTGAAAATAATATTGATATGGTGATTGGGGGTCAAGAAAAATATCTATCACTTGGCCTAAAAGAAAGTTGTGAAAAAAAAGGAATATCTTGTTGGGGACCCACATCAAAATCTATGATAGTAGAAGCTGATAAATGCAATACCAATGATCTTATGAAAAAATGGGGTATACCATGCCCTATTTTTGAAAATTTTTATAATCCAGAAAATGCAAAAGCTTTTTTAAAGGAAAATTTCGGTAAAAATGAAAAAAAATACGTTGTGAAATATCCATATTTACTAGATGGAAAAGGTTCAAGAGTGTGCAATACTCTTGAAGAGGCTTTGAGCGCTGTTGATGACTTTATGATATCTGGTGTTATCTGTAAACCTGTGGATAAATTGACCATAGAGGAAAGACTCTATGGCGAAGAGGTAATGGTTTTCTATGCAGTTCATGAAGGCCATGTGAAATATCTTGGGAGTGCGAAAGATTTTCCGGAAAGATTTGATCCAGAAGATACTTTCTTGATTGAGAGATTTAACAAGAGAATGGGTCATCCAAGTGAAATGGTAAACTACATAACAGGCGGGATGGGCGTTGTCGCTCCACATCCACTTTTGAAGAACAGAGAAGATTTAGTTAAGAAAATTGAAGACACCATAGTTGTTCCTTTTTTAACAAATCTCTTAGAAGAGGAAAAAATAGCTTTCAATGGAATAATCTATTTTGGTCTATGTGCTTTAAAGGAAAATAATACTTACAACTTTTATGTATTTGAAATAAACGGAAGAGATGGATCACCTGAAGCAGAAGGCAGGTGGCCAATAATAGAGACTTCTCTTTATGATATCGCAAAAAAGAGTTATGAAGGAAAACTTGAAGACCTAAATGTTAAGTTTAAAGACAATGTTTGTGTTGGTATATTTACAGTAAGTGGAAGCTTTCCTTGGTTTAAGGGGTGTGGATTTGAAGCTTCTCAAATGCCTCCAGGATATCCCGGAAAACATCTTACAGGCCAAGTGATTGATTATTCTAACGACATCCCTTACAATTCATTCCACAGGCATGCTGGTACATTTATTACTCAAACTGGTAATGTTGCTGTTGGCGGAGGACGTGTTATACTTGGTGGTGGATTGGCTAGTACGTATAGCGATGCAAGTAAAATAGCATATGAAGTCATATCAGATACATATATTAGATTTGTTGGTAAAAGTTTCAGAAAAAAAATTGGAGAAGGCATCGATTAGTCAATATTATACTATTTTAATATCCTTACCAATTCATTTTTAGTTTAATTTGAGGTATGTGCAAAACTTTCTTAGTTTTGCATATTTTAATTGTTGCCGT
>ERZ795056.5939-NODE-5939-length-12048-cov-6.599183_pt1 | contig 12048 bp, 8 predicted proteins | sample MGYA00375140_ERZ795056 | MGnify/ENA primary metagenome ERZ795056 (study PRJEB30185, sample SAMN05720227) | activated sludge metagenome | isolation source: Anaerobic digester | place: USA | collected 2015-03-09 ...
GACTGAGCGGCCCTCGCATGCACCAGACCTCGTAAGGCAAACTCCGGCAGTACGCCCATATGCGCACAGCCCGAGTACGGTCATGCGCACAGCCCGAGTAGCCCCCCGCTATCTAAAGTGCCGCCCGCCCCCCGACATGCCCCTCCGCGAGCACCGTCGACCCCGTCTCACCGAACTCAATCAATTGCATGCGCACCCCGCCCGCCGGATCCGGGTCAATCACCAGCCCGGTCGGCCGAGAGATCATCGCCGGGCACGGCCCGACCTTGGGATCCAGCGCCGGATTGGTGCGGCACTGGGACAGGAACGCCTCCCACTCCTCGATCGGCGAATCCACGCCCGGCAGCCGCATCAAGTAGATCCACGTGCCGGTGTTGACGAAGGTCAGGTCGGGCTCGTTGCGGAAGCGGGCCGCGTGCGTGTGTCCGAGGACCACCGCGTCGGCGCCATATTTGTTCGCCAGGCGGCGGGCCTCGTCCCACTCGGCGGGGTCGGGGGTCAGGCTGAAGTAGCTGTCGCCGGCGCTGCCGGCCAGCTTGCGCTGCGCCGACGCGTACAGGCGCAGGCCCTGGCGAGCGAGCTTGACGCGGGCCGAGCCGAGCGCGTCGCCGACCAGGCCGAAGCTCTGCATCGCGTCCGGGTCGAGCGTGGCCTCGAGGGCCGCGTGTTCATCGGGTGTGAGGCCGGCGGCCTCGATGCCTGCGGCGAGGCCGAGGTCGGGCTCGGCCTGGCCGGGCTCGAACGACACGGGCTCGTCCATGCGACGAAACAGCTGCCACAACAGGCGAAAGGTCGAGCCCTGGAAGATCAGTCCGAGGGCGTTGGGGTCGACCGCGAGGACCGTGAGCACACCGCCCTGGAAGTCGGGTTTGAGCAGGTCGGCGAAGCGCATGCCGAAGCGGCGCTTGAGCGGATTGAGGAGGGTTTTGACCAGGCGCGAGCCGGGCGGGTAGTGGAACTTGCCCGACTGTGCCGCCTCGGGGTCGAGGGTCGCGTAGTCGACGAAGTTCCAGGGGTCGTTGTGTTCGCCGTGGGCCAGCAGGATCTTGGTGCCATTGATCTCGACGATGCCGGGCGCGTCGCCGCGGGTGAAGACCAGGCGCGCCGCGATCTCGGGGGGCTGTGCGAGCGCGCCGCGAAACACCTCCTGGACCGCGCGCAGGGCCAATTCGGCGTCGTGATTGCCGAGCCGGATCTCGACGCTGCCGCCGGCCGCCAGCACTGCGCCGAGGCCGGCCAGGGCCGCCGCGCTCGGCGGGTTGCGGACGATCGCTTGCGCCTGGGCGACCGCGCGATCGAGGTTCAGCTCGAGCGGGTCCTCGTTCATCAGGAAGTCGAAGGTGTCGCCGTTGAGCACCACCGAGGTGCGCTGGGCCGCCGCGGCCGCCAGCGTCGCCGGCAGCACCGCCTCGCCCGAGAAGATGTCGTAGCCTTCGCCGTTGCCGAGATGGATGTCGCTGAGGACCAGTGTGTGCATCGTGTACCCTACGTGCTGTTTCCGGTCCTCGCGCCACCATCGGCGCGGGCCCGGCGACCAGCGGCCCGCAGGATAACGCGACCGCGAGGAACCTTGCCACGGGCGCGGACGAACGCGCGTATTCGTCGGGCCGCGAATGTGCGCAGTTAGTCCGCGTCGGGCGGCTCGTCATCCTCGGGTGTGTCGTGCCACTGGTCCTCGGCGGTCACCTCGGCGAGGTTTCCGTCGTGGGTGACGAAGGCGCCGGGGGCCGCGGAATCGTCCACGAAGTTGAGGGCGGGGGCGCCGGACAGGCGCAGCTCCTGGTCGCGCACGCCGGGGTTGGCCGCGCCGACGACTCGAACCCGCGACGATAGTGGACCGCGGCCGGGGTGTCCATGGCGTGCCGGCCGCGCATGAGCGCGATATGTCTTTCAAGACATGTTCGATTATCGTCGTTACACGGACGGGAGTCCTCGTCCGCGGCCTCGCGCTCGGGGCCGCGCCGCGCCGCCGCGCCGCCGCCGACTCGTGCTGGTACACTGGACCGCTCGGGAGTCCATGGACAACTCGGAGTGTGCGGATCTCGAGCTGAGCCTGACGCGGCGTGACGCCGGGCTTTATGTGATCGAGATGCGCTTCACCCAACCCGGCAGCGAGGCCGACGTTCGCCTCGAGGATGGTGGTCCCGGGGGTCCTGCGCTCGTCAGCATCGACCTCGCGGCGCTGCGCGAGCGCCTGCTCGATGCCGATGCATATGGTCGCACGCTGGGGGCCGCGCTGTTCGCCGCGCCGGCGGCCGCGGCGATGTATGCCCGGGCCGAGGCGACCGCGGTGCAGCTCGGGGTCGCGCTGCGGCTGCGTCTGGCGATCGGCCCCGACGCGCCGGAGCTGCATGGGCTGCGCTGGGAGACGCTGTGCACGCAGGAAGGCGCGCCGCTGGTGGCGAGCGAGCGGGTCCAGTTCTCGCGTTATCTCAGCAGCGCCGACTGGCAGCCGGTGCGGCTGCGGCCGCAGGCCGAGCTGCGCGTGCTGGTGGTGATCGCCGACCCGGCCGGACTCGACGCGTATGGGCTCGCGCCGGTGGCCGTGCAGGCGCTGTGGAAGGGCGTGCGGGCGAGCCTCGGGGCGCTGAAGGTCGACGCCTTGATGGCGCCCGGCGAGGCCACGCTCGCCAACATCGGCGAGCGCCTGCGCGACGGCCACGACGTGTTGTATTTGGTGTGTCATGGCAGCTGGCAGCGCGGCGCCTCGTGGTTGTGGCTCGAGGACAGCGCCGGCGGCATCGACCGGGTCGCGGGCGAGGCGCTGGTGGCGTGCATCGCATCGCAGGCTCAGCGGCCGCGGCTGGTCGTATTGGCGGCCTGCGAGGGTGCGGGCGCCGGGCAGGTGCACGGAGATACGGGCGAGGCGATGGCGGCGCTGGGTCCGAGCCTGGCGCGTGCCGGGGTACCGGCGGTGGTGGCCATGCAGGGCACGATCAGCGCCGAGACCGTGGACCGATTGATGCCGCGCTTCTTCGCCGAGTTGCGCAGTGACGGCCAGGTCGACCGCGCGCTGGCGCGGGCGCGGGCGGGCGTGCGGGACCGGAGCGACGGGTGGATGCCGGCGCTGTTCATGCGGCTGCGCAGCGGAAGGATCGGGTACACGCCGGGCTTCGGCGATCGCTCGAGCTTCGAGAAGTGGCCCGCGCTGCTGCAGAGCATCAGGGCCGGGCGCTGCACACCGATCGTCGGGCCGGGCCTCGCCGAGCCATTGATAGGCAGCTCGCACGAACTCGCCCGGCGCTGGGCCGAGACCTACCGCTATCCGCTGACCAGCGACCGCGATGACCTGCCGCAGGTCGCCCAGTACCTGGTCGTGCAGCAGGGCTCCGACTTCCCGCGTGATCAGCTCGAGACCGCCCTGCGCGCCAGCCTGCGCGAGCGCTGGCCGCTGGCTGTCCCGGAGGACATGTCAGGGGCCACGCTCGACGAGCAGCTGGTCGCGGCCGCGGCGTGGCGTCGGGCCCAGGGCGCGCTCGACTCGTTCGCCGTGCTGGCCGCGCTGCCGCTGCCGATCTATTTGACCACCGCGGTCGACCGCCTGCTCGAGCACAGCCTCGGCGAGCGCGGCAAGAGCCCGGCCTCGGCGGTGTGCGCCTGGCAGGGCGAAATGGACGCGGACGCCGAGCCCGGCGAATCGCGGCCGGACCCGCAGCGCCCGCTGGTCTATCATTTGTTCGGGCGGCTCGACGCGCCAGGCGCGATGGTCCTGACCGAGGACGATCACTTCGACTTTCTCATCGGCGTGACCGGCAATCGCGACCTGATCCCGGTGACCGTGCGGCGCGCCCTCGCCGACACCGCGCTGCTGTTCCTCGGCTTTCACATGGAGGACTGGAACTTCCGCGTCCTGTTTCGCAGCATCATGAAGCAGCAGGGCGGCGGCCGGCGCAAGCGCTACGCCCACGTCGCCGCGCAGATCGACCCCGAGCAGGGCCGGGCCGTCGACATCGAGCGAGCCCGGCGTTACCTCGAGGAGTACTTCGACGAGGCCGACATCACGATCTACTGGGGCAGCGCCGAGGACTTCCTGCGCGAGCTCCAGGGGCACATGAACGGCGAGGCGACGTGAGCGACGCGCTGCGCAACCCCTATGTCGGCCCGCGTGCATTCGTCACCGGCGAGCGTATGTATGGCCGCGAGCGCGAGCGGGCGGCGCTGCTCGACCTGCTGGTCGCCGAGCGGGTGGTGCTGCTGCATGCGCCCTCGGGGGCGGGCAAGAGCTCGCTGCTGTTCGCCGGGCTAATCCCCGACCTGCGGGCCGAGGGTTTCGTGGTGCGGCCGGTCATCCGCGTCGGCACCGAGCCGCCCGCGGCCGCGGCCCATGGGGTCAATCGTTATATGCTGAGCGCGCTGCTCAGCCTCGAGGAGGGCGTGCCGCCGGGGCAGCAGCGCCCGTTCGCCGAACTCGCGGAGCTGGATCTGGCGGGATATCTCGGTGCCACGCCGGACGCCGCGGAGGTGCTGATCTTCGATCAATTCGAGGAGGTGCTGATCTCGGACCCGATCGACCTCGCGGCCAAGCACGCCTTCTTCGCGGCCCTCGGCGCCGCGCTGCGACCGAGCCAGCGCTGGGCCGTGTTTGCGATCCGCGAGGACCACCTCGCCGGCCTCGCGCCGTATCAGCGGGCCCTGCCGACGCGCCTGCGCACCACCTTTCACCTCGACCTGCTCGACGCCGAGGCGGCGCAGGCGGCCGTGCAGCTGCCGGCGCGCGAGCTCGGGGTCCTGTTCACCGATGCCGCCGCGCGCAAGCTGGTCGATGACTTGCGGCAGGTTCAGGTCCCGACCAGCGAGGGCGGCGCGACCCGGATCGCCGGTCCGTACGTCGAGCCGGTCCAGCTGCAGGTGGCCTGCCGCAACCTGTGGCAACGCCGGGCCCCGGACGACCTGCAGATCGACGAGCGCGACCTGCGAGAGATCGGCGATGTCGACCAGGCCCTGACCCGTTATTACGACGATCAGCTGACCGCCGTCGCGGCCGAGCTCGCGGTCCCCGAGGCCGCGCTGCGCGACTGGTTCGACCGCGCCCTGATCACCGAGCAGAGCCTGCGCGGTCAGGTGCTGCAGGGCGCGACCCACAGCCAGGGCCTCGACAATCGCCTCGCCCGGCGCCTGGTCGACACCCACCTCGTGCGCGCCGAACAGCGGCGCGGCATGATCTGGTACGAGCTCGCCCACGATCGCCTGATCGGGCCGGTGCGGGCCAGCAACGCCCGCTGGTCGGCCGCGCACCTGAGCCCGGCCGCGCAGCAGGCTGACCTTTGGGACAGGCGCGGTCGGCCCGAGTCGCTGCTGCTCGCCGACCTCGCGGAGATCGATCGCCTGCGGGCGCGCCCGGACATCCCGCCGCTCGAGCGCGACTTCCTCGATCACAGCCGGACGCTGCGCAAGCGCGAGGCCGACACCCGTCGGCTGCGCCGCATCGTCCAGATCCTCGCCGTCGCCGCGGTGCTCGGGGTCGTGATCATCCTCGCCAGCCTGGTCGCATTGTTGCGCCTGCGCAGCGTCGCCGAGGAGGAGCAGCGCGTGAAGGTCGAGGCCCAGCGCGACGCCGCCGATCGGGCCGCCGAGGCCGCGCGGCAGCTCGGTCGGCTCGGCCTGTCGCGCGAGCTCGCGGTCGGCGTGTTGTTGATGCCACCCGAGCGCGCCGACGTGGCCGCGCTATATGCGATCGCGGCCAGCCGCCTGAGTCCGGGCTGGAGCGGCCGCGGCTGCCTGCGCAACCTGCAGGCCCAGGCGCCGCAGCTGAACGCGCTGGTGCCCGGCACGATGGCGCCGGTGCAGCTGGCCCACGACCCCGAGCGCGGGGTGATGGCGGCGCTCGACCGCGACGGCGACCTGCACCTGTGGGAGCTGCGGACGCGGCGAAAGATCGCGTGCGTGCGGGCCGGCATCGGTCACGCGGCGGTGATCTTCGATCCGTCGCGCGGGCAATTCATCACCGCCGATCGTGCGGGCTCGGTGACGTTTTATGATCCTTCGACGGGCGCGGCGCGGGCCCTGGCGCTCGCCGACGAGCCGCTGCGCGCCGTGACGGTGAGCCCGGACGGCGCCCACCTGGCCACCGCCGACGACCGTGGCACCCTCGCCGTGTGGGACGCGAACAGCGGCGCGATGATCGCCCGCATCACTCGCCCCGAGCTGCACGCGGAGCACGCCGTCTCCGGCCTCGCGCTCGCGCCGGCCGCCGATGTGCTGGCGATCGCCACCCAGGACGGCGCGCTGCATCGCTGGCGACGCGACGGCAAGACGCTCGAGCATATCGACCTCGGATCCTTGTCCGATGCCGCGACCGGACCGTTCGGCGGCCTCGTGTTCACCGATGAATCATTGATCGGCCTGCACGCCGACGGTCGGGTGCTGCGCTGGGCCGACGCGGTGAAGCCGGGCCCGCTCGCGCCGGCGACGGTGCTCGCCGAGCTCGGCCTGGACGCGGCGACGCCGGCCAAACAACATGCGCAGTTCCTCGCGCTGGGCCTCGCGCCCGAGGGGGATCGGGCCGCCGGGGTGCTGTGCCTCGACACTTGCACACGCACGGCGCTGGTCCACTGGGACGAGGCGGAGGGCCGCGTGGCGGCCGTCTCGGTCGACCTGCGCGAGCGCGACCCCGACAAACGACGCTTCGATATGGTGGTCGCGGAGCAGGTCGTGCTCGTCGCCGGGACCAAGGTCGCGGCGCGCCTGTGGGACAGCGAGGCCTGGCGTCCGCTCGTCGGCTCGCCGCGCGAGGTCACGGCGCTGGCCGTCAGCGGCGATGGCCGAAGGATCGCCGCGAGCGGCTGCGGGGCAGCGGATTGTGCCAGTGACACGGTCGGTGTGTGGAGCGCCGGCGATCGCTCGCCGGTCCACCGCGACCTGCAGGAGCTCGGCGAGCGCGGCGTCGGCCTCGCCTTCTTCGCCGGCGACGAGCGCCTGGCCGCGATCGGGCGTGACGGCGGGGTTGTCTTTTGGAGCATGTCCTCGGGGACAGGCACCGCGGGTGCTCGCCTGCCGAAGCTGCCCGAGGCGCTGGCCCTGCGCGCGCACGGCGAGGCCGGGCTGCTCGCAGCGATCGCCGATCGAGACGGCGTGGTGCTGTGGGACGTGGTCGCCGGCGCCTTCGTGCCGCGCTCGTTCTCCGGGCCGAGCGCGCCGGTCCACGCGCTGGCGATCGATCACAAGGCGACGCGGCTGGCCGCGGGTCATTGTCTGCGCCCGATCGTGCCGATCCCCGGGCAGGTCAAAGATCCGTACCGCAAACAAAAGGACTGCGCGCGCGGCGGGCTGTATCTGTGGGACCTCGCCAACGGCGCGCCGATCGGTGGACCGGCCGAGGGCCATGACGGAGCCGTGACGCAGCTCGAGTTCTCGCCCGACGGCGCCCATCTGCTCAGCGTCGGCGAGGACGGCTCGGTGTTGCAGTGGGCGACCGCGAACGGCCTGCACGAGCCGCGGGATCGCGAGGACGGGGCCGGTTCGGCGCAGACCGTCGCCTACACCGCGGATGGTGCGGTGATCGCCACGATCGGCTGTGGCGACGAGGGCTGCAGCTCCCCCGAGGCCGAGCTGCGCCTGTGGCAGGGCGACACGCTCGAGGCCGTCGGCGCCGCCACACGCGGACACAGCCCCTTGCCACGCGAGGGCGCCCTGCGGCCGCGGCGGGTCGCGTTCGCGGCCGGCGGCGCCGCGCTGGTCAGCGCCAGCGCCGACGGCGTGAACCTGTGGGACATCAGCATCGAGGGCATGCGCCTTCGGGCCTGCAGCCTCGCCGGTCGCGACCTCGAGGCCGGCGAGTGGAAGCGCCAGCAGGCCCTCGGCGCCGGCGTACCGGAGATATGCCCGAAGGTCCCGCGACCCGACGCGCTCACCGACCGCGACCTGCTGGCGCCGCGCAAGGGCCACAAGCGGCGGGGCCGCTAGGCCTGTCCCCGGGGACATGTACGACTAAAGCGACGACGCCAGCGCGCTGGTCGTCCCAAGTGTTGATCGCCCCGAACGCCCCGCCCGACTCCTTCAGCGCGTTGGCTCGAAGGATCCTCAGCTCGCTGATCGAGTAGCCGATCGCGCGGATCGCCGCGTCGGTCAGCAAGCCCTTGCGCGCGCCCTTGTAGCGGCTGACGTTGTAGGGCTTGTAATCGCGGAAGCCCGGGGTCCAGTACGAGAACCGGACCTCGTCGTCGGGATCGACCGCACCATCGGCGACCAGCGCTCCGCCGCCGAGATCCTGCGAGCGCCGCTGAAATTGCTGCACCGCCTGCACCGTATGCGGCCCGAGCTCGCCGTCGACCGGCAGCCCGGGGGCGACGATCGCCTTGAGGGCGCTCTGCAGCCAGCCGGCGCGCGTGCTGGTGTCCCCAACCAGGATCGGGGCAATGCCGAAGCTGAGCTCGCCGCCCTGATCGTCCTGATGCTCGGTCTCCGGGTCGAGGTCGGGCCACGGCTGCTCGGCGACGGCGGCCGCATCGAGGGTATCGGCGGCCTCATCACGGGTATCGGCGACCTCGAAGCTGAGCACCGCGTCGGGGTCGGCCCCGGTCGGGGTGGTATCGACGATCACGAACTCACGGTCATTCGGGTCGGGCGCCAAGATCACGGCCATGCGGACTCCGGCCGCGAAACTATCGCATATAGCGACGCCGACCCCTCGCATTCGCTGCCGCCACGATCATGATCGCCCACCCGCGACCGGTCCCCGAACGCCTTCACGACCTTCATGCAGGGGGGCGCCCGGGCTCGCGCTGCGGCGCGCGAACTCGGGCGCGCTGCGCCGCGCACGGGCCTCTCGCACATTGCCCATCGCCCACGGGACCGCGGGGTCGTGATACCGTGACCGTCCAGCACCGGAGCCACCCGCCACCCGCGAGACGACGACCATGAATGAGAGCATCGGTGACTTCAGGGACCTCACGCGCGGCGGCGCCCGCGTGTCCCTCGTGTTTCACTCTGGCGGCGTCCCCGTGCGGTGGAGCCAGTGCAGCGCCACCGCCGAGTACTTCGCCGAATACTTCGCGGACGTGCACGCCCAGGCCTGCGCCGACGATGCGGACCGCAACGAGTTCATCGGCACGCTCAGTTACATCGTCAACGAGCTGGTCGAGAACGCCGTCAAATTCAGCATGGGTGAGGCCGTGGAGGTCACGGTATCCATCGAGGGTGAGGAGCTGGTCGCGCTGGTGAGCAACCAGATCCTCGCGACCACGGTCGAGGGCCTGATCGAGAAGTTTCGCGGGCTGGTCGCGGGAGATCCGACGGAGATGTTGATCGCCCGGGTCGAGGCGAACGCCGTCAACCCCGACGCGGGGGTCTCGGGCCTCGGATTCCTGACGATGATGGCCGACTATGGGGCCACGCTGGGCTGGTACTTCGGCGCAGTCCAGGATAATCCGCAGAACGTGCTGCTCAAGACGATGGCCCGACTGCCGATGAGGAACCAATGAGCGATGCGACCGTCAAGGGCACCGGCTATCGCGTGTTCTTCGATGCCGGAGCCGCCACCGTGCACTTCGAGGGTTCGCTGCGGCTGGGCACCGCCGAGTACGAGCCGATCGCCGCGTTGCTGAGTGGTGTGCTCGCGCTGCGGCCGACGGCGATCACGCTGCGCATGACCGAGCTCGTGTTCCTCAACAGCTCGGGGATCAACACGCTCTACAAGTTCATCATCGCCGTGCGCAAGCTCGGCGACCTCGCGGTCCACGTCGACGCATCCTCGACGATCACCTGGCAGGGCAAGTCGCTGCCGAACCTGCGCAAGTTCCTGCCCTCGATCACCCTGACGCTGAGCTGAGCGCATGCACGACCAAGACGGCACCGAGGACGAGCTAGCGAGCGAGATCGAGGGCGAGGGCGAGGGCGGCTGGCAGCAGCTGTGGGACGACCCCGAGGCCGGCGAGCGGCTGATCGCCGAGCTCCAGCGCTCGCCGCAGGCCCTGGCGGAGTTCGTGGCCCGCGTCGCGGAGCTGCGGCAGGAGCACGAGGAGCTGAACATGCTGCACGAGGCCACCCTCGAGCACGCCAACGAGATCGAGGACCAGCTCGCCATCAAGGTCGACGAGGTCGAGGCGCTGGTGGTCAACCTCGAGCTGCGCAACGGCTTCATCCGCGAGGTCTTCGGCCGTTACATCACCGACGACGTCGTGAACACCCTGCTGGCCTCGCCGGCGGGCCTGCAGCTCGGCGGCGAGAAGCGCAAGATCACGATACTGATCTCGGACGTGCGCGGCTTCTCCTCGCTGTGCGAGCGGCTGACGCCCGAGCAGGTGGTCACGATCCTGAACATCTACCTCGGCGCGATGGCCGAGGTGATCGAGCGCTACCGCGGCTCGATCAACGAGTTCATCGGCGACGCGATCCTCGCGGTGTTCGGCGCCCCGATCACCGCCGAGGACAACGCCGAGCGCGCGGTCGCCTGCGCCCTGGCGATGCAGCTGGCGATGGACGAGGTCAACGTCACCCTGCGCGCGCAGGGCCTCCCGGCCCTGGAGATGGGCATCGGCGTGCACACTGGCGAGGTCGTCGTCGGCAACATCGGCTCACAGAAGCGGGCCAAGTACGGGGTCGTCGGCAGCCACGTCAACATGGCCAGCCGCATCGAGACCTACACGGTCGGCGGCCAGGTGCTGATCTCCGAGTCGACCGCGGCCGAGCTCGACGGCCGGGTGCAGACCCGCCGCAACTTCCGGGTCCTGCCCAAGGGCGCCCGCGAGGCGCTGACGATCTACGACGTCGTCGGCATCACCGGCGCCCACGAGCTCGCGCTGCCCGAGCTCACCGTGCATCCCCGCCGCCTCGCTGTCGGCGCGCCCGCCCACTTCACCGTGCTCGAGGGCAAGGACGCCAGCTTCGATCCCAAGCCCGCCACCTTGCTGAGCCTCGACGAGCGCGGCGAGGCCGAGCTGCTCGCGGCGCATGTGCCCGAGGTGCTCGCCAACATCAAGTTCAGCCTCGACGGTGTCGACGACGAGGTCGCCTACGCCAAGGTCCTCGATGTGAACCGCGACGCCGGCAGCTTCCGCGTGCGCCTCGCCGCGGTGCCGCCACGCCTCGCCGCCACGCTCGCCGCCCTGCCCTGGGTCTAGCGGCAAGGAGCCCGCGGGTGCGGCTCAGGAGCCCGGCGCGGGCGACTTGTTGGCGGGCACAGCGATCACGCGGGTCGCTCCGTCCTCGTCCGCGGTGGGGAGCACCGAGGAGTCCTCGGAGCCGGTGACGAGGGTGCTGGAGAGCGAGGAGTCATCGACATCGGACATGTCGATCTGCACGCTCTCGGCCATCAGGTCGGCGACGATGGTGATGTCGGACCTGTCCCTGGGGACAGCCGATGTCACGAGCGCCGCGCTGGTGACAGGACGCGCGGACGCCCCGGCGAGCACCGACGCCCCGACAGTGGACGCGCCGGGGGGGATCGGGCTGACGGCCGACATCGAGGGTCCCGAGTGGCCGCGGGCGCGACGCTCCTCCTCGACCCCGCCGAAGCGGCTGGCGAGGGTGCGGATGAACGCGCCCATCCACGGCTTCATCGACGCCAGCTCCTGCTCGATGACGTCGCTGGTGACGACCACGAGCGAGGCGTCCGCGAGCACCACCACGTTGGCGGTGCGCGGCGACGCGGCGAAGATCGCCGTCTCGCCGAACATGTCGCCCGGACCGAGCATACGCAGCGACACCCGCTCGTCGTCGATCTGCTTGTAGACCTCGAGCGTGCCGGAGACCACGATGTAGGCCGCGTCGCCGACCTCACCCTGACGGATCACGTGCTGGCCGCGAGGCACGCGGATGGTCGCGAAGTTGCCGCCGCCGCGCATGAACCGCAGGATGTCGAGCTTCATCGCCGCGATGCTCGAGTAGCGGTCCTCGGGCACGCGCGCGAGCGCCTTCATGACGATGCGCAGCAGCTCACGCGGGTACAGGTTCGGAGGCACGTGCGGCAGCGTGTCGGGCGAGCGGATGTCGCACAGCTGGGCCAGCATCACCGCCTCGAGCGCCGTCTGGGCCTGGTAGGGCGGCCTGCCGGTCATGATCTCGTAGAGCAGCGCGCCCATCGAGAAGATGTCGCTGCGCTCGTCCATCGGC
>ERZ795056.5947-NODE-5947-length-12039-cov-24.307076_pt1 | contig 12039 bp, 6 predicted proteins | sample MGYA00375140_ERZ795056 | MGnify/ENA primary metagenome ERZ795056 (study PRJEB30185, sample SAMN05720227) | activated sludge metagenome | isolation source: Anaerobic digester | place: USA | collected 2015-03-09 ...
TCAGAGTCGATGGCTGAGCCGCAGCTGGCGTCGGCGTCGCGGTTTATCGACGAGCTACGGCAGGCCGCGCAGCAGCGTGGCGATGAGCTGCAAGTGGTGCGCTTTGGCGGACGTCCGCGACTGTGGCCGCTGCCGCCGCGTGAGCAGCCACTGACCGCGCTGCGGGGGAAGGCAACAGAGGCCGAGCAGAAGCAGTGGCAGCAGCTCGACGGCACAGCGACGAATCTACAGGCGGCGCTGCAGCTTGCTTATGGTCTGCATGCTCCGGCGACGCTGCGTCGAGTGGTGGTGCTCTCTGACGGAAATCAGACCGAAGGAGATGCGCTGGGAGAAGCGCAGGCTGCCAAGGCGCGCGGGGTGCGCATCGGCTATGTGCCGCTAGCCACCGAGCCGCAGCCGGAGGTGCTGGTACGCGAACTGAGGCTGGCCGGAGGTGCCGACGCGGACGCGCAGCTAAAAGTGGGCGCGCCATTTGTGCTGGAGGCGGAGATTTACTCGAGCGTGGCGCAGCAGGCGCGGGTGACGCTGTTTCAAGACGACGTTGAAAATCCCGAGGACGGCCACCGCGATCAGCAGCTGGAGCCGGGTCGCAACCTCCTGCGCTTTCGGACTGAGCCCAAGACGCCGGGCTATGTCAGCTACCGCTTGGTGGTCAGTGGGGTTCCCAAAGATGCTGCTGGGCCAGGCGCAGCTAGTGGAGTCGCCTCAGCCTCGGGTCTGCGCGACTTCTTTCCGGGAAACAATCAAGCGCTGCTATCGCTGGCGGTCAAAGGGAAGCCGCGCGTGCTGTATATCGAGGGCGATCCGGCCTCGAAGGGCTATCTGGTGGCGGCGCTGGAGCGCGAGAACATCGACGTTGAGGCGCGCAATCCCTACGGCCTGCCGCGCACCGTCAAGGAGCTGCTGCCTTACGACCTGCTGATTGTCTCGGATGTCTCCTCGACGCTGATGAGCCAGGCGCACATGCTGGCGATCGAGAGCTACGTGCGTGACTGGGGCGGCGGCTTCATCATGACTGGCGGCGAGAACAGCTTTGGCTCGGGCGGCTACCAAGGCACGCAGCTAGAAAAGCTGTTGCCGGTGCGCTTTGAGCAGGAGAAAAAGCGCGATCAGCCGTCGCTCGGGCTGGTGCTGGCGATCGATCGCTCGGGCTCGATGAATGGGCCGAAGCTGGAGCTGGCCAAAGACGCCGCGCGGGCCACGGCTGAGATGCTGGCCCCCGACGACTTGATCGGTGTGGTGGCATTTGACAGCCAAGCGAACCCGCTGGTGCGGCTGCAGCGCGCGCAAAATCGCGTGCGCATAAGCTCGGACATTTCTCGTCTGACCGCCGGTGGTGGCACAGCGCTGCTGCCGCCGCTGCAAGAGGCCTATCAGCAGCTGTCGTCGGCGCCCGCCAAGATCAAGCACGTGATCCTGCTGACCGACGGTCAAGCCGAGTATCAAGGGATCATCGAGCTAGTCGATCAGATGGTGCAGAGCAAGATCACCGTGTCGACGGTGGGCGTGGGCTCGGGCGCGGATCAGACGCTGCTGACGGCGATTGCTGAGCATGGCAACGGGCGCTTTTATTTCACGCAGGACGCCAGCTCGATCCCGAAGATTTTCACCAAAGAGACCACGCAGGTGGCGCGGTCGGCGCTGATTGAGGAGCGAGTCCGCGCGCAGGTCAGCAAGTATGTTGAGCTGCTCGACGGCGTGGGTATCGAGAGTGCGCCCGCTCTGCGCGGCTACGTCGCGACCAAGCCCAAGCCGCTGGCTGAGGTGATTCTGGTGTCGCCGCTGGGTGAGCCACTGCTGGCGCGCTGGCGACAGGGGCTGGGGCAAGCGGTGGCCTTTACCAGCGACGTGAAAAATCGCTGGGCTGCCGACTGGCTGCGCTGGCCGGGATATACGAAGTTTTGGGCGCAGCTGGTGCGCTCGGCGATGCGCCACGACGGCAAGAATCGCGGCCAAGGCTACGAGTTGCGGGCAACCTCGGTGCCGCCTTACGCCAAGGTGCGCGTGGATGCGGTGTCCAGCGACGATCGCTTCGTCTCGGGCCTGGTCACAGAGGTCGAGGTCATCGAGCCGTCGTCGAGCCTGCCGATGCCGGGTCAGCTGGAAAAAGGGGCCAAGGCCGGCAAGGTGGTGCTGCGAGCGCCGCTGCCGCAGACGGCGCCTGGTCGCTATGAAGCGGATCTGCGGGTGCCGCGCACGGGGGCGTTCCTGCTGCGGGCGACGCATCGGGCTCCGTCACCCGCGCCAGGCCAGCTAGGTCCCATCGTGGCTGAGTCCTGGGGCACGCTGGCGCTGTCGTATCCTCGCGAATACCTGGCGCTGCCGCCCGATCTGGAGCTGCTGTCGCAGATGGCCGCAGCCACCGGAGGTACCCAGCTGCACACCGCAGCGGAAGTCTTGGACCCCGGTACGGAAGAGATCCGCTTTCTGCGCAGCCTGTGGCCGTACCTGTGCGGGCTGGGCATCGCGCTCTTGCTGCTGGATGTGCTGCTTCGTCGCGTGCGCTTGTTTGGGTACCGCGCGCTCTCGCTGTAGCCGCTTTTCTCCGCTGACCTCAAGCTGCAAAAGGTAGACAAGCTGCGCCTATGGTAGTACTTCTGCGCAGTGTGTGCGTGCATGTAGTGCAATGAACGGACACTTACCTACATATGCCGCAGCAGTCACGGGCCAACATCTTTTGGTCTGTGACCGTATTAATGCTCAGCAGCCAATGCTTAGGAGCTGGCCATGACTCGCCCACTCAATGACAACGCAGGTACTCAGCTCTCGGCGCCGGTGCAAATGCCTAAAGAGTTGCTGCTGCAGGGCCGCACTGCGGTGGTGACAGGCGCGGGCCGAGGTCTGGGACGGGCAGCCGCAGTCGCCTTGGCCGAGGCTGGAGCGCAGGTGGTGCTGCTGGGCCGCACCGTTGAGCCACTGGCGCAGACAGCCGCAGCGATTGTCGCAGTGGGCGGGCGCGCACGCTCGATTGTTACCGATGTGACCGACGAGCAGCAGGTAAGCGCAGCAGCGGCCCAGGTAGCCTCAGAGCTGGGCGGGGCCGATATCCTGGTCAATAACGCAGGCGGTGCTCTGGTCAGTCCGTTTTTGCAGACGGACACCGCGGCAATTCAGCAGCTTTTTCAGCTTAACGTCATCGGCGCGATGCTGTGTACGCGGGCATTCGGCGCGCACATGGTCCAAAAGTGTCGCGGTCGCGTCATCAACATCGCCTCAGTGGCGGCGCTGACCGGAGAGACCAACACCAGCATCTACGCGGCCAGCAAAGGCGCTCTGATCAGCTTTTCGCGGACGCTGGCGGTGGAGTGGGCGCGCTACGGCGTGACCGTAAATGCGCTGGCTCCCGGCTACTTTCGCACCGATCTAAACGCGCAGGCCCTGGATAACCCCGAGGTCGCCGATCGGCTGCTGAAAAAAATTCCTATGCGACGGGTTGGACAGCCAGACGAACTTGGCCCGCTTTTAGTATACTTAGCCTCGGATGCGTCGGCGTTTATGACCGGTTCGGTGCTCGTCATCGACGGAGGACAGGTGGCTCGTTAGTGGCAAATCTGCTCGTCATGATGGAATTTTACCAAGGCGCGCTACTTCCCGCGTCGCTGGAGACGCTTGGCCAGGCGCGGCGCTTAGCGACGATGCTCGGCCTGTCTGTCTATGCGCTGCTGCCGCTGCCGTCGCAGCTTGACCATGGCGATGACGATCTTACGGTCACCTGTGGTCGTCACGGCGCTGACAAAGTGGTCATGCTGACCGGGGATGGCCTGTCACGCGAAAGTGAGATGCGTTTCTCCAGCTATGCGGGGGCGCTGCTCAATGCCTGCGCGCTGCTGCCACCGCGCGTGTTTATGCTCGCGGATTCGCCGGCGGCGCGAGATATTGCGCCTCGGCTGGCGGCACGGCTGGGGGCGGCCTATATCGCGCGCGGTGCCATCGTGACCGACGGTGAGCAGCTGCTGTATAGCGATGCTGACGGGCGGCGCCTGCAGGTAGCGATGGAAGACCCGAGCGAGGACGGACTTGCTGCGGTGCCGACGCCGGTGGTGCTGACGGTGCCACCTGGTCGCTTTGCGATGGCGCGCGGCGGTGCTGAGGCCGAGATGCTGCTGATTGCCTCACCCGAGGGCGATGCAAGCTCGGACCAGACTCCGGTGGCTGCGGTGGGCTTTGTCGAAGAGGAACTGCTACCGCTGCCCGCTTGGGCGCGGATCTCCGTCGAGCAGGGTCAACCTTCGGTTGGGTCTTTACCGCGTGCGCCGCTATTCCACCTGCAGGGCGCGCATCAGCCGGCAGATGTTCGGGTTTGCAGCTGCCAGGTAGCGATCGGGCCGGACGCGCTAAGTCAGCCCGTTCATTACGCACTGGTCGTCGAGGAGTCCGCAGTAGCAGCAACGCAAGCAGCGCTGCAGCAGTACCTGCAAAGTCCTGCCCTGCCTCGCTCTACCGAGAGCACAGGTTCGCGCCGTCGTGCTGAACCCTCTGGCCTTACGCCCACGGGTGAGCGCGATGGCTGGGGAGGAAAAGACGGCTCAGCGACGGGGGATTCTGACCCAACCGACAAGATCGCACAGCTGCTGGGTGGGGCTCGTCATCCTGATGCGTATGCGCCGCTGCGCTCGGATAGCACGCCGCCGATTGCGCGGCAGTCTGCCCCGGTCTTGATCGGGGGTTTTGACTCCGATATGTGGGCAGGCTGGACGACCCCCAGCGACGAAGGTGGCGCGCCCGAGTTCGAGATGGAGATGGCGGATACGGCTCCAGTCTCGGTCGCACCGATGAGCGGGCCGATTTCCATTGCCGTCAAGCCTGCCCTGGTGGTGCAGCCTGGTCGCAGCACACCCGTCGCCACAACACCGTCATCCGCTGGTGCGGCGTCAGATGCTGCCAAGACGGCACCCCAGACCCAAAGCCAGATCAGCCTGGGCTTTGACGTGGAGGAGCCATGAAGGTCGTTGCTCTGCTAGGTGCAGATACCAGCGCCGATGGCATCGTGCTGCAGCTGGCGCAGAGCCTGGGCTCGGTCATTGCGCTGTGGGTCGGAGCCGATGCTGAGCCGCTGGCGCAAGCCCAGCTTGCCGCGCGACGGCTGCAGGTTTGGGATGCTGCGCTGTCATCGCTGCCCGACGCGGACAGTGCCCGGGAAGCGGTGCTGGCGATGGTGGTGGCTGCAGCCGCTCGACAGCTGGACGCGCAGCTGTTTGTCATCGCCGAGACGGCTGATGGTTATCTGGGCCCGGCGATAGCTGAGCAGCTCAACGTTGCGCACGTCTCTCAGGTCTTGGGCGCGCAGCTGGCGACGGACTCAGAGACGCCACAGCTGCAGGTTCAGCGACGCTGCTTGCATGGTGTGCAGCGACTGCGAGGTCCCTGCGCGGCGGTGCTGTGTGTGCTACCGGTGTCGTCTGCTTCGGCAGTGGCAGCTTCTGCGCCGTCAGCCGCAGCGGTGCCAGCCATCGAGCATTGGTCTTTCACCGAGCTTGGACTGTCAGATAGCGACCTGCCACGACCGCTGCTCAGCATTGTGCCCACGCCGGTGAATCTGCAGTTTGGACCGCTGCGCTTTGACTCGGTTGAGTCGCTGGCACGACGGCTCAAGCAGGATGGACTGAGCTAAAAAATGGCCCGCGCGCGTAAAAAAGAGGCTGTGGCTTTGCCCCTGCCATCGGAGTCTGGCTCCGGTGGAGCGGCGACGCGCAGCCTGCATACGACGCGAGCTGCGACGGACTTGTCACTGCTTTTGCGAGCACGCTCGTTCTGCTTGGGCGGCGAGGGTCCGGCGGTGCAGCGGGTGCGCACCAACCTGCTGCTGGGTGAGTCTTTGAATGAGGGCGTGGCGACGGCGCAGCGCGGGGCCGGGGTTGGCGCTATCGATCCGCAAGCAGCCGTTTGGATTGGCATCGGTCCGCCACCGACGGGCCAGCTGTCGATCTCGCTCTCGGAGCACGCGGGTACGCTGGGTCCGTATAGCTTTGGCTTTCTGAATAACGTCGACGGAGTGGCCCCGCTGGCGGCACCGATTGCGCAGCATGAGCGCCCACGTCGTGGCACCGTGGCGCTGGTGGTTCCTCGTCGAGACGCGCTGCCTGAAGTCGTGCCGCTGCTGCTGGCGCGCGACCTTGGGATCTCATGGCTAATCTCAGTGGGCGACGGCGATCCAAGCGAGGTCCTGCGCTTTCTGAGCATCGACCCAGCGACGACCGGCGTGCTGCTGGCTGTGGGGAAGGGCGTTCGCGCGCCCACGCTTCAGACGGTGCTGGGACAAAAGCCAGCGGTATTACTCGACCTGTCAGCAGCGGGCGGTGCCCCTGGCGATGGAGCGCTGTATCGCGCGGTGGCCAGGCGAGTAGGTGCTCCGGTGGTGACGGACTTGGAAGAGTGGCTGGCGCACGGGTCGCTGATGGATGCAGGGACGCGGCTGCGCTCGTGGGTACCGGTGTCGTCGCCAAGCGCGCCGCTCAGCAAGCGGACCAAAGCGGTAGCACGTGCGCGTGCAGCGCTGGTGGTGCTCGGGGCCGGGGCCGATCTGGTCAAGGCGGAGGCCGTTCGCGCGCACCTACCCGCTCCACTGCGGGTGGACTCAGACGATGTTGAGGCGACTGCTGCGGCGCTACAAAAAGCGGCGCTTGGTGCCGAGCTTGTGGTGCTTTGCGGTTCGTCCGAGGTGACGGCAGAGCTACAGCCCGCGGCTCCGACGCTGCGCCTCGATCCTGCCCAGCCGGAGCGACTGCGGGCGTTGTTGAGGGCACTCTCGCTGCCCACGCGCCAAGCTGACGATGAGCAGCCGATTCAGGTGGTGACGGATACCCAGCGGGTCGATGCGATTCTGCAGGATCTGCCACCGCCGCTGTACCTGGGCGAGGCTCGGGTCTCCGACGAGCTGCTGGCCGATCATGACTGTAAGCGCCTGCTGCACGCGTATGGTGCCGTGGTGTCCCGACAGGCCCCCGCGCATACCGTGACGGCAGCGCTGCGGGTGCTAAGCAAGCTGGAGGTGCCGCTGCTGCTGCTGCCACCGCTGCCACCGGTTGCGGATGTGCTGGTGCTGGCTGCCGCTGAAGCGCGCGAGGTCATTCATTGCAGCACCGTCGCAGAAGCCAAGCGCCAAGTCGGCATGCTCCTGGGTCGTCATCCGTACGTGGTGCTGCGCGAGGCTCTGCCTGAGGCGCCACGAGTGCGCGTCTCCGTCGTGGTAGAGCGCGGTCTTGGACCGACGCTGCGCATTACATCGCTAGCGCCCACTCTTCGTGCGGACGAGCCTGCATCAGTGACCGCCGGGCTGTTGCCGCTGCTGCAAGGCGAGGCGCGTGAGCTCGCGGTCTTGCTGGGTCAGCACTACGGCTGCTCACCAACGGGCTTGAGCGTACTTTTAGGGCAGCTATCGGCGTGCGCGATGGCGCATGACCTGATGCTGGATGTGCTGATCTTGCCGGCAGATGCGCCGGTGGTGGTGAGCGCAACCGGTGTGCTCAAGCGTCGCGTCGCCCGCAGTTAGCCTCGGCTCGGCTCGGCAAGACCTAGCGGCGCCCGATGCCGTAGTAGGTTAGGCCCAGCTCTCGTAGCTGTGCCGGGTCCCAGATATTGCGACCGTCGAAGATCACCTGTCCGCGCAGCAGCTTGCTAAGGCGGCGGAAGTTGGGCTGACGGAACTGACGCCACTCCGTACACAAGCACAGCGCGTCGGAACCTGTGGCCGCAGCGTAGGCGTCCTCGAAGTACGTCACGGCGCTGGCTGCGCTTCCGAGTAGCGGCTGCAGGGCCTCGGCAGCGCGGGCATTGGCGATGGGATCGCTGACACGAACTTGGGCGCCTCGCGCGACCAGCTCGACGATTAGCTGTAGCGCTGGGGCTTCGCGCACATCGTCCGTCTCAGGCTTAAACGCCAGACCCCAGATGGCCACCGTCTTGCCTGTCAGCGAGGCCGGCTGCGCCAAGCTGAGCCCAAAGTGCGAAAGCAGCTTGGAAAGCAGCAGTAATTTTTGCTGCTGATTGATGTGCTCCGTCGCTGCTACCAGTGGTAACGGCATGTCGTGCTGCAGGGCGCAGGCCAGCAGGGCGCGCGTGTCTTTGGGAAAGCAGGAGCCGCCATAGCCGACGCCGGGGAACAAAAAGCGTGGGCCGATGCGAGTGTCCATTCCCATGCCACGCCGGACCAGCTCGACATCGGCACCGACGCGCTCGCACAGGTTCGCGATGTCGTTGATAAACGAGATGCGCATCGCCAGGTAAGCGTTGCAGGCGTACTTGGTAAGCTCTGCCGAGCGCGCGTCGGTGATGAGCAGCCGGTCATTGGTGCGCACCACCGGCGCGTACAGCCTGCGCATGACGGTACGCGCCCGCTCGTCGACAAGGCCAAACTCCGAGCCCGCCGCAGGGCCAGACTCTGGGCCAACACCGACGATAACTCGCATGGGATGCAAGAAGTCTTCGATGGCCGCGCCTTCTTTTAGAAACTCAGGATTGCTGACGACGGCGAAGCTGCGCTGGGAGTGACGGGCGACGATGTTGCGGACACGCTCAGCGGTACCGACGGGCACCGTCGATTTGTTGACCAGCACGGTGAAGTCGCTTTGCAGGGCCGCTCCGACGGCGGCGGCGGCGCTATCAACCTGGCTCAAGTCGGCACTGCCATCGGGCAGCGGAGGGGTTCCGACGCACAGCAGCACGACATCGGCATCGGCCACGGCGACGGCGATATCGGTTGTAAAGGACAGTCGGCCACCGGCCACGTTGTCACGGATTAGCTCGGCGAGACCTGGCTCGTGGATGGGTACTTCACCGGCTTGCAGGCGCCGGATGCGGCTGGCATCGATATCGACGCAGGTGACATCGTTGCCAAAGTCAGCAAAGCCCGCGCCCGCCACCAGTCCGACATAGCCTGTACCAATCACGCCCAGCTTCATGACAAACGGTCCTTCCGACGGTGAAAAAGTCTTGGAGGCGACCCCGCACGAGGTTTTCGCGCCCAAAAACATGAAGGCGAAGAAGTGGCTCAGCTTGCGTTGGATGTGGCTTGGGAATCAAGCGCTGTCGCTGCGAAAAATCAGTCGGCCAGCGTGCGCGGATGGCCTTGCTGGATCGCTCGCCACGCATCGACTCGGCCTGCGCCGAAGGCATCGTCTCGGCCTGGTGCGCCAAGATCCACCGCCGACTCGCTGAGCAGCTGACGAAGCTCGGCTGCTGTCAGGCTTGGGTATGCGGACCACACCAGCGCGGCCACGCCAGCCACCACCGGAGCGGCCATGCTGGTGCCGTCAAAAGTGGCGTAGTCGCTTGCATTTATTGCAGCGGCGGCGCGGACCAACTGACCTTTTGGCGGCGCTTGCAACTGCTCCAGTAGAAACTCTCCGTCGCCCGCAGCGAGGCCCAGCACTGGAATCGGCTGGCCGGTGCCCAGGCTGATGCTGTCGAGGATTCCTCCCGCCGTGGCCGCGTCGCCGTAGCGGTGGTTGTATAGGAGCACGCCAGCGGCTCCCTGCTCGCGCGCTCTGCGTAGCTTGTCGGCAAACGGAATGGCGGTCTGGCCTGGGCCTGCCGGTCCGCGCGAGATGAGCGCGATCTTGTCGACAGGTGCGCAGGAACTGACGTCGGTGAGGCTACCAAAGCCGCAGCTGACCAGCGCCGTACTGGGTAGGCTGGTTCCTGAGCTGCCGATGGGCAAGGCTGCCGAGAGTGCCACCGCAGGCTGACCGTCTAGTTGCACCTGGGCGCTGACTTCGCGCTCGCCGGTACGGACCGGCACCGTCGAGTAGACGCCTTCACCTGGGGCTGAGATACGAACGCTGCTGCCGGTCGCCGAAAAAGCGGCGATGTCTTCAGAACGCGTGGTGGCACCGACGGAAAACGCCTCGGGATAGGAGCCCGGAAAAGTCTTGGTAGCAGTCAAGATCTTGCCCGACGCCGCGTCTTCAGAGTTGCCAGCCGCGACCACCACCAGCAGTCCCGCTTGCGTGGCTTGCTGGATGGCGCGGTGCTCAAGCTCGCTGTCGTGGGTGCCGCCCAGGCTTAGGTTGAGGATATTTACCTTGTCGCGGATGGCCATCTCGATGGCGGCGATGATGTCCGAGTCCGCCGCGCCAATCTGGCCCTGACGCGCCTGGAAGACCTGATAGATGTGCAGGGTTGCTTCCGGGGCGATACCGACCATGCCGGCTCCGTTGCTGGGGGCGGCGATGATGCCAGCGACGTGGGTGCCGTGCTCGCTGACGGCGGCGTAGTTGCCGTTGCTGGTGGCAAAGTTATAGCCAGAGCCCAGGTTCTGCGGGCGATCCGGGTGGCCAGAGCTGGGGCCGCTGTCGTAGCCAGTGTCGAGGATGCCGATGTGGATGCCGGCCCCTCGGGTCTGCGTCCAGGCTTTGGGCGCACCGACGGTGATTGCCTGCCAGCTATTGCTTAGCTCATCCCGATCAGAGTGGCGGGGAACGGCTCCGCAGTCGGCGCTGCAGGTGCTGCTGCGGCTGGTGGTGGCGGCTTCATCGAGGTCGCAGCGGCCATCGCCACAGCTCGTGGCCAGTGGGTAGCGCCAGACCACCGCGCGGGCTTGCAGCTGGGGCAGCTCTTGCAGCAGGGCCTGCACTTGACTGGTCGAGGCGCGTACGCTGACGGTTCCGCGTAGTCCCACCAGGTCGCTGTACTCTCGACGAGGAGTCAGGTCGGCCTGAGCCAGAGCTGCGCGCAGCCGTGTCATCTGCAGATCGCTTCTGGCGTAAAGCTCGGGGAGCTGCAAGAAAAACTCTTCCCCCATCGCTGGTTCGTCGGACTCAGAGCCAGCTGCAGGCGGTCCACCGCAGGCCAAAAGGTGCGCAAGCAGCCCAAGTAGCGTGCCGTACCCGAGCTTTCGGTATTTCCTCGTCCCTGCGCCAGCTTGCGCAACCTCAGCCGCCAGTCGAGGCTTCACGTGCTTTGCCATCGCCAGACTCCTAAAGCTATCGGTTCACCGAGGCCGTCGCGCAAAGGGATGGTACGTGCCTGCTTCCTGCGCCGCGCGCGACCTGGCCCCCGGTGCCACGACTGCGGCGATTTCACCATCGGTGATACTATACAGGCCTCTGCCATGTTAGAGCCCGCCTCACTGCACCAAACCGGTTTCAAGGTGCCAGGACTGCTGCAGGATGCGCGTGGTGTCGTGGTGTCGACCCATGCGGCGCTGCTGCTGCTGGGGCTCGACAAAGTGGTCTCGCTGCTGCGCCTGCTGTCCGAGGAGCAGCTGCTTACCGATGTGCTGCCCTCTTTGCGCATTGAGCAGGTTCGTAACGACTTGCAGGCGCAGGCCTACTTCTTGTGGTTTCAGTGCGCCGACTCGCAGCAGCTGGATCGTTACGCGCGTGCCGGTCGGCTGACGGGAGCGACGCTGCTGGTGGGCGCGGGGCAGCACTTTGTGGCTTATCGGGATCGACGCTCACCGCTGGGCTATGACGCGCAAGTGGCAGCGCCGCGGTCGGTCACTTTTTTGCTGTATACCGACGCTGGCGCGCAGGCGTTTGCGCGGGTGCGAGAGCTGCAGCTGACGACGCTGCTCCGTCAGCTAATGCTGATTCCGCTGCCGGGAGGTGCGCGCACGCAGCTGCGCTCTTTGGCGGGCGCGCAGGTTCTCGACCGCGACTTTGACGAGAGCGCTTGTCCCTCAGAGCCGCTGCTGCTGGAGGTACCGCTGGCGCTGCTGCCCCGCTTGGTGCGTTACCTGTGGCAACTGCAGGTGGTCGTCGAAGCGGTCGTGCCGCTGGCGCTGTCTGAGCTACCGGTCCAGGGCGCGCTGAGCACCGACGCAGAAGCCGTAGGGTTTGCGCTGACGTCGCAATCGACTGACGAGCCACCGACGCTGCTGCGCGTAAGCCAGGCCTCAGTGGCGCAGCTTCAGCGGCTGCTGCAGCTACCCGGGCTACGCATCTACCGTCAGCTATTGCCGCAGATCGCCATCGAGCTGGGTTTCGCGCATCCTCTGCGCTTATCGGCGCTGGAGAGCCTGTTTGACGTGCAGCACCTATATCTTTGGCGCGGCAGTCAGCGTGGGATGACGATGCTCCGGTCGCCGCGCAGCTTTCCGGC
>ERZ795056.5954-NODE-5954-length-12030-cov-6.488267_pt1 | contig 12030 bp, 9 predicted proteins | sample MGYA00375140_ERZ795056 | MGnify/ENA primary metagenome ERZ795056 (study PRJEB30185, sample SAMN05720227) | activated sludge metagenome | isolation source: Anaerobic digester | place: USA | collected 2015-03-09 ...
GCGATTTTGTGGCAAGAATCGGAAGACGGGTATGGAGGGATCACGTGCGGTTTTTCTCTTTTCTCTTGGTTGGTTTCATGGCGGTCGGATGCAATGTCATCGAAGAAACGACGATTGTCCATGCAGCGGGTTCTTCGCTCCCGACAACGGCGGCCTCGTCACTTTCGAGTCAGTCGAGCATGAATTCGATAACCTCCCTTTCCTCATCACCCTCGTCTTCGGCAGGTTCTGCTGTACCGCTGGCCTGGGTGACCGTTTCCAACGGATCCAGCGCCGCAGTCACCGCACCCAATGCAAAATATGTGTGCGTCCTTCCCAGGATGGACGGGAGCATCTGGCTGGCCTGTCGGGAGAGTCTTTCCCGGGTTGTCCTGATGAAGTACGACGGGAATCTCTGGGAAAAGATCTGGGATGGCCCGGACGGGCTCTATACCGATCTGGCTGCCACTGCGGACGGAAAGATCTGGCTCGCTTTTCGGGACATCAGCACGCCAGGACAGGGGAGATTGACGCTTGCCTGCTATGCGGAAGGGAATGTCTCGGTTGAAGACGGACTCTCTCCGGGACCTGTCTCCCTCGTGAAGATCTCGGCTGCCGGGAACGATCTCTTTGTTGTCTGCAAGGATGAGTTCAACGGGTCAAACCGTGCGATTGTCAAGCGGCGGGGGGCTGACGGGACCTGGTATGATCTCGGGCAACCTCTTCCCGGGATTGAACCCTATTATCTCTCGCTGGCCTCGGATGCCACAACACCCTGGGTGGCTCTTGCCTCCGAATTCTCTTCACGGGGCTATCTCTGCACCTATTCCGGCAGTGGATGGCAAACCTATGCCAGCGATTTTGCCACGACGGGGGTTGACTCGTCACTCAGGCTGAGGGTTCACTATGGGGAGCCTTCTGTCGGCTTCATCGATACCTCCGACAATGCCGGGTACGTCAAAGCATGGCGAGGCAGTGCCTGGGTGACCATCGGAGGCGGTTCAGCGACCGGTGGTGTACGACAGATGGACTATGCCCTGGATCCGTCCGGGAGACCCTGGCTTGTCTGCAAGGGCCCGTTGTCCAATGGAGAGTATCCGCTCTTCGTGCGCACACTGAATGCAGGCGCTGCCTGGGGCTCGTACGGGGCCGATCCGATTCTTCCGGTCACCGCCAACTACCCATCGATTGCCATGGACAGCAGAGGGCTGCCCTGTATTGCTTTTGCCGACTATTCCCTGGGTGAAGCCGTCAGAGTGATGCAGCTTCGATGACTGCAGTATGCGCTCCCGAGGGCAGAGGCTGATTCCGGACCGTGCCTTCTCCGGTGGTGATGGAGCGGGGAGCACGCTCCGCCACGATGGCATCCGTACGGAAGACCTGTCAGACATGGTGACTGGCGGTTTTGTGGAAACACGTATCCCCCGTAGTCCCGGGGCCTCATCGGTTATTTTGACGCGACCTGTTCTTGGCGATCCGCCTGTTTTCGGGTATACTGGCCCTGTGGTTGGATGAAGACAAAAAAGGGGTTAGGTATGCGAAATGGTGTTCGGGTGCGTGGGCTCCGCTCTGTGTTCGCCCTCGCGTTGATGGTTTCGGCCTGCGGCGGGGAGACCGCCAGCGATTCTCCGGAGGCGCTCTGCCGCGCGGCCCGCTATGGTGAGAGCGAAAAGGCTGTCGCCCTCCTGGCTCAGGGGGCGGAGTATCAGAAGGCGGCCGTCGGGTACGGGGTGACGCCGTTGCATTGGGCCGCCATGGATGACAACGCCGATATTGTTGCCGCCATTCTCCAACGGGCAAAGGCCGACGGCCGGTTGCAGGCGGTTCTTGACGCGCGGGATGTCTGGAACTGCACCCCGCTCATGTGGGCCGCATCCGAAGGACATTTTCAGGTGGTCGATGCCCTTGTTTCGGCAGGGGCCGCTCTCAATCTCCGGGGATCGGCCGGCGACACGGCCCTGCATCTCGGGGTCCTGGCGGTCAAGAAGTCGGCGGCACGGGTTGTCAAGCGCTTGATCGATGCCGGGGCTGACACCACGATCACCAATGCTGCCGGGCATTCCGTTGAAGCGTGGGCCAGACTCCAGGGGCGGGCTGACATGGCTGCCTTGCTCCGCAAGACCAGCGGGGGGGCACCATGAAAAAAATCAACAAAGCACAACAGAGCCGGAAATCCCGGACCGGGGTCCTTGTTTTGGCAACACTGATCGTCCTCGGGATGCTTCTTGTGCTCTTTATCCCGGGGACACAGGAGAAAGCTCTCGAGATACCGCCATATCTTATCAGGAATGAGACACCTGCTCTGATCAAGGCGGTTGCTCTCGGGGAGACATCCCGTGTGCGCAGTCTGCTGGATTCAGGAGCTGAAATCAATCGGGTAGATGAATTTGGTACAACACCACTTCATGCGGCTGCCGTGACCGGTCGTGAGAACCTGGTGCGCCTCCTGCTTTCCAGGGGAGCGAGTATCGATGCCCGGGATAATGACGGGCAGACACCGCTCTATCTTGCGGTTGACAAGATGCAGCCCGGGCTTGTGCGGATCCTTCTTGAGGCTGGCGCATCGCCGCTTGTGCAGACCCGATCGGGAAGTACTCCGGTGACCCATGCCGTGGTCCGGGGAGAGTCACAGATTTTCGGTATGCTGGTCGGGCGCACGGATACGCTGAATGTGCGGGATAATGAGGGGAGCGGGTTGTTGCATATTGCTGCGCTCTGGGGCCGGGAGGATCTGGCCGAAATCCTCCTGAAAAGGGGCCTGCTCACGGAGAACACCAATCTCTGGGGATTGACGGCACTCCACCTGGCATGCGAGAATCGCCACGTCTTTACCGTACGAACCCTTCTGGCGGCCAAGGCATCGCTTGTGGCTCGGGATCGGGAGGGAAAAACACCCCTCCATTGGGCTGTGATCGGTGGGCATCCCGTGGTGGTCACCATGCTGCTTGAGGCCGGAGCCAGCCAGACGGCTGACCGGGATGGACGTACGCCCCTGGATCTGGCGAAGCAGCGTCCCCGGATTCTGTTGCAGCGGATCCTTGAAACGAGAGCAAGGATCAGTGAGAAGAGCCCATAACTATCAGAATAGTATAAAATAGGGGAATTTCCCCATTGCAGCGGGTGTGTGTGGCGCCTATGATAAGAAAGACGGGATGCGTGCGGCTTTGTGTCGTGGCGGTCTCACGAAAAACGAGGAGGATTTGGTATGAAAAAATCACTGTTTTCTGCACTGATACTCGTAGTGCTTCTTGTCGCCACCAATTGCAGTATCGGGCCCGATGTTGTCGGGGTGAGTGACTTTGAATCTCGTGCTGTCACGACCCTCAACGGGAGTGCTGCTCCGGCCTACCACAATCAGTCAGACCGGATCAGGATTGCGTCGTTCAATATCCAGATCTTCGGAACGACCAAGGCCGCCCGCGCCAATGTGATCTGGACACTGGCCCATATCGCCACCCGCTACGATATCATCGCCGTTCAGGAAGTGGGTTCAAACGGAACTCCGTCGGAGACGACGGCGACGAGCGTGATGAATACCTATGTGGCCAAGATCAATTCGATCGCCGGTTCGGGGGCCTACTCCTATGTTCGTGGCCATCAGTACGCCTTTGTGTATCGCAATGCCACGATTACCAAAAAGGCTTCCGGTCTCTACAGCGGATCCAAGACCTTTACGTACAAACCCTTGCGTGCAAATTTTGCAGTCAAGAACGGAACCTTTGATTTTGCCATGCTGACGATCCACACCAGTCCTGACAAAGCGGTTACCGAGATACCGGCCTTGCAGACTGCCATGTCCGAGACCAGAACGTATTATAATGAGCAGGACGTGATCTGTCTGGGCGATTACAATGCCGATGGGTCATATTTCTCGGCCGGTGCTGCAGGTGGCAGCCTGAACGGCTGGTCGACGACGACCTATATCACGGTTGTCAAAAACGGCGTGGATACTACGGTTTCAACCGGGAATTCCTACACCTATGACCGGATGCAGATCTACAAGGGCGCGAGTTATCAGGATTACACCGGGTACACGGGAGTCCTCAAGTTTGCATCGTATTACAAGGTCAGCATGCTTGAAGGGACAACGACGACCGCCGGTAAGGAGTCGGCGCTCTCCGATCACTATCCCATCTTTGCCGATTTCCGAAAGAGTGCGGACACAAACTGAAACCTGTCAACACGGGTTGGGTTTCAAAAAGGCCGCCAAAATTGGCGGCCTTTTTGTTTGGTATGTTTCGTTGTGCGGGTCAGCGTGGTTGACTCGGCCTGTTTCAGGCCTGAGACTCTTCATCAAAAAAATGGCGCTTACCCGAGCGCCTGATCGATATCGGCGATGATATCGCGGACGTCTTCGATGCCGACCGAAAAGCGGATCATTCCGGGATCGATCCCGGCCTGGACAAGTTGCTCGTCGGAGAGTTGCCGGTGTGTCGAACTGGCCGGGTGCAGGACCGAGGTCCGGGCGTCAGCCACGTGGACGACGATCGAGGCCAGCTTGAGCCGGTTCATGAATTTCGCGGCCGCCTCACGTCCACCCCTGATAAGAAAGGAAATGACACCGCTTGTTCCATCTGGAAGATATTTGGTCGCAAGATTGTGCCAGGGGGTCCCTTCCAGACCGGGATAGTTGACCGAGAGAATCGCGGGGTGCGCCGCGAGATGGCGGGCAACGTCCAGGGCATTGGACGAGTGGCGTTCGACGCGCAGGTGGAGGGTCTCCAGTCCGAGGTTGAGGAGGAAGGCAGACTGTGCGGTCATCGTGGCGCCCAGATCCCGCATGAACTGGACACGGGCTTTGGTGATGAAGGCCTTGTTCCCGAAGGCTTCGGTATAGACCAGTCCGTGATAGCTCGGATCAGGGTTTGTGAAGAGCGGGAAGCGGCCACTCGTCCAGTCGAAGCTTCCGCCGTCGACGATCACCCCGGAGATGCAGGCCGCATGTCCGTCCATGTATTTGGATGCGGAATGGATGACGATGTCCGCACCGTGTTCGAAGGGTCGGCAGAGAATCGGCGTGGCAAAGGTGTTGTCGACGACCAGGGGAATCTTGTGATCCCGGGCTATTTTCGAGAATTTTTCAAAATCGAGAACGGACAGTTTCGGATTGGCGAGGGTCTCCCCGAAAATGGCCCGGGTGTTTGGGCGGATGGCCGCGGCGATCGTGTCGGCCGGCGCATCTTGGTCGACAAAGGTCGTTTCGATTCCGAGCCGGCGGAGCGTCACGTCCAGAAGATTCCACGTCCCGCCATAGATCGTGGCCGAGGAGACGATGTGGTCGCCGGCCTGGGCCAGGTTGAGGAAGGTAATCAGGGTTGCAGCCTGTCCTGATGAAGTGCAGAGTGCGCCGACACCGCCTTCGAGGCTGGCGATCTTGTCTTCGACGCAGGCGACGGTCGGGTTTGAGATGCGGGAGTACATGTGGCCTTCGGCCGTCAGATCAAAGAGCCTGGCGACTTCTTCGGTCGAGTCATACTTGTAGGTTGTGCTCTGGTAGATCGGCAGGATCCGTGGCTCTCCGTTTCCCGGTTTCCAGCCTTCCTGCAGGCAGCGTGTGGCGATGTGCCAGTCGTTCATGGGTTCCTCCCGCGTGCGGTCTTTCGGGAAGTGTACTCAGCGGACGAACGGACAGGGTGATAATTGTTGCAAGTGTATTCATGATGAACAATCTCGGGCGGATTGCAGAAAGTCACTGCCAGGGTGAAACGCAGGCCCGCTGTCATTCGAAGAGTGTGATGTCTCCCGGGCGGCTGACCTCGCGGCGGATCCGTTCGAGGGCCTTTTGTTCCTGTTGTTCGGCCATGGCCGCCGCCTGTGCCATGTGCGAGCGCTTGAGGAAGACTTCGCCGGTATCGGTATGGAACCAGATCCGGCGGGTATCGTATCCCCCGAGGTCTTCCGAGATGATCGGGATGTGTTCGGTTGTCAGCCAGGTCCGGACAAAATCGATGTTTTGCTGACCTGTTCCCCGTCCGCGTGAAACGGTCGCCAGGACATGGCCCCCGCCAAACGCCTTTGCCTTGAGTTGCAGGCGGTTGGCCCCGAGGGCGATCAGGCGGGCGACCAGGACATCCATCGCATTGATCCCGTAGCGGGTTGAGTCGTCATAATGGACAAAGTCCGGCTTTCCGGGGAGCAGGATGTGATTCATGCCACCGATCCGGGAGGCGGGATCAAAGAGACAGACGGCGACGCAGGAGCCGAGGAGGGTGTAGACGGCCGTCGGTTCTCGGCTGGCGTACCACTCACCGGCGTGGATCACGGCCCGGAGTTTTTTGTGTCCCCGTTGCGGTTCCGTACTCATATCCTCATTCCTGACAGAGCCTGAGCGAATGCATGGCGAGTGCCGAGAGGGGAAGGACCCTGTCCGCGGCACCCCGCTTGATGGCTTCGTTGGGCATGCCGAAAACGACGCAACTGGCTTCGTCCTGTGCCACTGTCTGGGCCCCGGCTTCCTTCATTTCGAGGAGCCCCCGGGCACCATCGTCACCCATCCCGGTCATGATCACCCCGACGGCATTCGGGCCGGCATAGCGCGCCGCGGAACGGAAGAGGACATCGACGGACGGCCGGTGGCGGGAGACGAGTGGCCCGTCCTTGATCTCGACATAATATCGGGCACCGCTTCGCTTGAGAAGCATGTGATGGTTGCCCGGTGCGATCAGGGCCCGTCCCGGGTGGACGGTGTCTCCGTCGGCGGCTTCCTTGATTTCGATGGTGCAGATCTCGTTCAGGCGCTGTGAAAAGGCCCTCGTAAAATGCTCGGGCATGTGCTGGACGATCACGATCCCGGGGCAGTCCTTGGGCATCGCCTCGAGGTAGATCCGGAGGGCCTCCGTTCCACCGGTCGATGCGCCGACGGCGATGATCCGCTCCGTTGTTTTGACCATGGCCTTGGTGGCCGGGAGGCTGAGCATGGCATCGGCCGTGAGTTTCGCGGCAGGCTTTTTTGGTTCGGAGACCGGCTTGACTTTGACGGAGGCCGCGGCCTTGACAGCGTCGCAGATCTGGACACGTGCTTCCTCGAGGAACTGGCGGACGCCCATCTTCGGTTTGGTGATGATTTCCACCGCGCCGTATTCAAGGGCGCGGATGGCGGTTTCGCATCCTTTGTCCGTCAGGCTGGAACACATTACGACCGGCAGGGGATGCTGCGTCATCAGCTTTTTGAGGAAGGTCAGGCCATCCATGCGGGGCATCTCGACATCCAGAGTGATCACATCGGGGATTTCCGTTTTGAGCCGTTCGGCGGCGACAAAGGGATCCGCCGCAGTCCCGATGACTTCGATTTCGGGATCCGCCGAGAGAACGTCCGAAAGCGTCTGTCGGACGACCGCGGAATCATCAATCACGAGTACACGGACCTTCTTTGCCATCAGGGTGCCTCCGTCGGAAGTAGTGCCGGTTTGCGATAGACCGAGCTGGACAACGAGACAAAGTCGTCATTGATCCGGTGCAGGGTCTCGGAGAGACCGATAAAGAGAAACCCGCCCGGCACGAGTTGCCGCCAGAAACGCTCAAAGAGTTTTTTCTGGGTCTCCCTGTCGAAATAGATAACGACATTCCGGCAAAAAATAATATCGAATTTTTGCGATAATCCGAATCCCGCGTCATCGACGAGATTGACGCGCATGAAGTCGATCCGCTTGCGGAGTTCGGGAACAATGCGGAACATTCCGGCCATGCGGCCTTTCCCCCGCATGAGATATTCCCGCCTGTAGGTGTCCGGGATGCTTTCAATATGGCGTGTCTGGTAGACGGCTTTTTGGGCGGTCTCCAGGACCTTGGTGGAGATGTCGCTGGCGGTGATCGCCCAGGACATGCCGTTGTTGTTGCACCAGCGGTCGAAGACCATGGAGAGGGTGTAGGGTTCCTCGCCGGTGGAACATCCCGCACTCCAGACCCGGATCATCCTGGTGCGTCCCCGGGCAGCGAGTTCGGGAAGGACCTTGCCCGTCAAAATCTCGTAATGCTTCGGCTCCCTGAAAAACTCCGTCTTGTTGGTGGTGACAACATCGATCAGGTGGACCAATTCCTGTGCCAGCCCTTCAGGAGTGCGGACGTAGTCGAGATAGCGTTCGAAGGAATCCATCGAGAGGACCCGCAGCCGCTTGGAGAGGCGGGAGGAGAGCATGATCAGCTTGATTGGCGCCAGATTGATCCCGCAACGATCGTAGATCAGTGCGGCAAATTCCTTGAACTCCCGGTCAGTCAGGCGCATCGGGCCCGGATGGCTGGAAGCGGACGGGCCGTGTGGCCCGCCCGCTTTGTGCGCTTCCACGCTCATGCCTTTTCCTTGACGGCCTGGGCATGACCCGCTGTTTTGACCGTGGACATCTCGTCATCCGACAGGATCCGGTCAATGTTGAGGAGGATCAGGAATTTCTCGTCCTGGCGGGCCATCCCTTGGATGAACTCGCTTTTAAGGCTTGTCCCGAGTTTCGGTGGTGGCATGATGTCCGAACGATCAAGATCGATCACCTCCTTGACCGAGTCTGCCAAGGCCCCCATCTGGACAAGATCCCCTTCAACCTGCATCTCGACAATCACGATACATGTGTCGGCCGTGCGTTGCGTGGCCTCCATCCCCAGCTTGAGCCGGAGATCGATCACCGGGACGACATTTCCCCGGAGATTGATCACTCCCCGCAAAAATTCCGGCATGCGGGGAACCGTCGTGATCGTCGTGTAATTCAGGACCTCACGGACCTGGGCGATAGAGAGGGCAAAGTCCTCCGCGCCCAGCGTAAAGGTCAGGTACTGCATCATGCTGTTTTCGTCCATCGCCATCCCCCTCAATACCGTTCGAATTCGGCATCGTCGGGATCGCTCATGTCAAGATCAACGCCGCCTTTTTTTTCAGCCGTTTTCGTCTCGAATTTTTTTGAAGATGTGAAACCATGCTGTGTCTGGTGCGTTGTGTGTGCCGAGACCCTGGCGTGGGACGGGCCGGCAGCGGATACCTGGCTCCTGCCACTGTTCTCGACTTTGAAGAAACCGGCCGCCTCCTTGAGTTGCTGGGCCTGACTGGAGAGCTCTTCGCTGGTCGAGGCCATCTCTTCGGTCGCGCTCGCATTCTGCTGGATGACCTGGTCGAGCTGTTGCACGGCCTTGGTCACCTGCTTGATTCCTTCGGATTGTTCGGCACTGGACGCGTTGATCTCCTGGACAAGTTCGGCGGTTTTCTGGATGCCGGGAACGATATTCTCGATCAGCTTGCCGGCACGCTCGGCGATCTCGACACTGTGGACCGAGAGACTGGAAATCTCCTTGGCCGCTGCCTGGCTCCGTTCTGCCAGCTTGCGGACTTCGGCGGCGACCACGGCAAATCCCTTGCCGTGCTCACCGGCGCGTCCGGCCTCGATGGCCGCGTTGAGGGAGAGCATATTGGTCTGCGAAGCGATTTCCTGGATGATGGAGATCTTCTCGGCGATGCTCTTCATCGCGTGCACTGTTTCGGAAACCGATTTACCGCCGTCCTGGGCTTCGATAGCGGCTTTTTCGGCGATGGCTGCTGTCTGTCGGGCATTGTCGGCGTTCTGGGCAACCGTACTGGACATCTCTTCCATGGAACTGGAGACCTCTTCGATGCTGGCCGATTGTTCAGCCGCACCCTGCGACATCTCCTGGGCGCTGGCGCTGATCTCCTGGCTCCCGGTTGCAACCTGATCGGAGGCCGACTGGACGGAGACGGCAATCGCGGTCAGTTCCTTGACCATCCGGTCGAGGGCAATCATCAGTTCGTCGTTTTTGGAACGTTTTTCGACAACGACCTTGAGGTCTCCGGATGCGATCGATTGTGCCATGGCTGTCACTTCGTTCATGGCGTCAATCAGGACATTCAGGTTGTTCTTGATCTGGTTGAAGTCGCCGTTATAGTTGTCTGTGATGCGTTGCGGGATGTCGCCCTTGGAAATCCGGTCTACATAATTCGCGGCGACATTGAGTGGCCCGATGACCGCGTCCAGGGTTTTGTTGACTCCGTCCACAAGCTGGTTCCAGCCCCCGACAAACTGGCCGGCATCGGCCCGCGTTGCCAGTTGTCCGCCGATGGCTGCCTTGACCAGCTTGTCGGTTTCGGAGAGGAGCTCGGACATCATGGCGACCATGCCGTTCAGGTTGTTCTTGATGATATTGTACTGCCCTTTGTACTCCGTCGTGATGACCGGCGGGATGATACCCTTTGCGACCTTGTCCACGTAGTCGGCCGTGACATTGAGAGGATTGACGATGTTGGTGATGGTATCGTTGACACCGGAGACCAGCTTGTTCCAGCCACCGACAAATTTGGCGGCATCGGCCCGCGTATCCAGCTCGCCATTGGCGGCAGCCTTGATGATGATGTCGGTTTCAGCAAGAAGATCGGACATCATGCGGACCATGGAATTCAGGTTGTTCTTGATGATATTGTATTGGCCTTTGTATTCCGTTGTGATTTCTGGCGGGATGATGCCACGTGCGACCTTGTCCACGTAGTCAGCCGTGACGTTGAGGGGATTGACGATGTTGGTGATGGTATCGTTGACACCGGAGACCAGCTTGTTCCAGCCACCGACAAATTTGGCGGCATCGGCCCGCGTATCCAGCTCGCCATTGGCCGCCGCTTTGATGATGATGTCGGTTTCGGAGAGGAGATCGGACATCATGACAACCATGGTGTTGAGGTTGTTTTTGATGGTATTGAAATCTCCATTGTAATTGTCGGTGATGACGGGCGGGATCTCGCCCTTGGAGATCTTGTCCACATAATTCGCGGCAACATTCAGTGGGCCGATGACCGCATCGAGGCAGTCATTGACGCCTTGGACGATCTTGCGGAAATCGCCATTGTGTTTCGAAGCATCGGCCCGGGTGGCGAGCTTCCCTTCGACCGCAGCCTTGGCCAAAAGGCCGGCATCGGCGATCAGCGCCTTGAGGTTGGCACGGACCTGTTCGATCGTCTCATTGATAAATGCTTTTTTACCGGGGAATTTTTCAAGCGGAGCTTCGAAGTTGCCTTCACCGAACTCCTTGATGCAGGCCATCGCCTTTTTCTTGACCGTGATATGACCAAAGACCATCCGGTTGACACCCTCGGACATGGTGCGGAATCCTCCCATGAATCTTTCGGCCGGGATTACGACATCGATGTCACCCTTGTCGTGTTCATCGGACATATGGTGTACTTCGGCAACAAATTCCTTGAGGTTCTTGCGCAGACCTTCGATCGTATCGTTTATGAAAGCCTTTTTTCCGGGAAATTTCTCGAGCTCGGCGTCGAAATTCCCTTTGCCGAATTCGCTGATGCAGGCCATGGCTTTTTTCTTGACCGTGATGTGGGCATTCACCATCTCGTTGATTCCCTGTGCCATGGCACGGTATTCGCCCTGGAATTTTTCGGCAGTGATGACAACATCGATGTCTCCACGTTCATGCTCCTGGCTCATGCGCCGGACTTCGCCGGAGAGGCCATCCAGCGAATCTATGCAGAGATTGATCGCACTTTTGATGGAGTTGAAATCACCGTTCCAGTTGTCCTGGATCTTGGAGGGGATCTCGCCATGGGAGATGCGCTCGAAATGGCTCCCCGCCGTGTTGAGTGGCGCAAGGACAGCGTCAAGCATCTCGTTGACGGCCCGCAGGATGTCCCGGTCCGTTCCTGAAGCTCCACGGGCATCCGCCCGCGAGGTCAATTTTCCGGCACGGATGTCTTCCAGGAGGCCTTCGATTTCCTGGAGCACTCCGCTGGATACGGATGTGCTCCGGACGGATTGCTGCTGTTCGGCGGGCGCAGGTTCAGCGCCTCGGGCAAAAATATTGCGGTCAATTCTTGATTTCATGTTTTTCTCCATTTTCGTGCTGGGTTGTTCGGTTGATCTTCGGATGCTCCATGTGTGCGGCTTACCCCTCCTTTCGCGAACAGCGTTCGAGAACGGCCTGGGCAAAGAGTTCGTATGACCTGGCTCCCCTGGTCTTCGGGGAATATTCAAAGATGCATTTCCCCTCGGCAGGGGCTTCCGCCAGCCGGACATCCCGGCGGATGATGTGCTTGAAGACGGCATCCCCGAAACG
>ERZ795056.5958-NODE-5958-length-12020-cov-8.245382_pt1 | contig 12020 bp, 11 predicted proteins | sample MGYA00375140_ERZ795056 | MGnify/ENA primary metagenome ERZ795056 (study PRJEB30185, sample SAMN05720227) | activated sludge metagenome | isolation source: Anaerobic digester | place: USA | collected 2015-03-09 ...
ATTTGAGAAACAGGTATTGGCATCACTTGGGAGCTCATTCTGAACACAACCAGGATACAGTGTGCCAGCAGGAGCATCTTCTGGAATGATGGTTTCATTTTCAACCACATTGACGGACTGACACAAAGGAATTGCATTACAGCAGTCCTGATTTGGAATTGGTGGCCAGTTGGTCAGTGGATTTCCGGCACTTGGTCTGGAGGTTTGGAAGCAGTTTGCATCTCCTGGATTCGGAGCAGGGCATACCTGAGCAAATCCAGCAGAAATGGCAGCCAATGAAAAAGCTGCCGATAAGAGTATTTGTTTCAGTTTCATTGATTTAGTTCTTTGATGTAAAGGTCAGCGTAAATTTACCCGTCATAATTTGGTTTGCTTCATTGGTCATCTGAAGGCCAAGTTCTTTAAAGTCACCTTTCACGACGATCTTTTTACCAGACTGAGTTCCGGATTTGATTTGTTGAATGGATCCGGCAATTGAATGTTTCTTTTTGAAACTTATGTTGCCATTGAGCATTTTTGGAGTAGCAGACGCAACATCAGAGTTCACAGAATTCAATTCAAACTGGAATTGACCGGATGCATTTGTCGTGCATAAATCTCTGAAGATCTGAGCATTTGAATTATCTGCCTTGTTCTGGAACATGTGGTTTTTACCAAAAAGAAAAATCTTCTTCTCGATAGAATTGTATCCACCATAAACGGCTTCAGAAACAAGAGTGATAGGTTTCGACTTTCCTTCAAGCTGGATGGTAGCAGTCCATGTTTCCCCTGAGGTTCTGGTAGTAAAAGCTGATGAAAGCCAAAAGCCTGCCAGAAGAATTACGGTAAGTGCTTTTTTGAACATACTGATTTGATTTAAATGTAAAACTTTTTGATCCTTTGAATAAACTGGTCAACCATGAACAGTGTTTCCTTTTCCCATTCAATCATGCCCATATGGCCTGTATTGTTGAGAATATGGACGGTGCTGTAACTGGGCATGGAATACTGCCCCTGACTGCCTGCAAATGGTATCGCAATATCGTTTTTGCCCACAATGAAAAGGACTGGACAGTGGCTCTTTTCAAGAACCTTGGTTCTGTCTTTCCGGTCCCGCATTGCTCTGATGGACTCAATGACCGAGTTTTTATGGGCCTTTTTCCCCATTTCCACCATGGCTTTAATGTCGTCTTTGAAGTCTTTTCGCCTCCCTTCGAAAAACAAGGGTGGCACAAACTCTTCCACAAATTCTTCGGTTCCGTATCGTTCGATGAATTCTATGGTCTTATCTCGGGCCTGTTTTTTTTCGATCGTATCCGGATAGGCTGTCGAGTGAAAAAGCCCAAGGCCTTTCAGTCGGGAAGGAAATTTTTCACAAAATGCTAAGGCAACATAGCCTCCCATACTGTGCCCGATCATGATACATTGTTCAATTCCATTGCTGACAACTGTATTGTACACTTGTTCAGCCATGTCGGCAATGGTCAGTGGACCGTCAAGTGGCGGGTTGTTTCCGAATCCGGGAAGGTCCATCAGAATGACTCTGCAAACGGAAGAAAGTGGCTCTAAGAAGTTGTTCCACAATTCTTTAGTTTCGCAAAACCCGTGCAGGAAGATGACGGGAAGTCCTTCGCCTGATTCTACAAATGTAAGATTTTGACCTGTCATGAAGAGCCCCTGCCTGTTTGCCAGCTTTTATTCAGAACCGCAAACATAAGCGTTTAGAACTTAAAGTGGAAAAAAAGGGTAAAAACAAAATTAAATCAAGGTTATTCGGGGAATCTGCCAAAACTTTGCAGCAGTTTCTCTGGTTCTCTACTAATTCTGTCTATTGTATGAATACTGGTATTTTGCTTGTAAATCTGGGTACTCCCGATTCCACTTCCACCACTGATGTCCGACGGTATCTTCGCCAGTTCCTTATGGATAGCCGTGTGATCGACATCCCGTTCCTTTCCCGTTTCCTTTTGGTGAATGGAATTATTGCCCCATTTCGTGCACCGAAATCAGCAGCGGTTTACAGAAATGTTTGGATGAAAGAGGGGTCTCCATTAAAAGTGTATGGAATGGCTCTGGAGAAAAAGGTACAGAACGTTTTGGGAGACGGTTTCATTGTCAAACTGGGTATGCGGTATATGAATCCTTCCATCGAGTCCGGACTGGAATTTCTAAAAAAAGCGCAGGTTGACCGGATTGTTGTAGTGCCTTTATTTCCTCAATATGCTTCTGCCACCAATGGATCTGTTTTTGAATTGACGAGCCGGATAATGGCAACCTGGCAAACCATCCCCGCTTTTAATTTTACAGGACCTTTTTTCAACCAGGCTTTTTTCCTGGACCCGATCGTGAAACAGATTCAGGAAGCCAGAACTTCAGGGAAATTTGATCAGATCCTTTTTACTTATCATGGACTGCCGGAACGCCAGATCCGGAAGGGAGATGATACCAAAACCTGTCTTTCAGGAGATTGTTGCGGCACCTATCATAAAGGAAATGCTCTTTGTTACAGAGCTCAGTGTTTTGAAACCAGCCGTTTGATTGCCAAAAAAGCAGGATTGGCCGAAACTCAATACACTACCAGTTTCCAGTCCCGATTGGGCCGTGATCCCTGGATTAAACCTTATACAGATGAGGTGATTAAGAAATGGCCATCACATGGGATCAAGCGTGTTCTGGCTTTATCTCCATCGTTTGTTGCTGATTGCCTGGAGACAACGGAAGAAATCGGAAGTGAATACAAGGAAGTGTTTGAGGCTGCCGGGGGAGAACATTGGGAGTTGCTTCCCTGTGTCAATGACCGGACTGACTGGGTGGAAGGTTTATCCAAATGGATTCAGGCGTTTGTTACTTTACCACTGCAAAATACTCCTTTTGCCCTGACGGACTGATGGCTTCAAGCAGAATTCCACCTTTCACTTTCCGGAAATAGGCCTGAATGTTGCCCGGGTCCCGGACTGGCTTTTTATCAATGTGAGTTATGATGTAACCGGTTTCCAGACCCGCTGACTGAAGAGGTCCTTTCCGGATGGATGTGATTTCGATACCTCCGTTTATTCCCAGAACTTCCAATTTTTCCTGATCAGGCGCCTGGAAAGTTGCCCCAAGTTCGGGAATGTCTGTTTCTGTGTTTCCCTCATTTATTCGAAGAGCAGTGGTTCCGGCTTCATTTTTCAGTGTCATGGAAATATCCAGAATTTTCCCTTCCCTCTTTATTCGGGTTTTCACTATTACCCCAGGCCGGTATCGTCCTATTACTTCCTGAAGCTCAGGCACTGAATTCACTGCTTTATCATTGATGGATAGGATGAGATCGCCTTTTTTGATTCCCGCTTTTTCGGCCGCAGATCCGGAATTTACTCCACGGACAAAGACACCTTCGATTTCACTGAGTGAAAGTTCTCTGGCAAGATTTGCATCGACATCCATAACAGATACACCAAGAAGAGCTCTTTGAACAGAACCGAATTCTTTCAAATCCTGAATTACCTTTTGCACTAAATTGGCAGGAATAGCAAATGAGTATCCGGAATACGAGCCGGTCGGAGAGGCGATGGCTGTGTTGATTCCAATGAGGTCTCCCTGCAGGTTAACCAATGCACCACCTGAATTTCCAGGATTCACAGCGGCATCGGTCTGAATAAATGACTCTATCGCCAGATTTGATTTCTCTCTCAGAATGTTGATGCTTCTGGCTTTTCCTGAAATGATTCCGGCGGTTACTGTTGACGTCAGATCAAATGGATTTCCAATGGCCAGCACCCATTCACCAATCTGAAGTTTGTCCGAATCTCCGTATTTTATGAATGGAAGTCCTTTTGCCTCAATTTTCAATAAGGCCAGATCGGTTGTCGGATCTTTGCCAATAATGGTGGCCCGATAACTTTGTTTATTGTGAAGTACAACTTCCACTTCTGCGGCTTCATCGACCACATGATAATTGGTTACAATGAAACCGTCATCTGTTATGATTACACCAGAACCGCTGGACTCATTTTTTCGGGATGGATCCTGAAACAAATCTTCAAAATCCGGAATGTTTTTGTGCAGGTCCTGAAGTGACCCTGTGGCACCATTGTACCTGGAGCGAATGTACACCACCCCATTTTTCACTCTTTGTGCGGCTGCAACGAAATTCACGTTGGCACCAAATGCTGGCAAGGTATCTGAAAGGTATTTTCCCAGAACATCCTTTTGTCTTTCTGCTAATGAAACATAAGGCAGTTCGTTGTTTCGCAGGAAGTTTCGGTCAATGTATAGAGCACCCAGACTTGCAGTCAGTGCGATGACGAGAGTAGCGATCCAGGACTGGTTTTTCATGCCGGGCAAATATACGTGCAATCCGGACAGGCTTATGTTCCGGCACATCTTTTAACCGTAATGACTCCGGATAGTTTTCGATTAAAGGGAAGATGGGATTGTCGGGTTGTTTGGGGCCAATTCAAAATCTTTTCAAATAAATACGTCGGGGTAAATTAATTTCCTTACTTTTGCAGTCCAAATCGCGGGATGGAGCAGATGGTAGCTCGTTGGGCTCATAACCCAAAGGTCACAGGTTCGAGTCCTGTTCCCGCTACAAGTAGAAAAGCAGTTCAAAAAGAACTGCTTTTTTTTTGCCCCGTCCGATGAAAAATGGTTTGATACTCATCCTCATTTTCTGTTTGTGGAAGCCATTTTCTGCATTCAGTCAGGTGTATGTCCGCTCTTCCGGAATCCGCATGGATGAGTCTTCCATTGGCTTGTCAATGGTCCAACGGATTTTCAAAACGGTGACGGTAGAAGGCATCATCGATTTCAGACAAAGAGAATTCGGTGCCGCATTGGTTCCCCGTTTTCACTCGCGTGTCATAGGAAGGCGCCTCAATGCGTTTGTGGGATTCGGAGCGCAAACAGGTTTTGTGAAAGTGACGCCCACAAAGCTCCAGCCTTACTGGGGTGTCGGCGGAATGGTCGGACTTGAATACAAATTCAATTTCATCCCCATCCATATTTCGTACGATTTTAGGCCATTGCTCCAGTTGGACGGGCATCCGGATATATTTGGTTTCCAATCATCCTTTGCCATTCGAATCGTTCGGAAATCTGAGCGAAAGGCCTGGAAAGAAAAGCTCCGTAAATGGAAGGAAGACACCAAAGACTGGCTCGAGGGTGACGATTAAGCCTGTTTTTCTTTCGAAAGATATTCCACAAGTCTCCGCTTCGCCACGGGCAGAAGGCTTTCTTCCCAGGGAACATACAATTCAGATTCAATCAGATACGTCGCATAACGGGGTGCATTACGGGCCGAACGGATCAGGTCTGTTTTGATGCTTTCAAATGTCTGCGTATAGCTCAAACTGAAATTACTGAGGTGGCTTACATGAAGAGCACGGTAATTCCCATCCGGCAAATGAACCCGTGTCAGTGAATATTCATACACACTGGCCTCCCTCTTTGGTGGAGCGCACAAAAAGAAATAGCCGTTCTCTACAAATGGTGAAGTGAGGCCAACCTCTGAAATATGAAGGTTCTGCTCAACATGTTTGTACAATTCAGTCCCTTCGTCAAGATGCTGTTTCATCACCGGGATGGAATACTCAATGATCTCATCCATTACCGCAAAGAAATCGTTGTCCTTCACTTTTTGTTCATATTCCAATTGCATGGATTCCCAGTCTGCCGAAGTAATGGCTTTCGGGAAAGAGTTGCGAAGGATTTCCCTGCCTGATTTTACGGACAGAATATTCTGGTAATGCTGGTACAGATCAGTGAATCCCGGATAGATTTTCCGTTCCTGAAATTCATTTTTCACATCTGAGAGGTAGGCAAGCAGAAGATAGGTTTTGTATTCTGCATCTATGAGGCCTTCGGTGATCCAGTCCTTGCTCAGCGTTTTCATAGCGTTTTCTTTTTCGATTGAAATCTTTCAGACATTGCTATGCGAAGATAAACAATTGCAATAAGAGAAACTTCTGAATTGATCAGATAACTGTATTCGTAAGAAATTGTCAGAATCAGAGGAAATGCCCTTCAATATCGGATCAGGAACGACCGGTACTGCCGTATCCACCAGCGCCTCTTTCACTGTCTGCCAAAGCATCGGCTTGTTCCCAGCGCACTCTTTCGTGGCGGGCCACAATCATCTGAGCAATGCGTTCTCCCGGCTGTACATCAAATGGTTCTGATGAAAGATTGACTAGCAAAACCTTGATTTCCCCACGATAATCGGAGTCAACCGTACCAGGCGAATTCAGGACAGTTAAACCATGCTTGAATGCCAGTCCGGATCGCGGACGGATCTGCGCCTCATGACCAACGGGCAATTCAATAAATAATCCGGTAGGAATCAGTTTTCTTTCCAGAGACTCCAGACGGACGGTTTCGCTCAGATTCGCTCTCAGATCCATTCCGGCAGATTCCAGTGTCTGGTAGGGGGGAAGATCAAAAGGCGATTGGTTGATAATCTTTACGTTCAGTTCCATCTTCCGATCAGTTTGAAGCCATCAGTTTTTCAATTTCGTCGGCCTCCACAGGAATGGATGCCATCAGATCAATCGGATCGGATTCAGTTACCAGGAAGTTGTTTTCCAGGCGAATGCCGAGTCCTTCTTCCGGAATGTAAATTCCAGGTTCACAGGTAAAGACCATTCCTGGCTCGATCACTCTGTATTTCGAGCCCAGATCATGAACATCCAGACCCAGATGGTGGCTGGTGCCGTGCATGAAGTATTTTTTGTACAACGGTTTTTCAGGATCCTGAGCTGCAACGGCATCGGCTTTCAACAGGCCAAGTCCGATGAGTTCTTTTTCCATCATCAGCCCTACCTTCTTTTCATATTCCAGTAAAGTAATACCTGGTCTGAGCAACATGGAGGCTTCTCTCATAATCCGAAGAACCGCGTTGTATACATCTCTCTGACGACTGGTGAATTTACCGTTCACCGGAATGCAGCGGGTCATATCCGCATTGTAATTTCCGTATTCGGCTCCAACATCGATCAGGATGACATCACCATCCTTGCAAGGCTTGTCGTTATCTGTATAATGAAGTGAACAGGCATTGGCACCGGAAGCTACGATGGGTCCATACGCAAATCCTTTGGATCCTCTTTTTACAAAATGATAGATGAATTCGGCTTCGAGTTCATATTCCAGAATACCAGGCTTTGTTGCTTGGAGGACAGCGTCGAAACCAGCTTTCGTAATTTCGATGGCTTTTGAAATCTGGGCCACTTCTTCCTGCGATTTGCAGGCCCTCAGAATTTCCATAATGGGTGCCAGTCGTTCGAAATGATGCAATGGAAAACGGGCTTTCATTTCTTTGATCAGCCTGTCATTTTTTGACTCACTTTCTATAACCGCCCTTGGATGCTCGTTTGTAGTGAGGTACACATGTTCAGCCAGGTTCAGAATGGGTTGGAGAACTGACTGAAACTCTGAATTCCATCTCACTACTTTCACTCCTGAAGCCATCGACGCCTCATCCTTGCTTAATTTATATCCTTCCCAGATCCGGATGTGCTCGGAGGTTTCTTTTACAAACAGGATTTCCTTCCATTCAGGAACCGGTGAATCAGGAAACATAAGCAGAATGGTGTCTTCCTGATCGATACCCGACAAGTACAGTAAATCATTATTCTGATGAAATCCCATATGTCCGTCGGCGTTTGTCGGCTGGATATCATTGGATTGAATGATGACCACCGAGTTTGGCTTCAGGTGTTTACCTACATTTTTCCTGTTACGGGTATAGAAGCTGGCTGGAATGGATTGATATCGCATGTTTCGAAAGAATATGAAGGTGCAATTATTTCAATTTGATATGGTAATCAAAACGAAATCAGAAGAAAACTGAATGACCAGATTATTTTACGACTTCAACCCAACCCGAAACTTTTTCGAAAGTCCCGGCTCCGGGTACTTTCATTTCCGCTGAATAGAAGAAGGTTCCTTTTTCTTTCGAACCTGGATTCCAGTCGTTTTTGTAAAGATCTGCAGAATAAATTTTCTTTCCCCAACGATCAAATATGGCCAGATTCTTTACTTCCCGCCGGTCGAAGTTTAAGGTTGAATTCAATCCATCACCATTCGATGAAATCAGATTGTTGATCGGAAGAAGTGGATTTTCTTCTGGCTTTATCGGTAAGATCTGAGACCGGATGACTTTACAAAAGAGACCGTCAGTTGGTAACAAGGTTTGAATAACCGCCGATACCCGAATGCTGTCGCTTGTTGAGGAAGCAATAAGAAGAGTAGGGTTTTCAGAAAGGATGTTCCCATTTGTAACTGTCCACGTATTCACAATCCAGGAACTGATATTGCTCAGGATCGAATAACGGATTGAATCTCCGGCTCCCGGATCTGAAGGTGTTGATATTATTTCGGGATCAAAAGGAACAGTGTAGACCGAGTCTTTCACATAAGCACTCAGGCAACCCTCATTGTTGAGGGCACGTACCCTGAAATAGATCCATTGTTTGGTAGGAAAATAGGGAACATCAATGGTGAAAATATTGGAATCCGATCGTGAACTGGTGACACCGGAAGGAGGTGACAAGAGATTCCATTGGTATGAAACACCTGCCATGTTGGAGCCATAAAAATACGCAGGTGTGCCTTCGCAGACCGAATCTGCTCCAAAATGTTCACATACAAGAGGTTTGATGACGGCTTTGACTTCAAAGCGGTTGTCGAAACACGTATTTCCACCTGTGATACCAACCCAAAACGAACGATTTTGAGTGACCGGAAAAGTCAGTGTATCGGAGTTGCTTAAGATTGAACTGGTGGAAGTAGGAGTGAGGTACCAGTCGAAATTGGTTCCTGCCGGTAATTGGATGACCATTTTCGCTTCGCCCGGACCGCATAACGTATCGTTGATGATGGTCACTTCCGGTGCCGTTTGGGAATTGACTTTTACAAAATTGGTGGTATTGTAGGTCCGTCCTCTGGTGGGATGTTCAAATGCAACGGTGTTTTTGTAACGGAAAGGAAACACCCGGTAATAAAATGTGCCCGTTCCCGGATTTTCAGAAAAAGTAGTTGTTCCGGAACCAATGATCACCTTCACTACCTTTACCTGCTGAGGTCCGTTTCCGTATGTGCTGTTCAAAGCATATTCTTTGCCTTGTTGCGGCAGTCCGAAATCGCCGGTTGTGTTTCGCACAACAATGTATCCGGTCGTGTTGTCTGATGGAAACACATCGGTTGCCGCCTGCCAGGAAAAGGAAATGGTTCCATCCGGAGCTTTGGTGGGGCATACATTTTGCGATTCCATATCGGGAGCCCGAAGGTCGATGAGCCACTGGTCGTTGGCGCCTCCATTTCCAATGCCTTCAAATGGGGTGTCGGTGGTGTCGATAAATGCGTTGCTGGCACTGGTTTGCATTCCGGCGAAAAAGTCAGCATTGATGCCGGCTATCATTTTCAAGGAGGTTGGGGCCTCCATGCTGAAATTATAATACGTGTAGTTTCCGCATGGTCGGGTGGCAGTCCGAGCTGCATTTGTATTGGTCCAGTTGGTGCTGGTGGTAAAACAGTTGCCTCCTACGACACTACTTCCCGGATCGTCATCGTGTCCGATTCCATGGACCATTTTTCCTGATGGATCCACAATCTGCACAAAGTCACCCCCATCCGCAAGAAACAATGTAGTGGTGGAGCCTCCGCTGAAATAGATTGTATTGCGACAGCAGACCCGAATGAAACCATCGCTTTTATCGGTATCGGTGACGTCATCACATTCGGAATTGTTGGCGCCATGATCAATAATAATAACCGTACCCGCTCTCAGGTTGTTCCAAAGAGGATGATTCTCAAATTCTAGTTTGGGTTGCCAGCTCGATGTACCCGCATTGTTGTCTCCTAAAAACCAACCTCTCAGGTCGAGGTTGTCTTTTACAACAATCAATTCAGTCCATTCGTCACTCTGACTGGCTGCGTTGAAGTATTCGTTGACAACGATCTCCTGGCTGCAGGCAGTCCGGGTGAACAGGCATAAAAAGAGGACAGTTAATATCCGGATGGTGTGAGTAGTCTTTATCATGGAAAGGCAAATTTAGGGAATCAGGGATTCTTAAAATATCCTTTTGGTTAAGATTTGGAAAAGCCGGTTTCATTAAATTTGCAAATACAGGCTACGAAACTGCTTTTCATGCCTTCGGTACTCAAACAAATCGTGTTTGAGAAATGTCTTTTCCTCTGTGATTTCCCGTTATGAGAGGGAGTGAAATGCCAGTGCATTTCCTTCACAATCCAAAATAAAAGAAACGTAGCCCACTTCTTCGGTAATCAGCATTTTCGGAACCACCAGTTTGCCGCCAGCTTCCAGAGCTCTGTCCACAAAAACCTGTAAATCAGGATTGCAGTTGAGATACAGTCGGGGTCCAAATACAGACGGCTGGTAACCTTCGCCCTGAACAATCGAGCCAGATGGTCCGGAACCGGTCGGGAAAAAGCCCATGGTGTAGGCGCCCAAAGCAGAAATTGTGAGCTCTGTCTGGAAAACATATTCGTAAAATGCCTTGGCTCTGTAAAATTCCAGGACAGGGATTTCGAACCAATTCAGAAACGGAGTTGTCATTGATACAGTTTGTTCGGATTTATTGAGTTGGATGAATTGTAAGCAGGTTAGTCTTCCGGATACGGAACGAAAACAAAATTGGTGAATTCCGGATCCACCACAAACAGGCAGCAGAATTCTTCGGGATCTTTATACGTCGAAACAAATGTCTCATACCCTTCCGTACTCAGAATTTCCCTCGCCACAAATTCTTCTGCCATGGCGATGAAGTAGTTCCAATCCAGATTCTCGTTGAGCTTGTCGTACAACAAACCTCCGATGGGTTGCACCTGACGGCACATCACAAAAACCGGATAGTCGGATATTCGCCTGGATTTCATCTGATAACCCGCTTCCTTGAGCTGGTCGGCGATTTTTACAAAGTCAGATGTGATGGTACCCAGAAACTTACCATTCAGTTCGGGATCGTTGGCAGTTAAATCCATTGTGTTTGATGATTGGTTGATTCGTTCTCAATAAGCGGCAGCTGAAAAAGCTTCGGAAGGTTCAAACCAGATTCCGTCTTCGCGGATCAGTTCGATCAATTCATCCACTGCCTGACCAGCCGGTACGGATTTTTTCACCACATTCTGCCCACGGTACAAAGCAATTTTGTCTTTTCCAACCCCTACATAACCATAATCGGCATCGGCCATTTCACCGGGTCCGTTTACGATGCAGCCCATGATGCCAATTTTTACCCCTTTCAGGTGGTCGGTTCGTTTCCGGATCATGGCTGTTGTTTCCTGCAGATCGAAGAGAGTCCGTCCGCAACTTGGGCAGGAAATGTATTCGGTTTTCGACATTCTTGTCCGGGCAGCCTGCAGAATGCCAAAAGCAAGCTGATTCACAATTCGAATCTCACTTTGATCCTTTTCTACATTGTTGATTTTCTGCCAGTTGAGTATGAGGCCATCTCCCAGACCATCCACCAGTAGTCCACCAATATCAGTTGAGGCAAACAGCTGAAGATTCGATTCTTCTGATTCTTCGTACGACCTGAAAACAACCACCGGGAAGTGTATTTTTTCTTCCATCAGCACCACAAATCCTTTTCGCAGTGAAGCCATCGCATGCTCATTTTTTGTATGAAGGATCAGTACGAAATTCTTTAATTTCCTAATAATCTCAACTCTTGATGGACTCAGTTCTTCGGCTTTCATCCAAAGAAAATTGGCCTCCGGATGAAACTGGATGCCTTCTGATCTGACATCTTCCAATGTGTAAGCCGGAAAGCAATTCTGAACCGATTGTTGTGTACGCCAGGTCTGATATGAATAAATGACACGACTTCCGTTTGCCACCATAAATGGCACAACCCGGTCACCGGAATAAAGATAATCTGCTCCCTGATCATCCAGATGCCATTTGTCTGGCTCCGGAAGATAATGGTGGCCAATAGCTTTCAGTTGCTTTTTATCTGTAATCTCCAGTTGAGAAACGTCAGCAATTACCCGTGGCACATTTTTTCCACCGAAATTGAAAACTTCGGTTGTGTCCCTTC
>ERZ795056.5959-NODE-5959-length-12017-cov-24.085103_pt1 | contig 12017 bp, 6 predicted proteins | sample MGYA00375140_ERZ795056 | MGnify/ENA primary metagenome ERZ795056 (study PRJEB30185, sample SAMN05720227) | activated sludge metagenome | isolation source: Anaerobic digester | place: USA | collected 2015-03-09 ...
GGATGAAGTGGATCGTGCACGCGCGATCGCACTGCAGGTATGCGGCCCACAAGTGTCACAACCGCTAAGTGGAGGAGCCCGATGACGCGCCAGCGCCAGCCGCAGCTTCAGACTTTCTTTGCGCAGATTGGACCCTTTCTGCTGGGGACGCAGGAACACGCGCAGACTGCGCAAGCGCTTTATGGCAGCAAGGGCAAGACCAGCATCGATGCACAGCGGCTGGAGATCTACGGTCGGTTCTGCCAGACCCATCGCTTTGAGGCGGTGGACTCGGTGTTCTCCGCCTGTCGCCAAGCGGTGCTGCAGCACCAAGGCGAAGCCGCTTGGGCCGCGCTGGTCCATCGCTACTTCCTGGCGCACCCGATGCACCACTTTGAGCTAAATCAAAACGGCGAGCACCTGCCAACCTTTCTGGCTGCCGAAGCAGAAGCTGGCCGCGTGCCCGCGTTCTTGCCCGCGCTGGCCGACTTTGACTGGTGGGAGTGGCAGGTCCAGTCGGCTCCTGATGATCCAGCCGATGCGCAGCCTGATGAGGGTCCACTGCGCCTGGGAAGTACCGTTGATGTGCGCCCCTATGCCTGGGACCTGCTCGGGTACGTAAAAGACCCTAGCGCAACCTCTGCACCTGCTGCCAAGACCGGTGAGCCGCAGCTCATTGTCTTTTGGCGCGACCGCAACCTAGATGGCCGCCGCGAAGCAGCCCACCCGCTAGAGCTGCTGGTGATAAAAGCCGTGATTGAGGGTGTTGCGCTCAATCAGGACTTGGCAAAGCGCATCGGGGTCTCTACAAAGTTACTGAAGGAAACAGCGCAGGACTTACTTGCAGCTGGGATTTTGCTGGGCCAGCCTGCACACTTGGCCCCTAGCAAGCGCAAGACAACCTCAAAAACCAAATCAGAACCAAAGCGGGCGATTGCACCAGCAAACAGGAAGCGGTCTAGTTCAGGTCTTGTGTCGGACTAGGTGAGATTTCCGAATTGATCTGTTGACACGCCCCCCGCTTCACGCAAAAACTACCCAAAAAAGTCAAGGACTTGGAGTACTAATGAGCCTCGCGACGCAGCGTAAAAGTGACATCGTTAGCAAGTTTGCCAAACACCCCACGGACACCGGTTCGTCCGAGGTCCAGATTGCTCTCCTCAGCGAGCGCATCACCTACCTCACCGAGCACTTCAAGAGCCACAGCAAGGATCACCACTCGCGTCGTGGTCTGCTCAAGCTCGTTGGTCAGCGCCGTCGTATGCTCGACTACCTGCGCAACCACAGCGAAGAGCGGTACCGCAAGGTGATCGAGATCCTGGGCATCCGCAAGTAACACCACACGGCCTCTCCCGGCACCCGGGTTGAGGCCGTTTCAGTTTTAGATGGCTGCGTGTGGTCGTAAGACCGCGCCCCCAGCGCTCACTGCAAGGTGTGGCGCTTGGGGCGACGCGCAGACATTTCCATATGCCGCCCGCGAGGCGCGCTTTGTTCCATCTGTCGTATGGCGATGCCTCCCGCTTGCTAGCCCTTGCGGTGAGTCTCCCTCGTAAACTCCAGCAGAGCCACCCAGCACACTTGGGTTTTTCATGGACTGGCCAGTGGCTTTGGCCTGGTTTTACCGAGGCTGCCTAGCATCGCCCTAAGACTGAAGGACCAAGACGGCCCGCGGGACCCTAACCCGGCAAGAGCGCAAAAGCGACCTTGCCACACCCAGATTCGAAGGAGTCCCCATGTACATCAAAGAGTCCGTCATGATTGGCGGCAAAGAGCTGTCGATCGAAACCGGCAAGCTCGCCAAGCAGGCCGATGGCTCGGTCGTGGTTCGTTACGGCGACAGCATGGTGCTGGTCACTGCCGTCTCGGCCAAGACGCCCCGCGACGGCGTCGACTTCCTGCCGCTGACCTGTGAGTTTACCGAGAAGACCTACGGCGCAGGCAAGATCCCCGGCGGCTACTTCAAGCGCGAAGGCAAGCCCCCCGAGGCAGAGATCCTGGTCTCGCGCCTGATTGACCGTCCTTGCCGCCCGCTGTTCCCCAAGGGCTACCGCTTCGAGACGCAGGTCATTGCGATGTCGATCTCGTATGACCGCGAAAACCCAACTGACGTGCTGGCAATGACCGGTGCGGCTGCGGCGCTGCACATCTCGAACATTCCATGGGCAGGCCCGTTTGTCGGCGTGCGCGTGGGTCGCGTGGGTGGCCAGTTTGTCGCCAACCCAACTTTTCAGCAGCGTGACGAGTCTGACCTAGACTTCGTGGTCGCCTGTAGCCGCGATGCCATCGTCATGGTGGAAGGCGGCGCCGACCAGATCAGCGAAGAGACGACCGTGGATGCGCTGTTCTTTGCCCACCAAGCTGCGCAGCCGGTGCTCGACTTGATCGAGAAGCTGCGCGCCGCTGTCGGCAACCCGAAGCGCGAGTTTGTGCCCCCGCAGAAGGACGAGGCGCTGCACGCCAAAGTCATGGAGCTGGGCAAAACCAAGATGCGCGCCGCCGTGGTGGTACGCGAGAAGCACAAGCGCCACGACGAAGAGACCGCAGTCCAAAGCGAGATTATCGCCACCCTGTGTACTGCCGAGGGCGCTCCCTACGCCGGTCGTAACAAGGAAGTCGCGGAAGCCGTCGGCAGCATGCACAAGAAGATCGTGCGTGAGCTGATCCTAGGTGAGCACATCCGCATCGATGGCCGTAAGACCACCGACATCCGCACCATCACCTCGGAAGTGGGTCTGCTACCACGGACGCACGGCTCGGCACTGTTTACCCGTGGCGAGACGCAGGCGCTGGCCGTGACCACGCTGGGAACCTCGACTGACGAGCAGCGCATCGACTCGCTGCAGGGCGATGTCACCAAGCGCTTCATGCTGCACTATAACTTCCCGCCGTTCTCGACTGGTGAGGCCAAGCCCCTGCGCGGTCAGTCGCGTCGCGAAGTCGGCCACGGCAACCTGGCAGAGCGCGCCCTTTTGCGCGTGATGCCAAACGAAAAAGAGTTCCCCTACGTCGTGCGCCTGGTCTCGGAAGTCCTTGAGAGCAACGGCAGCTCGTCGATGGCCACGGTCTGCGGCGGCAGCTTGGCGCTGATGGATGCCGGCGTACCGATCAAAGCTCCGGTCAGCGGTATCGCCATGGGCCTGATCTACGAAAAGGGCGCCACCGAGGACCGCGTCGCCATCCTCAGCGACATCCTGGGTGACGAGGACCACCTGGGCGACATGGACTTTAAGGTCTGTGGCACGCAAAAAGGCATCACCAGCGTGCAGATGGACATCAAGATCCAGGGTCTTTCGCGCGACCTGCTGCAGCGCGCTCTGCGTCAGGCCCGCGATGGCCGCCTTTACATCCTCGACAAGATGATGACGACGATGTCGGCGCCCAGCAAGGACCTGTCCAAGCACGCGCCGCGCATCTACACCCTGCAGGTCAAGCCCGACAAGATCCGCGACATCATCGGCCCAGGCGGCAAGATGATCCGCGCCATCATCGAGCAGACCGGCGTAGCCATCGACGTCGAGGACGACGGCACCGTATCGATCGCCTCGCCAGACGGTCCTTCGGCACAAAAAGCGATCGACATCATCAAGGGCCTTACCACCGAGCCTGAGCTTGGCGGCTTCTATAACGGCGTCGTGCGTCGCATCGTAGACTTCGGCGCCTTCGTCGAGATCCTCCCCGGCACGGACGGCCTAGTCCACGTCAGCGAGCTGGCCAACGAGCACGTAAAGAACGTCTCGGACGTGATCAAAGAAGGCGAAGAGATCCTGGTCAAGGTCATCGGCATCGACCGCATGGGCAAGATTCGCCTCTCCCGAAAAGAAGCGCTCGGCCAAAAGCCGGACGTGGTTCATAATCTTCGGTAGTTTGGGCACCTCTTCACCGCACACCCTAGAACCCGTCCTAACATCTGGCGCAGCAGCCCACGCTGGTTCTGCGCCGGATGTAGCCGCAACGCACACAGCGCCTGCTGTAGCTAGCATGGCCGCTGCTGTCCCCCTGACCGCCGCCACTGCCTCAGATCGTCCTGCACCTAGCCCTGCTGCTGCAGAGCCGCTGGTGCTGCGCTGCGTTCGCATCAGCCCGCATGCGCAACTGCCCGCCTATCAAACAGCTGGAGCCGCAGGTATGGACCTGCATGCGTGCCTAGAGCCCGGTCAAGTGCTAGCCCTACCGCCTCTAGGCCGGGTGCTGGTACCCACCGGACTGCAGCTAATGATCCCGCCCGGCTTTGAGGGACAGGTACGTCCCCGCTCAGGCTGGGCGCTTAAGCACGGTGTGACGATTCTGAACAGCCCAGGTACCATCGATAGTGACTATCGAGGCGAGGTCCGCGTGCTGCTCATCAACCTGGGGACCACAGAAGTTAGCATCGCACCGGGCGAGCGCATTGCGCAGCTGGTGCTCGCGCGCGTCTGGCAGGCTCAGCTCACCGAGGTCGCCGTGCTGGACGAAACCGAGCGCGGAGCCGGGGGCTTCGGCCACACAGGACGAGGATAACGATGGCCGCTGCACCGACGTTCCGGCGCGGTGAGATCATCGCGAAGCGCTTTCAAGTCGTCACCAAGAGCGGTGAGACAGCGATGTGGGTCGGCTATCACGCTTGCGATCAGGCCAACCACTCTAACTCGGGGGAAAAGGGCAACATTCCCGAGCCGGATGTGCTGGTTAAGATCGTAAAGCCTGACCTTCTGCCCGAGCCAGCGATGCGTGTTCAGCTTGTGCGCGACCTCCAGCGCATGCGCGGCCTACAGCATCCTGGCCTACCGCGCTTGATCGATGTCCAGGCGCTCGACGAGCACAACACCGTCGTCCTGATCGAAGGCATCCAGGCCGGTCTGTCGCAAGGCGTGCTGCTGCGCCGCATGGTGACGTTCCGCCAAAAAGAGCGCTTCCCGCTGGAAGAAGTCCGCCGCATCGGCGCGCAGCTGGCGTCAGCCCTGTCGTACATCCACGGACAGATGCTGAGCCACGGCGATCTACGGCTCGAGTCGGTGCTGCTACGCCCCGACGGTGCCAAGCTGTGCGACATCGGACTTGGTGCCGCCATGCCGCGCCAGCTGTACCTGGAAGCGGTCAAAAAAGTCTCGGAGTTTGAGCTGCTGGCCCCCGAAGTCCGGGCTGGCAATCGGCCCGATCCGCGCGCCGATGTCTACGGCCTGGCCGCTTTGTATAAGCACCTGCTCTCGGTCGGTCAGTCAGAGGCCTGGGACGCCTTGATGGCGGAAAAGCCAGCGATGGGCACAGTGCTGATGCGCGGTATGGCCGAGCAGCCGGGCGAGCGCTACTCGTCGATCGAAGCGCTGATCGCTGACATTGAAGCGGTGGCGCTGACCGGAGCCCCGATTCGTCGCCGCCTGGCTCCAACGCCGCTGGCGATGGCGATTGCCGCAGGTCGCGTCTCGCAGGATGAGCTAACCCGTCCCGTCGAAGAGATGGTGCCCGAGAGCGCACGCTCCCGACGTAACACCGGCATCTTTGAGTCGGGGGCGGTGATAAACCCTGTCTCGGGCGTACCGGCTGGGAAGATGTCCATCGGCACCATCCCACCGCAGCTGCAAGGCCCCAGCAGTGCCCGCAGCGGTCGCATCACCAGCGGTGGAGCCAGCGCCAACAGCAGCGAAGCCAATCCTTCGGCGACCTCGCGCGATGGCACCGCAGCGTCTGCTCTATCTAACGGCCCCGCCTCGGCAACATCGAAGGGGCCTGCTTCGGCGACATCCAAAGGCCCCGCTTCAGCTACGTCGAAAGGCCCCGCTTCAGCCAACTCCAAAGGACCGGTGCAGGCACGCGGCTCGGCTTCGGCCAACTCCCAGGGGCCAGCCTCGGCAAGCTCCAAAGGTCCCGGCCCAAGCTCGACCGTAGCCGACGGAGGCGCCTCGTCTGACGGAGCTGCGCAGCCGGTCGGAGCCTCGTCTCGCAGCAAAGATCCCAGGAGCGCTGGCGACAAACCCAAGGACGCAAGTCCTGTGACTGCCAGCCCAGACCCCGCAGCCGCACCGCGCTCAGCGCCCGAGCCTGCGCCAGCAGACAAACCAGACGACAGCGGCAGCAAGACGAGAGAGCCAAGTCAAACTGACCGCGCAGCCGCCGACAGCAACGAGAAAAACCCTGGCGACAGCGGCATCCGCAAGCGCTCGGGCGATGGCCGGCCAAGCCCCTCTAGCCGCACCGGTCGGACAGAGGCACCGTCGCAGCGCTCGCGCTCCGATGGCAGTCTGCCGCGCTCGCGCTCAAGCGATAGCTTGCGCATCGACAAGTCAGCCAGCTCGACGCTGAACTTGCCGCCGGGGATGCTGGTGGCAAGTCGCACGGCACTGCTGGGAGCGCTGATCTTGGCAGCCTTGGTCGGCGCGCTGGTGGCAGTACTCGTGATGCTGCTGCTGCGCCCCTCGGATCTGCTGGTCACGCCAGCGGGACCACCACCAGCCGTCGTGCCCGCGCCCGTGGAGCCTCGCCCGGACCCGGTAAGCCCTACGCCGCCAGCTGCGCCGGAACCCAAGCTGCCGCTGCCGACGTCGGAAGTTCCGGTGGTGCCGATCGAGCCTGCAACACCCACCAGTGGCCAGCCGACTGCTGACCCCGGGCCAGCTGCCGCCCCGGGCCCGTCCGCGACCCCTACTACACCAACCGCAAGCCGACCAGCACTACCGCTGCGCCTGCTGAGCGATCCCCCGATCGAGTCAGCCCCCAAAGCCCCGAGCGCTCCGCCTAAGACCACCAAGCCGCCCGTGCATACCGGCGCGCCTCGTGCGGCACCAAGCCGAACTGCGCAAGCCCCTCAAAAGGGCACCTTCTAAGCAACCTAACCACCGGCACGGTCCCAGCGCTTGCTGACCTGCCACCGCTGCTTCTCTCTCGCTGATTAGGAGCGCCATGCACCCTGGCCCCTTTCAATCGTTGATGCAGGCTACAGCCTGCTCCGCAGCTGTTAAAGACCTCCGCCACAAGCAGCCGCGCGCTGCCTTGCAAACCGTTGCCGCGGTCACCCTGTGCAGCGTCAGTGCGCTGGTACTTTTGGCGACCAGCGCACTTGCGCCGACACCTACCTACGCACAGACACGACCCGGCGTCACAGCCCCTGCAATCGTCAAGGCTCCCGCGCGCCTCGCGCCAGCTGCTGCGTCGGTATCCACACCAGTCGCACTGGCAGCAAGCTCACCCTACGATGCAGAAGTCGCCAGCCGACTTTTCCGATTTGAGAAGGAAGCGGTCGCAGCGCAGTCACCCGCTGCAGTGATTCCGCTGCTTGGTACAGGCGATCTGTGGGAGCAAGTCGATGACCGCGCCGCGCTTTCGCACCTGCTAGAAACGGCGGCCAAGCCTCGACCCACGCTGTCACCGCTGGTGCGCGCGATAGCCCTGTTTATGCAGCGGGGCCTGCTGCTGCACCAAGGCAAAGCCGAAGCAGCCGTGCTGGCCTCGATCAAGCAAGAGCTAGGTGTGGTTTCAACTTTTGCGGTGCTGGGGCCGTTTGATAACGATGGGCGACGCGGCCACAGCTCGCCCTACCCGCCCGAGCAAGAGACAACGGCCCCGACGCGCGATGCCGAGTACGCGGGCAAGACGCTGGGACAGCCTCTGCACTGGCGCACCATCCCGGAGGCAGCGCTCACCCGTGAGGGCAGCGTGCCGCTGGACAGCTGGCTGCGTCCCGATGCCCAAGGCACTGCTTACGCTGTCGCCTACGTAAAAAGCGAGCAGCAGCAGCGTGTCGCCGTGCGGGTGGGCAGCACCGGCGCGCTCAAGGTCTGGGTCAATCAGGGCACCGCCCCAGTGCTCGACCGCGATGTCTACCATCCGCTGCGCCTTGACCAAGAAGTCGGAGGCGCGGTGCTGCTGGCTGGCTGGAATCGCATCCTGGTCAAGGTCAGCAACCAAGAGGGCCGCTGGTCGTTTTTGCTGCGCCTCACTACGCCCGAAGGTCGCCCGCTGGCTGGCATCACGACCAGCGCTACTCCGCCGACAGAGAAGTGGCAGCTGCCGCGTGGCGTACCGTATAGCGGTGCGGCTCCGGCGTCGCTGCTGGCCAGCTTGCGGGCGCGGGTGCCCAAGCTGACACCCGGTGCCAAAGGACCCCCGACGGGTGCCCAAGCGCAGGCCCGCGCGCAAGCGCTGCTCGATCTGGGTCTGTACCTGCACTACATGGTGCCGTTTGACCCCGAGACGCGGGAAGACGAGACGGTGCTATCCGAAGCAGTGGCACTGCAGCCGAGTCGCCACGCTTACCGCCTGCTAGCCTTGGCCACCGGAGAGGTCAATCGCCAGCGGCGCGCAGTCGAAGCCGGTCTGCAGCTGCCCGGTGACACCGAGCCCAAAGAGCGCGCCCGTCTACAGCTGGACCTGGGACGCATCTACGAAGAGGGGTCGCGACAGCGGCAGGCCGAGCAGGCCTATCAGCAAGCGGTGAGCCTGGACCCGTCGCTGTATACCGCCTCGCTGCAGCTTCTGCTGTTACAAGCCAGTCGGGGTCTGCCTGCTGAAGCACTGCGGCAGCTACGCACGCTGCGCACCCAGCACCGGGCGCTGCGACTGCTCCGCGCTCATGCCGAGCTGCTTGCCCGAGTCGGTCGGCATGCAGAGTCCGAGCTTTTGTACAGCACCATCCTGACCGAAACTCGCGACGACAGCGATGCGCATCGGCAGCTGCTGGCCCGCGCCCGTGCTCGAGGGGAGACAGAAGCCGCCCTGCGCTGGCTGGACAAGATTGAGCAGCTAAGCCCCGACGCCATCTGGCCACGACGCGAGCGCGCCGAGCTGCTAGAAGCCAGTGGTCAGCTGGAAGCCGCTCTGGTGGTTAGCAGCGATGCCCTGACGCAGCTGGGTGGCGATGCCGAGTGGCACGAGCGTCGAGGCCGCCTGCTCCAGCGCCTGGGCCGCACCGAGCTAGCGCAGACCGCTTACCAGCGCGCGCTTGAGCTGCACCCGCAAAATCCGGCACTGCGTCAGCACCTCTTGTACATGAACCCGCAGGGGCGCTCTAGCGATGATCTGGCGCGTAACTTTCGGGTGCCGATGGAGACGCTGCTAGCGCTGCCGCGCCCGGAAGCCAAAGCGGGGGATGCAGCGCGCGTGCTGCTGGATCAAAAAGTGACGCGCGTACACAACAACGGACTTACCGAAGTCTATAAGCAGCGCGCGATTGAAATCCTGGATGAGCGCGGCGCCACCGACTACGACGAGTTTGACATCCGCTACACGCCCGACACGCAGTCGGTGCAGATCAAGTCGGCCAAGCTGTACAAAAAATCCGGCGAGGTCCAGCAGAGCGTCGCCCAAGACGAGAGCAATGTGTCCGAGCCCTGGTATGGGCTGTACTACGACGTACACGCGCAGACGGTGCGCTTTACGGGCCTGGTGCCGGGCGATGTCGTGACCATCGAGTACGTGCTGGCCGATGTGGGCCGCCGTAACCTGCTCTCTGACTACTTTGGCGATGTCCACTTTATGCAGGAAGAGATCCCGGTGCTGGACGCGCGCTACACGCTGGTGCTGCCGCAAAAGGATCTGCAAGAAAGGCCGCTGTACTTTAACGCGCTGCCCAGCGGCAAGGCCGGTATCGACGGCGTCGAGATCAAGCGCACCGACGAGCTCAAAGGCGCGGACCACTTGATCAAGTTTGTCGCTACGAACGTGCCGCGGCTGCGCAGTGAGCCGGGGATGCCGGGGATTACCGAGGTCATTCCGTACATCCATGTCTCGACCTACAAGAGCTGGGAAGATGTCGCGACGTGGTATCGCGGCCTGGTCAGCGAGCAGCTACAGCCCAGCGCCGAGATCGCGCAAGCCGCCAAAGCCGCCGTCGCTGCTGCGAACCTTTCACCGGGCGATGAGCTGGGCAAGCTGCGCGCCATCTACAACGAGGTCGTGCGCCGTACTCGCTACGTCGGCCTGGAGTTTGGCATCCACGGCTACAAGCCCTACAAGGTCGCGCAGGTCTTTCAGCGCAAGTTTGGCGACTGCAAGGACAAGGCTTCGCTGCTCAAGGTCATGCTGAAGGAAGTGGGCATCGACAGCTCGCTGGTGCTGGCGCGGACGCGACGCAACGGCCAGATTGCCCCTGAACCCGCGTCGCTGTCCGTGTTCGATCACGCGATCGTGTACGTGCCCAAGTTCGACCTGTACCTGGATGGCACAGCGGAGTTTTCTGGAAGCACCGAGCTGCCTGCGCAAGACCAAGACATCATGGTGCTGGTGGTCGAAGATCCGCGCGCGCCGTACAAAGGACAGGGGCACTTGACCAAGACTCCGGTGCTGCCTGCGGCACAGTCGCTGGTCAATCGTCAGCTGCAGGTGCAGCTTCAGCCTAGTGGCGCGGCTCGCGTCGTGGAACACATCGAAGTCAGCGGACAGTCCGCAGCCAAGTGGCGCGAGCACTATCACGTCGCAGGCTCGCAGAAAGAGCGCTACGAGAAGGTCTGGAACGACACCTATCCCGGCAGCAAAGCGCTGCGCGTAGAGCTGCCCAGCATCAATGACTTAGAAAAAGCCGTGACGCTAAAAGGCGAGCTGGAAGTGCCAAGCTGGGGTCGTCCGCAAGAGAGCCGCGCCGGACAAAGCCAAGGCAAAGGCGACCTGGTGCTGCGGCTACTGGGGCGCGAGCCGGATCTGCTGCGCAGCTTTGCGCGACTATCGCAGCGTCGCTACGACCTGATCTTGGGCTTTCCATGGACGCATCGCGATCAAGTCACCGTGCGCCTGTCCGGAGCCCAGAAGCTGCGACGCCAGCCCGAAGCCAAGCACCTGGAGTCACCGTTTGGCCGCTTCGATCTCCAAGTCGAGACCAAGCAGGTCGGCGGTGCCACCGAAGTGACCGTGCGCGCAGAGCTGCGCATCGACCGCCACCGCATCACCCAAGCTGAATATGCCGCGTTTAGAAGTTTTTGCACCGACGTGGATAGCGCCATCTCGCAGCAGCTTGTGGTGGGGGAGTAAGACCATGGCCAAGAAAGCCAAGCAGTTCCAAAATCGCGCTCGACTGGGGCGCTGGGGTTGTGCGCTGTGGCTGCTCGCCAGCGGCTGCACCGGACTGCAGCAGAGTGCCAAGTCTGACGGCGCGCTGGCCCCAAAAGCCGGAGCGCTGGCAGCGCAGCAAGCAACCCTGGAAGCGCAGCTACGAACGCAAGGTGACAAGGCAGACGCCAACACGCAGCGCGAGCTGGGCTGGGTCTACCTGCTAAGTGGCAACCTGACTGCTGCCGAGCCTCTGCTGCAAAAAGCCGCTGCTGCCAGCGACATCCGAGCGCAGCTGGGGCTGGGTTTGCTGCATCAAGAGCGCGGTCAGTTTCGCCGCGCGTCCGAGGAGTGGCTGACGCTGCTAGAGCGCTACGTCGAGACGGTCAGCGCCCAGACGTCTTCGGCTGACGCGGCCTCGCAGCAAGACCCATGGGCCGCAGCGACGGCTGAGATGGCCGCTCATCGACTGCTGCTGCTGGGCGGCGATGGCACCAGCGCTGAAGCCGACCGCAAGCTACGAGAGCGCCTGCTGGCCCTGTGGCAAAAGTACGCTGCCCGCCAGAGCCAGCCCGGTCAGACGGCGCTCCTGCCCAAAGAAGCGGCACAGCTAACGGCGGCTCTGCTGGGTCAGCTCTTGCGCCTGCATGGGGATGAGCCGACCGCCGCCAAAGTCGATGCCGAGCGCGGCTGCCCAAGCTGGCTATACGTCACCGGTCCGGGCGGGTATTTGCCATCGCTGGATCTGCTTTCCAAGCTCCCAGCCGACGACGCCGGGCGCGATCCTGAGCGGGCACGCTATCGCCGCACGGATGCCTCGGGCTGTAACATCTCGCTGGAAAGTCCAAGCGGTCGGCCCGGCGTCCTTCACGTCACCGCCTGGGTCGAGGTCGCCAAAGCCGGACCGCTACCGCTGACCATCGAGTCTGGCGGCGTGCCCTTCGCGCTGTACGTGGACGGTCAGCGCAGCTATCACGACCCGCAGCCACTGCGCCGCCGACCCTTGACGGCTTATCTGTCTGCAGGCTGGCACGCGCTGACGGTCAAAGTCGGCATCGGCTCTGGTCGCGGGCAGCTACAGCTGGCCA
>ERZ795056.5971-NODE-5971-length-12002-cov-17.182556_pt1 | contig 12002 bp, 6 predicted proteins | sample MGYA00375140_ERZ795056 | MGnify/ENA primary metagenome ERZ795056 (study PRJEB30185, sample SAMN05720227) | activated sludge metagenome | isolation source: Anaerobic digester | place: USA | collected 2015-03-09 ...
ACCACCAGCAGCACCGCCATCGGCACAATCAGCCACGGCAAAAACGACAGCGGCGGCCACAATCTGCGATAGCGAAGGCTGTGAACGATGGCGAGGACGGCGGCAGCAGTGTGCAGCGAAGGGAAGGCGTCACAGGCGACCTCCTGCATCGCGTTCCACTGGGCGACGGCCCACTCGTAGTAGCCAAAGGTGCCAACCAGGGGCTCGGTTGTGGGCAGAAAGTAGCGGGGGCCGCGCGCGGGTAGCAGTAGGTAGCCTAAAAAGCCAATGCCCAGCGCCAGCACATGCGCAGTGAGGACGGCGCGGAAGTCCTGACGGTGGCGAAGCTGCGCTTGCTGGCCGTGGCCAACGGTTGGGATGTAGGTCGGAGCCGCGGCGCCTAGGGCCAGCAGAAAGTAGCTGGAGTACGCCAGCGCCATCACCTCGGTGAGCCAGGGGCGACGGTAGCGCGCAAGCCACTCGCTGGGGACGCAGCCAAGCCACTGCACATCCAGAGCCACCAGCCGCGCGTCCTGCGGCTGCGCCGACCACAGCCGGGTGTAGGGATCGAGCTGCATGTACAGGGCAATCATGGCAATCAGGGGCCACCACTCGCCGAGGCCGCGATAGAAGGGCCGACGACAGAGGGCGGTACAAAGCATCCCTAAGGCGGCTGCCAGCACCGGGGCCCACAACGTCCGCGCCGTAAAGCGCAGCGAGCCGCCAAGCAGCAGCGCCAGCCCGAGCACAAGCAGCCAGCTTCCCAGCGCCACCAGACCATCGGCATGCAGACGGAGTAGGAGCCGCGTCAAAACTGAGGACGGAGATGTCGGCGAAGCGGGCTTGGTGACCACGAAGGGAGAGCTAGGCATGGAGCGATGATCCGTAGCGCGAGGCGACGAGGAAAGCAGCGAGTGCCGAGTTAACCGCTAGGAGTGCAGTCGACGGCGACGTCCCAGCAGCAGCGCCAGTGAAGTACCCAGCATGCCGAGGCCTGCGAGCGAAGGGAACTGACCACCGAGCTGACAGCCTCCGCCATAGCCCGTTTGGGTAGGGGGAACGGGCGGTTCCATCGAGCGCATCACGCCCAGCTGATCAGCATAACTAGCCCACAGCTTCGGACAGATGTTGGCTACCGTTGTACCGGCGGGGCACTCGACTGGTCCGACGGTGTCGGAGTACTGGAAAACCTTAGTCTTCGAACTCGATACACCTGAGAGCCGAGCCACCGCCGCAAAGTCTGGCGCATAGTTCCAGGAGCACGAATACAACTGGCCCTTGTGCGACGACAGACAAAGCGCCGAAGAGACTGCGTCTAGCAGCTTGAAGCTCTGGTCGGGCTGGAGCGCGTAGATGCCTTGCGCGGTGGCCACAAGCAGCGTCTTGGTCTCTGGCTCGCGCAGCAGCGAGTGAATCGTCGACGCAATCTGCAGCACCTTGGTCGGTGCCGCGAGGCCGTCGTAGCGCAGCAACACATAGCCGGTATCAATCACCGAGCTTAGGTAGAGAGAGCCCTGCCCTGGCGACTCGCTGTCAAAGCCTATCGGCACCAGCGTGTTTAGCGGCTGGCCATCCAGTGGCACATTGAGGACACGACTAGTAAAGCCTGCGCCACCGTCGGTGGAAAGATGTAGCGTAGCGGTGCGGGGCGTGGTCTCGGACAGCGCGGTGACGGCTAAGTACTGACCATCTGGCGATACGGTAAGGCCGCCCGGCAGCCCCGCAGTTAGCAGTCGCACCGGCTTCCAGGTCTGGCCCGCATCGTCGCTGCGCCACAGCCCTGTCTTGCTGCGGTCGGCATAGCTATTGGCCAGTACATGCATGCCGTGCTGACCAGTTGGAGACGGGTCAGCCGCCATCGCGATGACATCCAGCTCGGACACCGGTGGAGTCGTCGCCGCCCAGCTACAGCCGCCATCCGTGGAAACCGACAGACCCATGCGGTCGGTAGCAAAGAGCACCTGGCCATCGCTGGTGATGTTGATGATGCGCTGCTGGTTGGTGTTGATGGCTTCGTCGCAGATCCAGCGAAACGGACCGCCATCAGTGCCGACAAACAAGCCCCAATAGGGCGTGGGGATCATCATGCTGTCACCGCGCCACAAGATGGCCTGCGACACGGGAAGGCCGCCATGCGCGCGCGCGGGCTGCGGACTCCCCAGTAGACAAGTGACCACAGCCAGCCCCAGACCAGAGAGCCACGACCTTCGCTGTCGATTCATCACGCTGTTCATGCTGCGATGATATCAGGTCAGGCCTTGGGCAAGCCGAGGCAACGGCCAAGCAGCGAAATTCCACTGCCGTGGCCACAACAAGACGTCAATCACTGTGAGCAGGAAGCTGAAGGAAGGAGACAAGCTGCCCTGGTTGGCACAGTGCAGCGACAGAATGAGCGGACCGGCTAGTCTTCGGAAGAGGCCTTGCTGGCTGCTGGGGCGGTGAATGGCTGCGGGACCTTGATGCCGCGCTTGCGCATCTCTTCCAGGTGCTTTTCGATCTCGCCGTGGATTTCTTCGATGAAGGTAACCTTGCCTTCCGCGATCTCGCGAAGGGCGGTAACAGCGGTCTTGTTGTCACACTTTACGAGCGGCTTGGCACGCTTGGAGAGCATACGAGCGCGCTCGGCAGCCAGGATGACCAGAGCAAAGCGATTATCGACATGCTCCAAGCAATCTTCGACGGTAATACGAGCCAAAGGAACCTCCTGTGAAACAGCAGCACTGCAGTTGGATCTGAATATGAAGACGTAGTCTGTCTCGTATATGCCCCCGCATCGACGCGGCTGTCAATTCTAACCACCATCTTGGCCGAAGATCGGGCAGCGCGAATGAGACAACCAGACCAACTACCAGTCCCGAGACTACAGCATGTGCAGGTTGGTGCCCGAACTATGGCGCAGCTGCTTCAGGCTCAGTGCTGGTGGGAAGCGCGAGTGGAATGACGACCTCGAGGCTGGTCTTGCCTTTCCACTTGATGCGCTTGCGGGTGTGCTTGTAGCCAGACAGTCGCAGTTCGACCTTGACCTCTTTGGAAAGAGGCAGATCGCGCAGGACCAGCGGAGTCACGCCTTTGAGCTGCTTGTCGACAAAGACCTGCGCACCTGAGGGCTCGGAATCAAGGGTAAGCTGGCCTGTCTCTTCCGGTTCGGCGGCAGCGTCGGGTTTACCAGAAGGCGTGGGAGACTGCGGTGCAGGGCTATCTGCAACGAAACCGGCAGGGGGTGGCTCTGCCGCTGGAATCTGATCGAAAGGCGGCAATACCAGCATTGGCAGCGATGGTCCTGGGACTCCCAAGTCCGCCACCTGAGGAAGCTGCGGCTTGTTTGGGCCACTGCCACGCCGGGAGTCAATCATGTACCAAGTCAGTATCGCCGACAGGACAGTTGCTCCCAGGCCGGCAATGACAAACGGACGCAGCGACTGACTTCGCGGTGCGGTCAGATTCGACGGAGCCACAGGAGCAGGCACAGACACGGCACTAGGTGGCGGATCTGGGGGTCGTAGATTTTCGTGCGTAGTTTCTGCGGAAATCGCATCCAGCCAGTGACCAGTCGAGCTCTCCACGGTCACTACTGCGGCATCAGCGTAGGGCTCATCGCTCTGCTGCAGCTCAACCTTGGGCTCGACGGGCACCAGCTCTGGCTTTGAAAATGCGAGGTCACTCTGCTGCAGCTCCAGCTGCGCCTGTCCGTCGACATCGGCAATCACGGAGCGCGACGGCAGAGGCAACGTCTGGCGGCTTCGCTGCTCAGCTTCTGGCCCATCGGGAATCACCACATTCGGACGCTTCCCGTCAGGTGCTGGTGGACGCAGGGCGCGCTTTGGCTCTAGCACTCGGGGTTCTGGCGCAAGGGCAAGCGCCTTGGCCAGCTCGTCCTCTTCTACTTCGGGCAAGATTGCTGGATAGACCGCGCTTGGCTGCAGGCTGCCACGTCGCGGCTCAAGGGGCGGCGCTGAAGAGATAGCTCGCTGGCCCATCGGTAGGGCGTCAATATCTGCCCCCCAATCCCCAGTCTGCCCGGAGGGTGTCGTCGTAGAAGGCGGCGATATTGCCTCTAGGGCTCCCGTCGAGATATCTGACTTGGTGCGAACGTCCACCACACCGGGGCGCCATGGCTCGATAAAGCGCTGTTTCGTCCGCAGTTGCGAGTTGTCGTCGTCCCTGCGGCCCTGCGCACTGACGGCGGTGCTGGACCGAGCCGCGGAGCGAGGTGCCCCACCTCCCATTGGTGGAGTACTCGAAGGTAGCAGCGCCCCCAAGTGCTCCCGAGCCAGCTGAGGATTGAAGATCAAGCTGTTCTCGTCGTGCACCCCAAGCTTGCTGACGCCAGAGCTACTGGATATCTCGCTGACGCCGAGCCGACTCTGCTCAATGAGTGCGGCATCAACGCTCATGGTCGTCGTCGGTTCGTTAAAGGAGCGACCGCGACCCGTCACGCCGATCAAGTCTTCAACAAATGAGCCAAGATCAGCTAGGCCCACGTGGGGCGCAAAGCGACGCAGGAACTCATCCAGCGCCAGCGCGCACTCCCCAGCGCTGGAATATCGGTCCGCAGGATTGTGCCGCAGCGCCTTCATGACGATGCGCTCAAGCTCAAGCGGCGTGTCCGGACGGCGACGCGACACCAGCGGGATGTCGGCTTTGCGCACCGTCTGCAGCAAGCGCTCTACGTCCTCGTCGTAATAGAGCATTTCGCCGATCAGCATCTCGTACAGCAAGATGCCAGCGGCAAAGATGTCGGTGCGACGGTCGATGGGACGCCCGGCAGCCTGCTCCGGGCTCATGTAGTAATACTTGCCTTTGATAATGCCAGCTTGCGTCTGCATGCTGCGGCGCGCTGCTTTGGCGATGCCAAAGTCGGCAATCTTTACCTCGCCGTCCAGGGCCAGCAGGATGTTCTGCGGCGAGATATCGCGATGCACAACCTGCAGCGGCTGCCCATCGGAGTCACATAAGCGATGGGCATAGTCGAGGCCGCGGCAAACCTCCCGCGCAATGTAGGCCGCCAGCGCCAGCGGAAATGGCAGCCCACGATCGGCTGCTCGCTGCTGCACCTTGAACAGGTCTGCCCCATCGACCAGCTCCATGACGATGTAGTACTGCTCGTCCTGTCGCCCAAGGTCGTAAGTGGTGACGATGTTGGGATGCTTTAGCTGTACCGCCAGTCGCGCTTCATCGACCAGCATGCGCACAAAGTCCGGGTCGCTGGCGTTGTGCTGATGGATGACCTTGATGGCTACTTGCTGTTGAGGTGTTGTCTTCTCAACTGTGGCCAGATAGATCTCTGCCATCCCTCCGACGGCAATCTGTCGGACGAGCGTATACGGCCCAAGCTTTTCAGCCAGCACCTAGCCCTTACCCGCCTTGGGCTGAGCCGGGGCTGCCCCGGGATACAAAAACACTGACAAGGCCCGAAGCCGCTTGTCACGACGGCTCCCGGTACGGTCAAACGTACACACCACCTCCGTGGCAACACCCGGGGCAATGTTCACGATGTAATGAGTCGCGGCATTGGCAATCAGATACAGACCCAGCCCAGCGCCATAAGTCTTGCGGTCGATCTGGTTGTCCTGACGCAGACACTTGTTAATAAAGCGCAAGATGACGTCTTTGCCGAGCCCGCCGAACCGGTCGCGTACCGAGATGGCAAATTGATCGTCCGCCAGCGCATAACGAATGGAAACCGGACGAGGCGACAGCTTCGAGAGGCGCTCTTTCAGGTCTACGTGCTCAAACAGTCGTGCGCCATCCTCGTCGACTGGCGCGTCGTAAAGCGCGTTCATCAGCAGTTCTTCGCAGACCTGACCGATCGAGGCTCGCACTTGGCTGCGAACACCGGCCTTGTCGGCAAAGTCGAGCACTTCATCAATCGCGCTCTGACGACCTTGGTAGTCGCGCAGTCGCGTCAGGTGCACTTCAGCGCCAGCCGGCAGATACTTTTCGACCCCGAACAAGTCCCCGGAGACAAACTTTTGCACCGTAACCTGCAGCAGCCACATGCCTCGGTCATCTGAGGTGATGATGTGATTGCAGTGGGGGTCCTGCAGCAGTGCCATCTGCTCACCTAGCGTTCGCTGCGGAACTAGGGCAACCAGCTGCGCCGAGTCCCGCATACGCGCAGTAAGCGCATTCAGTTCCTCGACGCGACCATCCCATGCAAAGACGACCAGGCGCTGTTGCACCTGTGGCGTCTCGATTGCAGAGAGACCTGCGACGCGAATCGGGATACCGCCGCCAGCCTGAACCGCCGCCGCCAGCTTTTCTCGAAGCGCAGGGTCTGCAGCGATAACCAGGATTCGCTGGCTGGGGACCGGGGTTTGCAGATTGGACTCCACCGTAATGTAAATTGCACTACGATTATTATCGTTAGAGTATCTTGTCAGGCACAATTGTCAATGACTTTGACAGCCTGCACGAACAGACCAACACCTAAGCCTGACCGAGCAGGCGCGGCAAGTCCAGAGGCAAAAGCAACAGCGAGCCTCAGGTCCCAAATTTTCTGAAAACAGCAGCGGCACCTACCTGCAGGTCTACCCGCAGCGCGCCGCAGATTTCGTCGCTGGGTCGTTTTGTGATTTTGAACACAGCCGAACCTGCTGCCTTGCTGTACCTCGGCGATGAAACGCGGTATCGTGAGGCTCGATATGTCGCTGGTGATTGGCTTACCGACTACCGAAAGTTTGGCTGGAACCGTGGTGGGAAACCCGGCGAACAGCACGGCTTTACGGACTGAATCGGGACCCACAGCGACCCCAAAGCTGGACTTGACCCATTCTGAAAACGGTCAAGTGGCAGCTTCCCCCACAAGCAACCACGCTCGGCCTACGCGGGTGGGCATTGATGGCTCTCGTGATGTACCAGGGGCGCTTTTGCAGCCAGAGCCGCATCTGATCTTTTTGGTCGATGAAGACCCAGTTGCCAGTGAGCACTTGGCAGGCGTGCTCGCAAGTCAGCCGGACTACACGGTCAGGAGCTTTCGCTGCGCGAGCACGGCTCGGCTCCAGATGCATGCGGAGTCAGTAAAGCCGACGCTGGTCATCTGTGAACAAGCAATCTCCGAAGGTGATGGCATCTCGTTTCTGGCGAAGCTGCGGGTAGAGTTTCCCGACACGGTTCGCATCCTGCTAACCACCCACGCCGATAAAGAATCCGTCGTTCGCGCAGTCAATGACGGTGGTGTTTTCCAGTACATCGAGAAGCCGTGGGACCCCGAGCAAGTGCTGCTGGTCGTGCGCAATGCCATCGATCGCGGCGACTTGGTAGCGACGCTGCGACGCACGGTTGCGGCGATGCAGAACAACAATCAGGCCCTCTCGGTCGCGCTGCTGCAGATTCACGCCGCGCAAGAACGCCTGGTGGAAAGTGAGCGGATGGCCGCCGTGGGCCGCGTCGCCTCCGGGATCGCCCATGAAATTGGCAATCAGCTCTCGGTCCTAAGTTATGCAGAGCTGATTCGCGACCGCTACCCCGACGACACCGAGATCCGACTGTTTACTGCAGCCATCCTGAGTGCTCGTGCGCGACTAGGCGGTCTGGTGGGGGAGATTCGTGACTTCTCGCGCGTTCACGGCGTGCTGCCCCGGGCACAGACCAACCAGCCCGCACCGCAGACGATTCAGCTGTCAGAAGAAGCGGTTTCCCTGTCAGTACAAGAGGCGCTGTCGATCCTGCGCTTCGACCCCGCTTTCCGTCAACGCACCATCGAGCGAAGCCTAGACTGCCCGGCCATCGCGCGCATCAATCACGACAAGATGGTGCAGGTATTTGTAAACCTGCTGCGTAACGCGCTCGACGCCACACACCCAGGCGGTGGTATTCACATTCATATCACCACGGCAGCCCCCGAAAATACCGTCGAGTCCCCGCCCAAAATTCGGGTCTTCGTAGACGATTACGGAGAGGGCATTCCCAGCGATGTCCTGCCCCGAATCTTCGAGCCGTTTTTTACCACCAAGGGCGATCGCGGCACCGGGCTGGGCCTTGGTATCTGTCGCAGCATCGTCGCTCAGCACAACGGCCAGATGATTGTAGAGTCCCCCATTCCCGGACGCGTAGCCAGCGCAGGCCATCAAGGCACGCGCGTGACCGTAACGCTCCCCATGGTTGAGAAACCTCATGAAGCGCCACTCGAACTACCTCACCAACTGCCGCACAAGCCGGCCCATGAACTTGCGTATGACAAGTAAGGGGCCGCGATGACTCCAGCGGAGCGGGCCTCAGCGATGGTGAACCACGGCGCACAAGGCGAGGACGAGGCGACCTTGCTGAACTTTTTGCGGATGCAGCTGCCAACTCTATGCCCGCCGACGCTGCTTGGAGTGCCATGCGTCAGCCTGGGAATTGAGCTGTGGCGTGTGGCCCCCGCACACCTGCCACATGAGCAGCGTATCGAGCAGCTACTTGCGCACTTGCAGGACAACAACCGCCTGCAGGCCTTTGCTCACGCGCTGCTGCTAGAGGATGCAACGGCGTCGGTCGCCATCGAGCACGGACTCCCGGCACTGCTCGGTGAACCCACAGCGCTGGGCTCGATCTCCGGGCCCGAGGTCTGCCATCCGCTGCCCAGCACCGCAACTTGGGTAGGTCGCGCCGCCGAACTGGGGGCTCTGGATCGACACTGGCAGGCTGGCGGACGAGTGATCTCTGTCACCGGTCCAATGGGCATGGGCAAAAGCGCGCTGCTGTCGCGCTGGCTGACCGACCGAGGGCTACTGGAGCCAGCCAACTTCTCAACTGCCGGCATCTGCGGCGCCTTTTATTGGAGCTTTACGCACGACCCGGATGTCACCGCGTTCATGTTGGCGGCTGCGCACTACGCAATCGGTGCAGGCGGCCAACAACCACTGACACTCACTGCCCCGCTGGGACGAAGCGGCTGCGATCAAGCCATCGCAGAGCGCGCGCGCCTGCAGCTCCTGTCCGCGCTGCGCCGCCGAAGCCTCCCGTTGCTGTTGGTCCTAGATGGTCTTGAGCGACTGCAGGTCGGCGGCGCGATGCCAAGCCCGCTGAGTGTTGCCGTCTCTGACACGTGGGCAGCACTGAGTCCAGCCACCGATCCCGGTGAGCTAGGTGACCCGAATCTCGCGGCGCTGCTGCGTGAGCTAGCAGTGCCTGGCAGTCCCGCAGTAGTGGTGTGTACGCTGGAGCGCACTGTTCCGTCTTTACAGGCATGGCGCCCCGTTGGCTACGCGCAGATCGAGCTAGCCCCGCTGCTGGGTGGTGATGGCGTGCATCTGCTTCGCATGCTCGGCGCCAATCGTGGCACGGACAGCGACGGAGAACAGCGCGCAACGGAACTATCAGGGCATGCCCTAAGCGTTGAGCTCTTGGGTCGCTACCTAACTGCCTACTACCAGGGCGACTCCCGCGCAGTGACCTACGCCGAGCTGCCAAGCGAGGGACCCTCGGGCGAAGTAAGCACGCACTTGGCCCGCATGGTCCGCGCTCATCTGCAGGCCTTGGGAGAGCAGTACCGTCGCCTGCTCGATCTGTGCGCGCTAGTCCCGGGCCCGCTGCCACTGGCCGCTTTGGAGTCGCTGTTACGCGTAGCAGAGTCTGATCGCCCTAGCCACGACGCTGCGACGCCTCCCGTCATGCCTACGCCAGGAGCGTTTGCACCGCCGATTCAGCTAAGCAACCTGTTTCCCGCTGCGCCTTGGTGCAAGCCCTCCATCTTGGATCGGTTGCAAGATCTCGAGCGGCTGGGACTGCTGCAGCTGCTTACGACCGCGAGCGGCGAGCGAGTGATCGTGCTGCACCCGCTTCTGCGTACGCAGCTACTGACCGAGTGGCTGGCAACCGCTGGTGGCCACATTCCCCGTCAGGACGTCGCTGGAGCCGAGCAGAGCGACAGCCCTGGTGGCGATGTTCCCGTGCTGCCTCAAGGAGAAGGCGCAATCGACCTGCTTGAGCAGCTGCTGGGCATGCTGCTGCGTGCGGGTCATCCTGATGTTGCCTTTGCGGTGCTTAGCCATCGCTTGGGCGGCTTCGTACACATGGTGCTGCACCTGGGGCGCCCCCGACGGCTGCTGGGACTGCTGCGGCGACTCTATCCTGCGCTGGCAGCGCTGGCCCTACGCGACCCGCGATGGCAGAGGCGATACGCACACCTCCTAGCGTGGGAAGCCGAGGCGCTGCGGATCTTGGGTCAGCTGGAAGCGGCGCTGGTTACGGCTCAGAGACAGTGGCCGATCGGCTCCGGACCGCTGCCGGGAAGCTGGGCGAGACAGGCGCGTATTCATCGCCTGGCAGGACGGCTCCAGCAAGCGGAACAGACGGCGCACCTGGCGCTGCTGCTGGCGACCTCGGATGCAGAACAGGTCATTGGTGCTTTGGAGATGGCGGCGCTGCTGCTGCTAAAAGGCGACCCGGCGCTATGTCAGGTCTACCTGCGCCAAGTCGAGCTGCAGCTGCACAACCAGCCTTGGCTGCGGGCCATGCGCTGGGACGGTCTAAGCCTGGGCGCTTGGCTGCAGCGAGAACAAGCACGTCATGCCCTGCGCATCGGCGCGCAAGCACGGGCCCGCACTCTAATCGAGAGCAGTCGCCAGAGCGCCGAGCGGGAACACAGCGAAGTGGATCTGGCGCAGTGCGACGTCTTGCTGGGCGAAGCGCTGCGTCGAGAAGGTCTGCACGAACCGGCGGCGCACTCGCTGCATCGAGCGCTGCAGTTTGCCAGCCGCAGTGGCGACGCCGAAGTGCTAGTCAGTGGCGGTCTAGGCCAAGCGCGACAGCGACTAGAGCTGGGGCACTATGAAGCAGCAGCCTCGTCGCTGGGAACGGCGCTGGCGATGGCCGTTGAAATTGGTCTGGGCTGCTATCGCATCGAGCTGCTGCTGCTGCGGGGCGGCATGCACCTGCGACGCAACGATTTAGCTGCAGCAGAAAACGATGCGCGCGATGCGCTGGCGATGGCCTCGGCTCCAGGCTGTGGCTACCAGTGGGGCGAGGCGGATGCGCTGCACCTTATCTCGACGATTCTGCTGGTTACGCGTCCTGCTCGGGGCTCCGCGCCACATCAAGAAGCGATTGCCCACCTAACCGATGAGCTGGCACTGCGCGAAGCCATGCACGATCCCTCGGTGCAAGAGATTCGCTGGCTGCTACGTCGACTTAAAACCTAGTCGCAGCCCAGCAGTCATCGGCTCCCAGCTACGGGATGCCACCTACAGCGTGCCTGCCCGCAGGGAGGCGACGATATCTATCCACGTCAGCTGCTGCTCGCGCAGCCTTCTCGCGACCTGCAGCAGCCGCGCCGGAGAGCCGCCCAGCATCGCCACCAGCTCGGGTATCAGCGCCCGCTCTTGTGCCCCCAGCTTGTGATGCCCACTAAACTGGGACAGAAGCTGGATCGACTCTCCCAGCGACAGCGGTGCAAGCGGATACGGCAGCGCATCGGGCGGCACTAGCTGCGGGGTCTGCACGGTGCACAACAGCCGTCCCGCAAACAGCGGTGGCCACAGCTCTCCCAGGGTAATTTCCAGGGGATCAAGAAGCAGCAACCAGTCCGCTGAGCTCACCAGAAAGTGCTGGGCAGCACTGAGGCAGTCTTGTTCTGTGGCAGCGTGGGGAAGTGACAGCAGCTGCTGCCGCTCCAGGCTGCGCGCCAGCCGGCAAAGATCGTGCTCCAGACTCTGGGCAGTACTTGCATCTAGCTGCGCTACCACCGAGAACTCGTGCTGGTGCTGACGCAGGTATTGTTGGGCCAGCGTCGTTTTCCCCAGACCTTCTGCGCCCACCACTGCCACCCAGTGCGCGCGCAGCAGCAACCCCTGCAGAGCCAGTAGCGCTTCCTTGCGACTGCTTAACGGCAACAGCGATGGACTGGTCTCTGCGACGGGTGGGACGCTCCGGAAAGAGCGCTGCTGGGGCGGATGCGCGGTTGCCAACACAGGATAGTCGGTGTGAACCGCTATCGAGAGCGGACGATGCAGCCGCAGACGCAGCAGCAGATCATCTTGCGCAACACGCAGCTGCAGCTCACGCAGACGCTCCGCACGCGAGCACTGTGGCCACTGGATCTG